>Ga0137310_100663_pt1 | contig 23103 bp, 21 predicted proteins | sample NAcewiD2O_June_2_FD_97183 | JGI IMG/M metagenome (GOLD analysis project Ga0137310, IMG submission 97183) | Mouse cecal microbial communities from Vienna, Austria - N-Acetylglucosamine amended D2O_June | ecosystem: Host-associated > Mammals > Digestive system > Large intestine > Cecum | place...
TATGTATGCTCAAATTATTGACGATACAGTTGGCAATACTTTAGTCGCGGCATCTACTGTGGAGAAAACCGCGAGAGAAGAGCTGGAACATACCAACAACGTTGATGCTGCCGCATATGTTGGTACACTGATCGCCAAGAGAGCCTTGGAAAAAGGTATTGACACGGTTGTCTTTGATAGAGGCGGATTTATATATCATGGTAAGATTCAGGCACTGGCTGACGCCGCGCGCGAAGCCGGTCTGAAATTCTAGTAGGGAGGAGAGCAGCATGAAGCGTACAATCATTGATCCAAGTCAGTTGGAGTTAAATGACAAGGTAGTGGCCATCAAACGTGTGTCTAAGACTGTAAAAGGCGGACGTACCATGAGATTCTCTGCCTTAGTAGTAGTTGGCGACGGCAACGGACACGTTGGAGCCGGCCTTGGAAAAGCAGGGGAGGTTCCGGAGGCGATCCGCAAGGGAAAAGAAGCTGCCATGAAGCACCTGGTGGAGATCCCGGTTGACGAGAACAGAAGCATCCCCCATGATTTTCTGGGCGAGTTCGGAAGCTCGACTGTACTTTTAAAGAGAGCTCCGGAAGGTACCGGCGTTATCGCGGGCGGTCCTGCCCGTTCTGTATTGGAATTAGCCGGAATCAAGAATATCCGTACAAAGTCCCTGGGCTCCAACAACAAGACCAATGTTGTTCTGGCTACCTTAAACGGCTTGTGCGCACTGAAAACTCCGGAGCAGGTCGCAAAGCTTCGCGGCAAATCTGTAGAAGAGATTTTAGGCTAAGGAGGACGGAAAAATGGCTGAGAAATTAAAAATCACACTGGTGAAATCCCCCATCGGGGCTATTCCCAAGCAGAGGGCCACAGTGGAAGCTTTGGGTCTTAGAAAGCTTAACAAGACTGTTGAGATGCCGGACAATAATGCCGTCAGAGGCATGATCTGGCATGTGAGACATTTGGTAAAAGTAGAGGAAATCTAATAGACATAAAGGAGGTGCGAAGATGGAATTATCAAATTTAAGGCCTGCGGAAGGGTCCAAGCACAGCAATAATTTCAGAAGAGGCCGCGGACATGGTTCAGGCAACGGCAAGACCGCCGGTAAGGGCCATAAAGGTCAGAAGGCACGTTCCGGAGCCACAAGGCCGGGATTTGAAGGCGGCCAGATGCCATTGTACAGACGCCTTCCGAAGCGGGGCTTCACAAACAGAAATACAAAAGAAATCGTAAGCATCAATGTAAGCGCACTGGAGAGATTCGATAATGAGGCAGAAGTTACCGTTCAGTCTCTGATGGACATCGGCATTGTCAGAAATCCAAAAGACGGTGTTAAGATCCTTGGAGACGGAGAATTAACCAAAAAGCTTACAGTTAAAGTAAACGCTTTCAGCGAAGGCGCGAAAGCTAAGATTGAAGCCGCTGGTGGAACCTGCGAGGTGGTCTAATTATGTTTAAAACACTCCAAGATGCATTTCGTATAAAGGACATAAGAAAGAAATTACTGTACACATTTTTAATGTTGATAGTAATCCGCTTTGGGTCCGAATTGCCGATTCCAGGAGTTAATACAAGCTATTTTGCGGATTTTTTCGCTAGACAGAGCGGAGACGCGTTCAATTTCTTTGACGCCATGACTGGTGGGTCCTTCACCAGCATGTCCGTCTTTGCCCTGAGTATTACACCGTATATCACATCTTCCATCATCATGCAGCTGATGACCATCGCGATCCCTAAGCTGGAAGAGATGCAGAGGGATGGCGAGGATGGCAGAAAAAAGATTGCCGAGTACACACGTTACGTGACAGTGGGTCTCGCGCTGATTGAGTCTACCGCCATGGCGGTGGGATTTGGCGGCCAGGGACTGCTCCTTGACTACAACGTGGGAAGCGTGATCGTGGCAGTGGCTACCATGACAGCGGGAAGCGCCCTGCTGATGTGGATCGGCGAGAGGATCACGGAGAACGGAGTGGGGAACGGTATTTCCGTTGTCCTTCTGTTCAACATTGTATCCAGTCTGCCAGATGATGTGAACACCCTTTACACCAGGTTCATGTCAGGGAGGAACATTCCAGTGGCGGTGGTTTCGGCCATCATCATCCTCGCGATCATTGTGGCCATGGTAGTGTTTGTCATTATCCTCCAGGATGGAGAGAGAAGGATTCCGGTTCAGTATTCCCAGAAGATGCAGGGCAGAAGGATGGTAGGCGGACAGTCTTCCAGCATACCGCTGAAGATCAACACCGCTGGTGTGATCCCTGTGATCTTTGCCTCCTCCATTATGTCCTTCCCGGTAGTGATCTCACAATTTTTCCATGTGAACTATGCCAGCGTAGGCGGATGGATTCTGACAATGCTCAGCTCCAACTCCTGGTTTCGGCCAGAGCAGCCGGCGTATTCCATAGGTCTTGTGATCTATCTGGTGCTGATTGTGGTGTTTGCTTACTTCTACACATCCATCACCTTCAACCCACTGGAGGTTGCCAATAATATTAAGAAGCAGGGCGGCTTTATCCCGGGTATTCGTCCTGGCAAGCCAACTTCAGATTATCTGAACGACATCTTAAACTATATTGTATTTATCGGTGCATGCGGACTGATCGTGGTCAGCCTTGTTCCGATCATTGTATCCGGATTGTTTACCATAAGCCATCTGTCCTTCGCGGGAACTTCACTGATCATTATTGTAGGCGTGATTCTGGAGACGATCAAGGCAATTGAATCACAGATGCTTGTGCGTAATTACAAAGGATTCTTAAACGATTAATGCACTTGAGAGAAGAAAGGGCATTTTCGCCCTTTCTTTTCTTTTTAATCCGTATAAAACACTTGAAACTATAAAATTGGGAGGGAACATCATATGAAGATCATTATGTTAGGCGCGCCGGGAGCGGGCAAGGGAACTCAGGCAAAGAAGATTGCCGCCAAATACCAGATTCCCCACATTTCCACCGGGGATATTTTCCGCGCCAATATCAAGGGCGGCACCGAGCTTGGCATGAAGGCGAAGACCTTTATGGACCAGGGGATGCTGGTGCCGGATGAGATTACTATCGGCATGCTCATGGACAGAATCCATGAAGCTGACTGCGCAAACGGATATGTGCTGGATGGATTTCCAAGGACGATCCCCCAGGCGGAAAGTCTCACCAAGGCTCTCAAAGATATGGGGGAGGCCATCGACTACGCGGTGAACGTGGATGTGCCGGATGAGAATATTGTCAGCCGTATGGGCGGACGCCGGGCATGCGTATCCTGCGGGGCGACCTACCATGTGGAGTTCAATGCCCCGAAGAAAGAAGGAATCTGCGATACCTGCGGTGAGAAGCTGGTACTCAGGGATGACGACAAGCCGGAGACCGTGCAGAAGCGACTCAATGTATACCATGACCAGACTCAGCCTCTGATCGACTACTATGCCAAGGCGGGAGTACTCAGAGAGGTTGACGGGACAAAAAACATGGAAGAAGTATTTAACGATATTACAGCTATTCTGGGAGTTTAAGCATCATGTCGGTCAGCATAAAATCAGAGCGGGAGCTCGGGCTCATGAGGGAGGCGGGAAGGATCCTTGCCATCACTCATGATGAAATGGAAAAGGCACTGAAGCCAGGAGTCTCCACATGGGAGATCGACCGGCTGGGTGAAGAGATCATCCGCGGTTACGGATGCATACCCTCCTTTAAAAATTACAGAGGATATCCCGCTTCTATCTGTATATCCGTCAACAACGAAGTGGTTCACGGAATTCCAAGCAAAAAGAGGATCCTAAAAGAGGGAGATATCGTCAGCCTGGATGCCGGAGTGATCTACAAGGGTTATCATTCCGACGCCGCCAGGACCCATGGGGTGGGCAGGATCAGCTCAGAGGCCAGTCAGCTGATCCAGGTGACAAAAGAATGCTTTTTTGAAGGAATAAAGTACGCGAAAACCGGCAATCATCTCAATGACATTTCCTCCGCCATCCAGGCATACGCGGAAAGCTTCGGATACGGGGTGGTCAGAGACCTGGTGGGACACGGCATCGGCTCCCATCTCCACGAGGACCCGGAGGTGCCGAATTTCGCGACAAAAAGAAAAGGCATAAAGCTGCGGCCGGGCATGACCCTGGCGGTGGAGCCCATGATCAACGCGGGCCAATACAGTGTTAAGTGGCTTGACGACGACTGGACCGTTATCACAGAGGATGGCTCCCTGTCCGCGCACTATGAGAACACCATCCTTATTACAGAGGAAGGTCCCGAAATTTTGTCAAAGGTTTAAGCCGGGAAAAAGGATATCAGTCATATCCGGGGAAACAGCGGAATATGCTTCAATATGGAATGGAGAATTTCGCCTTAGGACTCCTCGGGATGACCTGTGGTTACAAGAGAAGAGGTAAGTTTACAGGAGGTAGACCGTATGTCAAAAGCGGATGTGATCGAAATTGAAGGCATTGTTGTTGAAAAGCTCCCTAACGCCATGTTCCAGGTAGAGCTGGAGAACGGACACCAGGTTCTGGCTCATATCAGCGGAAAGCTGCGTATGAACTATATTAAGATCCTGCCAGGGGATAAGGTTACCATTGAGCTGTCCCCTTATGACCTGACCAAAGGAAGGATCATCTGGAGAGATAAATAAATGCTTGCATTTGGGGAAGAAAAGTGCTATAATGCTTGAGCGGCTTTGTTGAAGTACTGGGTGAACTTTGCCCAAAAGTAATCCCGGTTGACCTATATATCTAAAGACAACTTAGGTATATACCCCGGATACACCCGGGCGGGTGTTCCTGAATGTCCGTACCAGGACGTGCAAGAGAAAGGAGAATTGCTGTGAAGGTTAGATCATCAGTAAAACCGATTTGCGAAAAATGCAAAATTATCAAGCGCAAGGGCAGTATCAGAGTGATCTGTGAAAATCCCAAGCACAAACAGAGACAAGGTTAAGAATCAAAAATTACAGGAGGTGTACTACACACATGGCTCGTATTTCAGGTGTTGATTTACCAAGAGAAAAACGTGTTGAGATTGGCTTGACTTACATTTACGGCATTGGCCGGGCAAGCTCCAATCGTATTCTCGCTGACGCTGGCGTGAATCCTGACACTCGCGTGAAGGATCTGACCGATGACGAAGTGAGAAAGATTTCCGCGGTGATCGCTGAGACTCAGATGGTGGAAGGTGACCTGCGCAGAGAGATCGCCATGAACATCAAGAGACTTCAGGAGATCGGATGCTACCGGGGGATCCGTCACAGAAAGAGTCTGCCGGTTCGCGGCCAGAAGACCAAGACCAACGCGAGAACACGTAAAGGTCCCCGCAAGACCGTGGCAAACAAGAAGAAATAAGGTTACTCATTAACACGAGGATAGAATCAAGTTGCATGTTTTAAAAACAGGAGACGATGATTCGGGCAATTAGGAAGAAAGTAGGTTAGTTTAAAATGGCTAAAAATAAGTCCACTGGAAAAAAAGTGACAAAAAAGCGCATAAAGAAAAACGTTGAACGCGGACAGGCACATATCCAGTCCTCCTTTAACAACACCATCGTGACGTTGACGGATGCACAGGGTAACGCTTTATCATGGGCAAGTGCTGGTGGTCTGGGATTTAGAGGTTCAAGGAAATCTACTCCCTATGCAGCGCAGATGGCTGCGGAGACTGCTGCTAAAGCAGCGATCGTACATGGGTTAAAATCTGTAGACGTTATGGTAAAGGGACCTGGTTCAGGACGTGAGGCAGCAATCCGCGCTCTTTCCGCATGCGGTATTGAAGTAACTAGTATTAAGGATGTGACACCAGTTCCACACAACGGATGTCGTCCGCCAAAACGTAGAAGAGTTTAATTAGGAGGTACGAAAAGTGGCAGTTGATAGAGTTCCTGTTCTTAAAAGATGCAGATCACTTGGTCTGGACCCGATCTGCTTAGGGATTGACAAAAAGTCCAACAGAGAGTTAAAGAGAGCAAACAGAAAATTAAGTGAGTACGGCCTTCAGCTGAGAGAAAAGCAGAAAGCCAAGTTCATCTACGGCGTTCTGGAGAAACCCTTCAGAAACTACTATGCGAAGGCTTCCAAGATGGAAGGAATGGTAGGCTCCAACCTGATGATCCTTCTGGAGAGAAGACTGGATAATGTTGTGTTCCGCATGGGATTCGGACGTACCAGGAGAGAGACCAGACAGATCGTGGATCACAAGCATATCCTGGTAAACGGCAGGTGCGTAAACATCCCGTCTTACCTGGTAAAGGCCGGAGACGTGATCGAAGTCAAGGAGAAACGCAAATCTTCTCAGAGATACAAAGATGTATTGGAAGTGACCGCGGGAAGAATGGTGCCGGCATGGCTGGATGTTGACCAGGAGAATTTGCGGGGTACCGTGAAGGAGCTGCCCACCAGAGATGAGATTGATGTTCCAGTAAACGAAATGCTTATCGTCGAGTTGTACTCCAAATAATCTTTCAATGGTTTAGCCATGCGGGTGTCGTAGGATGCCTGCATGGCCAGGTCATTATATTATGATGAGTAGAAAGGCCTCGACATGTAGACTAAAAAGGAGGGGCTATAGTGTTCGATTTCGAAAAACCAAACATTGAAATTGCAGAAATCTCCGAAGATAAAAAATACGGAAAGTTTGTAGTAGAACCACTTGAGAGAGGCTACGGCACGACTTTGGGTAATTCTTTGAGAAGGATCATGCTTTCTTCTCTCCCGGGAGCTGCAGTCAGCCAGGTGAAAATCGACGGCGTTTTGCATGAGTTCAGTTCCATCCCCGGCGTCAAGGAGGACGTGACTGAGATCATTATGAACATCAAGAGTTTAGCAATAAAGAACAACAGCGACAGCAATGAGGTGAAGACAGCCTACATCGAGTTTTCCGGTGAAGGGGTTATCACTGCTGCCGATATTCAGGTAGACCCGGATGTTGAGATCCTCAACCCGGAGCAGGTGATCGCGACCTTAAGCGGTGGTCCGGACAGCAAGTTCTACATGGAGCTGACCATCACCAAGGGACGTGGTTACGTCAGTGCTGATAAGAACAAGAAAGATGAACTGCCCATCAGTGTCATTGCCGTGGATTCCATCTACACTCCTGTTGAGAGAGTGAACATGTCGGTGGAGAATACCCGCGTGGGACAGGTTACGGACTTTGATAAGCTGACCCTGGATGTGTACACCAACGGGACACTGGCTCCCGACGAGGCGGTCAGCCTCGCGGCAAAGGTGCTCAGTGAGCATTTAAATCTTTTCATTGACCTGTCCGAGAACGCCAGGACCGCCGAGATCATGGTGGAGAAGGAAGACAATGAGAAGGAGAAGGTTCTTGAGATGAACATTGATGAGCTGGAGCTGTCTGTCCGCTCTTACAATTGTCTCAAGAGGGCAGGAATCAACACCGTGGAGGAGCTGTGCAACAGGACCTCCGAGGATATGATGAAGGTTCGTAACCTTGGCCGGAAATCGTTAGAAGAGGTTTTGGCCAAGTTGAAGGAGCTGGGACTTCAGCTGAACCCCAGCGACGAATAGATAGTTTTACACATTAAGTGACAGTGCTTTGTCCTGTAAGTCCACAGGCAGGGGCGAGGTATGAAAAAAACGGATGCGGTTTCCGTAAGTCCGACGAAGCAGGAAAGCGTCTCCACATATTTTATGGAGGAAAGAACGATGGCAGGATATAGAAAACTTGGAAAGACTTCCAGTCAGAGAAAAGCATTGCTGAGAAATCAGGTTACTGCCCTTTTGCATAATGGAAAGATCGTCACCACAGAGGCGAGAGCAAAAGAGGTCCGCAAGATCGCTGAGGGCCTGATCGCCATGGCAGTGAGAGAGAAAGACAACTTTGAGACCGTGAAGGTCACAGCCAAAGTCGCCCGCAAGGACAAAGACGGCAAGAGGGTAAAAGAAGTGGTGGACGGCAAGAGGGTAACGGTTTACGATGAAGTCGAGAAAGAGATCAAGAAGGATCTTCCCTCCAGACTTCATGCCAGACGTCAGATGCTGAAGGTTCTCTACCCGGTTACAGAGGTTCCCGCCGCTGGCCCGGGCCGTAAGAGAAACACGAAGAAGGTTGATCTGCCGGCTAAGCTGTTTGACGAGATCGCTCCCAAGTACACAAACCGCAACGGCGGTTATACCAGAATCGTCAAGATCGGTTTGCGCAAGGGCGACGGTGCTATGGAAGTTTTGCTGGAGCTGGTATAATTCAGAGCTTGGTGTGATAAAGATAAAAGATCCGGAGGAATCCTATCCTTCGGATCTTTTTTTATGTACACGGGGCGGAGAGGAATGGCCGCTAAAGCGGCCCCGCCCCGGTACGGCGAGTAGGGGGAAAGACCTCCCCTACTCGATTATGCGGAGCAAAAAGGGGTATGCCGCTAAAGCGAACCGCTCCGGCACAGCCAGCAGGGAGAAAATTTTCCCTGCTTGATTGTCGTAAAAAGAAAGAAAGAATATTGTAAGTTGACGGCCGCAGGGTCAGTGTTTATAATAAAATCAGACAGAATGAACAATTTTGACGCACAGATTGGAGGAGAAGATGAAAATTTGGAGAAAGGGAACACTGGCGTTGCTGCTGATCATATGCCTGACATCCGCGGCGACTCCTTTAGTGACATTAGGTGCCACAAAACCGATCACTTCCATATCTGTCCGGGTGGGGACGGACTCGGAGGCAGGTGATTTTCTCAATGAGAATATCACATTGTTCACAGACACTACAGAAACTCAGTCAGGTACCTATGTAGCGACTAATTCCGCCAGGTATTATGTGAGGGACGCGGAATGGATGACCTCCACTCGGAGTGAATTGGCTGTAGGCGATGAGCCGAAGATGAAGATCTACCTGGAGATAGAGGACAGCGATTATTCCTTTAAGGGCAATTATTCCACCAGCAATGTGACAGTCAAAGGGGGAACCTTTGTATCTGCCCGAAAGTCTTCAGCAGGAGATCTGGAGCTTACGGTCAAGCTGAGCGGGATCAAGGGTACCTACCGGGCTCCGGAGGATGCTGTGTGGCGGGACTATGGATACGGCAAGGCCATGTGGACCATGGGGGAAGATGACAGGGAAGAGGAGAAGAAAGTCAGTTCAGGCTATTATGATGTGTATCTGTACCGGGGCAACAGTGTTGTGAAAAAGTTGGAAGATTACAAAGGAACAACCTATGATTTTTACCCTTATATGACAAAAAAAGGGACCTACAAGTTTAAAGTACGAACCGTTCCTCACACAGAGGCGGAGAAGAAATATGGTACGAGAAGCGATTGGACAGAGTCGGATGAGGTTTATCTTGAGGAGGATGAGGTTTCTGACGGAACAGGCCAGACCGACGGCAACGGACAGCCGGTGGGAAGCGGGGCCCAGGTAGGCTGGATTCAGTCCGAGGGCACCTGGTATTACAGGTATCCGGATGGTTCTTATGAGAAAGACGGATGGCTGAAGGTTAATAACAAGTGGTATCTGTTTGACAGAGACGGGAAGATGCTCACAGGCTGGCAGAAAAAAGACGGACTCTCTTATTTTCTTAACAGCAGTGGCGAGATGTATATAGGATGGCTTAAGTCCGGGAATTATTGGTATTATTTAAACAGGGATACTGACGGCGTGGAGGGCGCCGCGCACACAGGTTGGCTCCGCAGTGACGGTAAAATCTATTATCTCAACAGCAGTGGGGTCATGCTGGAAGGTTGGAACGAGGTGGAAGGCGGTTGGCGCTATTTCTATCCAGGTTCAGGCCACATGGCGGTGAACACCACGGTTGACACATTCTATGTGGATAATGACGGAATATGGAAGAAATAAGAAGCCCCGAGACTTGTGAAACAGCCGGGAAAACAATGAGCCGCTGCCAAGAACAGGCGCGGCGGGAAAGGAGTCAGTGATGAGACAGAGAACAGGAAAGAGATGGGGACTGGGAGTCCTGGCAGCTATTTTGATGGCCGCGACCGTGTGTGTTCCTGTTCTGGCAGCTACCAAGACACAGCTTGGAGAGCCAGAGGAGGTTTACTGGGATGGGAATCATCCAGGGGTTGCCCGCTGGAAGAAGGTGGATAAGGCCAAGGAGTATGAGGTGCGGCTTTATGAGGGCGACGACGAGCGGGTGGCCCGGGTCACGGTCAGCGCCACCAAGGCTGATTTCTCCAGCTACATGACAGACGGCAGATGGTATCATTTCTCCGTGAGGGCGGTGCCCAAGTCAAACCAGAAGAATCTTTCCGCCGGAGAATGGGTGGATTCTGAGATGATGGAGGCCACAGGCTTTGGGGATAACTCGGGAAAATGGAGGACTTACAGCGAAGGGAAGAAGTATCAGAAGAAGGATGAGTCCTATGCCACAGGGTGGTATAAGATCCAGGGCAAATGGTACCTGTTTGACAAGGATGGCTTTATGCTCACCGGATGGCAGCAGGTCGATAACGTGTGGTATTATCTGGATGCGGAAGGAGTTATGCAGACCGGATGGCTGGATCTGGATGGAAGCCGGTATTATCTGACGGCTGGAAGCGGCTCCATGGCTGTGGGCTGGATCGAGGATAAGCCGGGAGAGTGGTATTACATGGGAGCGGACGGACGGATGCTTACAGATACTGTGGTGGAAGGCTATCAGCTGGACAGCACAGGAAAGAGGGTTTCATAACAGAGAATGGAGAGGGGCGCACGGGAAGCGCTCCTCTTTTTTTCATGTACATAGGACGGAGAGGAGTATGGCCCTAGGCCCCGCCCCGGCGAGCGGGGGGAAGGAACTCGCCTACTGGATCATGGGACGGAATCGCCCTTTGTTCCATAGTTTATCTTGACTATTGATGGAAATTCTACTAAAATTGATAAGCAATACCAGAAATGTGGAAAAGGTTATAAGAAACAGTGAGAAAGGTCGAATATGGGAATCATAAAGGCGAGCAGACTGATATTTGATTATATAAGGCGGGACGAAGACGATAATATAGAAGAGATAGACCGGGCTATTGACGATTTGAACGTGGATATTGAGAAGGGGAGCTTTGTGGCGATCCTGGGGCACAACGGCTCCGGAAAGTCCACATTTGCCAAGCAGATCAACGGGATCTTAACCCCCACAGAGGGAACGGTATGGGTCTCCGGCATGGACACTTCTGACCAGGAGGCTATCTGGGAGATTCGGAAAAAGGCGGGGATGGTATTCCAGAATCCTGACAACCAGATCATCGGCAATGTGGTGGAGGAGGATGTTGGCTTTGGCCCGGAGAACATGGGAGTGCCGGCGGATGACATCTGGAAGCGGGTGGACGAAAGCCTGGAGGCAGTGGGCATGACCGCCTACCGTTACAAGTCCCCTAACAAGCTGTCAGGAGGCCAGAAACAGAGGGTGGCCATAGCCGGCGTCATGGCCATGCGCCCGGAGTGTATCATCCTGGACGAGCCTACGGCCATGCTGGATCCCAATGGGCGGAAAGAGGTCATAAAGACCGTCAGGGAGCTGAATCGCCAGGAGGGGATCACGGTGCTGCTGATCACCCACTACATGGAAGAAGTGATTTTTGCGGACAGGGTGATTGTCATGGATGACGGGAAGCTGGTGATGGATGGCTCGCCTAGGGAGATCTTTTCCCAGGTGGAGAAGCTGAAGTCCTACCGCCTGGATGTGCCCCAGGTGACCGAGCTGGCCTATGAGCTGAAACAGGCGGGAATTGACGTTCCTGACGGTATCCTGTCAAAGGAGGAACTGATGGATTGTCTTCTTCCCATGTTTGAGCGGCGGTTTCCGGGACAGGTCACATTGATGTGAGGAATGCCCGCGGGATTGGGGCCGCCCCGGGCCATCCCGCGGGAACACCAGGACCCACATGGCCCCAGGGGCCGTGGATGCCGGGGCAAGGTAAGGAGAGGACTATGGCAATAAGAGCAGAACATTTGACTTATGTGTACGGGCAGGGAACCGCGTTTGAACAGTATGCCTTAAAGGACGTGAATTTCCAGATCCCTGACGGACAGTTTGTGGGCCTGATCGGCCACACAGGTTCCGGCAAATCCACTTTGATTCAACATCTCAACGGACTTATAAAGCCTACAGGCGGAACCGTATATTATGAAGGGGAGGATATTCACGGCGAGGGCTATAACTTAAGAGAACTGAGGTCGAAGGTGGGCCTGGTGTTTCAGTATCCGGAGCATCAGCTTTTTGAGATCGACGTGTTTTCCGATGTATGCTTTGGCCCCAGGAATCTGGGACTGGACAAAGGGGAGGTCGCGAGGAGAGCCAGGTCTGCCTTAGAGCAGGTGGGCCTTGGGGAAAAGTACTGGGATCAGTCTCCTTTTGAGCTGTCCGGCGGCCAGAAAAGGCGGGTGGCCATCGCGGGGGTTCTGGCTATGGAACCGAAGGTCCTGATCCTGGACGAGCCCACAGCGGGGCTGGACCCCAGAGGCAGGGATGAGATTCTGGATAAGATCAGCCATCTTCACAGGGAGAAAGGGATGACCATTATCCTGGTTTCCCACAGCATGGAGGACATTGCCAGATACGCGGACAGGCTTATGGTGATGAACCGGGGAGAGAAAGCCTTCGACGGCCCCCCAAGGGAAGTGTTTGAGCATTACAGGGATTTGGAGACCATGGGGCTGGCCGCGCCTCAGGTGACTTATATTGTTCATGGCCTGAGGGAGAAGGGAGTTCCCATTGACCATGACATAACTATGGTGGAAGAGGCGAGAGATGCCATTGTAAAGCTGCTGAAGGAGTAGACAAAAGCGGTTTTACGGCATGGAGGAAGAGATGATCAGAGACATTACATTAGGGCAATATTATCCTGTAGATTCGGTGCTGCACCGCATGGATCCCCGGACAAAGCTGTTTGGGACCATGGTGTTTATTATATCCCTGTTTTTGGCAGATCACATAGGGGCCTATGCCATAGCCACGGTGTTTCTGGCGTCAGCCATAGCCATATCCAGGGTACCTTTTAAATTTATGGTCAGAGGGCTTAAAGCGGTGGTATTTCTGCTGCTGATCAGCGTCAGCTTCAACTTGTTCCTCACTGACGGAGAAGTGCTGGTAAGGCTGGGCTTTTTGAGGATCACCAGGGAAGGACTTAGGATGTCCTGTTTTATGGGCCTCAGGCTGATCTATCTGGTGGTGGGATCTTCGATCATGACCCTCACGACCACGCCAAACCAGCTTACCGACGGCATGGAGAAAAGCCTTGGGTTTTTGAAAGCCGTAAAGGTGCCGGTTCATGAGATTTCCATGATGATGTCCATCGCCCTGCGGTTTATTCCGATTTTGGTGGAGGAGACGGACAAGATCATGAAGGCCCAGATGGCAAGGGGGGCGGATTTTGAGAGCGGAAATCTGATCCAGAAGGCAAAGAGCATGGTGCCTCTTCTGGTGCCGCTGTTTATCTCCGCGTTCCGCCGGGCCACGGACTTAGCCATGGCCATGGAGGCCAGATGCTATCGGGGCGGACAGGGGCGGACAAGGATGAAGCCTCTGCGCTACAGCCGCCGGGACCATGTGGCATATGTGATCTATGGGGTGTATCTGGCGGCGATCATAGCAGTGAGGGCGGCGCTGTAGGGAGGAGCGCTGCCGGAAAGGTGGAATTATGAAACGAGTGAAAATGGTCCTGGCCTATGATGGGACCAATTACTGTGGGTGGCAGTTTCAGACAAACGGGATCACCGTAGAGGAGGTGTTAGGCAGAGCTCTTTCAGAACTTCTGGAAGAGCCTGTTGTGGTTATCGGAGCAAGCAGAACCGACTCAGGAGTCCACGCGGAGGGGAATGTGGCTGTTTTTGACACAGAGAGCCGCATAAGCCCGGACAAGATCTGTTTTGCCTTAAACCAGAGGCTTCCCGAGGATATCCGGGTTCTGTCCTCAGAGGAAGTGCCTCTCAGCTGGCACCCGAGAAAGCGCAACTGTGTTAAGACCTATGAGTACCGGATCCTCAACCGGAAGATCGACATGCCCACCCAGAGGCTTTATTCCTATTTCTGTTACTTTCCCCTCAATGTGGAGAAAATGCGCAGAGCGGCCATTTATCTTACAGGGGAGCACGATTTTAAAAGCTTCTGCACAACCAGGGGGCAGGCGGAGGACACGGTGCGGACCATCTACCAGATCGATCTTGTTGAGGAGCGTGAGATGATCATCATCCGGGTTATGGGAAGCGGATTTCTGTACAATATGGTGCGGATCATCGCGGGAACGCTGATGAAGGTGGGCATGGGAGTCTATCCGCCGGAACATGTCCGGGATATCTTAAGGGCCAGAAACCGGCAGGCGGCAGGGCCCACGGCACCGGCAAAGGGTCTGACCCTTATGAAGATTGAATATGAGACAGAGCTTAGAAAGAACATTACGGGCAAAAACGAGGACTGGGAATATCATCTGATCCAGACAGAGATCCGGGAAAAAGGGAAGGCCTATCTATTTATCAACCGCTGCGAGCCCGAGGAATTTGACAGGCTTCTGATCCGCGTCACGCATCAGGCGGTGAGGAACGGGGCAAGACAGGTATATGTGTGCGACAAGGAGGAAAAAGAGCGGCTGATACCTGGCAAAGCTTATGGCTATTATACCTTCCGCCACGGACATGATATGCTGGAATTAAAAAAGGAGGTGCCGCCTCTTGACCCCGGGCAGGGGGACAGGGAGTGGGAGGAAGTGAAGCCCTGGCAGGTGCCCGACTTATGCGCCCTGTACAACAAGATCTTTTTCGCGGTTCCCAATTCCGCCACGGTGACGGAGAATGAGTTCCGGCAGTGGATGGCCAACAGCAGGTGGCATATGTATTTTGTTAAGAGCCAGGGGAAGACAGCCGGATTCCTGATCCTGGTGGAGAAGGGCGACGAAGTGGAGATCGACAGTCTGGGAATCCTGGAAGAATTCCGGGGCAGAGGTCTGGCAAAAAAGATGCTCAGGTCCGTGGAGGCCGCGGCCGCGGAGAAAGGGATAAAAACCCTTTCCCTGGGCGTGTCCAGCGTCAACACGGCTGCCTATTCCCTGTACCGGTCCATGGGGTTTGGCAGTGAGACGGTAACTTCCAGGTGGTATGTGACAGAAGGAAAGTCAGGAGAAGGAGAAAGGTAGATGGATTGCTGGGAGATTTTGGAGATCAGAAAGACCGATGATGAGGAGGCTGTCAGAAAGGCATATTTAAAGAAGCTTCCCGGATTTCACCCGGAGGAGAACCCGGAAGGCTTCCGGATCCTGAGGCAGGCCATGGAGGAGGCTCTGAGGCTGGCCGCCGGACAGCGGCAGGCAGGGGAAGGCGGGCGGCAGACAGGGACCATGTCAGACAGCAGGGAGATCCGGGCGCTTGTCAGGGAAACACAGGAGCTGTACCGGGATTACGGCAGGCGGATCCAGCCGGAAAAGTGGAAAGAGCTGGTATCCTGCCCTGTGTGTGAGGACCTGGAGACACAGAAGGAGGCAGGGTGGGCCATTCTCGGTTTTCTTATGGATCACATCCACCTGTCCCATGACTGTTACGCTGTCCTGGATCAGACCTTTGGCTGGATGGAAACCCAGGAGGAGCTGAGCCTCCATTTCCCCGGGGGATTTGTGGATTATCTGGCAGACCGGGTGGAAAGGGAAGATTCGTTCCGGTATGACAAGACGCCTCTTCGGGAGGATTTTGACTATGACCGTTTTTTTGAGCTGTTTTTTGAGCTGAGAACAGCTCTGGGAGAGAAGGACCGGGACCGGGTGGAGAAAACCCTTGGGGAGCTGGAGGCTATGGGCATGGAGCATCCGGATCTGACCATCTTGAAGATCCGCCACCTGTCAATGGTCCGGGGGATGGAGAACAGGGCCTGGGAGATGGCCAGGGAGCTGTATGAGAAGGACAGGGATAACGCTCCTACCCGGTACTGGTATGTCCGGACCGCCATGGATATGGGAGAGGCGGAGGCAGCCTCTGATGAGCTGGAAGAGGTCATCACGGGACTGGTGGAAGAGGATAAGGAGAATCCGGGGTACTGGCAGATGCTGGGCACCTATCTGGAGAAGCAGGGCCGCCTGGATCAGGCCCTGAAAGCCCTGAGGCGGGCCAGGGACCTTGGACCGGGGGAGTGGGATTATGTGGAAGACCAGATAGCCCGGGTAGCGGACCTTTTGTCCCGCCAGCTTGAGGAACAGGATTTTGAGGATAAATGGGCCCTGGTTAATATTTGCTGGATGGGACGCCGCTATGACCGGGTGAGAGAGCTGCTGGATCAGACCCAGCGGACAGAAGACAATCAGTGGGACTGGCTTTTTATGATGGCCACAAGCTGCCGGGAGATGGAGGACCATGAGGCTGCCCTGAAATACAGGACAGAGCTCTGGGAGCTGTGCGGCAAAACCGGGACTGACAGGCCGTTGGCGCTGTATATGGAGCTCGGGGAGGATTACAGGCTCACGGGAAATGATGAGAAGGCTCTGGAAATCTATGGTGAGGCGGCCAAGGTATTTGGAGAAAGCCCGGAGCTCTGCTACAGGCAGGCCTCCCTTCTGGCTGAGGAGAAGAAGAACCGGGAGGCGGTGGCCATGTGCGAGAAGGCGCTGGCCGGTGGATTTCACCGGGAGGCCACCAATCTGCGCCTGGAGCTCCTTCTGAACCTGGAGGAGTATGAGAGGGTCCAGGAGGATGCCAGGGAGCTGATTGACCAGGGATATGGGACAGCCCAGGTGCTCTATGATTACGCCCAGGCTCTTCGGCAGCTGGAGGATTACGGCAAAGCGGAAGAGGTTTTAAAAGAGCTATATGACCGCACCCAGGGGGCGGATATGGTATGTGAGGAGTATGCCTTCCTTTGCTATGACGCCGACCGTTCAGAGGAAGCCCTGAAGTGGATCGAGGAAGCCCTTGAGGGGCGGGACACCATGAGGCGGCAGTATCTGAAGGGAAGCTGCCTCCATGACCTGAGCCTTTATGAGAAGGAAAAGGAGGTATACCGCCATGTGATGGAGCAGGGCGGCGACGACTACTATGCCAGCTACCGCATGGGCAAGGCCTTTGAGGGAGCCGGAGAATTTCAGGAGGCGGAAGAATGGTTTGACAGGGCGCTGAACCAATATGCTGACTTCGGCATGGCCTGGGATGCCTTGGGAGACGTTCGGCAGAAACAGGGAAAATGGCAGGAAGCCCTGAAAGCCTATGAAGAGGGAAAGAGACAGGGCCATCTCCAGTCTGCCAGGGATCTGTGCAGGCTTTTAAAAAGACTTCATGAGGATGACCGGGCGGAGGAATGTATCAGGGAAAGCCTGGAACAGTGGCCGGATGACAGGAGCCTGCTTTTGCTGCGTTCCGATATCCTTCTTCGGAAGAAACGGTATGAGGAAGTGGTTAAGTGTCTCAACCGGTACATAGAAGTCTATCCGGCACAGACGGACCGGGGATACAGAGAGATCGCGGAGTGCTATGAGAGGCAGGGGGATTTGGAGAAGGCCAGAGAATATTACCAGAAGGCCATTGACACGGCCCCCGGCAGCGCCAGGTGCTGGCGTCTCATGGGCAAGTTCCTGGCAAACAAGGTGAAGGATCAAAAGGGGGCGCTTCCCTACCTGGAAAAGTCCGTGGAGCTGGCTCCGGACAGCACTTACGGATTTATGAAGCTGGGGGAAGTCTACGAAGCCCTGGGCGATCAGGACAAGGCCCTGGAATGCTATGAGCGGTCCCTGGAAAATTACAGGGCAGATATTGAAAGCGACCCGGATGACTGCTGCAATTATGAGGGGATTGCTGATGTGCTGGTTCACTTAGGAAGGCTTGAGGAAGCCGAGAAGGCAGCCCACAAGGCCATTTCCCTGGAGTGCCGGGTATTTACCTGCTCTGGCCCCTGCTGCTATGAGAGCTACGAGGACCTGGCCAAGGCGGAGGAGAAAAGAGGGAATCTGGAGAAAGCCCTGGAGTGGATGGAGCAGGCGGGAAGAGACTCAACCACTGACTATTATCCAAAGGAGATCGCCAGGCTTAAGGCGGCAGTGGCGGAACAAAAATCGTACAAATAAACGGCACGATCGTACAAATGAAAATCCCCATAGACTATTGATTTTCCAAGGGCTGTTCAGTTATACTTAAGGAAATAAATATTACGAGGAGGTAGTCTTATGGGAGAGAGAAAAAAACCGGCTCTGGTGGTCATGGCAGCCGGTATGGGAAGCCGTTACGGAGGCCTTAAGCAGATTGATCCAGTGGACGAATACGGAAACATCATCATGGATTTTTCCATATTCGACGCGAAGGAGGCCGGATTCGAGAAGGTGGTATTTATCATCAAGAAGGCCATCGAGAAGGAGTTTAAGGAGAACGTAGGTAAGAGGATGGAGCGGCGGGTTCAGGTGGAGTATGTATACCAGGAGCTGGACAAGGTGCCGGAAGGGTTTGAGGTGCCGGAGGAGAGGGTGAAGCCCTGGGGAACCGGACATGCCATTTTGTGCTGCAAGGATGTGGTGAATGAGCCTTTTGCCGTGATCAACGCGGATGATTACTATGGGAAGCAGGCGTTTCAGGAGATCTACAACCAGCTGACCAGCCAGGGCGATGATGAGAGGTATCAGTATGCCATGGTAGGTTATGAGCTCGTCAACACCATGACAGACCACGGACATGTGGCGAGAGGCGTCTGCGCCACTGACGATCAGGGCAGGCTTGTGGATATCCACGAGAGAACCCGGATTGAGAAGCGGGGAGACCACGGGGCATACACGGAAGACGACGGGGCTACCTGGGTGACGCTTCCGGGAGACACGGTGGTGTCCATGAACCTGTGGGGATTCACTCCCAGCATTTTGGAGGAGCTTGACAGGCGTTTTGCCTCATTTTTAGACAGGGAGGTTCCGTCAAATCCCTTAAAGTGCGAGTATTTCCTTCCCTTTGTGGTGGATGAGCTTCTGAAGGAGGACAAGGCCCAGGTTAAGGTGCTGAAAAGCAAAGACAGATGGTACGGGGTAACTTACAAAGAGGATAAAGAGACCGTGGTTCAGGCCATCCGCCGGATGAAGGAGCAGGGCCTGTATCCGGAGAAGCTGTGGGAGGATCGGGATGGACAGTAAAAACGCGAGAAAGATGGAAGCGGCGGAGGCTTTTGCCATAAAAGGACAGGTGAAGAGCTGTGAACTTTACGGCAGCGGGCATATCAACCTTACCTTCCGCCTGGTGTGTCAGGATCAGGATCAGGAACATGCCTATATCCTGCAGCAGATGAATCATGAGGTCTTTAAGGACATTGACGGCCTTATGAAAAATGTAAAGGGAGTGACCAGCTTCCTGCGCCGCCAGATCGTGGCAAATCATGGGGATCCGGACAGGGAGACCTTGAATCTTGTGCCCACAAAGGATGGCAGAGATTATTATAAGGACAGTACGGGAAATTACTGGAGGATGTACCTGTTTGTGGATCAGGCTACCTGCTACAACCTGGTGGAAAAACCTGAGGACTTCTACCAGAGCGGAAAGGCTTTCGGACGGTTCCAATGCCTGCTGGCAGACTATCCCGCGGACGAGCTGACCGAGACCATACCGGATTTCCACAACACTGCCGCGCGGTTTAGGACATTCCAGAAGGCTGTGGAAGACGACGTCATGGGGAGAGCGGCCCAGGTGGAGGATGAGATCCGGTTCATAAGAGAGAGGGAGAAGGACATGAGCCTTGCCTACGATCTGCAGAGAGCCGGTAAACTTCCCCTGAGGGTGAGCCACAATGATACGAAGCTGAACAACATTATGATTGATGATACCACAAGAGAGGCTGTGTGTATCATTGACCTGGATACCATTATGCCGGGATTTTCCATATTTGACTACGGAGACTCCATCCGATTCGGCGCCAACACCGCTGAGGAGGATGAGAGAGACTTATCCAAAGTGTCTTTGTCCCTGCCCCTTTTTGATGTGTATACAAAGGGATTTCTGGAGGGAAGCCAGGGCCGCCTGACGGAGACGGAGACAGACATGCTTCCCTATGGCGCCAGGATGATGACCCTGGAGTGCGGCATGAGATTCCTCACCGATTATCTCCAGGGGGATGTGTACTTTCATATCAACAGAGAGGGTCATAACTTAGACCGGTGCCGTACTCAGCTGGCCCTGGTCGCGGATATGGAGAGAAAATGGACTCAGATGAAGGACATCGTGAAACGCTATCAGGGCTGACGGCTTTTTGAGAGGCTATCCTTTTCCGAGAGCAGCCGGATAGAGGAGGCGTACTCAGACGGACTCATGTGGGTGATCTTTTTAAACTGCCTGGAAAAGTAGTGGACAGAGGTGTAGCCTAAACGGTCTGCGATCTGGGTGAAATTCAGCTGGTTGCAGCGGATAAGCTCTTTGGCGGTGTCGATTTTCATCAAGGTAAAAAACTCCATGACACCGCAGCCGTGAAGTTCCTGGAACAGTTTTTGGAGACGGGAGCGGCTTATCAATGTGTTCTTACAAATTTTTTCAATGGTCAGCTGTTCACTGACATGTTCCTCCATATAACGGATAACTCGATTATAAGTTTCATTGGGACGCCCCAGCAGGGGGCGTCTCAGGCTCTGAGGCACGGGCAGGGGATTGGAAAAATACCGGCGGTAGAGGTGGATCAGAAGCTCTTCAAGGTAATTCCGGATCAGCTGTTCCGCCCCAAAGCCGGGTGAGACCGTGTTTCGGATCAGTTCCTCCTGATAGGGGTCGTCCAACCGGCCCACAAAGGCCCGGCGGGCCTCAATGATGATCTGGGCCAGAAGAGCGCTTTCCGTGTCCTGGACCATCAGGATCTGATCTCGGAAGACCTCCATGGCAGGAGAGCGGCACTCAAAGGCGATAACCACCAGGCTGGGAGCGACGCGGCCGTTGGTGATTACGTTGTGAAATTCGCCGGGCTGGTGGAAGATGATGCCGCCCTTTTTCAAGGTGTGGCGCTCCTCTCCGGCTACCGCGTCGATTTCCCCTTTATCTACACAGAGCAGTTCCCAAAAGTCATGGCTTTCACCGGGAAAGACAAAGTCGCTCATATAATCAAAATAGTGGATTGAGATGATACCGCGGACAGTCAGGGCGGTCCTCAGGGTAGTGCTTTTGTATGCCATGGGAAGGCCTCCTTGAATTATAGATACCATAATTTTAACATATCTTGCCTCTGGCCGCAAGAAGACCGGGGCAGATGAAGGAAAGGGGAAGAAAAATGTCTAAAACCAAAGGCCGTGTTACCCTTCCCAGTGAGGGGAATTTTCTGGAAGAGACAAAGGAGATGATGGACAGATGGGGCGCTGACGCGCTGCGGGACAGCGACGGCACCAAGCTGCCGGAAGAGATTAAAGCCCTGGATGCTTCCATTTATACCACCTATTTTGTGGCCAGGGGGCACAATGAGTTCGCGGAAAAACACATGGACGAGTGCCAGCAGATGTACCTGATGAGCTCCAGGGTGACCGCGGCGGACACTGTGGTGGAGATCTCCTTCATGGAAGGATATTTTGACCAGCAGGTGGTGCCGGATTATGTTCACGACTGCAAGCGCTGGTGGGAGGTCATGGACCGGACGGTGGGACAGCCGGTGGACCCGGGACAGTGGCAGGTGGACAAAGAGAGAAACGTGGTGACAGTCAGCAATGCCGCGGCTTTCCACGAGTACACGGTGTCCTTTCTGGTGTTTGCCATCTGGGACCCTACTCAGATGTACAACCATATTACCAACGACTGGGGCGGCAAGCCTCACGAGATTCCTTTTGACGTGCGCCAGCCCGCTTCCGGACAGTATGCTAAGGACTATCTGGTTCAGTGGCTGAAGGACAACCCGAGAACCGACGTGGTGAGATTTACCACCTTTTTCTATCACTTTACCCTGGTGTTTAATCACAAGGCAAAAGAAAAGTTCGTGGACTGGTTCGGCTACGGGGCCACGGTTTCAGTGAAGGCTCTGGAGGAGTTTGAGGAAGAGTACGGCTACAGGCTCAGGCCGGAGGACATTGTGGACAATGGATACTATAATTCCACTTTCCGGGTTCCCTCCCGCCATTATCTTGATTATATGGATTTTATTCAGAGGTTTGTGGCCAGGAAGGCGAAAGAGCTGGTGGACCTGGTTCATGAGGCGGGCCGGGAGGCCATGATGTTTTTGGGGGACAACTGGATCGGAACCGAGCCTTACGGCAAATATTTCCCGGAGATCGGCCTGGACGCAGTGGTGGGAAGCGTAGGCGGCGGCGCTACTCTGCGGCTGATCTCTGACATCCCGGGAGCGCGGTACACGGAGGGACGTTTTCTGCCCTACTTTTTCCCGGATACTTTCTATGAAGGCAATGATCCCTGCCTGGAAGCCAGGGAGAACTGGCTTTGCGCCAGAAGGGCACTGATGCGCAAACCGGTGGACCGCATCGGCTACGGCGGGTACTTAAACCTGGCTTTCAAGTTCCCTAAATTTGTGGACTATATTGAGGAAGTGACCGATGAATTCAGGGAAATCTATGAAAAGATCGGAGGCAGCAAACCTTATTGCGGACTGAAAGTGGCGATTCTCAACTGCTGGGGACGGCTTCGGTCCTGGCAGGCTTTTATGGTGGCCCACGCTCTCTGGTATAAGCAGACTTATTCCTACTTCGGAGTGCTGGAAGCCTTAAGCGGAGCCGGAGTGGACGTGACGTTTTTAAGTTTTGACGAGATCATAGAGAGCGGGATACCGGAGGAGGTGGATGTGATCGTCAACGCCGGGGCCGCTGGAACCGCCTTTTCCGGCGGAGACAGGTGGCTTGAGGAAAGGCTGGTCACGGCTGTCCGAAAATTTGTGTGGAACGGCGGCGGATTTGTGGGGATCGGAGAACCGTCGGCAGTCCATGGAGGCGGGCGGTTCTTCCAGCTGGCGGATGTGCTGGGAGTGGACAAGGAGCTGGGGTTCAGCCTTTCCACGGATAAATATTTTACAAAACCTATGGAAAATCATTTTCTCAAAGAAGACCAAAGATCGGATTTTGACTTCGGGGAGAGCGTGAACAACGTCTACGCCCTGTCAGAGGATACGGAGATCGCGGAATTCTCAGACGGGGAGGTTCATTTGAGCGCCCACGGATACGGCAGAGGAAGAGGCGTATATATAGCCGGCCTTCCTTACAGCCACGACAACACAAGGCTTCTGCTCCGGGGCCTGTATTACAGCGGGGGCCGGGAGGAGGAGATGAAGCGCTGGTATGGGGACAACCCCCT
>Ga0137310_100664_pt1 | contig 23091 bp, 17 predicted proteins | sample NAcewiD2O_June_2_FD_97183 | JGI IMG/M metagenome (GOLD analysis project Ga0137310, IMG submission 97183) | Mouse cecal microbial communities from Vienna, Austria - N-Acetylglucosamine amended D2O_June | ecosystem: Host-associated > Mammals > Digestive system > Large intestine > Cecum | place...
TGTATTTCGCACACATATTGCGGACGTGATCCGGTGTTTCCACCTGCACATCCACCGCCCCCGGGAGCGTCTCCCCGGTAAACAACTCCGACTCCACCTTTGCCGTAAAGGGGACAAATGTCACGCACCCCTGGGGGCTTTCCATATACTTGTCAGGGCAATTTTTCTTTTAAAGACCGCGATTTTATTTGCCTGCTGCCTTCTTGTCATTCTCTGCGATCATCTCCTGCATCTTATCTTCCAGATCATATTTTGCCAGGATGATCATGTCCAGCGTCTGACGGTAGAGGCTTCCCTCGGTCAGATCCCGCTTCGGAACCGCATGCCCCGTCCTCTGCCTGCAGCCCTCCGCGATATCCTCCAGATAGATCTTCTCCCGGAAATGCTTTGCCACATAATCCATACACCGCCTGGTATAGCTGGAAGTGTTCTGCTTTTCTTTCATCTCATGCACACGTTTCGTCAGCTCCTCCACCGCATGATTCCGATATACCAGAATCTGCGTGGTGTCTGTACACTCCGCACCATTATTGATATAGAATCCGCTGATGCGATACGCGGCATAAGGGCTCACCCCGCCTTCGATCGCAGCCCTGGCGCGCAATGAGATCCCGACGGTCAGAAGATTCCGCAAATGTGCCAGCTCCGACCGGCCCATCCGGCCGATTTCCACATCAATCTTCTTCGTCAGACGCACAGCTTCCGTCACATTTCCCACCCTCACCATATCCAGGATCTCCCGCTCTTCCTGATAAGAGTGCCGAAAAATGTCCTCTTCCTCGGATTGGATATGAAATCGGATCTGATCCTTTACCTCCTGCTCCTTCGTCACCACTGCCTTACGATTGGCATCCACAGCCTCCTGATCCGTATACTCTCTGCCGGTCACGATTTTTGCCGCAATGCACATGATCTGCAGCACCTCCATAAGCGTAAACCGGCGCAGGTTCTTTTCCGCATGCTCCGGGATCCCGTAGTGCCTGCAGAACCTGTGGCGTTTGAGCCTGTCGAAAAAATCTACGCTCATGGAGCCGATCAGACAGTGCCCGTTCTCCGCCGCCACACAGCCGAAATACACCTGGAACTCATCCTGGAACAGGTAGGGGGCCTCCTGCCTGTCGGCTGCGTGGGTCAGCATGTCCGGTAAAGCGTCGTCCTGACATAAGGGGTTCATTTCATCTGTTTTCCAGCTGTCATCCAATCCACTTTTTTCCACATAAAAAATGCCCGTTTGAAGCAGATCGGACAGATTTTTAATAGAAACGTATCCATGCCTTCCTCCCTTTTTTAGCTGGAACGAGCCTGCTCTCAGCAGACTTCGCATAACTCTGCCTGTTATATTTAATGCAATAATACAAGAATATCTTTCATCCCACATCGTTATGAAAAATGTTATTTCCTGTATCCGATGATGATCAGATATCCAGCGCCGCATGATACCCCTGATAAACCGCATTGGTGATGGTGGACACCTTCGCGCAGTCTCCGATCACCGCCACATAAGGTGCGGTATCCCTGAGCGCTTCCGCCACATCCGTCCGCGCCCTCTGCCCCAGCGCGCAAATGACAGAGCTCCCTTTCACCAGATGCCGCTGTCCTTCCCGGTCCTCACAGACCACGCCCTGGGCTGTCACTTCCATTCCTTTCAGTCCGGCGCGCACCTCTGCAAGACCTTCGATCTGCTTCAGCAAAAGCGGGCGATGCCTTACATTGGCATCCGGAGCCAGCTCGTCCCGCATCTCCACAATGGTGACCTTCTTTCCTTCCTGGGCCAGGTGGATGGCCGCTTCGCAGCCTGCCAGTCCGCCGCCCAGCACCACGACTTCATCGCCCACTTTTTCCTTTTCCAGATAGTAGTTGTTTACGGATGCCCCTCGTAGACAACCACGTTCATTTTCCTGCAGAACATTTCCCGGGACCACAGTTTGGGATCTGCCATCTGTCCGATCACAAATCCGATATCCATGCTTCCCTGCCGGACCTGCCGGATGATCTCCTGGTTCGCCGCCTCCTCCCATTGCAGACGGATATGGCTGTACTGCTTTTGATACTCCTCCAGCTTTTGAAGCAGAAACACATTGAGCACGCCGCAGGAAAAACCGATCTTCAGCTTCTGGTCCCGGTCCTGGATCTGCCGGAGCCCGATCATGATCTCATCAAACTGCTCCAGGAGCGGCGTGCTGTTCTCATAGAGATAGGTCCCGCTTTCTGTGGGAACCATCCCGTTTGCCAGACGTTCAAACAGGCAGGTTCCCAGTTCCTCCTCCAGATGGCGGATGATCTTGCTTAAGCCCTGGGGGGTGATAAAAAGCAGCTTTGACGCCTTATGGATGCTCCGTTCCTCGTATACCTGCCGGAAAAATCTCAGATCCTTTGTGTCCATTTTTCTCTCTTCCTCTTAAAGCACCCCGAACAGCCCCTTTACCTCGTCCTCTTCCATGATCCTGCTGCTTGGCTTTTCCGCGTTTGCAAGCATTGCTTCTACCTTATTTGCCAGCGTCACGTCAATAAAACGGCCCACGTCGATTCCCCGGAGCTCGAAGAATAAGAGCGGCTGTTCATCCAGCCTGACCCCCACGCCGTAAAGGGCTGCCGCCACATGCTTGCACAAAAGGGCCCAGTCCGGGCAACTGCAGGTAAAACTGATCTCGATGGGAGTCGGGAACAGGCCGTCCTTTCCCTGAAACAGTTCCTTCATCTCCTCCGGGAAATTCCCGGCAAGCAGTTCTTCCAGGTTTTCAATCTTTTTGCCGCATCTGCTGATGATCGACTGACACTTTTCCTCGGAAAGCGGGCTGATGCGGATCTCCACTTTGTATGGCGTCTTGCGCGTCCCCTGCACCCGGGCCAATATTTTCCCTTTCTGGATCTTCAGGTCAATGACAGCCCCTGTGCGGATATAACGCTTTCCCCTGTCCAGACGGCTTTCATAATCCGCATACCGCTCCAGGTTCTCGCACCATGCCTGTCCCCACCAGCTTTTTACGATCGTCCTGCCCTGTACACTCACCGGCTCCAGAACCTTTCCCTTCGCCTGCTCTTTTTTCCGGCTGGCCGCGGATTTCTTCCGGATCTCCGAAGCCGTCGGCTGGCTGTATCGGGTAGAACTGTCCCAATATTTACTCATATCGCATCTCCTGTTTTTCTCATATTCCTTATCCTTAGGATCTGTCGGAAAATAACTGACACATCCTGCGCAATCTGTATCAGTTATTTTTCGCCTTATCCTAACCGCATCATCGACATCAGCTCGTCATTGCTGAGTTCGGTGATCCACTTCTCACCGCCGGAACCGATCACATTCTCCGCCAGTTCCTTTTTCGCCTCGATCATTTCATCAATCTTCTCTTCGATCGTGCCTTTGCAGACCAGCTTGTGCACCATCACATTCTTCGTCTGTCCAATCCGGAACGCCCGATCCGTGGCCTGGTTTTCCACAGCCGGATTCCACCAGCGGTCAAAATGGATCACATGGTTTGCCTTTGTCAGATTCAGCCCGGTTCCCCCGGCTTTTACGGAAAGAACAATAAAGGGCACGTACTTTTCTCCCTGAAATGCTTCCACGATCTGGCTGCGCTTAGCGACCGGGGTCCCTCCGTGGAGCACAAATCCCTCTGTCTGGAAGATCTCTGTCAAAAATGCCGCCAGGTATTCCGTGATCTCCTTGAACTGCGTAAACACAAGCACACGTTCGCGTTTTTCGTAAATGGTTGTGCAGATTTCCTTCAGCATGGCGAACTTCCCGCTTTCCTCCATGGAAAATGTCTGCTGCCCCAGATATTGGTCGGGATGGTTGCAGATCTGCTTCAGCCGGATGATCGCAGCCATGACCAGTCCTCTGCGCTCGATTCCGTCCGCTTCCTCCAGCCGTTTCTCCAGATCTGAGACCGCCTTCCGGTAGAGGACGATCTGCTTCTTTGCCAGATTTGCGTAGTCGATGGTCTCCAGCTTTTCCGGCAGGTCTGCGATGATGCTTTTATCGGTCTTGACCCGTCGGAGCATAAAGGGCGCCACCATCGTTTTCAGGCGGACATACCCTTCCGGATGATCGCCCAGCCCTTTGCAGAATTCGTTGAATTCCGCCGAGGTTCCCAAAAGCCCTTTGTTCAGGAAATCAAATAATGACCACAGATTGGCCAGTTCATTTTCGATGGGTGTCCCTGTCATGGCGATCCGCATCCGGGAGGATAACTTTTTGATCTCCTTTGTCTGCCGGGTCAGCGGGTTCTTGATCGCCTGAGCTTCATCCAGGATCACGCACTCCCATTGTACCTCCTGCAGCTCCTTGATCCGTGTGACCATTCCGTAGGTTGTGATCGTGAGAAATGTACTGCTTCCCCGGAACTCCTCGCCCAGCTTCGGCGCCGTCTTTCCATGCAGGACCTGAAAATCCAGTGACGGAGCAAACTTTTCCGCCTCCTTCTGCCAGTTTCCGATCAGCGATGCCGGCACCACCAGAAGCGCCTGCGCACGCTGATTTGTCTTGCGCAGCTTTTCCAGGTATGCAAGGACCTGCACGGTCTTTCCCAGTCCCATATCGTCCGCAAGGCAGGCGCCGAAGCCCAGCTTGTCCATATAATTGAGCCAGGTGAAGCCGCTGCTCTGATAGGGACGCAGCGTCGCGCGGAAGGATTTGGGCAGCACGGCTTTCCGGATGGATTCCGGTTTTCTCAGATTCATCAGAAGAGACGAAAGCCATGCTCCGTTGGTGACAAGCTGCCCCACGTCCGCGGAGGCTTTTCCCGTACCGAGCTCCAGCCGCAGAGCGTCCATCAGCGTCAGATCCTCCGGAACCTCTTCCATTTCCTCAAGCAGCTTTTTCAGCCGCTCATGATCCACCTCGATCCACTTTCCTTTCAAAAATGCCAGTCCGTCTGTCTGGGCCAAAAGAAGCTCGATATCCTCCCGGCTCAGCGGCACTCCGTCTACCGTCAGCTCCGGACGCATGCTGACCAGCGTATCAAAGCCCAGCATGGACGGCTTCTCTTCCCCCATACTCACAGACATGGACACCTGCGCCGCTTTTCTCTTCCACCAGTTGGGGATCCTGCAAAGAATGCCGGTGCTTTCAATATCTTCGATCTGCTTTAAAAATATATACGCCTCCTCGGACGTCAGCCGCAGCGGATGGAACATCTCCCCGTTTTCCACGAATCCGGAGATCAGATTGGAAACCTCAGCCGCGCGGTTCAGGCAGGCCAGCAGAGCCAGCAGCTTTTCCCGTTCATTTTTATACTCTGTCAAAGCATATTTCAGCGGGACATGGCGGACCTTTCCGTCCTCTCCTCTGGTAGCGTAGGTTGCCAGAAACGCAAAGGGAAAGTCGTCGTCCTTATTCTCTACCAGGTGGAAAAAGATCCTCTCCGGGACATGGAGATGCTGATTCTTCTCTGTCAGATACATTTCCACGGTGCCGTCGTAGTCTCCGATCTCTCTGGAAAAGATCTCATTCAGCTTCCGGAATATCCCCCTGATCCACTTTTCCGTAATATACTCCGCACCGATCACAAATGGAACCGCACGGATCAACCGGTCCGCTGCCTCCTCCGACGGCTCTGCCCGGGTCTCCCCCCTGGAGATCTCCAGCTCCGGCAGGCTGGTCAGGGTTTTAAAAAACGCATCCGACACCTGGTATAAAAATGCCGCTGACGGACTGAGATACGGCGATTTTTCCGCAAGTCCCATGTGGTACAGCGCTCCGTAACGGTCCTGTTCAAACTGCCCCAGAAGCTTCTGATCCGCAGGGGAGAGCTGCTCCGGACGCCCATCAGGGCAGAAGCCGTCCTCTGTGAAAAGGAACTGAAGCGGAACAAGGCCCTTATTCCCCTGGGGCTGATTGTTCTTATTTACCTGTGCTGCATTCATAATCTTCATCCTGTTCTTGTATGATATTTTAATCCCTGCCCACGGGAATTTACACTCCGCGGCAGGAATGACTAATTCCATTATAGGGAAAAGCGGAGCAGAGCGCAAGAAGTGATCGAGGGTTTTTGTAAAAAGCCGCAGACTTTTTTTACCTGATAAAGTCTGCGGCTTTCAATCCCTGATTCTGTTTTTATTTCTGCTGTTCTGACTCTTTGCAGACCGCGCGGCATTTTCCGGCCATATTTCTACTCCTCCAGTTCCCCCAGGATCCGCAGCGGTTCTTTTCTCAAAGCCTGCCCCATGACTCCGGAGCCGATCAGCACTGCCGCCAGCAGCATCCCAATCCCCGATATGGCCGCAGTCCTGACGCCCGGCTTGTGCTCCGCCGCAGAGAGATCGGCCTCTTCCATATCCGCCTGGGCGATCACCGCATTGCTGAATGAGGTGTCGAATTCCGTAGTCTCTTCCGTCGCCTTCACTGCCCGGTCCGTCGCCATACAGCCCGCGGCGCTCCCTGCCACCGTGCCTAAAACCGACAGCAGGAAAAATCCGGTCAGAAGGGACGCGGCGCACTGCCGTTTCGTCCGCCCAAGCAGACGTTCCACCGCAATCCGCTGGCGCTGGCCTGTGATGAACAGGTTGGCGAAAAAGCAGAGGATCATCGCCGAGAGTACACAGCCGCTTGCCAGAAAGATCGCAGACATCAACTTTCGGCTCTCAATCCCGTTTTTCAGATTACTGTATCCGTTATCATAGAATCGGAACTCCAAACCTTCCACGCCATGCTTCTCCCATGCGGCCATGAAATCCTCAATGGTACCGTTGGGGATCTGGAAGGAGGTGTTGAATCCCCGCATCGGCCCCGTGCTTGCAATGTTATCCGACCAGGAATTTTCAGGGATGGCATTCCATGGAACGATTGCCTGATGGCGGCCAAGCTCATACCCGTTAGTTGAGACAGGAGAGGGCGTATAGATTCCGACAATCTCATACTCCTGCTCATCAAAGACCGGGTAGACCTTTCCTTCGGCATTCAAAAGGGATGCTGCCTGGATCCCATTTTTGTGTACTTCAGAATATAATGCATAGTAAAGCGGAAGCGAAAGTTTATCTCCTGCCTTTTTTCGCAGAAGAAGAGACAGTTCCTGGGAAATCAGGCAGACCGGCTTTCCTTCAGCATATTCTTCCTCCGTGATATCCCTGCCTTCCGAAATCTGTGCGTCTTTCCAATAGAAAGGCATCAAAAGCTGTGTATTGTCCACCGGTGTCACCGGAATAGTGCAGAACTGGTATTCATATGATCTTATAAGTTCCAGCCATCGTTTTCCCCTCTCTGTTTCATAAAAGTCTTCTGTGACTACATCAAATACTCTCTCATCCTCCGTCTCGGCCACGTCATCGTAAACCCGTTCTCCCTCTATTGTAAACTGATAAGAAGCCACACTATTGATCGGCATATATTCCACGACATATTCCTCTGGAGCTATATGCTCCACCTTTGACCCATGCACAAAGCCTTCAAAGTTCAGCCGCATAATATATGTTGTTCCTGCTTCAAAGCTCCGGGGCTCCTCCTCATAATGATCACAGATATAAAAAATGTCTCCATCCTTCATTACGTATTCATCGCCTGCCAGAACCTTTTTTGCACGCATGGGAAATGACTCATATGCTGTTCCCGAGTTTACAGGTTCTGCTTCTACCAGCATAGTATCATATGGACTGCCTATTGCCCTCTGGTCCACCAGGGCCCCAAAGGTTGGTCTCTGTTTTGCGTCCAGGATATAATCGGCCCCTTCAAAATCCATCACCGCGTTGGGAATCCTTTCCCCGCGCCTTCCCCACTGGGTATAATAATATCCGTCTTTCGCGTCCCAGTGCCTCCCGGTCTCTACGTGGTCGGTCTTTTGCTCCACTGTCCCCACCGTCGTGAAGATATCCTCAAATTCCTCCAGCATGGCCCGGTTGATCTCCCAGAGGCTGCCTCCCAGCGCCAGCAGAAATGCCGAAACCCCGGCCAGCAGAAGGAAGAGGATGCTTTTTAAGGGGCTCCGCAGGATCTGTTTCATACTATAATAAACTGTCATCCTAAACCATCCTTCCGTCCTTCATTTTCAAACACACATCCGCCTGCCGCGCCACCTCCGGGTTGTGGGTCACTACGATCACCAGATAATCCCGTTCATGTGCCAGTTTCCCAAGCAGTTCTACAATATGCGCTTCATTTTCTGAGTCCAGGTTGCCTGTGGGCTCATCCGCCAGCAGGATCCGCCCCTGGGCTGCCATAGCCCGGGCGATAGCCACCCGCTGCTGCTCCCCGCCGCTCATCATTTTGGGATACTGGTGGAAGATCTTCTCCCCCAGCCCTACCTCCCGCAGACAGTCCTCTGCCTGCTTCCGTGCTTCCCGGCGGGAGATTCCCTGCAGTTCCATGGGATACATAACATTTTCCACCGCATTCAGAAGAGGAAACAGGTGAAATGCCTGATAGACCACGGAAATCTGTTTTCTCCGGTAAGCATCCCGGTCCATTTCCAGGAGATTTTCCCCTTCCACCAGGATCGTGCCGGATTCCGGGCGGTCCAGGCCCGCCAGGAGAGAGAGGAAGGTGCTCTTTCCGGAGCCGGATTCACCTGTGATGGCATACATGTTCCCGGCCTCGAAGGAACAGCTCACCTCTTTCACTGCCTCAATCTTCTGATATTGATTCTGATAAGAATAACTCACATTTTCTACTCTGATCTTTTCCATTTACGTCCCTCTCAATCATATAGAATTACAGGTCACACCTTCTTGACCAGGCGTGCCCTGTTACCGTCTATTGGTGTGTCAGCACAGCCGCGATACTCATTCTTCCAAACATCCACAGGGCTGCCGCCGCTCCCAGCGTATAGCAGCACAAAAAGATCCCCCAGACCATCCACGCCGTCAGGATATCCGAGGTTCCGAATATGGCGCCGATCACCGCGCCTGCCGCGCCTCCGCATGCCGCCAGCAGCATATGCTCCGCAAAGAATACCAGGGTACAACGTCTTTTGCTGGTTCCCAGCGCACGCATGATGGCGTACTCGCCCTTCCTGCCCTGGAACAGCAAATGAGGCACGATATACCCTGAGAGCACGACGATCAGCAATACAAAGGGCAGAAATCCTTCCAGCAAAGAGATGCTTTTTTCCAGCCCCAGAGCCGCCTGGATGAACACATCATCCTCCATCCGCAGCGCGGAGCCCGCGTAATTTTCCGGAGAGCCCGGAACCACAGGAGTCAGCCCGGGCTCCCTAAGGTCCTGCTTCAGTTCGTTAAGCTTCATCGGATCCTTCACGGTAAACCGCAGGGACGAAGCAAAATAGACCTTGTCATTTTCTTCATAGAGCTGCCGTACCGCCCCGATGGGAAGCATCACCTCCGCTGCCATGGATTCCCCGGCTTCCGAATCCTCAATTGCCCCGACGATCTCCATTTCCAAAGGCTTCAGTTCTTCCCGCTCCAGTCCCAGGCCGATCTCTGCCCGGATATAATGCTCCAGAGAACAGGACAGATGGTCTCCCGGCTCCAGGCCGTGTCCCACCAGAAACGCGGTTCCCGCGACGCACACATCCCTGCTCTTTTGAAAGCTTTCCCAGCTCCAGCCGTCCGCCCAGGTGAGATCCTGTTCACAATCCTCGTAGACGGATCCCAGATCGTTGATGCCCAGGATCCGGAACTCGTCTGCCTGGGGGATGTCTCCTGACAAGCTTCCGTTATCCTCATCGGGCTGTGCGCTGTCTTCGGCTTCGATCTGTTCCCCAGGCTGCATCGGTTCTTCCATTCCGGCTCCTTCGTCCGCCTGCGTCAGTTCCTCCGTTCCGGCTCCTTCGTCGGCCTGCGTCTGTTCCTCCGTTCCGGCTCCTTCGTCGGCCTGCGTCATATGTCCGACCAGCTCCGCAGTCTCCCGGATCTTCCAGATATGCGGGGACGTATAGACCATATCCAGCACCTGCTGCCGGATAAACAGCCCGCTGTTCAGGGTTCCCGCCGCGTTCATCACCGTGGCCCGCACGGGGATCGCCTCCGGCAGCTCCTCAAACTGCCCTCTGGCGCTGACCAGATTTCCCAGATAAAATACCAGCACCACCACCGTCATCATACTGATCATTCCATTCAGAATGCTCTTGAAACGATGCCGCCGGATATTGACCCCTATGGAATATATCCCCTGGAATACAGCCCTTCTGTTCTTTTGGACTTCTTTTTTCACCTTCTCATCATCCTCCCTGCCGCAGACGATCCGTGTCCGCGGTTCCTTCGTCTCCTGATCCTGCTCCACCGTACATGCCGCCGTATAGGAGACGCCGTCCAGCGTAAACTCCGGATACCTTCCCGGACGGACCATCCGGAACTTCCTCCGTTCTTCCCCGGCCCATTTCCTCAGCTCCTCCTCGAACCGCCCCGCCGTATTCACCGGCTGGTCCGTGTAAAAGGAGAACTGTCGCTGACGCTCCTCTTCCGCTACCTGCTTGTAATCATCCACGATCCGCGCGAATACGCTCCCGCTTTTCGCCATATGCTCCATCCGGTCCAGGTAGCTGTCCACGTCTATGGACTCTGACTTTTCTTTTCGGATATTGGCGCAGACCTCTACCGCCGCCTGAATCTGCTTCTGCTGCCGCAGGAGCGCTTCCTGCTGCTTCGCGGCGGCCTCTTTTAGAGGAAGCGTTCCGTCCAGCACCTCCTTGATCTCCTTTAACGGCATGTCCAGCATGCGGAGCATTTTGATCAGCTTCAGCCGCCGGACATCCTCATCGGAATAATCACGATAGGCATTGCCGGCGTCCCTGGCCGGTTCCAGCAGCCCCTGCCGTTCATAGTAGCGGATGTTCTGTCTGGTGATCCCGGTCAGTTCTTCCATCTGTTTTGTGTTCAAGCATACACCCCCCTGTGTCCATTGGGCACTTAATCCTATACGTTTTCCAGCTTTACGTGCTTATTTTAAAGTATATAGCAGGTATACAGTCAAGTATTTTGTGAAAGATATCCACTTTTTTATCGAAAAACACTTTTTCCTCTATCTCACACAGCCATGTAGCATTCAAACAATATCGGAAGTTAGGAACTGGCACAAAATTACTTACCAATAGTCCGCAGGATTTCTCTTCGGGAGTGCTACCAAAAAATCAGGCGCATAGCGGGCTATGTAACTGATTTTTTGGTAGTGCTCCTGGAGAGAAAGACAAGGAATAAAAAATAATACTTGCATTCCTCCTCTCTCCCATGTATAATATCACTGAATCAAAAAGAAAGGGCACGTGTGAGGTTCGTCTGCCGCGCAGACTGACTGATGGATGTGCAGGGTGAGGACATGATTATTCGATAATTTGATTTGGATGCCGCAAGAAGTTGTATCTGCCTGTGTCAACAGGCTTATATTCGTTTGCGTATACCGATTTAGATTATCTGCGTGATCTGCCCGCTTTGTATGACCGTTCACAGAAGTGCCATTTCTGAATGTGGCGGTATGAAGTCCCATTCGTCGAAGGTTTGTTTTGATTTCTTAAGCCTTTGATCGGATGGATTCTAAATAGAGGGTTTCTTTGCGTGAGTCTGTTTTCGGATACGAAGACGGGCTTTTTTTATTCCATATTGATGACGGTTCAAAACGGCAGACCACAGACGCCGGAAGTTTTGATTGATGAAAAAAGCCTGTCAGCAGTCAAACCGCAGGAGGTTTTATGATACAGATAAAGAATGTAACCATCACACACAAAGAAGACGCAAGAGTGATCCTGGAGGATTTCAGCTGTGTATGGAATGACGGGGACAAAGCCGTGATCATCGGTGAGGAGGGCAACGGAAAATCCACCCTTCTCCAATGGATCGCTTCCCCGGACAGGATCGGGGATTACTGTGAAGCCAGCGGGGAACGGATCGTCCGGGGGCACAGGATTGGATATCTGCCCCAGGAGCTGCCGGCCCGGGACGCCCGCTTATCGGTTTACGAATTTTTTATGGAGGAGCCCATGTTTCTGGAGCAGACGCCGAAAGACCTGAACCGGATGGCAGGAGAGTTCAGCCTGCCCGTTGATTTTTTCTACCGGGAGCAGTCCATGGGAACGCTCTCCGGCGGGGAAAAGGTGAAGGCCCAGATGCTGCGCCTCCTGATCGCCGGGCCGGACGTCCTGCTCCTGGATGAGCCCTCCAATGACATTGACCTGGAAACCCTGGAATGGGTGGAAAGGCTGATCCTGAGCTGGAAGGGGATCGCGCTGTTCATCTCTCATGATGAGACCCTGATCGAGCATACAGCCAACATGGTCATCCACATCGAACAGATCCGCCGCAAAACCAGGTCCCGATATACGATCGTCCGCATGTCCTATCCCCAGTACCGGCAGGAACGGCTCGCCAGATTCGAGAGCCAGGAGCGGAAAGCGAAGAATGAACGGCGGGAGAAGAAGCTGCGGGAGGAAAAATTCCTTCGGGTCTATCAAAGCGTGGAACACGCCCAGAACAGTATTACCAGGCAGAACCCATCCAAGGGGCGGCTGCTGAAAAAGAAGATGCACGCGGTGAAATCCATGGAGCGGCGGTTTGCCCGGGAGGATGAGCACATGACAGAAATACCGGAGGAAGAGACTGCCATCTTCTTCAAACTGGGAGACGAGACCGCAAAAATCCCTTCTGGAAAAACGGTCCTGGATCTGGAACTGGAACGGCTGGACACGCCGGACGAAAAGCGGACGCTTGCCAGGCAGATCCGCCTGCGGATCCATGGCTCTGAAAAGGTCTGCGTCATCGGGGCAAACGGTTCCGGAAAGAGCACGCTGCTGGGCAGGATCGCGGAAGAACTGCTGGGCAGAAAGGATATCCATGCGGAGTATATGCCCCAGAATTATGAAGAGCTGCTGGAGCTTTCCATGACGCCCGTGGATTATCTGGCGCAGACCGGAGACAAGGAAGAACGGACCCGAATCCGCACGTACCTGGGCGCGTTAAAATATACCGCGGATGAGATGGAGCACCGGATCAGCCAGCTCTCCGGAGGCCAGAAGGCAAAGATCTTTCTGCTGAAAATGAGCTTGAGCGGAGCCAATGTGCTGATCCTGGACGAGCCCACCCGGAACTTTTCGCCCCTGTCCGGGCCGGTGATCCGGCAGATGGTGAAGGAATTTCCCGGGGCGGTGATCAGCATTTCCCATGACCGGAAGTATATCGCGGAAGTCTGCAGCCGGGTGTACAGGCTGACGGCCGACGGGCTGAAAGCAATGGAATGATATTTCATTTTCAAAATGTATGGGGTTCCGCCGAAGGAATTTATCTGGAGACGGGAAATGGAATAAACTCACAGCGGTGCCGCTAACCGTGCGGATAAAAAGCGAAAAACTTTCTTGTCGATATCTTCATTAAATGTTGTATAATAGAAGAAACACATTGCAGGCCGCTGGGAAGCCGGTGCCCTGCAGCACAGCAATAAGGAGGATGTTTTATGACAGAACAGAAAGATTGGATCAAGGACCTGGTCATTTATCAGATCTATCCCCGCAGCTTCTATGATTCCAACGGGGACGGCATCGGGGATCTGCCCGGTATTTTACAGAAGCTGGACTACCTGGAGGAGCTTGGCATCAACGCCCTGTGGCTTTCCCCGGTCTACCGCTCGCCCAACGACGACAACGGCTATGATATCTCCGGCTATCAGGAGATCATGGAAGAGTTCGGCACCATGGAGGACTGGGATCGCCTGCGGGACGCCTGCCGGAAAAAGGGCATCCGCATGATCATGGATCTGGTTGTGAACCATTCCTCGGACGAGCATCCCTGGTTTCTGGAGTCTCGGTCATCCCGTGAGAATCCCAGATCCGATTATTACATCTGGCGGGACCCGGTGGACGGACATGAGCCCAACAACTGGGGTTCGGCCTTCGGCGGAAGCGCCTGGGAATATGTACCTGAGCGGGGCCAGTACTATTTCCACTATTTTTCCAAAAAACAGCCCGACCTGAACTGGGCCTGTCAGGAGCTTCGGGATTCGGTGATCGAGATGATGAACTGGTGGGCGGACAAAGGGGTAGAGGGCTTCCGTGTGGACGCCATCAGCTACCTGGACAAGCCCCGTGATTTCCCCGATTCCGCCCTGCCGCCCCGGCCTGACGGCTACTCCTTCCCGGACTGCCTCATCTGCCGTCCGGGGACCCATGCCTATATCCGGGAAATGAACCGGCGTGTCTTCGCTCCCCGCAATCTCCTGACTGTGGGGGAGGTGGCAGCGCCCACCGTGGAGGAGCTTGGCAACTATGTAAAAACGGACCGGGAGGAATTTGACATGGCCATCCCCTTCGTGCTGCCCAAGACCGAGATCGACACCTGGTCGCCGGAGCGGCTTAAGAAGGAGATTGAGGAAAGCTACCAGGCTATGAAGGAGGACGGCTGGTGGGCCAGATTTTTCAGCAACCACGATAAGCCCCGGCAGGTGTCCCTCTACGGCGACGACGGCGAGTACTGGGAGGTTTCCGCCAAGTTTCTGGCCATGTTCCTCCACAGTCTGCCGGGCACTCCTTATGTATACCAGGGCGAGGAGATCGGGATGACCAATGTGAAGCTGCCGTCCATTGAGGATTATGACGATCCCAGCACCAGAGACCAATACCAGCAGTACCTGCTTTCCGGTATGGATCCGGAGGCTGCCCTGGCTCAGGCCCAGCTGGAAAGCCGCGACAATGCCCGCACTCCCATGCAGTGGGACGGCTCCGAAAACGGCGGCTTTACCTCCGGCACCCCCTGGCTGAAGACCAATCCCAATACCCGGGATATCAATGTAGAAGCCCAGCGTCAGGATCCCCACTCGGTCTATCAGTGCTACCGGAAGCTGATTGCGCTGCGCAAACAATCCTCCGCGCTGTCCCGGGGGGATCTGACCTTCCTGGAAACAGGACATCCGAAGCTGATCGCACTGACCAGAAGCGCGGCAGAGGAAACGATGCTGGCATTCCACAACTTCTCCCGGGATGAGCAGGAGATCCCGGCCTCCCTGCTGGAAGGCGCCGACGAGGTCCTGCTGTCCTCCTATGACCGGGAAGGCGGTTACCGGGGACCTTTGCTCCGGCCTTATGAGTCGGTGATGTTCCGGATGCGGAAGGATTGATGGATCTATGGTCTGCCGTTCCGAATTGTTACATATTGTTAATCTTTTTCCTAACCTGGATCAATCAGAAAAGCATGATACGAGAATTTTGTCATTTTGCGCAAGAAATTGTTCGTAAGTGCCTAAAGATATCAAGCCCCTGCTGCTTTTGCCGCAGGGGTTTTTCAGTGATACTGAAAGCAAACGCGCCTGAACACCTCGATATCTCTTTTGGAAACAGGTCCTGTCCACGGCAGAACCCTCCTGATGACAAAAATGAACGCCTGAAAATTATCCATAAAATGCCGAAGAGAAAAAAATGCCGAAAAAGGGACAAAAATCAGCCGGTATTTGGGATAAAGAAAAATAGTACCGGGAAAATCCGCATGGTAGAATACGGATAATATAAAACATATCTAAAGGAGGAAGCTATGAATACTCAAGAAAAAACAAACCCAAAATTGGCATTCGGCTATAGTCTGGGGGAAGTCGGCTGTCAAATGTCCTGGTACATGGTCAACAATTATCTGACATTGTTCTACACAGATATCGTAGGCCTGACCGCATCCGCCATTTCTCTGATCATGCTGATCGCGCGTGTATGGGACGCGATCAACGATCCGATGATGGGAAGCATTGCGGACCGCACAAATACGAAATGGGGACGTTTCCGTCCATATCTGTATTTTGCGCCGCCGGTACTGGCAATCTTTAATATCCTGACATTTACCGTATGGCCGATCTCCGGCACGGCAAAGGCAGTTGCGTGTCTGGTCTGCTACATCGGCACCGGTATGGCATACACAGCCGCATCCATTGCTTATCAGGCGCTGCAGAATGTCATCGCCATTGATTCTCAGGTTCGTATGAATCTGGCGACCGCGCGCGGAATCGGTTCTTCCGTGATCGGTATCATCCTTTCCATGGTCGCGGCTCCGACTCTGCTGGCACTTTCCCGCCCGGGAGCAGAGGTTGCGGACGCACAGGGATACTTCCGGTTTGCGATCGTTCTATCTATATTGATGATCCCGGCATTCTGGGCTACAGCGGCGATCTGTAAGGAAAAATACACGGATCAGCTTCACAAACCCCAGGATCATTCGGAAAAGCTCGGTTTTATCGGCGCGATCCGGGAAATTGTAAAAAATGACCAGCTTCTGATGGTTGTTCTGGCTACGGTACTTGGTACGATCTGTGTATCCGGCCGTATGGGACTGCTTACCTTTTACATTATCTACGTGGTCGGCGATTTCATGCATATTGCTACATTTTTCACGGTCATGACCATTGCGCAGCTGATCGGTACGCTCTTCCTTCCGATCGGTACGAAAAAGCTGGGCAAAAAGGGCTATCTGATCTTTCTTCAGATGCTGATGAACGCTGGTTTCCTGATCATGTTCCTGTTCCCGAGCGCCGGAATCCCGTTCCTTCTTGTGGTATCCTTTGTATGCGGGCTCTGTAATTCGGCTTCTTCCGTATGCTACGGCCTGGTTGCTGATTCCATCGAGTACGGCGACTGGAAGCTTGGCAGAAGGCAGGAGGGTGTCGCGGCTTCCATGCTCAGCTTCGGCGTGAAGCTGGCAACTGCGCTCTGCGGTTCCGTAGGCGTGCTTCTTCTGGCGGCAGTCGGATATGTTCCGAACGCAGATCAGACCGAGGCTGCGCGTCAGGGGATCAATGCGGTTGTCAACCTGCTTCCCTTCGTGATCGGTCTTATTTCCCTGATCCCGATGCTCTTCTACAAGCTGGATGCAAAGAGAGTCTCTGAGATCCGGGCAGACCTGGATGCAGGAAAGCATGCGTGGGATAAGTAATATATAGATTTTAAGAAGTTGTATGCCTCCGATCGGGGTGTGTGCAGCAACATCGCCCCGGCCGGTCCGCACAATGATCGGCCGGGTTGCGGTATATAAAAACAGCAGGAAAAGCATCTCTGTTCATACAGCGCCGCGCACTCACTGCACGGCATCCGGGAATGCAACATTGTACTAGCAGATCAGAAAAATCATGAAACAAATCGAAGGGAGAATGATTATGGAAAAGAAAAAAGTATTGGGGATTTCATTTGGAAGAAAGATGAGCAACTGCGACATCATGGTGAAGCACGCCTTGATGGAATGCGAAAAGGCGGGCTGTGAGACGGCATTTATCCGGGCGGACGATCTGGAGATCTCCAACTGTACCGGCTGTATTGCCTGTGTGATCGGAATGATGTCCGGCAGAGGACGGGGGTATTGCGTACGTCATGATGACTTTGATATCCTGGATGAAGCTGTCATGCAGTCGGATGCTGTGATCCTGGCGTGTCCCACCTATGAGACATCCGTAACCGGAAGGTTTAAGACCATCTGCGACAGGATCGGACCAAGCCATGACATTACATTCCGGCAGGGCGCGTGGGACGAAGGGGTGGCTGCCGGAAAGCCGGAGGAAGCGCTGCCGGATAAGAGATCCTTTAAGAAACGGCAGGCGGCATTGATCTCAGTGGGCGGCGCCATGACGGAAAACTGGATCGCGCTGACTCTGCCGATGATGTACGAATTTACCTTCCCGATGGCCATCGACGTGATCGACACAGTGGAATATTATGGGGCAATGGCTCATGAATCTGTACTGGGGAATCAAGAGATGATGGACCGCATGACCACGGTGGGACAGAACATCGTTGCTTCTCTGGAAGCAGAGACCGAGGAGGAACGGATCCGGTGGAGAGGCACGGAGGAAGGCATGTGCCCCATCTGCCATACACGGCTGCTCCAGATCTCCCATGACGGAAAGACGGCAGACTGCGTCGTATGCGGAACCCACGGCACCGTCTCCATCGAAAACGGCGTGATAAAAATGCACTATACCCCCAAGGAGCTGGAGCGTTCCCGCTTGAAATGGGGCGGAAAGCTGGAGCATTCCACAGAGATCAAGACCCAGGCACAGCCTTCCGGTACGATCAAGAATCTGAAGGAGTTGAAGGCGCCGTATGCGGCATTCAATCCAGGGGTGTTTGAGACGGATGAAAAAGCGTTTGGGAATGTAGCGAAAGAATAAAATAAATCCTCTTTTTTCAGATCAACGGGAGCAGCCCGCCGGAGATTGCTTGTCTGGCGGGCTGTTCCTTTTGCTCATGATTTAAGCGCATTATTCTGTAATCTAAGTCATTTGCTCGTTTTCCTCATTAAAGCAATCAGAATATTCTATTGTTCGGTCAGACAACAAGATTTTCTTATTCATTATGATATCCCGAATTTTTTCAGCAGCATCCTCTGGAACGCATCCACCCCGATCCCCACATACACGACCCCCGCGATCATGGCCGCGCCGATCTGGATGGGAAGCGTCCCGAACTCCTGCACCTTCATCGGCCCTAAGATGGTCAGACCGATGGCCCAGCCGCACAGCCAGGACGGCACGAAGATGAATCTGGAGTATGTCTCTCCGATGATGACCGCAAGGCCGCCCAGCACAAACAGGGTGCAATACAATTCCACATTGGGATGAAAGGGCATTGCTTCCATGATCCAGACTGCCAGGACTGCCCACACATCCCCGCACAGAAAGCCAACCGTGATTTTTAATGCGTCTTTTCTCTGATTTCCATTTGCCACATACAACCCCGCGCAGATCAGCGCCACCGCGCCGGTGCTGATTCCCATGTAGGGACTCAGCACCGCCCAGATCGGCGGCATCAGAGCGATCCCGAAGGCCAGTGTGAGCATACGGATTCTTTTTTCCCTCTTCTCTTCCATGTCCTGACTCCTGTTCTGTTGTCGAGTATGGAAATATCCTGCGCAATCTGCGCAAGTTATTTTCCTACAGTTCCTTACTGCCGGCAAAAGATGTCCTCTCCCTTGCAAGGGTTCCTTACTCGAAATCAAATTTCTCCCAGACTTTTTTTCCGGTATACTGCTTCAATTCCTCTTCCCCGTCCAGTACTCGGACGGCGCCTGCTGCCATGGCCTCCATCTCAAATTCGCCCGGATATGCCGTGACCGGAGCGATGAAGGAACAGGTCTCTGTGATCTGTTCCACCAGATCCTTGTTATGTACCATACCGCCGCCCAGCAGGATGCCGTCCACCTTGCCGTGGAGCACGGCCGCCATGGAGCCGATGCATTTCTCGATCTGGTAGATCATCGTATTCCAGAGCATTTCCGCATACCGGTCTCCGTTCTTTGCCCGCTCGGTCAGCTCCAGCGCGTCAGAGATTCCGGTGTGGCTGATAAAGCCGCCGTTTCTGGTACACAGCTTTTTCACGTCTGCGATGTCCAGATCCTGTTCCCGGATATAGGCCAGCAGGTCGGCCACTGCTACGCTTCCGCAGCGGGTCGGCGCCATAGGGCCTTCGCCGCCTACGATGTCATAGCCATCCACCATTCTGCCCTGCCGGTGGGCGGAAACGGAGATTCCCCCGCCGATGTGGCAGACTACATAATTGCATTCCTCGTATTTTTTATGGAGCACCGCCTTACTGTGACGGATGGCGGTTTCCTTTAAGTTCAGCGCGTGCAGGTGGATAATCCGGTTCACCCCTTTGATGCCCGTCATCCGGGCCAGGTCCTGCAGCTCATCCACATCCGGCGGGTTGACTACCATAGCCTTCGCTCCGTATTTTTCGGCAAATTCATTGGCAAGCTGGGAGCCCAAGCTGGCGGGATGGATGACCCCGTTGGCAAAGTTCCTGGCATGATCCAGCAAAAGCTCCGTCACTTCGTAGGTGCCGCCTTCCATGGCCAGCAGTCCGCCCCCGCGTCCGACGAATACGTCTACATCGTCCAGTGTGATCCCGGCCTCTTTCAAAAGGCTCAGGATCATATCCCGGCGGTAGGGAAGCTGCTCCGTCAGATTCCGAAACTTGTCCAGCTCCGCCGCGTCGTGAGATACATTTTTGGAATACAGGCATTCCTCTCCCTGGAATAACGCGATCTTCGTGGACGTGGAGCCGGGATTAATGGCTAAAATTTTATATTCACTCATGTTTACACCATTGCTTTCTGTCGTTCATTTTCAATTGCTTGGGGCTGCATGTGTCAAGAAGATCTCAATCTCTCAATTATTCCCGGACACCTGTGCCCCGCTTGTCTCCATCTATCAGTTGCTCCCGGCCGCGCATACCGCGCTGATCACGATATTTCCCTTGATCTCGGATACCGGCGCCCCTCTGGAGCAGTCACATACCACCTTGTTGAAGCCCTGCAGCATGGGGCCGTAGGCATCCGCATGTCCGAACTGCTGGATCAGCTTGACTCCTACATTTCCCACATTCAGATCCGGCCAGATGACGACATTTGCTTTTCCTGCCACCTTGCTCTCCCGCTTCACCTTTTTCTCTGCTACGGCCGGGGAAATGGCAGCGTCGAACTGAAATTCCCCGTCGATGGCAAGGTCCGGCCGCTTTTCATTGGCAAGCCTTACCGCCTCCACCACCTTGTCGATCAGCTCTCCCTGACCGCTTCCCAGGGTGGAATAGCTGACCATGGCGCAGCGCGGTTCCCATTCCAGAAGCGCCCTCACCGTATCGCAGGCAGAGATCGCGATATCCGCCAGCTGGTTTGCGTCCGGATTGGTGCAGACCGCGCTGTCCCCGATAGCAAGGAGAGACCCTTCGCTTCCCGAAAAGCCCGGAATATCACACAGGCCGATACTGGAAACGGTGCTGATACCTTCCTTCAATCCGATGATCATCTGCCCCGCCAGCAGTACATCCCCCGTAGTATTGTCGATGCCCGCAAAGGTCACGTCCGCTTCCTCCACCGCCTGCATGACCATAGCGTAGTACAGCGGATTCTGCATTCTCCGGTTCAGCGCCTTTTCCTTCAAAATGGTCTGAGGGAGCGCCACATATTTGTCGATCAATGTCTTCTTATACTCTTCCTCGCTGATATCCACAATGGTAAATACGCTTTCCTCATAGCCTCTTTCTCTGGCCGCCTCCCGGATCTCACTGCCGCTGCCTACCAGCACCGGGATGATATAGCCCTCCTTCCCGGTCTCGTACGCTGCCTGCATCATCTTTTCATTCATGGCTTCCGGAAATGCGACTTTTCTTGGATTTTCTTTTGCTCTCAAATAAATCTGATCCAATACACTCATTTTTTACATTTCTCCTTCAATCAGATCCACCAGATCCCCGATGGTCGCGCAGCCGCTGGCATCCGCAAGCATCAGCTCCACATCCAGCTCATTTTCAATCTCAGATACGAGAGCCACCATCTGAATGGATGCCCCGCCCAGATCCTCTTTGAATAATGTCTCTGTGGAGAGGGATGCCGCGTCCTGCTTGTAAGAGGTTGCTACCATTTGGATCACCTGTGCTTCTAATTCTTTTCTTTCCATGATTTTCGTCTCCTTTTTTTATAATGCATTTATTTGTTTTCATACCCACGGCCGATGAAATCTGCCGTGAATATCGCTCCGGCCGCACCCGCAAAGCGTCATAATTCCTCACGCGGCTGTGCGGTCCGGCGTTCCGTATCATCCTCAACTTTTCCGATCATTCATCCAGGTCAAACACAACCGTCTTGAATCCACCTTCCCGCTCGAAGATGGATGCGTGGCAGTTCAGCGGAAGCTTCGCGGACATTTCCGCTCTGTTTTTCTTGCTGATGCCGCGGACTACCGCATTGAGCCGTGTCCCTTCTTCCAACTCCACCTCGCCGTATGCGTATTTTCCCAGCTTCTTATATTCCGGTTTTGAGGACAGGGCCGCCGGAAGGACGATGGAATGCAGCTTTGCCTTTCCGCTGATCTCATACCATTCCGTCTCATAACTGCCGCATGCATTGCAGGCATATACCGGCGGAAATTCTACATTTCCGCATTTCGGACACTTCCTCCCGAGAAATTTGCCCTCTTCCAGGCCCTCATAAAATTTCTGCACTACTTTTTCTAATTTGATACTCATGCTATGCCTCCTCGCATTATCATGGTTTCTGTTCACACCCGCTCCGGGTGTCCCCAGTCACTCACTCTTTTATTTCTCCAATGTCCGAATCACAACCGCCGCAACGTTCTGCGCTCCGCCATATCCCCGGAGCATGGTTGTCTTGGGCAGCTTTTTCACCTGATGGTCTCCGCACTCTCCCCACATCTGCTTGCATGCCTCGTATACATCCGCAAGCCCGGAAGCCGCATGGGCGTGCCCGAAGGAGGTCCGTCCGCCGTTGGTATTGATGGGCCTGTCGCCGTCCCACGCGGTCCGCCCGTCGCAGATATATTTCCAGCCCTCGCCGTAGGGAAGGTATCCCGCGATCTCCGCAGATACCAGGTGGGAGGTGATGATAAAGTCATTGGCATAGAACAGGTCCAGGTCTTCTCCGGTCAATCCGGTCAGCTCGTATACCTGCCGCACTGCTTCTTCCGTAGCGCGCACCTCAAAATGAGGAGTGGTCGCTTCGCAGGCCGCGCTTCCGATGCCGATCACTTCGATGGGCTTATGCTTTAAGTTCTTCGCGATCTCCGGGATCATTTCGGTGGCGCATACGATGGCCGCCGCCGCGCCGTCGCATTTCAGCTCCACACCGCCGGCACGCAAGAAGTCTCCCATGCGCGGATTGTACGGGGAATTCATGTATTCCTCCAGAGTCATGCCTGCCTCTTCTGCCAGAGATTCATAAGTCTTTCTCTCGATCGCCAATGGATTCACGGATGCATTTCTCCGGTTGTTAATGCACATCCAGTTCAGGGTATTGTTCATCTGCTCAGCAGTGATCCCTCTGGTCCTGACATACCATTCCGCCGCGTCGTCGTAGATCAGCTCCTGCCCTGCCATCAGGCCCCGTGTGTAAGTGCGGTCGTACAGCCATGAGGTGGTTTTCAGGAATTTATCCATGGTCATCTTATCCCTCTTGTAGGGATGCTTCGGAGTTTCCACACTGTCCGCCGGAGACGGTGTACTGTCGCCGAACTCTACGGCTCCGGTCAGCACGCAGTTGTATTTTCCGGAGGCAACCGCGTTGACCGCCTGCTCGATCGCCAGATAGCCGGTGCAGCATGCTTCCGAATGGTGGATGGAGCCCTTTCCCTTCATCCCGAACCAGTTTCCGATCTGGATGTTGGGGGTCAGGTAATTGGAGCCGTTTAAGGGGCTGGCCTGTCCGTGAAAATAAAAGTCTACATCCTGCGGGTTCACCCCGGCG
>Ga0137310_100673_pt1 | contig 22876 bp, 21 predicted proteins | sample NAcewiD2O_June_2_FD_97183 | JGI IMG/M metagenome (GOLD analysis project Ga0137310, IMG submission 97183) | Mouse cecal microbial communities from Vienna, Austria - N-Acetylglucosamine amended D2O_June | ecosystem: Host-associated > Mammals > Digestive system > Large intestine > Cecum | place...
CCAGGCTGTCTGTTTCTGGCATTTTTCATGCTGATACCCCTGTTTTCTCTCCTGTTTAAGACCTTTATTGATGAAGGCGGCGGTTTTTCCCTGGCCAATTATTTCGCTTTGCTGGAAAGTACCTATTTTAAACAGGTGTTCTGGCGAAGCATCCGCTTAAGCCTGACCAGCACCGCGGTGTGCGCGGTTTTGGGGTTTCCAACCGCTTACTATATTTCAAAATATTCCAAAAATAAGGGAGTGCTTATGGCCCTGGCCGTGTTCCCCATGTTTACAAGCCCTGTGATCCGTTCCTTTAGCTGGATGGTGATCCTGGGAAAAAAGGGGATCGTCAATGAGCTTTTAGTCAGCGCCGGCATTGTGTCAAAGCCTATAAGCCTTCTGTACAATGAATTTTCCATGGTAGTTGGTTTTATCCAGCTGTTCCTTCCGCTGATGATCCTGTCTCTGATTGGTATTATGGACAACATCTCGGAGGATTTAAATCTGGCGGCGGGAAGCCTGGGGGCTTCCAGGATCAGCACCTTCCGGCATGTGGTCCTGCCCCTCAGCATTCCGGGGCTGGTGACAGGAAGCGTTCTGGTGTTTACCGGCTGTCTCACAGCCTACACCACCCCCCAGCTTCTGGGTGGAACCGATACCAGGGTGCTTGCCACCATGATCTATCAGCAGGCCATGTCCTTAGGTGACTGGACCCAGGCTTCCGTGGTGGCGGTTGTGATGATCGTCGTCACCATCGCGGTGTCAAGCGTGATCAACGGTATCAGCCGAAAGCTGAACCCCACCATATAAATCCCAAGCGGAAGGATAAAGGAGAATAATATGGCACTTTTGGAATTGCAAAACATTACTGCTGGATATGACAAAAATGTGATCCTGAAGGATCTTGATTTTCAGGTGGACAAGGGGGAGCTGGTCTCCCTTTTAGGTTCCAGCGGATGCGGAAAGACCACGACCCTGAGGCTGATCGCGGGCTTCTCCACTCCCATGGCAGGGAAGTTTATGTTTGATGGGAAAGATTATACCCAGGTTCCCCTAAATAAGAGGAATTTTGGCTTTGTGTTTCAAAGCTATGCCCTGTTTCCCCACATGACGGTTTTTGACAATGTGGCTTTTGGGCTTAAGATGAGAAAGGTTTCCCAGGACCAGATGAAAAAAGAGGTCATGGAGATGCTTGAGACCGTGGATCTGGGCGGATTTGAGAACCGTTTCCCCAAGGAGATGTCCGGCGGACAGCGGCAGAGGGTGGCCCTGGCCAGAGCCCTGGTGATCAAGCCGGATCTGCTGCTTTTGGACGAGCCCTTAAGCAATCTGGACGCGAAATTGAGGGTAAAGATGAGGGTGGAGATCCGCCGCCTCCAGCAGAAGTTCGGCTTCACGGCCATTTACGTTACCCACGACCAGGAGGAGTGCTTTGCCATCTCCGACAAGGTGGCTATCATGAACCACGGGGTTATTGAGCAGATGGACAGTCCGTCCGCGATCTATAACCACCCCAAGACCGAATTTATCGCCCGTTTTGTGGGATTTGAGAACTTTATGGATATTAAGAAGACTGACCGTGACGGAGTATATCTTTTGCCCGATGGCAGTCAGATTCAGGTGGAAGGAACAGGGGAGGGGGAGTGCCGAAAGGCATGTATCCGCCCTGAGGATATTCTTATCATCCCGGATGGGTCCAGGGCACCCAACCCACTGACAGGAGAGGTTATGGTAAGTACATTTCTTGGAAAGCGCAACCAGTACAACGTGCGAACTGCCATCGGCGAGTTCGAGGTGAGCACGGACCAGGAGAGTGTTTACAAAATAGGAGACCAGGTCATATTGTCCCTGGCTCCGGGCAAAATTATCTTGCTTTAGAAAAGGAGAGAAAAAGATTATGAAAAAAAGATGGTTAAGTATTGTGATGGCAGCCGCCATGACAGCGTCTCTGGCCGGGTGCGGAAGTTCTGGTCAGGCTGACAGCACAACAGCCGCTCCCACAACCGCGGCGGCTGGCGCGGACGGGGCAGAGACCACAGCAGCCGCCTCCGGAGAGACTCAGGCAGTGGAGACAGAGGCCCCAGGGGCTGATCTTCCTTCCTTTGAGGGACAGCAGCTGAGGATCTCCACATTCTCTTTTAACGCGGAGCTGCTTCAGAAGAATGTGTACGATCCCTTTATGGAAGCTACGGGATGCGAACTCATCGTGGAAGGCGGCAAGAACGCGGAGCGTGTCACCAAGATCAAGGAGACTCCGGAAAATTATGACGTGGTGATCATCGGCGACGCCTTTGTGGCGGATATGATCGACGCGGGCCTCATCGATACCATTGATTCCAGCAAGCTCACCAATTTAGACGGTCTCTATGACAACGCGAAGGCTCCTCTGGGAGATGAGTATGGCCCTGCCTACACATTCAACAGGCTGGGTATTGTGTATGACAAGTCAACCTGCCCCATTGAGATCACTTCCTGGGAAGATCTGTGGAATCCGGAGTTGGAAGACAGCATCGCCATCCCCGATATTACCACAACCTCCGGTCCCCTTCTGTACTATTCCGTGGCAAAGATGATGGGATTGACTCCGGGAACCGATGACGACGCCCTGTTCGCCAAGTTTGAGGAATTAAAGCCAAACATCATGAAGACCTACACCAGCGCCAATGACACCATCACCATGCTGAACCAGGGTGAGATCTCCGTGGCGGTGCTCCTTGACTACTCCTACACGGCAGCCAAATCCGCTTCTGAAGACTATGTGTGGGTTGACCCGTCTGAGGGTGTATACAGCGGATTTAACACCATCAACATCGTGAAAGGCTGTCCCAACAAGGACCTGGCCCAGGCGTTCATTGATTTTTATATCTCCAAGGAAGTGCAGCTTGCCGAGGCTTTGGACGGCGTGGACTCTCCGGTGCGGACCGATGTGGAGCTGACCCCGGACCAGGCGGCAAACTTTACTTACGGCAAGGAAATGATCGACAACCTGCTGATTCCTGACTGGACTGTCATCAACGCCAACAAGGCTGACTGGACCGCCAGATGGAATGAGCTGTTCTCAGTACAGTAAATACCACGGCTGCCATGTGCTGGCGGCGGCAAAGGAGTAGTTTTCCATGAAAAAGAGCAAATCTCTGTTTATTGTTACTTTGCTGGTATACGTGTTTCTGATCGGCCCCCTGCTTGTGATTATGGCGGCTTCTTTCAGCGACACTACCTATCTGAAGTTTCCGGGAGAGGGCTTTACCCTGCGGTGGTATCAGCAGATCCTGCAGGTAAAGAGCTTCGGGAGCGCGGCAAAAAACAGTATTATCATCGCCTTCGCGGGCACTTTTGTGGCACTGCTCCTGGGGCTGCCGGCAGCCTACGCCTTAAACCGCTACCGTTTTAAGGGGAAGGAACTGATCAAGAGCCTGTTTTTGTCTCCAGTACTCATCCCGGTCATTGTTTTGGGCTTTGTAATGCTCAGGTATGTGGTAAACCGGTTTAAGCTTCCGGCCATGCCCAGCCTCCTGATCGGCCACACCATACTGTCCATCCCTTATGTCATGAGGGTGGTGACTTCCAGCCTTGCCAATTTTGACTTCTCCATGGAGGAGGCGGCCAGGATTCTGGGGGCGGGAAATGTGTACACCTTTTTCCATATCCTGCTGCCCAATATCAAGTCCGGTATCGTGTCAGCGTGTATCATGGCGATTATCAATTCCTTTAACAATGTGTCCCTGTCAGCCTTCCTCACCAGCGCGGGAGTGTCCATGCTGCCTATTGAGATGATGGCCTATGTGGAGTACCATTTTGATCCCACCATCGCGGCTCTTGCCACCTTGCTGATGGTAATCACTTTGGGAGTTATGCTGGTGATTGAGAAGACGCTGGGACTGAAAAGCGTGGTTTAATAAACAGCGAAAAAGGCCTTCCGTTTTGGAGGGCCTTTCCTTTCGCCTTGAGGCCGGAAGCTTCTTGAGTTCAGGCGGAAAACATGTTATCATGAAGTCATACCCAAAGGTATACAAGGGAGGCGGGAGGGGCCGTGATGATTTGGAAGAGTCTTGGGAGAGCATAAACAGGAGCTTTATAAAATTTTAGAAAGCAGGAGAGAACCAGATGATTATAGAGAAAAATCAAAAAGAGCTGGATGCCATGGAGCAATTTCACAAGGGAAACCGACAGGAAGGCTTGCGGCTGCAGGAAGAATTCGCGGCGGAGTTCAGGGAGGAATACAAAGATAAAGACCACTGCTCCTGCAAAAAGGCCTGCCGTTATCACGGCAACTGCAAGGAATGTGTGGCTATCCACAGGGCGCATCAGGAGCATGTGCCCAACTGCATGAGACCCATTATCAACGCGAAGATAAAACTTCTGTCCGAACTGACAGAACACACCATTGCCAATGAGATCAAACCTCCCCAGGAGATACTGAGAAAGGAATTTCAATAGGTACATATAGAGATGAAAATACTTGAAACAGAACGATTATATCTGAGGAAAATGGGTCCGGATGATTTTGAGGATCTGTGTAAAATCCTGGGGGATGAGGAGACCATGTATGCCTATGAGGGGGCATTTAGCCATGAGGAAGCGCGGGAGTGGCTTGACAGACAGATGGCCCGCTATGAAAAATGGGGTTTTGGCCTGTGGGCAGTGATTTTAAAGGAAAACGGTGAGATGATCGGGCAGTGCGGGCTGACAATGCAGCCGTGGAAGGACCAGGAGGTCCTGGAGATCGGCTATCTGTTCCGGCGGTCATATTGGCATAAAGGATATGCCTCGGAGGCCGCGAAGGGCTGCAAGAAATATGCTTTCCAGGTGCTGAAGGCGGATCAGGTCTGCTCCATCATCCGGGATACCAACACAGCATCCCGGAATGTGGCTCTCAGAAACGGCATGGCAGTAAAGGACAGCTGGACAAAACATTACCGGGGTGTTGACATGCCCCATTACCGGTATGTGGCCGTCAGACCTACAGAGGGGGATGAGTACGCGGGATACCTGTCAAAGCTGATTCCGGAAAAAGACAGTCTGAAGCTTGTGAAAACCGAGGCCAAGGCATACTATCAGTCTCACTCCAGCGGCCAATGTTTTCGCGTGGGGCTGGAGCTGTACGAGTCAGATAATTTTCAGATACAGGAAGTGGGGGTTTTTCTGTTGGGCTATGGGGCCCATGATTACCCTGAGGCTTTAGCCTTCTTAAAAAATACCGTAAGCCGCCATTACAGCTGGAAGGTCCAGGAGACCCTGGCCATGGCATTTGACAACCACTGTAAGCTTATAGGGTATGAAAATGCCCTGCCTCTCATAAAAGAGTGGTTTGGCAGCAGCCAGGCCAATGTGCGCCGGGCAGTGTCAGAGGGACTGCGGGTGTGGACAAGCCGCCCGTATTTTAAAGATAATCCCCAGGCGGCCATCAGCCTGCTGGCAGAGCACAGAGACGATGCCAGCGAGTATGTGCGCAGGTCTGTGGGAAATGCTATAAGAGATATCAGCAAAAAGCACGGAGCGCTGGTTTCAAAAGAGCTGAGCGCATGGGATCTGTCATCCAGGGGAGTGAAACAGGTGTACAAGCTGGCGGCCAGGTTTATAATGGAAAAGGCCGACCAGGCAGCGCGGGGGTAAGGGGGAGAATTTTTGAAAAAAACTGGAATTGACGACAAAGTCATAGAAGAGATACAGGGCCTGGCAAAAAAAATAAGGTAGACAAGGTGATTCTTTTTGGTTCCCGGTCGAGAGGAGATTATCAGCGCGCCAGTGATATTGATCTGGCGGTAAGCGGAGGGGATATCACAGGTTTTGCCCTGGACGTGGATGAAGAGACTTCAACGCCGCTGAAATATGATGTGGTGGATTTAGACGGGACAATGGGGGAAGAACTGCGGGAGTCCATCAGAAGGGAAGGCATTGTGCTTTATGAAAAAATTTGACAATTATGTTTCCAACCTGAGAGTGCTTGAGAAGGCTGGCAAGGAGGATCTGGATAATGAATTTATTGTCAGCGGGATCATTGACAAGTTTTCGATCCAATTTGAGTTGGGGTGGAAAGTGCTAAAAGAATTGCTGAAATATGAGGGCAGCAAGACGGCGGTGACAGGTTTGCCAAGAGGCATTATTAAGGAAGCATATGGGATTTATCCATTTTTTGACGGGGCTGTCTGGCTGAGTATGCTGAGAGACCGCAATGACATGTCTCATATTTATGATGGAAATGCCGCAAAAGAGCTGGTGGACCGGATTCTTGAAACTTATATTCCCCAATTCGCGAAATTGGAGAGAGAATTGGTCAGCCTCTATGGGACTATGCTGAAGAAATCATAAAATCGAAATAAGTGAGGAGAGAAAGTGAAAGGGAAGACGCTGAAAAAGAAAAGCCGGGCCCTGTTGGTGGGGGCGGTATTGCTCTGCTTAAGCGGCTGCGGAAACCAGGCAAAGGCCACCACCATGCATCTGGTCAGGACGGAAGGGACGGTGGGGGTCACAGATGAGGATCAAAAGGATGTGGCCCTTATAGACCAGTTGGGCCTGTACAGCGGCTATGAGGTGGGAACCCGGACCCAGAGCTACGCGTGGATTGATCTGGATGACGTGAAGCTGACCAAAATGGACGCGGACAGCCAGGTGGAGATCCAGAAGACGGGAAAGGATCTGGAGATCCTGGTGAACTATGGAAATCTGTTTTTCAATGTGACAAAGCCTCTGGAAGCGGATGAGACCATGACCATCCGCACGTCCAACATGATGGTGGGCATACGGGGAACCTGCGGCTGGGTGGAGGTGGAGGACCCGGATCACATGAAGATCTTTCTGCTGGAGGGCAGCGTGTCCTGCGCGGTCGCGGACCCTGGTTCGGGGCAGGAAGTGACAGAGACCGTAAACGCCGGGGAGACCGGGCGTTTGACAGCCTGGTCAGAGGAAGAGGAAGGGAGCATCCAAGTGGAAAAGCTTCCCTACACATCTGTGCCCGACTTTGTACTTGAGGAACTGGATGCTCCCATGACTCAGGAAGTACAGGACAAGGCAGCGGAGGAGTCGGAGGCAGCCAGGATCGCGGAGGAAGAGGCGGCCCGGGCCGCGGAGGAGGAGCAAAAGAAACAGGAGGACGACAACCGGCGTTTGGCCCTTCTCAATGAGCTGCTGGCGGCCCGGGCCGACGGAAGGGCCATGTATGTGCTGCAGGCAGATATGAACAGGGACGGGATGGAGGACCTTCTGTTCTTTGGAGCCCACAGATATCCGGCCAATGGAGGCCGCACAGACTGGGGATTTACCGCCTGCCTGTGGGATGGACAGCAGACCCAGCTGGTGGATCTGACCAATGTGCCAAGAGACTATTTGAACCTTTTCGGGGCCAGTGGCTACGGCGTTTACCGGGAGAGGGCCACTGGAGATATCTATGTCCGGTACGATTTCGGTATGGACTCTGTGGTAGAATGTACTTTTATGTCCGTGGACAATACGGTGGATATGAGGTATGACTATCAATACGAGACCGAGGAGGGAAGGGCTGACGGGGCCTTGAAGCGGCAGCAGAGAGATGACCAGATCGACCAACGGTTTGAGCTGATTGAAACCATGATCTTCTCGGAGAACCCGTATGATAACGGATATTTCTGGTCAATATACTGGGATGGCAGCGGACAGCGCCCGGAAGATCCGCCCTTTGCCAGCACCTTGGATCAGGTGGAGCAGGATCTTACCCCGGAAGGGCTCTCTTTTGGCCTGTAGGATTTTTTGATTTGCCAAAAACAACATTGTATTGTATGATAGAGGACAGAGAGGTTCTTTGGGAAGGAGGTGCCGGAGTTGACCTGCAAGGAGGCGGAGAGCCTGGTTATGGCCTATATTCACCATGAGATGGATGTCCAGAAGATGGAGGAGTTTTTGGAGCACATTGATGGCTGCGAGAACTGCCGGGAGGAGCTTGAGATTTACTATACCGTGGAGGCGGGCATCCGGCAGCTGGATTCCGACGGGGACCGGGACTATTACAATATCAAAGGAGACATGGAGGCGGACATTACCGCCTCCAGACAGAAGATCTACAGTGTGCGCCTGCTGACCATCCTGCGGTACGCCGCGGACACCCTGGCATTTATGAGCCTGGTGGTAATGCTGCTTTTGCAGGCGCGGATCTGGTGGCAGACCGGGATCTTCTGAGAGACGGCGGTTGTCCGCCAACAGAAACTGGAGGATTTTGACCATGGAAAATAAACTGGTATTGATTGACGGACACAGTATTTTAAACAGGGCCTTTTACGGCGTGCCGGATCTGACGAATTCTGAGGGACTTCACACCAACGCGGTGTTTGGGTTCCTCAATATTATGTTTAAGATCCTTGAGGAGGAGGATGCGGACCATCTGGCTGTGGCGTTTGATTTGAAGGAACCTACCTTCCGGCATAAGATGTATGAGGCCTACAAGGGAACCAGAAAGCCCATGCCGGAGGAGCTGGCCCAGCAGGTGCCTCTGATGAAGGAGGTGCTGGGGGCCATGGGCATCCCGATCATGACCCTTCCGGGGTACGAGGCTGACGATATTCTGGGCACCCTGGCCAAGAAGAACGCGGCCGCGGGGGTGGAGGTTTCTGTGGTGTCCGGTGACCGGGACCTTCTCCAGCTGGCGGATGAGCACATCAAGATCCGGATCCCCAGGACCAGCAGGGGAACGACACAGGTGAAGGACTATTATCCAAAAGATGTAAAAGAAGAGTACCAGGTGACGCCTTTGGAATTTATTGATGTGAAGGCCCTCATGGGAGATGCCTCCGACAATATTCCGGGAGTGCCGTCCATTGGGGAGAAGACAGCCACCAACCTGATCGCGTCCTATGGAAGCATTGAAAATGCCTACGCCCATTTGTCAGAGATCAAGCCTCCAAGAGCCCAGAAGGCCCTGGGGGAGCACTATGATATGGCTCAGATGAGCAAGGCTTTGGCAACTATCTGTATCGACTGCCCCATTGAATTTTCCTATGAAGACATGGTCATAGGGAACCTGTATACCCCAGAAGCCTATGAGTATATGAAGCGGCTGGAATTTAAGTCTTTCCTGACCAGATTTGACAAGGGAGGCATGAAATTTCCCAAGGCGGAGGAACACTTTTTGGTGGTCACGGACTTTGGCCGGGCAGAGGAGATCTTCGGCAGGGCTTGTCAGGCGGAACGGGTTGGCTTCCAGCTGATCACAGAGAAAGGGCAGGTTATGGGGGCGGCTCTCTGTTTTGGCGAGGAGGACTGTTATGCCGTCACATGTCAGGGATTTCTGACCGGGGAGTATGTGGCGGGAAAGGTGAAAGAGGCCGCGGTTGGGGCCGGGGCGGCGATTGCCCTGGATCTGAAGGTCCAGCTTCCGTTTCTGGGGCTGGAGGAGGAATCAGGGGTCCTGGATGCCGGGGTGGCGGGATACCTTTTAAATCCCCTGAAGGATACCTACGGCTACGATGACCTGGCCAGAGATTATCTGGGGCTGACTGTGCCGTCTAAGGAGGATCTTCTGGGAAAGAAGGCCCTGGTGGGACAGCTTTTGTCCGACGGGGACCAGAAGGCGGGGATCTGCGCCTGCTATATGGGGTACATTGCCTGGAGGTCAGCCAAGGTTCTGGAGGAAAAGCTGAAGGAGATGGACATGTGGAGCCTGTTTGTGGAGGTGGAGATGCCATTGATCTACAGCCTTTACCACATGGAGCAGGCAGGTATCCGGGTGGAGAAAGAGCGCCTCAAGGAGTATGGTGACAATTTAAAGGTCCAGATCGATGTGCTGGAGAAGGAGATTCACCAGCTGGCAGGGGAGGAATTTAACATCAATTCGCCTAAACAGCTGGGAGAGATTCTTTTTGAAAAGATGAAGCTGCCCCACGGCAAGAAGACAAAGACAGGGTATTCCACGGCAGCGGAGGTTTTGGAAAAGCTGGCCCCGGAGTATCCCCTGGTGAGGAAGATCCTGGATTACCGGCAGCTTGCCAAGTTAAATTCCACTTACGCGGAAGGACTTTCTGGGTTTATCCGGGAAGACGGGCGGATCCACGGCACCTTTAATCAGACCATCACCGCCACGGGAAGGATCAGCAGCACGGAACCCAACCTGCAGAATATCCCGGTGCGGATGGAGCTGGGAAGGCAGATCCGGAAGATTTTTGTGCCAGAGGAAGGGTACACCTTTGTGGACGCGGATTATTCCCAGATCGAGCTGAGGGTACTGGCCCACATGTCAGGAGATGACAGGCTGATCCAGGCCTATCGGCAGGCTCAGGACATCCACGCCATCACGGCGTCGGAAGTGTTCCACATTCCTCTGGGAGAAGTAACGCCTCTTCAGAGGCGGGACGCCAAGGCGGTAAATTTCGGCATCGTCTACGGAATCAGCGCTTTTGGCCTCAGCGAGGACTTGAGCATCAGCCGCAAAGAGGCTGTGGACTATATTGATAAATATTTTGAGACCTATCCGGGAGTAAAGGCGTTTTTGGATAAGCAGGTGGAGGACGGAAAAGCCAAAGGGTACGTTGCCAGCATGTTCAAAAGGAGAAGGCCTATTCCGGAATTGAAATCAGGTAATTTCAATCAGAAATCCTTCGGCGAGCGGGTGGCCATGAACTCGCCTATTCAGGGGACCGCGGCGGACATTATGAAGATCGCCATGATCAATGTGGACCGGGAGCTTCGGAGGCGGGGGCTGCGGTCCAGGATCGTGCTGCAGGTCCACGATGAGCTTCTGGTGGAGACCTGGAAACCGGAGATGGAAGAAGTGGTGGAGATTCTGGAGACCAGGATGAGAGGCGCGGCGGAGCTGAAGGTGTCCCTGGAGGTGGAGGCCCACCGGGGGGACAGCTGGTATGACGCCAAGTGATCTGGATAAAGGCAGGGGAAGATGATGGAGAAAAAACGGGTGATCAGCCTGGTGGGAGGCGTAGGCTCGGGAAAGAGCCGAATCCTGGAACTGCTTAAAGAGGAATTCGGGGCAGAGGTGATTCAGGCGGATCTGGTGGCCCGGCAGCTGGAGGAACCAGGAAGGCCAGGCCATAAGGCTCTCCTGGAGGCCTTTGGGCAAAAGATCCTGGGAGAGGATGGATATTTGCGGAAAGATCTTCTCGCGGCCCTGGTTTTTGGGGATCCGGAGGCCAGGGAACGGATTAACGGGCTTATCCATCCCCTGGTGTGGGATGAAGTGAGACTTTGGGCCCTTAAGTCCAAAGCCTCCCTGGTGGTGGTGGAATCCGCCATCCTTTCCGAAAACAGGGATGACTTTTTCGATGAAGTGTGGTATGTTTATACCCTGAAGGAATGCCGGATCCGGCGGCTCATGGACAGCCGGGGGTATTCCAGAGAGAAGTGCCTCAAGATGATGGAGAGCCAGTCGTCAGAGGAGGAATTTGCCAAGGCCGCTGATCACATGATTAACAACAACGGTTCCATGGAAGATGTGAGGCGGCAGCTTAGGAAAGTTATCAAATCAAAGGAAGAGTCCGGAACATGAGATTAGTAAGTATTGCCAGCGGAAGCAGCGGGAATTGTATTTATGTAGGAACAGACAGTACCCACATCCTGGTGGATGCGGGTATCAGCAATAAGCGGATCGAACAGGGGTTAAATGAGATCGGGGTCAAGGCAAGCGAGCTGGACGGGGTGGTGATCACCCATGAGCATTCCGATCATGTGAAGGGCTTAGGAGTTTTGGCCAGAAAACATGGGGTTCCCATGTACGGCACAAAGGAGACCTTGGAGGAGATCGGGGAGATGAAGTCTTTAGGGGACTACTCTAAGGACTTATTTTGTCCGGTTTGTCCGGATGTGGGATTTACCATCGGGGACATGGAGATAAAACCTTTCTCCATTGACCACGACGCGGCCAACCCTGTGGCCTACCGGATCCAAAGCGGTCAAAAGTCCGTGGCAGTGGCCACGGACATGGGGCATTATGATGCGTATATCATCGATCATCTCCAGGGTCTTGACGCGATTCTTTTGGAATCCAACCACGATGTGAGGATGCTGGAGACAGGGCCTTACCCCTACTATCTCAAGAGGAGGATTCTAAGCGACCACGGCCACCTGTCCAACGACAACGCGGGCCGGCTTTTGAATTACATACTCCATGACCATATGAAACATATTTTTCTCGGCCATCTCAGCAAAGAGAACAACTATGAGGCCCTTGCCTACGAGACGGTGAAGCTGGAGATCGACCAGGGCGACCACGGCTATAAGTCCCGGGATTTTTCCATATCCGTGGCAAGCAGGGACCGGATGTCCCAGATCGTCACCCTGTAAAAACAGTAGAAAAGGAGACTGATATGAATAAGATCATTATTACGGTTGTAGGAAAAGACACAGTGGGCATTATCGCCAAGGTGTGCGCGTACCTGGCGGAGAATCAGGTGAATATCCTGGACATCTCCCAGACCATTGTCCAGGAATTTTTCAATATGATGATGATCGTGGACATGGACAAATCGTTAAAACCCTTTGAGACCGTGTCCTCTGACTTAGAGAAGCTGGGGGAGGAGATCGGAGTCAGGATCAAGTGCCAGAGGGAAGAGATCTTTACAAAAATGCACAGGATCTGACAAACCATGGGAATGTGTTCAATGACGGGAAAAGAATGGAGAAAACGGTATGTTAAATATGTTTGAGGTCATTGAGACCAACAATATGATTGAGCATGAGAAGCTGGATGTCCGCACCATCACCATGGGCATCAGCCTTTTGGACTGCTGCGACAGCGACCTTTCCGCTCTCAACCAGAAGATCTACAAAAAGATCACTGCCACTGCCAGGGATTTGGTGTCCACAGGAGATGCCATTGCCAGGGATTTCGGGGTGCCCATTGTGAACAAGAGGATCTCTGTGACACCGATCGCCTTAGTGGGGGGCTGTGCCTGCAAAACCCCTGAGGATTTTGTGACCATAGCCAGAACCCTTGACAGGGCGGCAAAAGAGGTGGGAGTGAATTTTCTTGGCGGATATTCGGCCCTGGTGAGCAAAGGCATGACCACGGCCGATGAGAATCTGATCCGTTCCATCCCCCAGGCCCTGGCGGAGACGGAACGGGTGTGTTCTTCTGTCAATGTGGGCTCCACCAAGACAGGGCTCAACATGGACGCGGTGAATCTTATGGGGCAGATGATCAAAGCCGCGGCAGAGGCCACAAAGGACCAGGATTCCTTAGGATGCGCCAAGCTGGTGGTATTTTGCAACGCGCCTGACGACAACCCCTTTATGGCAGGGGCGTTTCACGGGGTGACGGAAGCTGACGCCATTATCAATGTGGGAGTCAGCGGCCCGGGAGTGGTGAAGGTGGCCTTGGAACAGGCAAGAGGCGGGAATTTTGAGGTGCTGTGTGAGACCATCAAGAAGACAGCCTTCAAGATCACCCGGGTAGGTCAATTGGTGGCCCAGGAGGCTTCCAAAAGGCTGGGAGTCCCCTTTGGCATCATTGACCTGTCCCTCGCGCCTACTCCGGCGGTGGGAGACAGCGTGGCGGAGATTCTGGAGGAGATCGGGCTGGAGCGGGTGGGAGCGCCGGGAACCACCGCGGCTCTGGCCATGCTCAACGACCAGGTGAAGAAAGGCGGCATTATGGCTTCATCCTATGTAGGGGGACTGAGCGGCGCGTTCATCCCGGTGAGCGAGGACCAGGGCATGATCGACGCGGTGTCCATGGGAGCCCTGACCTTGGAGAAACTGGAAGCCATGACCTGTGTGTGCTCCGTGGGCCTGGATATGATCGCCATCCCGGGCAGCACCCCGGCCAGCACTTTGGCAGGCATCATCGCGGACGAGGCGGCCATTGGCATGATCAATCAGAAGACCACAGCGGTGCGCCTCATCCCGGTGATCGGAAAGGATGTGGGGGATAGGGTGGAGTTTGGAGGCCTGCTGGGATACGCGCCGGTGATGCCGGTGAATCCTTACTCCTGTGAAAGGTTTGTCAGCCGGGGCGGACGGATCCCGGCACCTGTCCACAGCTTTAAAAACTGACATGAGGATTTACCTGATCCGACACGGCAGGCAGGCCAGCCGGCTGTGCAACGTGGATGTGGAGTTGTCCCCCGAGGGCTTTCGGCAGGCCGCCCTTGTGGGAGAACGCCTTGCGGGCAGAGGGATCCAGATCGTCTACTCCAGCGCCCTCACAAGGGCCGCGCAGACGGCCCAGGCGGCCAATCTGTATTGGAATGTGGAGCATGTGACCATACAGGAGCTGCGGGAGATTGATTTTGGCCAGATGGAAGGCCTAAGGGATGAGGAGATCCTGGAGAGATTCGGGGACCTGAAGAAGGAGCAGCAGAAGATGGAGGCGGATGTGCCTTATCCTGGCGGAGAACGGGCGGGGGATGTCATCAGGCGGGTCATGCCGGTTTTGGAGAGGATCGGACAGGGGCCGGAGGAACAGGCGGCAGTGGTTACCCACGGCGGCGTGATTCGGTGCGCGGTATCCCACATCCTTGGGATGGAGCCGGCAAAATACAGGCTTCTGGGAACCAATCTGGAGAACTGCGGCATCACGGAACTGGAATATGACCGGGAAAGAGGAAGATTCACCTTGGAGCGGTTTAATGACTATGCCCATCTGGAGAAATATCCCCAGCTGCTGCGGAGCGGCTGGTAAGCGGTCTGATCTTACAGGGACCACGGCATTTCGCCGACAGGACAGGGAGGAAAACAGATGGGGTATACCGATAAGCTCAGGGGCTTTTTGTCCCCCGGGAGGCGGAAAGGAGAAAAGAGGAGGAAGCCGGGGCCAAAGGAGATGGTCGTCTTCGGCGCGGCGGCGGCAGGGTTCACACTTGCGGCGGCCAGCGGGATGTTTTACAGAGCCGAGCAGGCCCTGGCCGACTCCTGGTATCAGAAAAGCCAGGCCCTTTCCGGCAATATGGTGCTGGTGGGGATTGATCAGAGGGCCCTGGATTCCATAGGGCCTTACCAACAGTGGGGCCGGGAGGTGATCGCGGACGCGGTGAAGACCTTGAATCAGTCCGAGGACTGTCATCCGGCGGTAATCGGCATTGATGTGCTCTACACCGGAAAGACTCAGGCAGAGGCAGATGAGCGGCTGTCCAGGGCGGCCGGCCAGTACGGCAACGTAGTGGTCGCCTGTGCCGCTGAGTTTGGCAGCAGCCCTGTACCTGACGGAGATAGCGATTACCGCATGGACCGTTTTTTTGTCCAGGCCTTTGACGAGCCCTACGAGGCCCTGAAAAACGAGACCGAGCAGGGACATATCAATGCCATGATGGACCGGGACGGTATCCTGCGGCACCATCTCCTTGAGATACGCCTGCCTGACAAAAAGACGGTTCCGTCTCTCTCCTTAGTGGTGGCAAAGAAGTACGCGGAATCAAAAGGTGAGGAGCTTTTGGGGCTTCCTCCTACGGATTCGAGAGGATTCTGGTATCTGCCCTTTAGCGGAGCGCCGGGCCATTTTGACGAATCCATCTCCATAGCCGATGTGATTTCCCGGCAGGTGCCGGCGGAATATTTCAACGGGAAGATCGTCCTGATTGGCCCATACGCGGCAGGGCTTCAGGACAGCTACCTGACAGCCATTGACCACGCCAGACCCATGTACGGGGTGGAGTACCAGGCCAACGCGGTCCAGGCTCTTCTGGATGGGGACTTTAAAAAAGAGGCAGGGGTTGGCTGGCAGCTGGCGGTTCTGTTCGCGGCTCTTATGGTGTCAGCGGCAGTGTTCTGGAAACGCCCGGCGTTTTTTTCCACCATGGCCTGGCTTTTTGTCAGCGGAGGATACCTGATTTTGTGCCGATGGCTGTACAACCGGGGCGTGGTGCTCAAGGTTCTGTGGATCCCCGTCGGCATGACCGTTCTGTACGGGGGAAGCCTGGTGTTTAACTATGGCCAGGCGGCTTTGGAAAAACGGCGGGTGGAAAAGACCTTTAAGCGGTATGTGGCTCCGGAGATCGTCAATGAACTTATGAAGGAAGGAAGTAAGGCCCTGAATTTGGGAGGCGAAATGACAGAGATCGCTGTCCTTTTTGTAGACATCCGGGGATTCACCCCCATGTCCGAGGCTCTGACTCCTGACCAGGTGGTGAAGATCCTGAACCAGTATCTGACCCTGGTGTCAGAATGTATCCTGAAAAATGGAGGAACCCTGGACAAGTTTGTAGGCGACGCGGCCATGGCATTCTGGGGAGCCCCGTTGACTATGTCTCCTAAGGAGTGTGCCGGAAAGGCCGTCAGGGCTGCCATGGATATGGTGGAGGGCTCCAGGGAATTGTCCGAGGAGCTGGAAACAAAATATGGCCGGACCGTGTCCTTTGGGGTGGGGATCCATATGGGAAACGCGGTGGTGGGAAACATCGGTTCTCCCAGGCGGATGGATTATACTGCCATCGGCGACACTGTAAACACGGCGGCCCGCTTGGAGAGCAAAGCGCCGCCGGGAAAAATCTATATATCCAGGGCAGTGGCCAATATCCTGGAAGGGGAGATCGACGTCACCTCCCTGGGAAACAGCGTGGAGTTAAAAGGAAAGGCGGCAGGCTTCGAGGTTCTGACCCTGGACCGGATCAGAAGAGGATAAGCGGGGCAGGTACATATGATGGAAGGACAATGGAAGATTGAATTTTGGGGAACCAGAGGCTCCATGGCTGTGTCGGGAAAAGATTTTTTGAAATATGGGGGAGATACCTCCTGTGTCCTCCTGGACTGGGGTTATGGGCTTTTGGTCTTTGACGGCGGCAGCGGCCTCGCGAAGCTTGGAAAAGCCCTGGCCCTGGCCGGGGAAAAGCGGAGGGTGGATATTCTTCTCAGCCACATGCACATGGACCATATTGTGGGGCTTCTGGGATTTAATCTGTTTTATGACAAGGAGGCAAGAATCCATCTCTACGGGATCCCAGGGGATGGGGGAAGCTTCAAAAAGAGCCTTGAGACGGTGGTGGGAAGCCCTTACTGGCCCGTGGGCTTTAAGGATTTTCCCGCGGATATCCAATTTCACCAGATTCAGGCAGGACAGAGCTTTTCCATAAAAGAGGGCTCAGGGGCCATAAAGGTCAGCACCCTTGAGGGAAAACATCCAGGAGGCAGCGTTCTTTACCGGGTAGACGGGCATGGCAGGAGTGTGGTCTATGGGCTGGACTGCCAGCTGGATGAGGAGATGTTCGGGAAAATGGCAGAGTTCTCGAAAAACACCCAGGTGCTCATATGGGATGCCAATTTCACGGCAGAGGACCTGCGGCGTCACCAGGATTGGGGCCATTCTTCCTGGCGGCAGGGGATCTCCTTAAGAAAGGCAGCCAACGGGAAAAAAGCGGTGATGACCCATTTTTCATGGGAATATACAGATGATTTTTTGACAGAACAGGAGCGGCTGGCGGTCATGGAGGATGAGGCCAGCCTTTTTGCCAGGGAAAGGATGGAGCTATGGGTATGAGACAAAAAGACGTTGACAAGATTCTGGAGATCGGGGTGCTGCTGTCCTCAGAACGGGACTTAAACCGGTTGCTGGAGAAGATCCTGTCCAGCGTTATGGAGCTGACCCGGTGCGACGCGGGGACCTTGTATCTTCTGGACGGGGACAGCCTCCGGTTCAAAATCATGCGGAATGATACTCTTGGAAAATATGAGGGGGGAGACGGCAGGGATCCCAACCTTCCTCCTGTTCCCCTGGACAGAGAGCATGTGTGCTCCCTGGCTCTTCTGGAAAACAGAACCATTGTAGTGGATGATGTGAAGAACTGCCGGGAATATGATTTTTCCGGTCATCTTAAGTATGACGACAAGATCGGCTATCACACCCGGTCCATACTGGTGGTTCCCATGCGCAACAGGGAAGGGGAGAAGATCGGGGTTCTCCAGATGATCAACGCCATGGACGGTCAGGGGAATATATGCCCGTTCCCGGAGGATACCGTCCTCCTTGTGGAATCCGTGGCCTCCCAGGCCGCGATCACCATCCAGAACGTGCGCTATATCCGGGCAATTAAGGGATTGTTCCAGTCATTTGTTCGGGTTATGTCCTCGGCGGTTGACGAGAGGACGCCCTACAATGGAAATCATACCCGCCATATGGCGGCCTGCGGGGAGAAGTTTATTGATTACTTAAATGAGAACGCGAGATCAAAAGGGGAGAAAGAGCCTTTTTCCCAGGACCACAGGGAAGAGCTTCTCATGAGTATCTGGTTCCATGATATCGGAAAGCTGGTGACCCCTCTGGAAGTGATGAACAAGGAATCCAGGCTCCTTCCCCCACAGCGCCGGGAATTTCTCCACCGCATGGAGACCATAAGGCTGCTGGCGAAAGTGGAACATGTCCAGGGAAACCTGACAGCGGAAGAATATGACAAGGTCACAGGCCAGACCAGGGAAGCGGAGGCTTTTGTGGAGGCTGTGGACAAAGAGGATGGCTATGTGACAGATGAAATGATGGCACAGCTCAAGGACTTGAGGGACAGGACTTACACAGGGGAGGATGGAAAGACTTGTCCGTGGCTTTCCCGGGAAGAGTATGACATGCTTTCGATCAGAAGAGGCAATCTCTCTCCAGAGGAGAGGGGGATCATGGAGGAGCATGTGGTCATCACCGATAAGCTTCTGTCCCAGATCCAGTTCTCACCTGAACTGTCCCATGTGAGGGAGTGGGCGGCAGCTCACCACGAGGCCCTCAACGGTATGGGATATCCCAAAGGAAAGAAGGGAACAGAGATCCCCATGGAAGTGAGGATCATCACCATCCTGGATATTTTTGATGCCCTTGTGGCGGCGGATCGTCCCTACAAGAAGGGAAAGTCTGTGGAAGAGGCCCTGGGGATCCTTATGGATGGGGCAGAAAAAGGACGGCTGGATAAAGAACTGACACAACTGTTCGCGGACAGCCGGTGCTGGAAAAAATAAGATAAGACAGGGCAGGCCAAGGGACCATGACAAAAAGCAGCAGACCCTTCACAGGGAATCCGCTGCTTTTTTATGTACACGGGGCGGAAAGGAAAATGGCCGCGAAAGCGGCCCCGCCCCGGCACGGCGAGTAGGGGGAAAGGCTTCCCCTACTTGATTGTACACGGGGCGGAAAGGAAAATGGCCGCGAAAGCGGCTCTGCCCCGCTCCGGCGCTTGTTTAGGCAAAGATGTCGATGTTGGCCCCCTTTTTCGGAGCTTCCTTCTCATAAATCTCAGGCGCGGAACGGAATGTGGTCTGGGTGTTGCCCCCAGAGATATAAGTCCTTCCGCATTCAGGACAGATGTCCGTGTGGTAGGTCACAGACTGAGAGACGACTTCCTTGTCTTCTCTCTGGGCCTGAGCCCACGCATGGGCCACATGCTCGGCTTCGTGGGCGCGGACAGCGTAGGCTGCCCGTTCCGGGCTGAGCTTTGTGGGTGTCTTAAAAGAGACCGACGGGTCATTGGACCCATCCTGGTACTTTCGGTTTTTGCAGGTCTGGCACTCATAGGTGTCAAGATCCGGCTGTCTGGCAGCTGCCGGGGTCTTCTGATTCGGAAACCCGTAGGCCTCTGGCTGTCCTGGTGCCGAAGCGGCAGACGGGACTGGCTGGAAAGAGGTCCGGACAGGAGACAAATAGGACATGCCGTTAATGAACATCGCGTTATTGATTGTGATCGCCCCCTTTTTGGCCATATTTTACCATATCTGTTCTTAAGGCGCAAGAAAAAACCGTTGATGTTTACAGAATCGACAAAAATTGTTATAATCAGATAAAACAGTATGGACCGTGAAAGAAGGGGAAGTGGGAAGAGGTTTTTTATGAAAAGGATACTGGTAGTAGATGATGCTGAGTTAAATCGAGAATTGCTGCGGGATATGCTTAAGGAAGAGTATATTGTGGAGATGGCGGCAGATGGGGAGGAGGCTTTGGATAAACTTAAACTATATTCCGCCAGTCTGTCGGCAGTGCTTTTGGACCTGCAGATGCCAAAGAAGGATGGATTTTCTGTTGTCATTGAAATGAAGAGAGACGGATGGCTCAGGCACATCCCTGTGCTTGTCATAAGCGGGGAATTTGCCGTGGAGGTGGAGAACCAGTGCTTTGAGCTGGGGGTGTCGGATTTTATCCGAAAACCGTTTGTGGATTCCATTGTCAGGAAGCGGGTCAGGAATGCCATCGAACTGTTTAGCAGCAAGAACCAGCTGGAGCAGAAGGTGGAGGAGCAGGAACAGATCATCAAGATCCAGGAAGAGCGGAAGAGGGAGGAAAAGTCCTTTAACAGGCTGATGATGGAGTACAAGGCCGCGATCATGGGGGTGGAGACAAGGCTTAAGGTGCTCAATGAGGAATTTTCTCAGGAGTACAACCGAAATCCATTTGAGTCCATCAAAAGCAGATTAAAATCCCCGGCAAGTATTTATGAAAAGCTGGAGCGTAGAGGATTTCCTGTGTCAGTGGAGAGCATAAGGGAGAATCTGACCGATGTGGCGGGACTCCGGGTGATCTGCTCCTTTCCTGATGACATTTACCGCCTGGCGGACCTTCTGATCAAACAGGATAACATTATCCTGCTGAGAAGAAAGGATTACATAAAAAATCCCAAGCCCAACGGTTACAGGAGCCTTCATCTTATCGTGGATGTGCCCATCTTCCTGTCCCATGAAAAGAAGTATATGAAGGTGGAAGTGCAGCTTCGGACCATTGCCATGGATTTCTGGGCAAGCCTGGAGCATAAGCTGAAATATAAGAAGAATGTGGACAAGACAGGGGCCATTGAGGCCAGGTTAAAAGCCTGCGCGGATTCTATTGAGGCTCTGGATTATCAGATGCAGGAGATCCGGGATCAGATCGACAGCGAGGGCAGCGGACACGGTCTGTAATCGGCCAGAAACAGTGGGGGCTCAGCCACAGGACAGATACTGGAACCAATTTCATCCTGGGACATAAGATATAAAAAATCCATCATTCAGGCCAGGGAGAGGCTGCTATGAAAATCGTTGTGTACGGGATCTGTAAAAATGAGGCCGGATTTGTGGAGCGCTGGGTCCGCTCCATGTCAGAGGCGGATGAGATCGTGGTTTTGGACACTGGTTCCCAAGATGACACGGTTGAAAAACTCAGGGAAAATGGGGTGAAAGTGACCTCGGAGGAGATAAAGCCATGGAGGTTTGACAGGGCCAGGAATCGTTCTCTGGAGCTGGTACCAGAGGATGCGGATATCTGCGTGTGCACAGATTTGGATGAGGTTTTTGAGCCCGGTTGGAGAGCCGCTCTGGAGAAGGCCTGGAAAAAGGGGATTTCCCGGGCCAGCTACCGGTATACGTGGAGTTTTACGGGAGAAGGCCGGGAAGGTGTGGTGTTCTGGATCGAAAAGGCCCACAGCCGCCGGGGATACGAATGGGTTCACCCGGTTCACGAGGTGTTGAGATGGACAGGGGAGGGGCAGCCGGGGGAGACGGTAAAAGCGGAGGGCATCCAGCTGAACCATTATCCGGATCCGGGAAAATCCCGGGGCCAGTATCTGCCCCTTTTGGAGCTGTCTGTACAGGAGGACCCAGAAGATGACCGAAATATGCACTATCTTGGGCGGGAATATATGTACAAGGGCAGATGGGATGACTGTATCCGGGCCCTGAAATGCCATCTGTCCATGAAAACGGCCTGGTGGGCTGATGAGCGGGCAGCCTCCATGCGCTATATCGCCCGGTCTTACTGGATGAAGGGAGAGAGAAAAACGGCAAGGGAATGGTATGTGAAAGCCATTGCCCAGGCACCTCATCTGAGAGAGCCATACATGGACCTGGCCCACGGGCTCTATGAGGAGGAAAACTGGGATGGGGTGGTGTATTTTACCGGCTGCGCCCTGGAGATCGCCGAACGTCCTCAAACCTACATCTGTGAGGCAGCCTCCTGGGGCAGCCTGCCTTACGACCTGCGGGCCATGGCGTTTTTCCACACAGGGAGATATAAGGAGGCCCTGGAGGAGGCAAAAAAGGCTCTGGACTTAGAACCGGAAAACCAGCGTCTCCAGGGAAATGTAAGGATTCTGGAGAAAAAGGCGGCAGGGGCGGCTACACAAGGATGAGAGATCGTGTGTATTCATTGTCCGGCCGTATCCCGCTTTTTTGCTCAAGGGCTGACTGGTAGACATGGGAGCAAAACAGGTCCTGGTTAAACCAGGCCAGTGTCTCATCAGAAAGAATGTAAGGGGCGTCTGCTGTCTTTGTGATCAAAGGCAGGTCAGAGGCCTTTTTGATTTCACCCAGAAGAGAGGCGGATTCCCTGCGAAAGCCCAGAATCCGGCCATAGGAACAGTAACCGGCTTCTTTCCTGGACAGGACCTCTTTCCGGGTCATGTGGAGCAAGATGTGTATCAGACAGCGGCTTACGCGGGTGTAGGTGTACTGTTTGGTTTTTAATGCCCCGACCCGGTCCTGGAAGGAGGAAAAATCCAGAACCTGTTTTTTGATCCGGGCCGAGAGCTCAGGGGAGACATCCGCGAATTCTTCTGGTTCTGTTCCCTGACAGCGAAGCTCTAAAAGCCGGTAGGACAGGAGCGGGGACAAATCGTCACAGGCAAGGGGGGTGGCTTCCTTTATGAGTTCTGAGGCAGAGGGCGGCAGCGGGCAGCGGGCCAGGTTGTTTTGGGAGAGAAAAATGTCAGGGGTCAGAGGCTGCCCCCTTCTGTATGCCTCCAGGATGATCTTCCGGATGGCGGTGGCGGAGCTGAAATCTTTTGAGAGCCCCTGGTCGTGATATCCGGCTCCGGCCCTGGGGATGGTTACAGGTATGATGGAACTGCCTTTTTGGAGCAGGGCTTTGCAGTACTCAATGCCCAGGGTGTTGTTGGGAAAGGCCAAAAGGCCCGGGGTCTGCCGGGAAGGGCCCCGGCCCCGCAGGTAAGAGCGCAAGGCTTCCTCCCGGGCTTTTGGGTAGGACAGCCCCTGGGCCGTAAGGCGTTTTATTGATTGGGATATTTCCTCCGGCTCCCGGGCCAGGATGCGGGCT
>Ga0137310_100674_pt1 | contig 22875 bp, 26 predicted proteins | sample NAcewiD2O_June_2_FD_97183 | JGI IMG/M metagenome (GOLD analysis project Ga0137310, IMG submission 97183) | Mouse cecal microbial communities from Vienna, Austria - N-Acetylglucosamine amended D2O_June | ecosystem: Host-associated > Mammals > Digestive system > Large intestine > Cecum | place...
GAATGAAAACACTGAGAGAATCAAAGGTAGGCGATACCGTCCGGGTGGTAAAACTCCATGGAGAGGGCGCGGTCAAACGCCGTATCATGGACATGGGGCTGACGAAGGGCGTGGATGTGCAGATCCGCAAGGTGGCGCCGCTTGGCGATCCGATTGAGGTGACTGTCCGCGGCTATGAGCTTTCCATCAGGAAAGCGGACGCGGAAATGATTGAAGTCGAAAGCGCCTAAGGTGAAAAGATTTTCGTATAAACAGGGGGGTATCCCCTTTATTCATGGCAATAGAATCCTCGTGGATTCTATTATTTTCAAACTAATGGTTAGTGAAAACTAATATAGAAGGAGAGGAAAACTATGAGTATGCGAATTGCCCTTGCGGGCAACCCGAACTGTGGAAAAACGACATTGTTCAATGCCCTGACTGGATCCAACCAGTTTGTCGGGAACTGGCCGGGTGTTACGGTGGAAAAGAAAGAGGGGAAGCTAAAGAGGCATGACGGCGTGACCATCACCGACCTGCCGGGTATCTATTCCCTTTCCCCTTATACCCTGGAGGAAGTAGTGGCAAGAAACTATCTCATCAGCGAACGTCCTGATGCCATCTTAAATATTATCGATGGCACGAACCTGGAGAGGAACCTGTACCTGACCACACAGCTTACCGAGCTTGGCATCCCCGTTGTGATTGCCATCAACATGATGGACGTGGTGGAGAAGAACGGCGATAAGATCAACACAGGGGAACTATCGAGGGCGCTGGGCTGTAAGGTAGTTGAAATATCCGCCTTAAAAGGAAACGGGATCATGGAAGCTGCGGAGGCTGCAATCAATGCGGCAAAGAATGGAAAGACGGTTCCCATGCACACCTTTACGGGAACGGTGGAACACGCCCTGGCCCATATCGAGGAGGCCGCGGTACACGGACTGCCGGAGGAGCAGCAGCGTTTTTACGCCATCAAGCTGTTTGAGCGGGACGATAAGGTTTTAGAGCAGCTGAAGTTGAGCGAGTCTGTTCTTTCCCATATTGAGACAGATATCAAGGCGGCTGAAAAGGAGATGGACGACGACGCGGAATCCATCATCACCAACGAGCGGTATCTCTATATCGGAAGCATCATCAAAGGATGCTTAAAGAAAAAATCCGCGGGAAAGATGACAGATTCCGATAAGATTGACAGGATCGTCACGAACCGTTTCCTGGGGCTCCCGATTTTTGCGGCGATTATGTTCCTTGTGTATTATATATCCATGGTGACGGTGGGAGCTTCCGCTACGGACTGGGCCAATGACGGGCTGTTCGGCGATGGGTGGCATCTGCTTGGCATAGGCTCCGCCGCTTATGGGGAGGCGGCAGAGGAATACGGCGGTGCGGCGCTGATCGTGGACGGTTATGACGCTTATGTGGAAGAAAACGGCGCGGCGCCCACGGGCGATTTCTCCTATGAGGTGGCGGATGAGGAGACGCTGGAGGTGACGGTGGAAACGGCGTCCCTTACCGATTATGAGGCTGCGCTTGCTGTGATGGAGCAGTATGGCGATGAGCCCGACCCTGCGGCATACGGTGTATGGGTTCCCGGTATTCCGGTCCTCGTAGGGGACGCGCTTGAGGCAGTGGGGGCGGCTGACTGGCTTGCGGGACTCATTAACGACGGTATCGTAGCCGGCGTGGGCGCGGTGCTGGGCTTTGTGCCGCAGATGCTTGTCTTGTTCCTGCTCCTTGCATTCCTGGAGGCATGCGGCTATATGGCGCGTATCGCATTTGTGCTTGACCGTATCTTCCGTAAGTTCGGGTTATCCGGCAAATCCTTTATCCCCATGCTCATCGGCACGGGCTGCGGCATTCCGGGCATTATGGCATCGAGGACGATTGAGAATGAGCGTGACCGCAGGATGACGATCATGACAACGACTTTTATCCCCTGCGGCGCAAAAGTGCCGTTTATCTCGATGGTTGCCGGAGCAATCTTCGGCGGCTCCGCATGGGTGGCGACCAGCGCATACTTCGTGGGTATGGCGGCAATCATTGTCTCCGGCATTATGTTAAAGAAGACGAAGATGTTTTCAGGCGAACCGGCTCCTTTCGTCATGGAGCTTCCGGCTTACCATATGCCCACGGTGGGCAATGTGCTGCGTTCCATGTGGGAACGCGGGTGGTCCTTTATTAAGAAAGCAGGCACGATCATCCTGCTCTCCACGATCGTTATCTGGTTTACGACTTATTTTGGATTTACCGCAGAAGGCTTCCGGATGCTTGGCGAGGAGGAAATGGACCAGTCGCTCCTTGCGGCAATTGGCGGCGCGATCGCATGGATATTCATACCGCTGGGCTGGGGGAACTGGCAGGCGGCAGTGGCTTCCATCACGGGACTTGTGGCAAAGGAAAATATCGTCGGCACCATGGGCATCCTCTATCCCGGCGGATGGCCTGAAATCGGGGCAAACTTTAGTATGGTTGCGGGGTATTCATTCCTTGTGTTCAATCTTCTGTGCGCGCCCTGCTTTGCGGCCATCGGCGCCATCAAGCGGGAGATGAACAGCGCGAAATGGACCTGGTTTGCCATCGGATACCAGTGCGGGCTGGCTTACGCGGTGGCGCTGATGGTATACCAGATTGGCTCTGCATTTACAGGAAGCCTGAATATCATCGGTCTGCCTGCAGCCATCGTAATCCTCGGCGTTATGATCTATATGCTGTTCAGGCCGTATAAGGAGGCGACAAAGCTGACAACAAATGTGAGGCTGAAAATGGCGAAGTAGCAGCGCGGAAAGCGCTTCTAATGGGCGTCCCGCCCTAGGACGGGGCGCCAGGCTTCACTTTTAGAGTTAGGAATTGTCGGAAAATAACTGCTGCAATTTGTTTGGACAAAAGCTGCAGGGAAACAGGAGGAATTTCAATGCTTACATGGCTTATGGAAAATATGGCGACAATCATCATCAGCGCGGTTTTGGTTCTCATGGTATCTATGTCAATAGCCAGCATGGTACGCAGCAAGAGAAAAGGGAAATCATCCTGCGGCTGTGGGTGTGCGGGTTGTGCCATGAATGGCGCCTGCCATCCGGCGAAGCCGGAAACTTTGCGGAAATGAATCATATCGGGCCGGGAAGCAAAACGCTCTGCCGCAGGAAGCCGGACATCGACCCTGGCAATCAGCCTGAAAAGCATGCTTCAGCCACGCCCCAAAACGGACAGGATGCATTTTTTCATTGCCTCATAGCTTTCCGGGGTAATGTCGTGCTCCATTTTGCAGGCATCACCCGCCGCGATTATGGGGTCAACGCCAAGATGGACCAGCCAGTCCGTCAGCAGGGTGTGGCGTTCATAGACGCTTTCCGCGATTTTTCGTCCGTCCTCCGTCAGACTAAGATACCCTTCTTCCGAAACGGTGATGTATCCGCGGTTTTTCAGGTTTTTCACGGCGACGCTCACGCTCGGCTTTGAAAAATTCAGCTCGGTCGCCACATCGATGGAGCGCACCACAGGGAGACGGCTGCTCAAGATCAGTATTGTTTCAAGGTAATCTTCAAGGGATTCCTCGGCTTTGTGTCGGATATAACTCATGATATCATCATACTCCTTTCCGGGCTTAAAGCTTTCCCATAAATCAATCCTAACACTTTAGGGAAAAAGGTGCAAGGTCTGACAGTAAAAAGGGTGTTATCAGATTTTATCAGCGGCCACTGGCAAGGCGATATGATGCGGCTGTTCCTTACCCTGTATCTGCAAGGACAGGGTGGATTCCATTGCCAGCGCCTTAAAGGAGCTGGAGCAGCATAGCTACTTCACCAGGCAGAGGGTCCGCTATGAAAACAATGCGAAATATTCATGTCAACCTTACGCAAAACACCGCTTCCGGTAAAAATCGGAGCGGTGTTTTTGTATGGCTTCTGAACACCGTGACCAGAAAGCTCAAGCAGGTTTGGGGGTACCCCAACAAGTCTTTTTGCAAGGCGAAAATCGCAAGTGTTATACACTTGTCCTGATTGCCGTTAGTGCGTTCCCTTGAAATGGCGCAAAAAACGGAGGCGGCGCTTTTCACTGCACGGAGCTAAAGAGCAATCCATAATCCACATTTTCCCGAAAAGTATTTTACAGACACTTGCTTATTTTTGTGGTGTAGAGGTTTTGGCGATACTTTTTATGAAACGAAAAATATATAAATTGCAGATTGTGCAACTTATGAGTGAAAGGCAACGCAATCAACCGCTTAGATCAGATAAGAAGTTCTTTTGGGGCTGGACATTTGTTATTGGTTTTTCCTGCTATACAATTGCTATTTGGTATTTCCTGTTTTGTTTGGAACGGATTATTATTGGTAAGAGGTGTTTGTCACAATAGCAATAAATTTTTTCAAAAGAGGGCTTTGTGAGCTTTTCTTAAAAAAGAAGCCATAGGATAGCGGCTCGCTGTCTTTTAAGGGAATCGCGCGGATATCCGTGTTTATAAAGTTCATCTGGGGTAGGACGGAACAGCCATATCCCGCTCTTACAAGGGTAAGAAGCACCTGCAGGTTTTCACACACATAAGTGGATTCGGGTAAAATGTGCTGTGAGATCTGATTCTGCATTTCCGCAACACTGGAAGGGATTGCGTAGGAATTATAGACAACGATGTTCTCCAGGTAAAGTTCCTCTTTTGACAGTTCGGATCTGGCCCCATAGGGGTGTGCATCGGGAACGATACAGCACAGGGGTATCCTGAATAACTCTTTATAGACGGTATCGTTCTTTATGGGAATATCATCCTGGAAACCAAACAGCAGATCCAACTCATCCTGGTAGAAAAGATTCAGGATGGATCTGTGAGGGATTACTTTCAGGAATGGATAAAGCTCCGGCATTTGGTTCCGGCATCACTGATATGCTTTTGCACCTGTTCTGGCGTTTCATCAAAGCCGTATTTAATCCACTGGTAGATGACGCCAAAATAGCCATAAATAAAGTAAGACATCAGATAGGAGAGAGCTTTGTCCCAGGTTTCTCCGTTGGACACCAGGAGCTCACAGGCCCGCATGATGACCATGATTAATCCATTGTTGTAAAGCAGGGAAAACAGCCGTCGGTTTAGCTCCTCTTTGCTGTTTTTGCAATCAAGATGCCGGTAGAAAGTTGTTCTCCCTACCCCTGCCAGTTCGCAGATCGTATTCACATTGATGCTGTTGTAGTCTTGGGCGGCCATCAATTTAATCAGCGCATCCGCCAGACATAATTTCAAAAATGCTGTCTGAGTTCTTTTCATTGAGGTACAAAATCCTCCTTTTTGTTCCGCATAGCGCACCGCCGGTCAGTACGTTCTTGCATCATGAAAGCCCATATGGTATTCTATATCAACGAATAGGGATAGATGTTCTTTATTAGGATGTTTGTTCCGAATGCGGTTATGATAATACGTTTCTTTTGCAAAGTCAAGAGAAAAAGGAGATGGACGTGATGAAAAATGTGCTGAAGATTTTAGGAATCGTGGTGTTGGCGCTGGTGATAGTGTTGGCAGCATTTTTGGCTTATGTCCAGTATAAGAATTGGAAAACGCTGAACACCTCCATTCTGCCGGATGACTACTACAAGGCATTTGCTGAGGCATTTCCCGCAGGCGGTAAGCTGGAAGAATACTATGTAGGCCGGGGCGGCTATGAGGTGGAGCATCTGGAGTACAAATCTGACAATAAATCCATCGGCACCATCCGCGTATATTACCCCACCGAGCTGAGAAGCAGCGGCAAGCAGTACCCTGTAGTGATGGTGGTGAACGGAAGTAACACACCCGCCAAAATTTATCTGCCCTTCTTCCAACGGCTGGCCTCTTGGGGGTTCGTCGTCGTAGGTACGGATGACCCCCAGGCTGGCACTGGCGAGACAACTTCCATCGCCTTAGACTTTGTGCTGAACGAGAGTGAGATTGCCGGTCAAATCGACCGGGACAATATCGGCATTACTGGGTATTCACAGGGTGGCGCGGGGGCGCTGGGAGCAGCCACCAAATATGAAAACAGCCATCTGTACAAAGCGATTTTCACCGGTAGCGCAGCGTATCCGTTATTGGCTGTCAGCATGGGATGGGAGTATGACTGCTCCAAAATTTCCGTCCCTTATTTTATGACGGCAGCCACCGGCACCTCTGATGACTTGGGTGTGGCAGACATCAACGCTGAATTTGGCGGTGTGGCCCCTCTCGCCTCTTTAGTGGAAATCTATAACAGCATAACAGATGACGTATTGAAAATTCGTGCCCGTGTCACTGGTGCCGAACATGAACAAATGCAGGCACGGACAGACGGGTACATGACCGCCTGGATGCTCTACCATCTCCAGGGCGACCAGGAGGCGGGGAAGGTGTTCCTGGGGGAAGATGCCGAAATCCTGCGTAATACCAACTGGCAGGATGTAGAGAAGAATAATTAGTGTCTGCTGATAAAATACCGAAGTGAAGTATCATATTCAGGGCGGAGAGAAAGGACAGCCCTATACAAATGATAAAGCTGCCCTGAACGGGATCTTTCACAGTTATGCCAGACCATGTCTTTAGCTTCTTTGGCTTGGAATAGTATGGTGCTGGCTACAACCCCTATTTCTGTACCTGACACCAGTGTCACCTCAAAGCTGAACCGAGACTGGTGTCATGGAGCTTGCGCCAATCTCTGGGGCTTTCGCCGGTGTTTTGCTGGAAAGCGTGGGAGAAAGCGAATTGGTCACTGTAGCCCAGCAGATGGGAGATGGCCTGGACGGACATTTCTGTGGTTTCCAGGAGGATTTTGGCTTTTTCCAGCTTTTGGGTCTGGATATACTGTTTGGGAGAGCAGCCTATTTGGCGCTTAAAGATGCTGGAGAAATAGCTGCGGTCAATGCCCAGCATGTGGGCCAGGGCGGATACGGTTAATTTATGGCAGATATGTTCTTGAATATAATCTATGGCTGCTTCCACGTAGACATTCTGTCTGGGGGGATTTGCTGGAGATTTCCGCAGAGGGTCAGTTGGTGCAGAAAAAGGTAGAGGTATCCTAAAGTTTGGAGAGAGTCAAAGCCATTTCGCTCCGCGGAGAGGCTCACCTGTTCCAGCAGATCCAGAAATTTGTATTTTTCTATGTTTGTTGTATCCAGGATACCATAATTTGACAGGATTCGCAATCATGTCTGAATATCTGTTATGAAATCATCGAAAGTTCTATTCGTGAAATTATCCACATTTTTTACTAATGACACATTTCAGCATGTTCTTCCCGCAATCTTGCATGTTGTTGCAATGGAGAGGGTGGTAGAATTGACTCATATCAAGGAAAGCAGCGTGTTTCCAATGATCGGCAGAACATGCGGAAAGGGTGAGGAGAATATGGCTGGACATAAGGTGGAGGGGAGGAGGCGTAAGGTATGGAGAAAGAGGGACATTCCGCTCTACATTATGGCGGCGCCTGCGGTGGTATTGCTGCTTTTGTTCAATTACTTTCCTATGGGAGGACTGGTTCTTTCTTTCAAGAAGTTCAATGTGAGCAAGGGGATTTTCGGCTCGGAGTGGACAGGTTTTCAGAATTTCAAGTTTCTCTTTGCGTCTACGGACGCCTATATCATTGTGAGGAATACATTGCTCTACAATATTGTCTTCATTGCCACGGGAATCATATTGGCGCTGGGGATGGCGCTGTTGCTCAGCGAGATTCATTCCAGGAGGAGCGCAAAGGTTTATCAGACTATTTATATGCTGCCGTATTTTCTGTCCTGGGCGGTGGTGGCAATCGTTGTGACTGCGTTTTTGGATCGCTCTAAGGGGTTTGTCAATCAGATTATTATGATGATGGGGGGAGAGGGGCTGATTAACTGGTATCATGAGCTTCGGCTATGGCCTCCGCTGCTGGTATTTCTGGCGGCCTGGAAAGGGGTTGGATACCAGGCGGTGTTGTTTCTGGCTGTAATTTCGGGGATTTCCGGGGAATATTATGAGGCGGCCGCACTGGACGGGGCTTCCAAACTGCAGCAGGCGCGCTAAATTACCCTGCCTCATCTGCGGATGATTATCTCCATCAATCTGATTATGTCTATGGGGGGCATCTTCCATGGGGATTTCGGGCTGTTCTATACGGTGACAGGGAACAGCGGCGCGCTGTATCCGGTGACTAATGTTATCGATACTTATATCTTCAATGGCTTAAAGAGCCAGGCCAATCTGGGGATGACCACTGCCGCGGGTATGTTCCAGTCCGTGGTGGGGTTTGTGTTCCTGCTGATAGCCAATCAGATTGTGAATCGAATAGACCCGGAGAATGCGATGTTCTAGGAAATCTCGGAGGAAGAGGAAAATTTCTGGCTGAGGCGAGCGCTGACATGGTTCGTGTTTTTTACCATGCTGTTCGGGGGAGGGCTGGTGCCGTCCTATATCTTAAATGTGCGGTATTATCATCTGAAAGACTCGTTCTGGATCCTGGTACTGCCGGGGTTAATCAATGCTTCCTGGGTTATTATCCTGCGGACTTTCATCAAGACCACCATTCCGGAGGCGCTGATGGACTCGGCCAGGATTGACGGGGCAGGGCATTTTACGGTGTTTTTGCGGATTGTGTGTCCGCTGTTCAAGGCGGGAGTGGGCACAATAGGGCTATTTGGATTTGTGGGGAGATGGAACGACTGGTTCACCGGGATGCTGTATATTGAGAATCCGAAGCTGTTGCCTCTCCAGACGTTGCTGACATGCGGGATGGCTGGAGTGGTATGGCATTTATGCAGGGAATTTGACCATCGTGGACGGGCCGGAATCCTATGTAGGGCCTGACCGGGCTGTGCTGGAGAATATCAAGAAGTACAATGATGAGGCTTTGGTGGCGGCTCACATGGGCTTTGTGGTGGATACAACGCCCATCGCCAATGAGATTGCCGCGTGTTCCAGCGTGGAGGTGGAGTACACTTCCAGGCTGAATACAGGGCAGCTGGCGTCTCAGGAGGACGTGAACAAGACTCTGGACGAGTTCATTGAGAAGTTAAAGGCCAATGGTTCGGAGAAAATTGTTGCGGAAGTCCAGAGGCAGTTGGAGGAGTGGAAAGCAGGGCAGTAGGAGTAAGAAGCAAGCTATACGGAATCATATGTAAGAATGTGTCAGGCGGAACAATCGGTTTGGAGGGTTGTTCCGCCTGCTGTTTGGGAAATTAAGAAATAAATTCGAGGAATTCCAAAAATTTCCAGAAGCTTGACATAATATATATCATGGTATATATTAAAGGCATGGGGAGGTAAAAGGCCATGATGACAGCAAAATTATTTGAAAACGGAAGAAGCCAGGCAGTCCGGCTGCCTAAGGAGTGCCGCTTCAGCGGGGAGGAAGTGGCAGTAAACAAAATCGGCGATATTGTGATTCTGATGCCAAAGGATAACAAATGGTCCGGCTTTTTGGACAGCCTGCATCTTTTCTCCGAGGATTTTATGGACAGCGGCCGTGGGGAGGATGCTTGCCAGGAGCGGGAGGAATTTTGAGTTAAACTTTGCTAAGTGCGCCGAAGCGCGCATAGGGGTATAATTATGAAATATATGCTGGATACCAATATCTGCATTTACACCATCAAGCATAAGCCTGATACGGTGATTCAAAATTTCCTGCTGCATGACCCGGAGGAAATGTGTATTTCGGCCGTTACTTATGCGGAATTGATGCATGGTGTGGAAAAGAGCAGGGCGGCAGACAAAAATCGAATCGCCCTGTCTCTGTTCCTGTCGCCCCTTACGATCCTGGATTTTTCGGTACGTGCCGCGGAAGAATACGGCAAAATCAGGGCGGAACTGGAACGGAGGGGGACGCCCATTGGCCCCATGGATTTGCTGATAGCAGGGCATGCAAGGGCCGAAAGGCTTGTACTGGTGACAAATAATACAAAGGAGTTTCTGCGGGTGGAGGGCCTGGCAGCGGAAAACTGGACATAGAGGAGGCGGATACCGGCGGACTGCTGGGGCCTGTAAAAGTGTGCAAAGAGTAAGGAGGCAGAAAGCTATGAGAATGTACGACATCATTATGAAAAAAAGAAACGGCGGCGAGCTTTCCAGGGAGGAGATCGACTACTTCATCAAGGGCTACACAAAGGGCGAAATCCCGGACTATCAGGTGTCGGCCCTGATGATGGCAATCTACTTCCGGAAGATGACAGAGGCGGAGACTCTGGCCCTGACTATGGCCATGGCCCACAGCGGCGACTTCCTGGATTTATCCGGGATCCATGGCGTCAAGGTAGACAAACACAGCACCGGCGGCGTGGGAGACAAGACCTCTTTGGCCCTGACCCCCATGGTGGCGGCCTGCGGCATTCCCGTGGCGAAGATGAGCGGCCGGGGCCTGGGCCACACCGGCGGAACCATCGACAAGCTGGAGAGCTTCCCAGGCTTCACCACGGCCCTTACCACAGAGCAGTTCATTGAAAACGTGAACCGTATCGGCATCGCCATCATGGGACAGACCGCGGACCTGGCCCCTGCGGACAAGAAGCTCTACGCTCTGCGGGACGTGACTGCCACCGTGGATAATCTCTCCCTCATCGCCAGCTCCATCATGAGCAAGAAGCTGGCTGCCGGGGCGGACGCCATTGTTTTAGACGTAAAGACCGGCAGCGGCGCTTTTATGAAACAGGAGTGCGACGCCAGGGCTCTGGCGGAGGAAATGGTGAAAATCGGAAAGAATGCCGGACGAAAGACCGTGGCCGTGATTTCCGACATGGACCAGCCTCTGGGCTTTGCGGTGGGAAATGCCCTGGAGGTAAAAGAAGCCATTGAGACCCTGAAAGGAAACGGGCCAAAGGATTTCGTGGAACTGTGCCTGACCCTGGGAAGCCAGATGCTGGTAGCTGGCGGAAAGGCGAAAGACAGCGAAGAGGCCAAAAAGGCGCTGGATGCCGTAATAGCGGACGGCAGCGCTCTGAAAAAGCTTGCGGAATTCGTGGCGGCCCAGGGTGGAGACACGGACGTAGTATATCATCCCGAAAAACTGCCCCAGGCAACCATCATCTGTCCTGTGCCGGCGCCGTCAGGCGGGTATCTAAGCCATATCGTCTGCGACGAGGTGGGGATCTGCTCCCTGATTCTGGGCGGCGGCCGGGAGACAAAGGAGAGCGAGATCGACTTGTCGGTAGGCCTGGTACTGTGTAAAAAAGTGGGGGATTACGTAGCGGCCGGAGAGCCTCTGGCAAAGATTTACGCCAATGACGAAAGGAAAGCGGCGGAGGCAAAGAAGCGGTATCTGGCGGCCTGCACGATCACGGACAAAGCGCCAGAGCAATCCCCTTTTATCAAGGGAATTATATGCTGAGCAGCGGATGCGATGTACCGGATAATCCAGTAGAGGAGCGTTGCCCTGGCACCTGTCAGCCTTTGCCATATTTTCAATCGCCTTGCCGCTTTGGTTGCCCGTGTGCATACAAAATGCCTCGCCAGAATATGGCGGGGCATTTTGCCGTTACGAAGAAACAGTGCATAGTTTTTATCCTGCAATAATATAATGGAAGCATGAAGAGAAACAATGACCGCATGCAAAGAAACGAGACAAGAAAGGAATCCCTGATAGATTCCCTGCGGCTTCCCAAGGATATCTGTATGGGCGCCATGAAGATCACTCTGACAGGCAACAGGGAGGCATGGATCGAAAATTACAGAGGGCTTCTGGAGTATACGGAATGCCAGATACTGCTTCAGGGTAAGACCTGTCAGGTCTGCTTTGAGGGGGCAAGGCTTTCCATTGATTATTATACCAATGAGGACATGAAGATCAGCGGCTGCATCAGCTGCGTGAGATATCTCTGAGAGAAATCGGTGCAGCTGCGGGATAATGCCGTGTAAAAGTGGATTCACGGGAATCATAAGCTTTTTGCGCATGACGCAATGGACGCCAGGTATCAGAAACCGGAACCGGAATCAGAAAGGAATAGCTCATGATCAAATTTCTGAAATATATGAAAGGATATTTGCGCGTCCGTGTCTGGGGATTTTCGCCAGAGCGATTCATGAACCTGTGCAGCAATAAGGGGATTTTACTGTGGGACATCGTCAAAGAAGGAGATGCCTACTGTATGAACATTACGTTGAAAGGGTTCTGGGAGATTCGTCCTATTGTAAAAAAGACAGGGACAAGGGTAGCCATACTGGAGAGATATGGACTACCTTTTTTTCTGCCACAGCTTTTGAAGCGGAAAATGTTTGTGGCAGGCTTGATTCTGGCTGTAGCATTCTGGCTGGTTTCGTCGCTTTTCATCTGGGATATTAAAGTGAGCGGAAATTATCAGATTACGGAAGACATGTTTCAGACCTTTCTCAAAGAAAATCAGGTAAAAATCGGCATGCGCCGGGATACGCTGGACATTGAGGAGCTGGAAAAGCAAATACGCAGACAATTTCCACAGGTTACATGGGCCTCAGCCCGATTAGACGGCATCAGACTGCTCATCGACATCAAAGAAAACGACGCACCCATGACAACGGAAAAGCCGGATACGACCCCGGGCAGAGATCTGGTGGCAGAGTATAACGGCAGAGTGGTATCCCTCATCGTCAGAAGCGGCGTTCCCAAGGTGGCCATCGGGGATACTGTGGAGAAAGGAGCTATACTGGTGGAGGGAAAGGTGCCTGTCTACAACGAGGACACCACCGTGCGGGAGTACCGGTATGTGGATGCGGATGCGGATATCATGCTGGAACATGCCGCGGAATTTACGGCGAGCCTGCCTCTTAAACATATCGAGAAAAGATATACGGGCAGGGAGAAAAGCAGCCATTACATAAAGCTTGGAGATCAGTCCTGGGCGCTTCCGGAGAACCGTCCGTTTCTTGTCTACGACAGTGTAATCAGAGAGAGCAGGCCCCTGATGCTGGAGAAACTGGATCTGCCGGCTTTCTGGGGGACCGTGACCTATAGAGAGTATCAAAATACAGAATATTTATATACGGAAGAAGAGGCAAAGTCCTACCTTAATCAAAAATTAATGGATTTTCTTGCAGAATTAGACGAAAAAGGGGTACAAATTATTGAAAAAGATGTTAGAATAGAAAAAGGTACCGATGCATGGACGCTGACCGGGGAATTTCTGGTACAGGAGCCTGTGGGAGAAAGTACTGAGACAGAAAGAATCGAGGTTGGGGAAACAAAAGCCGATGGATGAATTTTCAATCAAAATGGATATGCCTGCGGAGCATATGCAGAAAATATTCGGTATGCAGGATGCATATGTGAAGAAAATGGAGCGGGACTTTGGCGTTGCCATTGTGGACCGCAACGGACAACTGACAATTACCGGAAAGGAAGAGATGGTGAAGCGGGCGCAGGGAGTTCTGAAGCAGCTCTCCATCATATCGGGCCGGGGAAACGAAATCGAGGAACAGAACGTGGATTATGCGATTACACTTGGAATGGAAGAGAAAGAGGAAGCGCTGGCGCAGATAGACGGGGACTGTATCTGCCATACCGTAAACGGTAAGCCCATTAAGCCGAAGACTCTGGGACAGAAAGCATATGTGGATGCCATCCGGAACAACATGGTGGTATTCGGCATAGGGCCTGCAGGTACGGGCAAGACCTATCTGGCCATGGCTATGGCTATCACTGCTTTTAAGAACGATGAGGTGGGCAGGATCATTCTCACCAGACCGGCCATTGAGGCCGGGGAGAAGCTGGGATTTCTGCCCGGTGATCTGCAGAGCAAGGTGGATCCCTATCTGAGGCCCCTGTATGACGCCCTGTACCAGATTATGGGAGCTGAAAGCTTTGCCAAAAACATGGAAAAAGGACTCATAGAGGTGGCTCCTTTGGCTTATATGAGGGGCCGGACATTGGATAATGCCTATATTATCTTAGACGAGGCCCAGAATACGACTCCGGCCCAGATGAAGATGTTCCTGACCCGTATCGGGTTTGGCTCCAAGGTAGTGGTCACCGGGGACGATTCTCAGAAAGACCTGCCTGCGGATGCAAAGAGCGGTCTGGACATTGCTGCAAAGGTGCTTAAGGGAATCGACGACATCGCATTCTGCACGCTGACTTCCAAGGACGTGGTGCGTCATCCGCTGGTGCAAAAAATCGTCAAGGCATATGAGGATTACGAGGGAAAAGAAGCGGCCAGAAACCGAAGAGACAGGGAGCGCCTGAGAGAAAAACGAGGGCATTCTGCCAGGAAAGGAATTTAAGCTATGAACTTATACATGGAGAATGAGACAGTGAGGGAGTTTCCCTTTTCCGCGGAGGAAACAGCCAGAGAGGTATGTGAGGCGGTTCTGGAAGAAGAGGGCTGTCCTTTTGAGGTCCAGGTGAACATTGTACTTACGGACAATGAGGGAATCCGTGCGCTGAACCGGGAATGCAGAAATACGGACCGGGAGACGGATGTACTCTCTTTTCCCAATGTGGACTTTGAAGAAGAGGGAGTCTTCGATATTGATGAGGACAGGGAAGCTGACTATTTCGACCCGGAGAGCGGGGAGCTTGTGCTGGGGGACATCATGATTTCCGTGGACAAGGTGTATGGGCAGGCAGAAGAGTACGGGCACAGCCTGCGGCGGGAATTTGCTTTTCTGGTGGCCCACAGCATGCTTCACCTGTGCGGTTATGACCATATGGAAGAGAATGAGAGACTGCGGATGGAGCGCAGGCAGGAAGAGATACTGACAGGTTTAGGCATTACGAGAGATTGACCGAGGGACGGCGGATGAATCAGACAGAGGTAAAAAGGCGGCAGCTGGGAGCGTTTGCCGATATCCTGATGTTCGTGACGATATATGTCATGGGACGGCTGACGGGGGACAAAGGAATTGCCTATACGGCGGTGGCGGCGCAGAGCTGCGCGGTGATATGGATCGCAGTCAGCGGCAGCCTGTCGGATGCGCTGGGCAGACTGCTGCGCGGCAGGAAGAATAAGGGCCAGTATAAAAATATGGCAAAGATGCGGAGCAGCATCCTGCTGTTCCAGATGATACTGGGTGCGGTGGGCAGTCTGGTTCTGGCCGGACTGTCAGGTGTTTTGGCGGACAGGATCTTTCGGATTCCTTACAGCGGACTGATTTTGCTTGCGCTGGCTCCGGTGGTACTGCTCAGGACAGTTTCCGCGGTGCTGGCGGGATATTTCCAGGGGGAGGGATCGGAGTCCCCCAGGGCCATTGCGGGAATCCTGCGGCAGGTATTCCTGCTGGGATTCGGGAGTCTGTTCAGTCATATGCTCGGTGGCTATGGGGAAAAGGTGAGCAGCCTGCTGCGCCAGGAGAACTTCACGGGTATGTACAGCGGCCTGGGAATTGCCCTGGCCATTGACATCTCAGAGCTGTTCGTCATTCTCTTCCTGGGACTGATTTATAAGGGGAGTCGGCGCTTTGAGAAAAAGGCAAAGCAGGAGGGGATGTATTCGACAATGTCACTCTGGGACGGTGTCAGGTATGTGCACAGCGCCAGATGGCCCCAGTTTGCGACGGATTTGTGTCTGTTCTTTCCCCTGGTGGCAGGGCTGCTTTTTTGCGGTATGAAAGGAGAGGGCGGGGAACAGCTGACTGCGGACTATGGACAGTACGCGGGGAGTTATCTGGTAGTGTGCGGTATTGCTGCGGGACTGGTCATTATAGTGGCGCTGCCGGTGCTGGGAAAAATATTTCAATGCTTTAAGCGGGAGGAAAACCGTTATGCCAGAACGGTTTTTCAGAACGGAGTTCATATAGGGCTGGTACATGGCATTTTCCTTTCGGTGTTTGTGGCAGTTATGGGGGAGCAGTTTGCGGATCTTTTGTGCCAGGGAAACGAGCATACAGTGACGAAGCTGCTGCAATGGGGCTCTGCTATGATTTTGCTTACAGCCCTTGGCTGGTATTTCTGCCGTCTCCTGCAGGCATTGGGGAAAAAATATCCTGTTCTGATTGCTGCCTGCGGAGCGGATCTCCTGTTTATAATCATAGTAATGATCACCATTGGTAAGAGCGGCATCCTGTCTCTCGTGTACGGCGGTCTGGCATTTGGTTTTGCACTGTGCGCACTGTCCGGTGCGTTTGCGTACAGGCAGCTTCGGGTACAGCCTGACTGGCTGAACACTTTTGTAGTTCCCTTAGGCGGCGGGGTTGGGGCCGGTCTGATCTGCCTGATGATACGGAAATTGTTTTCCCCTCATCTGGGGAGTTTTACGACGCTGATTGTGGCCTTTGCAGCCGCGGGGTTGGTTTACTGGACTGCGCTGTTGCTGCTTCGGAATTTCAGGGAACAGGAGCTGGAGGTCATTCCGGGCGGGAGGCTGATCGGCATCCTGGGACAGATGTTGCGGGTTTTTTAGGAAAAAGCAGTTTGACAGCATGAATAAATAGGTAAAAAATAGCTGATACTGATTACAGATGGAAGAAGAAATGTCCATGGAAGGTGATTTCCAAGGAGAATACTATGAAGTATGTAAAATGTATCAGCTTATTCATTGTATATCCCCTGCTTGTGCTGGGGCTGGGGTTTTATGCAGGCGTAAGGTCTTCCCATTACTTTTACCCGGAGAGGGAAAGCAGGGAGGAACAGGAAGATTTTTTTGAGACGTCCATGGATGAGGGAGCGCAGGGCGGACAAGCTTCGGAGCTGACAGGAGAGAGTCTGGCAGCGAAGGATGAGGCCGGACAAAAGGCGGAAGATGAATTGCTGCCCGTACTGCCTGAGGAGACGGATATGGGCCAGGCTCAGGAAGTGATGGTCTCTGCGGAGACCCTCTGTGTGGACACGAAATATGTGCTGGAAGAGACGGATATCCTGTACCATACGGTGGTGGAGACGACATGGAGGCTGCCTGCCAAGTATGTGGGGATGAACAGGGAGCAGTTTTTGCAGGCCATGGAGGTCTATGAGGCTTTTCCGCCTTTGTCGGAACTGGAGCGGGGCTTTGTGGGACTTGAGGTATTGTCTTTTTCCAGAGAGCGGGTAGTGGTTCGCATGGACTATAAGTTTGTCCAACCCAGCAGCAGTTTCTATCTGGCTGTGTATGACAATAAGGTAGTAGTTTATCTGGAGGATATGCAGACAGTGTACATTGAGACGGATATCCGGCTGGATTCGCTGCCTGCAACTCTGCAACAGAATATCATTGATATGATGTGGATTCGGGATGAGGAGGAACTGTACAGTTTTCTGGAGAATTATTCCAGTTAGCGGAAAGGTTGAAACAGGCTCCGATCAGAGCGTGGCGATGGGACAGATTTTTGGGGAAAGCTGCTTGGCGGGAAAAAGAGGATGTTTTGCGAGTGAGCGCAGGAGCGAAAGATGAAGGGCGGAAACAAGGAGAGCGGTTCATGGGAAATACGGTGGGAATCGTAGGCGGCGGAGCCGCCGGGATGATGGCTGCAATCACGGCGGCGAGGCGGGGCGGAAAAGTCACGCTGCTTGAGGGGAACGATAGACTGGGGAAAAAGATACTTTCTACCGGTAATGGGAAGTGCAATCTGGGAAATGAGAGTCTGGGAGCGGCGGATTATTATACCGGGCGGCCGGACATGCTGGAGGAGTTTCTCGGGCGGTTCGGCACGGCGGACACGGTTTCTTTTTTCAAAGGCATCGGACTGATGACAAAGAGCCGCGGCGGCTACCTGTATCCGGCCTGCGAGCAGGCGGCGGCCGTGCTGGACGTGCTGCGGTATGAGGTGAAAGCCGCGGGCGTGGAGGTGGTGACGGATTTCAAGGCGGAGTCCGTCCGGCGGGGCAGGAGGGCAAAGCTGTTTGAAGTGCATGGGACAGGAGGCATCCGCTCCTTTGACCGCATCATCCTGGCCTGCGGGGGAAAGGCTGCGCCGAAGACAGGGTCTGACGGCAGCGGATACCGGATTGCAGAGCAGCTGGGACATAGCCTGGTTCCCACGGTTCCGGCGCTGGTACAGCTGCGGTGCATGGAAGAATATCTGAAAGCAGTGGCCGGAGTCAGGGCGGAGGCGCAGATAAGCGTGTATTTCCAGGGGAAACGGATGGCGCAGGAGCGCGGGGAGCTGCAGCTGACGGAGTATGGGGTATCCGGCATTCCGGTGTTCCAACTGAGCCGCACGGTGAATTACATATTGGCGGGAGGACGGCGCGTTTTGGAGAGTCGCCCCTCTGGCGGATGCCGGAATCCGGAGAGAGGGAACGTGACAGAAAAAGACATTAAAATAGTCATTGATTTCCTGCCGGAGGTAACGGAAGAGGAATTTAAGACACTGTACAGGGAGAGAATGCTTTTACAGGGGCAGCGCACGGTGGAGGAATTTTTTACGGGTATGCTCCATAAAAAGCTAATGCTTCTATTTATAAAGCTGGCAGGATTAAAGCCCGGGGAAGCAGCAGGACAGGCGGACGAACGGAAGCTTAAAAGGGTCTTTGAACTGTGCCGGAGTTGGACGCTCCATGTGATTGGCAGCAATTCCTATGACAATGCCCAGGTCTGCGCGGGAGGTGTGCCGCTGGAGGAAGTGACAGGGGAGCTGGAGTCGAAACTTGTGCAGGGGCTTTACTTTGCCGGAGAGCTTCTGGACGTGGACGGCCGCTGCGGAGGGTATAATCTGCAGTGGGCATGGTGCAGCGGCTTTATAGCGGGCTGTGGAGCTGCAGGTTTGAGTTTGAAGAAGTAATAGGGATAGGAATTGAGGAAAAGGGGGGCGGACATATGCCGCCCGCAGAGGGAAGCTGGAATCCTGGCAGGAACAGGCGGGGAAAGAGATGCTTTCCCCTGTAGATAAAAATTTGACAGATAAGGACAGGTGTTTACATGCTTCGGGTCAATCAGGTGAAATTGAAGACAGGGCATTCGGAGGCTGACCTGCGCAGGCAGACAGCCTCCATATTGCGGGTGCCCGAACAGAATATAACGGAATTAAGAATTGTCCGGCAGTCCATTGACGCCAGGAAGAAACCTGTGATTTTTTACAGCTATTCTGTGGATGTGGCGGTGCGGGACGAGGAGAAGATACTACATAGATTTCGGGGCAAGGAAAATCTGGTGTGCAGGTCTGTTCAGGAGGAATATCGTTTCCCGGCATCCGGGAGCCGGAAGAGAAAATCCCCTGTAATCATAGTGGGGACGGGCCCGGCAGGGCTTTTTTGCGGATATTTCCTGGCCCTGCACGGATACCGCCCCATACTGTTAGAGCGGGGCAGATGCGTGGAGGAGCGCCAGAGGGATGTGGAGGCTTTCTGGGAGACAGGGAAGCTGGATACCGCATCCAACGTGCAGTTCGGCGAGGGCGGAGCGGGGACATTCTCCGACGGAAAGCTGAATACGCTGGTAAAGGATAAGGACGGCAGGAACAGGGCGGTGCTGGAGACTTTCGTGAAATTCGGTGCGAAAGAGAGCATCTGCTACGAGGCAAAGCCCCATATCGGTACGGATGTACTCTGTACTGTAGTAAAGCGGATGCGGGAGGAAATCATCCGGCTGGGCGGAGAAGTGCGTTTTGAGAGCCAGGTGACGGATATCCGCGTGGAAGCGGGACGGGTGAAAGGCGTGACGGTGAAAGGGCCGAGTACTGTGGAAAGGTCTGCCTTTGCGGAAAGCGGGAACCTTGTGGGGGGAGTGGAATCCTTGGGAAAATCCGGAGAATATTTTGAGTGCGGGCAATTGGTGCTGGCCATCGGCCACAGCGCTCGGGATACTTTTTCCATGCTGATGAAACGCGGAGTGCCAATGGAGGCAAAATCCTTTGCCGTGGGACTTCGGGTAGAGCATCCCCAGCAGATGATAAACGAGAGCCAGTACGGAGCGGCACAGCCGGGGGATCTGGGCGCTGCACCTTATAAGGTGACGGCAAAGGCAAAAAACGGCAGAGGCGTCTATTCATTCTGCATGTGTCCCGGCGGATATGTGGTGAACGCTTCCTCCCAGGAGGGACACACGGCAGTGAACGGCATGAGCTACAGCGGCCGGGACGGCAAAAATGCCAACAGTGCCATTATAGTCACCGTGACGCCGGAGGACTTCGGGTCAGAGCATCCGTTGGCGGGAATCGAGTTTCAGAGACGGCTGGAGGAGAGAGCCTATGCCGTGGGAGGCGGGAAGATTCCGGTGCAGCGGTATGGCGATTTCAGACGTTGCGTAGAATCGGGCGCGGCCCATGAAATGCTACAGCAGACGGGAGACTGCGTCCGGGGTACAGATGCCGCTCTGATGCCCCGGTGCAAGGGAACCTGGACATGGGCTGACGTAAGCCGGATCCTGCCAAAGGCATGCAACGAGGCCATCGTAGAGGGCATGGAGGCTTTCGGCAGGCAGATCGCCGGTTTCGACCGCCCCGATGCCTGCCTGTCCGGGGTAGAGAGCCGCACCTCGTCACCGGTGCGCATTCACCGGGACGAACGGCTACAGTCGCAAATCCGGGGACTGTATCCCTGCGGTGAGGGGGCCGGCTTCGCCGGGGGAATCGTCTCCGCGGCCATGGACGGCATCCGGGTGGCAGAGGCCATTGCCAGGGAGTATGCGCCCTAAATGGAGCATGCACCTTGAAAGAGTGTATGATACAGTGTATGAGATCCGGAAGCAGAGTCTGAAATCGAGAGATCCGGAGCGGATTGAGAGACATTTACGTCATAAAAATCTGAGGAAAAGGGAGGACGAATACCATGAACATGGACGAGAGAATCGCGCGCATCAACGCGCTGTACCATAAATCCCAGGCCGAAGGGCTCACAGAAGAGGAAAAGGCAGAACAGGCGCAGCTGCGAAAGGAATATGTGGCCAGCGTCAGGGCGAACCTGCGGGGCCAGCTGGACAGCATCACCATAGAGCGTCCCGATGGCTCCACCGAGAACCTGGGCGAGAAGTTTGGAAAGAAGTCCCGCTAAACCGTGCTGCTTTTTCCAACGGATAGACCTGGAACACTCGAATTTTAATGTATGGTGGTGCGGCTGGCCGTACGGTTTAGAATGCGGAGCCTAAGTTCAGTTCAGGATTGCTGCCGCGGAAATTCCCAAAGGCATGCACGAGGCAGGAAATCGCCCGCAGCGGCATATCGAAAGGATATAGAATGGAAGAGAAAATAAATAAGCGCGAAATCAGAAGAAAGATTTTGCGGCAGCGGGACAGCCTGAGCGCGGAGGCGCGAAAAAAAGGAGACATCCTGCTGACAGAACGAATTCTGGGACATCAATGGTTCTACCGCTCGGAATACTTCCTGTGCTACGTGAACTATGGAAGCGAAATCTCTACCAGGGACATCCTGACGGAGGCGCTAAAGGCAGGCAAGAAAGTATATGTGCCCAAAGTGCTGGCAGACAAAGAGCCGGAGATGGCCTTTTTCAGAATAGATGCGCTGGAGGATCTGATCACAGGCTACAAAGGAATACCGGAGCCTGCAGGAGATACGGAAATCTACTCCTATACCCCGGACAGGGCAGAGCAGAGCCTTATGCTGATGCCGGGCGTGGCCTTTGACCCGTTCCGGAACAGACTGGGGTACGGTAAAGGCTTCTACGACCGGTTCCTGGCGGACAAGGCAAAGCTGCAGCTGCGCACCATAGCTGCAGGCTACCGATGCCAGCTCCTGGACGAATTGACCGCAGGCCCCATGGACATCAGGCCCTGTCAGATTATCTGTGTCTAGCATATCTGTGTCAGGAGCTAAATCTATGTCAGGCGTTGCAATTATGTCTGGCGGCACCACTGCACTTGGCAGTCCAGGGACGGAATCTATGGCGGAGGAGTCTGTCCAAAACAGGGGAGAACAAGAGAAATCCAGAGACAACCGCAGACGCGAAAGCGCCAAAAAATCAAAAAACCCCAAAAACATGCCAAACTATCCCCTGCTTTCCAATATCCGGTATTACTACAGGTTGCTCTACCGGGAATTTCCCCGTTTGGCCGCCTGCCATGCCGTTACTGTCATTGGCGGGATACTGCTTCCTTTTATGGGCATCCTTATGCCGGGCATTGTGCTGAGCCAGGTATCGGCCGGCGAACTTTTCCGGGGTCTGGCGCTGATAGCGCTGGCAGGCGGCGTCATGCTGCTTGGCGGTGCCATTGTTTCCCAGGTGAACTCTAAAACCTATTTTTTCGAGAACATGTTCCGCAATATCCTGTTTGGAGAGGTAGTCCTGAAAGAGACCAGATGCCTCTATCGATATGTGGAATATGACGAACAGAAAAAAATCACCAAGAGAGCCTATCAGTCTCTGGATAGCGGGGACTGGTCGGTGTGCTACCGGATGCTGAGTATTCCCAAGGAACTGGTGGTGAATGCGGCCTGTTTCCTCCTGTATTCATCGGTGCTGGGCACCTTAAAGCCCTGGCTGGTGGCGCTGCTTTTGGGATTGTCCCTGGCAAATTACGGGGTATTTCGGATGAAGAACCGCTGGCAGCTTGCCCTCAGAAATGAGTTTGCCCAGTCCGGCCGGTAACCTGCGGATAGCGCCTGGAGAGAAAGTGGCGCTACTGGGAGTCAACGGTGCAGGGAAGTCTACCCTGGTAAAGCTGCTCTGCGGCCTGTACGAACCGGATGCCGGGAAAATCCTGATCAATGGAGTGGATACCGCCACACTGCCAAAGCGGGCTCTGTACGATCTGTTTTCCGTGGTATTCCAGGAGGCCACCATCTTCCCCTACCCGGTGGGCTGCAACCTCTCTTTCCGAAAGCTGGAGGAGACGGACGAAGAGAGGGCTTGGGCAGCGCTTCGGGAAGCCGGCCTGGAGGAGTCTTTCAGGGAACGGGACATCAAAATGGACTCCTATATGACCAAAACCGCTTTCGAGGACGGTGTGGAACTGTCGGGAGGGCAGGCTCAGCGGTTCCTCCTGGCCAGAGCGCTGTATAAAAACGGGAACATCCTGGTTTTGGACGAGCCCACCTCAGCGCTGGATCCAATCGCAGAGAGCGAAATATACCAGGAATATGTGAAAATCAGCAGAGGGCGCACCTCTCTGTTCATCTCCCACAGGCTGGCCAGCACCAAGTTCTCGGACAGAATCCTTTTTCTGG
>Ga0137310_100689_pt1 | contig 22682 bp, 18 predicted proteins | sample NAcewiD2O_June_2_FD_97183 | JGI IMG/M metagenome (GOLD analysis project Ga0137310, IMG submission 97183) | Mouse cecal microbial communities from Vienna, Austria - N-Acetylglucosamine amended D2O_June | ecosystem: Host-associated > Mammals > Digestive system > Large intestine > Cecum | place...
CGGCGCACAGGTTGAGGTAGTAAAACGCAGCGAATTACACAAGTTTGTCGTTCTGCCACGCCGCTGGGTGGTAGAGCGTCTATTTGGCTGGCTCGACAAATTCCGCAGACTTTGGAAAAATTGTGAACGCAACCTTTTTATTTCTGCTCAGATTCTCACGTTTGCCCTCATTGCCATCCTCATTAGAAGATTTTAAACAGGCTCTAAGACCGCATTGTTTTGTTACTGCTTGAATATCCTGCGCAGATAAAAGAGGTTCCCATAGGCTCCCGCCGCGGCCCCGATCAGCAGCCACACACCCAGGAAGGCGCCAAGAAACTGCGGCAGAAAAAGAAGAACCAGGATTGGCAGGAGATTGACCGCTGTTATAAAAAACGTGATTGGGAGCCTTGCCAGTGCCAGCCGCACGGCATTCCCGAGATGCCTGGAGAAGGTATTTTCAAAACAGGCCAGGAGTGGAAACAGCCAGGACAGGATAGCTGTCAAAATCACAGCAGCGATGCAAAACAGCACAAACAGCTCCGGCGGAAACAGAAGCGTCCCGGCATAGAGGACCCGGCAAAGGACAGCCAGCAGCGTCAGGTCCGCCAGCAGCAGTACCGCCGCTGGCGTTGAGGCGGTAAAGGCTTTCCGCAGATTCCGAAGGAAATCCCGAACGGGGGTACAGTCCCTTTCCTGGTATAGCTCCATCGCTGTCATGTAAAGGGCCGTGACCGCCGCCCCCAAACAGACGACAGTGCATGAGGTAAGGACGAAGACCACGTTCAAAAAAATCAGGTCGCAGATTTTGGTTAAAAACCGTGCGATTCCGCTGTTTGGGCCAGGCATGTTCATATTGAAGCGTCCCTCCTGCCGCCAAGTGTTTTCTGCCATTTCAACCAGTGTCTTCTATTCTACAGGAATATATTTGTGCAGGATATCAGCGTTCAATAGAAAATATCAAAATTCTTGCAGAATGTTTCACAGAGATACTTTGCATGTCATAGAATAAGACGCAGTGGTGAGAAGGTCTATACGATTTACAGCGGGGGAACGGCCCGCGAAAAATTTCTGGACTATCTTAAAAAAACGCTTATCCCCACACTGCACGAAGGGAATATTGTCATCATGGATAATATGCGCACGCATCATGTCAAAAAGGTCCAAAGGCTTTTGCAGGGAGCTGGCATGAAATTACTGTACTTGCCAGCGTACAGCCCTGATTTGAATCCAATTGAAACTATGTGGTCTAAAATCAAGGCGATTCTTCGCAGGCTGAAAATCAGATTATTACCCCAGCTTCCGCATGGTATTGCTGAGGCTTTCTCGCTGATCCGCCCATCCGACTGTGCTGGTTGGTTTTCTGACGCTGGTATTCCTTGTTAATTCCTTGGATTGCTATAGACACAGAAATGTGCCTAATGCTCTCTAAAAAAATGAGTTTGGCTCTCCTACAATAAAAGCATAGCCGCAAGGCCATGCTCCTTGACAATTTCACATCGGCAGTACGGGGAACCGCCCGGACAGACGAGCGTCCAACAGCGCACGTCATGACCTGGAGGGGGCGTTAGCCCCCTCCAGTGAGCGAGAATGCCACCCGCTGGGACGGCCTTTGGCAGGGCCGTCCCAGCGTTGACCCTGCCCGGGTACGCAATGAGACACCTTTGCGCGGCCTGAGATCCAGGCCGTGGGGCTGCCTTGGGGTTGAAAGCAGTAGAGACCCTTGGTACATTCCCGCGCGGGCCTTGCCGGACCCGACCCGTACTGTTCCCGATCCACCGGGGCGTGAGCTGCGAATACGGTGGAAGCGACTGAAGAAAACGAAATTGTCTAAACGAAATTGTTTAAAGGAACTTTACGGATGATTTACCAAAACAGGCAAGGTGCCCGTAAGGACATCGATCATATTTTCAAGGACTTGCTTCCCGACCAGGGGATGCCGGAACGCCCGGAACAGATTGCCCTGAGCCACCGGATACTGGCGGCTATGCAGAGGCGCGGCATCGCCCTCCGCGACGCCGGAACCGGCATCGGCAAGACCTACGCCTACCTCGTGGCCGGAATCGTGTTCCACGGCCCGCCGCCCTCCCGGCCTGTCCTCGTTTCCACCTCCAACATTCTTTTTCAGTAAGAAGGTGGTGGGCTTTTTCTTGGGACGCTTGGGAGCCTTAACTTAATGACATTGGGATAAGGGCCCCCTTTTTTCCTTTCCCGCACTCTCAAACTTTACTGCAAGAAGCCCCCGCCGGTAGGCGGGGGCTTTTTTTCAATACGGCTTTACGAGCGGTTCCGCCTCCGGTACTCCAGGGGGCTGACGCCCTCCACCCGGCGGAAGCACTGGGAGAAGTAGCTCAGGGAGGAAAAACCCAGAATCTGGGCGATGAGGGACAGGGTGTGGTCCGTCTCCCGGAGGAGGAAGCGGCTCTCCTCAATGCGGCGGGAGTTCAAGTAGCTGATGGGGGACACGCCGAACTCCCGGCGGAAGGCGTGGGCCAGGTAATACTTGTTCAGGTGGGCCAGCCGGGCCAATTGGTCCAGGTTCAGGTTCTCCTTGAAATGATTGTCGATGTACCGCCGGACCAGGTCGCACTCCCGGCTGGACCGGGCGCCGGAGGGCTCGCCGGAAAGGGCCGCGTCCCGCTGGCGGTTCAGCCGGACCAGCACCACGTCCAAAAGGCTCCGGCAAACCCGCTCATAGCCCGGGAGGGCGGCTTCCGCCTCCTGGAGCATCAGGCAGAGGCAGCCCATCAGCTCCTCCCAGCCGGAGTGAAGGTGGAGCAAGGCGTAGCCCTCGGCCCCGGCCATGGTCTCCAGCCCCTCCACCCCCAAAACGGCGTACTCCAGGGGGCTGTCCAGCTGGCTGGCCTCCGTGTGGGGCACGTTGGCGTTGACGATAACCGCGTCGTGGATGGCAACGGGAAACTCCTCCCGCCGGGTGCGGAAGCGGCCGTGGCCCCCGGTGATGAAAAAGAGTTCGGCGCAGCCGTGGGTGTGGAGGCTGGAGTTCCACTCCGGGCTGTACTGAGCCCGGGAGACATAGGCCAGCCTGGGGGACCCGCCGGGGGAGGCGCTCTCCCGCTGGAACGCGTATTGACGCTGGCTCACGGACATTCCTCCCTCCGGGGCGCAATTTTTTGAAAATTGGCAGCATCACGGCCTGTCCCTCATTATACCGCCTTTGTCCCGGCGGCGCAACTTTTGATAAAATATTTTTTTCACCCTGCCGGGATTTTGTCGAGGAGACAAAGAGCGGAAGGAAGGAATATGCAAAATTATCAGTTTTGCCTAAAGCGGGGTATGGTATCCCCTGGAAATTAAGGCAAAATGCAAAGAGAGCAAGATTTCTAAAAAGTTGCGCAAGAAAGGGATTGCTTTGCCAGCGGCTAACTCGTTATACTAAATTTTACAAGGCCGGAAACCGGCCTGCGGAAGCCCCTATATTATAAGGAGGTAGACTTATGAAGAAGTTTTTCAGTCTCTTGCTGACTCTGGCGCTGGTGCTGTCCCTGGCCGCCTGCGGCGGCGGGAACGGCGGTTCCGACGCCGGGACCACCACTCCACCCCCCGCCGACAGCGGCGATACCCAGACCCCGCCGCCCGCCGAGGACGTGACCATCACCGTGGCCGCCCTGGCCTCCGGCTATGAGGAAGCCTATCCCGGCATGTGGCAGGAGGTCTGCGACGCTTTCACCGCCGAGACCGGCGTGAAGGTCAACCTGATCTGCGACAAGAACCTGGAAGACGTCATCGGGCCCTCTATGCAGGGCGGCGACTTCCCCGACGTCATCCACCTGGCCACCGGCCGTGAGAAGGGCCTCACCGAGCAGTTCATCAAGGACCGCAACATCGCCGAGCTCACCGACGTGCTGTCCATGACCATCCCCGGCGAAAGCACCACGGTCTCCGACAAAATCGTCGGCGGCTTCACCGACACCTCCGTGACGAACCCCTACGGCGACGGCGTGACCTACCTGGCTCCCATGTTCTACTCTCCCTGCGGCCTGTTCTACAACGCGGGCCTCTTCGAGGAAAAGGGCTGGACCGTCCCCGCCACCTGGGACGAGATGTGGGAGCTGGCCGAGAAGGCCCAGGCCGAGGGCAGCTACCTCTTCACCTATCCCACCACCGGCTACTTTGACGCTTTCCTGTACGCCCTGATGTACTCCGTGGGCGGCCCCGACTTCTTCAACAAGGCCACCACCTATGCCGAGGGCATCTGGGACACCCCCGAGGCCCAGCAGTGCTTCGACATCATCGCCAAGCTGGCTTCTTACACGAACCCCGTCACCCCCGCCCAGGCCAATGACCAGGACTTCACCCAGAACCAGCAGCTGGTGCTGGACAACAAGGCCCTGTTCATGCCCAACGGCACCTGGATCGTCGGCGAGATGGCCGAGGCTCCCCGGGCCGAGGGCTTCCAGTGGGGCATGACCGCCCTGCCCGCCGCCAAGGCCGGCGGAAACGGCGCCAGCTACTGCTGGCTGGAGCAGGCGTGGATTCCCGCCGCCGCTCCCAACCTGGACGCCGCCAAGCAGTTCGTGGCCTTCCTGTACAGCGACGCGGCCTGCGCCATCTTCGCCAAGGGCGGCGCGGTGCAGCCCGTGCCCGGCCTGACCGACAACCTGGAAGGCGACAACAAGATGTTCTACGCCATCTATGACAACGGAGCCGACGCGGCCATGGGCAACTTCGCGGCCTACAACGCCGTGGCGGGCCTTGGCACCGTCCGCGAGGTCTTCCTGGACCCCGTCAACGGCCTGGTGAACGGCAGTGTGACCGTGGACCAGTGGGTCAGCGACATCAAGGCCGCCAGCGACCAGATGCGGGCCAACATCATGGGCTGAGCCCCGCGTCAAAAACCGCATAGTCCGTAATCCGTGGGCGGCGGCGAGTGTTTCTGCTCGCCGCCGCCTGTTTTACTTCCGCGATATGACCCGAAAGGAGTGGATTTCCTATGCGCAGCAGCAAGAGCCGGGGGCGGTTCCTGACCCTGTGCGTCGCCCCGGCGGTGATCCTGTACTTCGTATTCATGATTCTGCCCACCCTGAATGTGTTCCGCATGTCCCTGTTTGAGCGGGGGGCCTACTCGCCCACGGAGACCTTCGTGGGCATGGCGAACTTCCAGGCTCTGGCGAAGGACGTGAAATTCATCACGGCTATGCAGAACACGATTCTGCTGATCGTCACCGTGACGCTTATCACCTTTTTCTTCGCCATCGTATTCGCGGCGATTCTGACCCGGGAGAAAATAAAGGGGCAGAACTTCTTCCGCATCGTGTTCTACATTCCGAACATTCTCTCCGTGGTGGTCATCGCCGGCATCTTCTCCGCCATCTACAAGCCGGAAAACGGCATGCTGAACAGCATCCTGTCCTTCTTCAAGGGGGAGACCGTCATGGTCCTCTGGAAGGACCAGCCCATGGTCATCGTCAGCGTCATCATCGCCATGGTCTGGCAGGCCATCGGTTATTATATGGTCATGTACATGGCCTCCATGTCCGCCGTACCTGAAAGCCTCTACGAGAGCGCCGGGCTGGACGGCGCGGGGCGGCTGACCCAGTTCTTCCAGCTGACCCTGCCTTTGATTTGGACCAACATCCGTACCACGCTCACCTTCTTCATCATCTCCACCATCAACATGGCGTTCCTGTTTGTCAAGGCCATGGTGGCCAAAGGCATGGCCGACGTGGGATTGAGCTTCATGTACGCCCAGAAGGACGCCGGGCTCTACGGCTATTCCATGGCGGCGGGCGTGGTGATTTTCCTGTTCTCCTTCCTGCTGTCCGCCCTGGTGAACTGGGTGACGAAGCGGGAAGTGCTGGAAATGTAAGGGGGCGAGGATATGACGAAGGAAAAGAAAGGCATGTCCGGCGAGACGCTGTATAAAATCTTCATCTATGTGGTATTGATTACCCTGGCCGTGGTCATCATCGTGCCGGTGGCCTGGGTGTTCCTGGCCTCCATCAAGCAGAACAGCGAGTTCTACGGCAACCCCTGGGCCCTGCCCGCGGGCTTTTACTGGCAGAACTTCGTGGAGGCGTGGAACGCCGCCAGCATGGGCAGCTATATGCTCAACTCCGTCCTGGTGACGGCCCTGTCCCTGGTGCTGCTGCTGGTGATTGCCCTGCCCGCGGCCTACTGCCTGGCCCGGTTCCGCTTCCGGGGGAGCCGGTTTTTGAACACCTGCTTCATGGCGGGTTTGTTTATCAACGTAAACTACATCGTGGTGCCCATCTTCCTGATGCTCCGGGACGGGGACGCGTGGCTGAAAAACCTGGTGGGGAACGGCTTTTTGCTGAACAACCTGGTGGTGCTGGCGGTGGTGTACGCCTCCACGGCCCTGCCCTTCACCATCTATCTGCTCTCCGGCTACTTCGCCACCCTGCCCCACGACTTTGAGGAAGCCGCCTACATTGACGGCGCGGGCTATGGACAGGCCATGATCCGCATTATCTTCCCCATGGCCCAGCCCTCCATCATCACCATCATTCTCTTCAACTTCCTCTCCTTCTGGAACGAGTACATCATCTCCATGACGCTGATGAGCAGCGCCCAGGGGCAAAAAACCCTGCCCGTGGGCCTTTTGAACCTGATGCAGGCCCAGCAGTCCTCGGCGGAATACGGCATTCTCTACGCGGGCCTTGTGCTGGTGATGCTGCCCACGCTGATTCTCTACATGTGCGTGCAGAAGAAGCTGACCCAGGGCATGACCGTGGGCGGACTGAAAGGATGAGGTGACGGTATGAAATTTTGGAAAGAGCACATGGGCCTCCGGGCGCTGTTCATCGCGGGTTTCTTTTTCGCGGGGCTGGCCCTGGTCGTCTTCGGCTGGACCCTGACGGGGCAGATGAAGGGCCTGGGGCTGATGATCCTGGGCGTGATTCTGCTGCTGGCGGCGCTGCTGGTGTACAACAAGCCCTTTGAGGGCGACAAAGGCCCTGGCCTCTAAGGAGTGTAACGCATGAGTGATTTACAGAACAAGGGCCGGGTGACCATTCCCACGGACATGGATGTGGTCCCCGAGACCCTGGCCCTGCTGGAACGCTGGGGGGCCGACGCCATCCGGGACTGCGACGGCACGGACTACCCGGAGGAATTGAAATCCGTGGGGGCCAAGGTCTACGCCACCTACTACACCACCCGGAAGGACAACGCCTGGGCGAAAGCCAACCCCGACGAGGTCCAGCAGTGCTACATTATGACCGCGTTTCACACCGCCTCCGGCGGGCCGCTGTCCATCCCCCTTTTGAAGGGCGTCAGTGAGGAACTGCTGAAGGTCAACGACCGGGACGGCATCAAGCGCTGGTGGGAGGTCATGGACCGCACTGCGGGAGCGCCCCTGGCTCCGGAGAAGTGGGACTACGACGCCGAAAGCGGCGCGGTGGTGATTCCCGCCCCGGAGGCGTTCCACGACTACACGGTCAGCTTCCTGGCCTATCTCATCTGGGACCCGGTCCACATGTACAACGCCGTCACCAACGACTGGAAGGACTTCGAGCACCAGATCACCTTCGATGTCCGCCAGCCCAAGACCCGGAAGTTTACTATGGAGCGGCTGCGGAAGTTTATAAAGGACCACCCCTATGTGGACGTCATCCGCTACACCACCTTCTTCCACCAGTTCACCCTGATTTTTGACGAACTGAAACGGGAGAAGTACGTGGACTGGTACGGCTACTCCGCCTCCGTGTCCCCCTATATCCTGGAGCGGTTTGAGAAGGAGGCCGGCTACAAATTCCGACCGGAATTTATCATCGACCAGGGGTATTATAACAATCAGTATCGGATTCCCTCCAAGGAGTTCCGGGATTTCATGGCGTTCCAGCGGCGGGAGGTAGCGGCCCTGGCAAAGGAAATGGTGGATCTCACCCACGAGCTGGGCAAGGAGGCCATGATGTTCCTGGGGGACCACTGGATCGGCACGGAGCCCTATTTGGAGGAGTTCAAGTCCATCGGCCTGGACGCCGTGGTGGGCAGCGTGGGCAACGGGTCCACCCTGCGCCTCATCTCCGACATTCCCGGCGTGAAGTACACGGAGGGGCGCTTCCTGCCCTACTTCTTCCCGGACACCTTCCATGAGGGAGGGGACCCGGTGAGAGAGGCCCGGGAGAACTGGGTTACCGCCCGGCGGGCCATTCTCCGCAAGCCCATCGACCGCATCGGCTACGGCGGGTACTTGAAGCTGGCCTGTGAATTCCCGGAGTTCATCGATTATGTGGAGTCCGTCTGCAAGGAGTTCCGGGAGCTGTATGTCCACATCAACGGGGCCAAGCCTTACTGCGCCAAGACCGTGGCGGTGCTGAACTGCTGGGGAAGGGCCCGGTCCTGGGGCTGCCACATGGTTCACCACGCCCTGTATCAAAAGCAGAACTACTCCTACGCCGGGGTCATCGAGGCCCTGTCCGGCGCACCCTTCGACGTGCGGTTTTTGAGCTTCGATGATTTGAAGAGCGATCCCCACGCCCTGGACGGGGTGGATGTTATCTTGAACATCGGCGGCGGGGACACTGCCCACACCGGCGGGGCCGTCTGGGAGGAGCCGGAGGTATCCGCCGCGGTGAAGCGCTTCGTCTGGAACGGCGGCGGCTTCCTCGGCGTGGGAGAGCCCTCCGGCCACCAGTACCAGGGACGCTATTTCCAGATGGCCCCGGTGCTGGGAGTTGAAAAGGAGACGGGCTTTACACTGGGCTACGACAAGTACAACTGGGAGGAGCACCGCTTCCACTTCATCCTGGCGGACGCGGAGGGCCCCGTGGACTTCGGAGAGGGCCAGCGGAGCGTCTACGCCCTGGAGGGGGCGAAGGTGCTGGTCCAGCGGGACCGGGAGGTCCAGCTGGCGGTAAACGCCTTTGGCTCCGGCCGGGGGGTGTATATCTCCGGCCTGCCCTATTCCTTTGAAAACTGCCGCCTGCTCCACCGGGCAATTCTCTGGGCCGCCCATGGGGAGGACTGCCTGGAAAAGTGGTTCTCCTCCAACTGCCGCGTAGAGGTCCACGCCTATGTGGAGAGCGGACGCTTCTGCGTGGTGAACAACACCTGCGAGCCTCAAAGCACCACCGTTTTCCGGGGGAACAGGTCCGGGTTCCCGCTGGAGCTGGCCGGGGGCGAAATCCGGTGGTATGAGGTTTAAAGCTCCGCCCGGCCTCAGCGGAAAATGAACTCCAAAATTTTTGATAAACGCAAGCTGCTCTCAGACATGAAAGAGCCTTGAGAAACGGGGGAGATTGCGATGACTTTACCAACGCCGGTCCGAAAGGGGCGCGCTTCCGGCCTTAGCGGCTGGCGGCGGCAATACGAAGCGCTGCGGACGACCGCCGTACAGGCTGCGGAATGGATCCGTCCCGGGGACGCGGTGGCGGTCAGCGGCTCGGCCAACTGGCCCTATGCCGTGGACGGAGCCCTGGCGGAGCGGCTGCGGTCCCTGGCGGGACATATCGAGCTGCTGTCCCTCTACGCCCCGCTGGACACCGCGCTGCTGGCCCCGGAGAACGCGGACCTGGTCTCCTATCAGGCCAATTTCTTCTCTGGCGAGCGGCTGCTGGCCAAACAGGGAAATGTCTGGTACGTCCCCGCCCACCTCAGCGCCACCGGGGACTGGATGTGCGCCCGGCAGCCCCGGGCGGCGGTGATTGCCTGCTCCCCTCCGGATGAAAACGGGTGGATGTGCCGCTCCCTCTGGGGGGCCAGCGTCCCCCGGGCGGTGCTGGAACAGGCGGAGACCGTCGTGGTTGTTGTGAACAGCGGACTCCCCTCCTTTTCCAGCGGCGGGGAGGGACACATGCTGTTTCACGTCTCGGAGGCGGACGCCATTGTAGAGGACAGCCGTCCCCCGGCGGAGCACCCGCCCGTCCCGGCGGGAGAGACGGACCGCCGCATCGCGGCGTACATCGCGGAGCTGATCCCCGACGGGGCCTGCGTCCAATTCGGCCTGGGGGGCCTGGCCAACGCTGTGGGCGAGTGCCTGGTGGACGCGGGAAAGCGGGACCTGGGGCTCCAGACGGAGGTTATCGGAAACTGCGTCATGGAGCTGATGAAAAAGGGCGTCCTGAACAACAGCCGCAAGCAGACCTGTCCGGGCCAGTCCGTGGGCGCTTACTTCATCGGGGACAAGCGCCTGTGGGACTTCGCCCGGGACAACCCGGCCTTTTGCCAGAAGGACATCCACTGGACCAACGATCCCCGCCGCATCGCTCAGAACGACCGGGTGGTCTCCATCAACAACGCCATGGAAATCGACCTCACCGGACAGGTCAACGCCGAGAGCGTAGGGCACCGGCAGTACTCCGGCACCGGGGGCCAGCTGGAATGGGTGCTGGGCTCCCAGTGGTCCAAGGACGGGAAGAGCATCATTGCCCTCCGCTCCAGCTACCGGGACAAGGCGGGAGTCCCCCGCTCCAAGATCGTTCCCCAGCTCCCGCCGGGAAGCACCGTCACCACCCCCCGCACCTGCGTCCAGTACGTGGTCACGGAATACGGCGTGGCGGACCTGAAATACAAAAGCGTTCTGGAACGGGCCCGGGTCCTCATCGCCATCGCCCATCCGGACTTCCGGGCAGAGCTGTCCCGGAATCTTTTGGGAACCCTCCTTTGAGGGTTCCCGTTCTTTTTTCCGGAACCATCTAATCGGAAGGAATTGGCAAACTCCCTCCTTGACAGTCTGATGTCTGCGTGCGATAATAGACATATGAATTTTACAGCCTGGTATCCAGCGGACCGGGCAGATGAGAGAAGGGGGATTTTATGAAACGCAAGACCATGGACGGCAACGAGGCCGCCGCCTACGCAAGCTACGCCTTTACCGAGGTCGCGACCATCTACCCCATCACGCCCTCCAGCCCCATGGCGGAGCATGTGGACACCTGGGCCGCCAACGGGATGAAAAACATCTTCGGCCAGAGCGTGCGCCTCATGGAGATGCAGAGCGAGGCCGGGGCCTGCGGGGCCATGCACGGCTCGCTGGAGGCGGGGGCCCTCACCACCAGCTACACCGCCAGCCAGGGCCTGATGCTGATGGTGCCGCCGCTGTACCGGATTTCCGGCCAGCTCCTCCCCGGCGTCATTCATGTGGCCGCCCGGACCGTGGGCACCAGCGCCTTCTCCATCTTCGGGGACCACTCCGACGTGATGGCCTGCCGCCAGACGGGCTTTGCCCAGCTGGCCAGCTCCTGCGTGCAGGAGTGCATGGATTTAGCCGCCGTGGCCCACCTCTCCGCCATCAAAAGCCGGGTGCCCTTTATGCACTTCTTCGACGGCTTCCGCACCAGCCATGAGATTCAGAAGATCGACGTGCTGGACTACGGGGACCTTGCCAAAATGGTGGACCGGGAGGCCCTGGACCGCTTCCGGGCCAACGCTTTAAACAGCGAGCATCCCCTGATGCGCTCCACCGTCATCAACCCGGACACGGCCTTCCAGCTCCGGGAGGCGGTGAACCCCTACTACGACGCCGTCCCCGGCATTGTGGAGGACTATATGGCCCGGATGTCCGCCCTGACGGGGCGGGACTATAAGCTCTTCAACTACTACGGCGACCCGGAGGCGGAGCAAATCGTCATCGCCATGGGCAGCGTCTCCGGCTGCCTCCAGGAGGTGGTCCGGTATCTCAACGCCCAGGGCCGCAAGGCGGGCTTCCTCCAGGTCCGGCTCTACCGGCCCTTCAGCGCCGCCCATTTCCTGGCGGCCCTGCCGGAGAGCTGCCGGCGGTTAACCGTGCTGGACCGGACCAAGGAGCCCGGCGCAAGCGGCGAGCCCCTCTATAAGGACGTCTGTTCCGTCCTCCAGCAGGGGAACCGCCGGGTCCAGGTGCTGGGCGGGCGGTACGGCCTTTCCAGCAAGGACACCACCCCCGCCCAGATGATCGCCGTCTACGACAACATGGCCGGGGAGCAAAAAGACCATTTCACCGTGGGCATCACCGACGATGTGACCCACCACTCCCTGCCCGTCGGGGAAAACGTGGTCACCGCCGACAGCCGGACCATCAGCTGCAAGTTCTGGGGCCTGGGCTCCGACGGCACGGTGGGGGCCAATAAAAACTCCATCAAGATCATCGGGGACAACACGGACCAATACGTCCAGGCCTACTTTGAGTACGACACCAAGAAATCCGGCGGCGTCACCAAGAGCCACCTCCGCTTCGGCCACACCCCGATTCTCTCCACCTACTACGTCACCATGGCGGACTTCATCGCCTGCCACAATCAAAGCTACATCGCCAAGTACGACATCGTAAACGAGCTCAAGGAGGGCGGAATCTTCCTCCTCAACTGCAACTGGTCCGACGCGGACCTGGAAGCCCATCTCCCCAACAAGGTCAAGCGCCTCCTGGCGGAGCGGAAAGCGAAGTTCTATACCATCGACGCGGGCGCCGCCGCCCAGGCCATCGGCCTGGGGAACCGGACCAACAGCGTCCTCCAGGCCGCCTTCTTCAAGCTCTCCGGCGTGCTCCCCGTGGACCAGGCGGTGGACTACATGAAGGCCGCCATCCAGAAAACCTATGGCCGCAAGGGCGACAAGGTGGTCCAGATGAACTGCGCCGCCGTGGACGCGGGGCTGGCGGGCCTTCATGAAATCCCGGTCCCCGCCGCCTGGGCAGCCCTCGCCGGCGAGCCGGAGGAGAAGGACACCACGTCCCCCTGGTACGTCCGCACCGTCATGCGGGCCGTCAACGCCCAGAAGGGCGACCAGCTCCCCGTCAGCGCCTTCCGGGACGCGGCGGACGGAAGCGTCCCCATGTCCACCTCCAAATACGAGAAACGGGGCTTTGCCTCCCATGTGGCATGCTGGCTTCCCGAAAACTGCATCGGCTGCAACCTGTGCTCCCTCATGTGCCCCCACGCCGCCATCCGGCCCTTCCTGTTAAATGAGGAGGAGGTCCAAAAGGCCCCGGCGGGCTACGTGACCAAGGAGGCCAGGGGCAAGGGCTTCGAGGGCCTGCGCTTCCGCATCCAGGTGGACCCCCTGGACTGCACCGGCTGCGGCACCTGCGCCGCCGCCTGCATCGCCAAGGAAAAGGCCATCGTCATGGAGCCCATCGAAAGCCAGATGCCGGAACAGCCCAACTGGGATTACAGCCTCTCCCTCTCCCCCAAGGAAAACCCCATGAACAAGTTCACCGTCAAGGGAAGCCAGTACGAGCAGCCCCTGCTGGAGTTCTCCGGGGCCTGCGCAGGCTGCGGCGAGACGCCTTACATGAAGCTCCTCACCCAGCTCTTCGGCGAGCGGATGGTGGTTGCCAACGCCACGGGCTGTACCCAGGCGTGGGGCTTCAGCGTCCCCAGCTATCCCTACACCACCAAGCCCAACGGACGGGGCCCGGCCCTCTCCAACTCCCTCTTTGAAAACAACGCCGAGTACTCCCTGGGCATGGTCCTCAGCGTCCGCCAGCAGCGGCTCCGCCTCCAGCGGGAGGTCCGGGAGCTGCTGGAGGAGACGAAGGACGAAAGCCTGAAAGCGGCCCTCTCTGCCTGGCTGGAGGGCTTCGAGGACAAAGAGCGGACCATCGCCCTCAGCGACGCGGTGATGGACGCCCTGCAACGCACCGCCGAGACCGGAGAGCGCGTCGAGGCCGTCCGCAAGGCCCAGGACCAGCTGGTCAAAAAGAGCATGTGGATGTACGGCGGCGACGGCTGGGCCTATGACATCGGCTACGGCGGATTGGACCACGTACTGGCCTCCGGGGAGGACGTGAACATCCTGGTGGTGGACACGGAGGTCTACTCCAACACCGGCGGGCAGTCCTCCAAGGCCACGCCCTTCGGCGCGGTGGCCCAGTTCGCCGCCGCGGGCAAGCGGACGGAGAAAAAGGACCTGGGGATGCTGGCCACCCAGTACCAGAACGTGTATGTGGCGTCCGTCGCCCTGGGGGCGGACCCCGCCCAGTACATCAAGGCCCTCCGGGAGGCGGAGGCCCACGACGGGCCGTCCCTCATCGTGGCCTACGCTCCCTGCATCAACCACGGCATTGTCAAGGGCATGGCCTGGGCCCAGGAGGAGGCCAAGCTGGCCGTCCGCAGCGGCTACTGGGTCCTCTACCGCTACGACCCCAAGCGGAAGCTGGAGGGCAAGAACCCCTTCATGCTGGACTTCCAGGAGCCCCGGTATGATCTCCGGGAGTTCTTCATGGGCGAGGTCCGGTTCAACTCCCTCCAGCGGACCTTCCCCGAGGCGGCGGAGGCCTTGCTGGTGGAGGCCCGGAACCAGTGCCGGAACCGCTGGGCCCGGTACACCCACCTGGCGGCCCAGGATTACTCCCGCCTGCTGGACGTGCTGGAGGACTATCCCATTCACGACCAGGAAAAAGAATAAGTAGCCGGGCCCTCTATATCCATATGCCTCCCCGTGCCGTCCGGCACGGGGAGGTTTTTTTGACACCGTGCCCAATCCGGCGTACAATCAGAAGGCTGAAAAAATTTTTTCAACAGCGCGTCACGTTCCGCCTTGGCGGAGCGTCTAAGAGTACAGAGACGAGAGGAGGCGGCGAGATGCTGGCATACCTGCAAGCCATCGACAACCCGGAGGACCGGACGCGGTTCGAGGCGATGTACAGCGCCTACCGGGGGCTGATGTTCCACGCGGCCAACCGTATCCTGCAAAATCCCCAGGACGCGGAGGACGCGGTGCATCTGGCCTTCCTCAGTCTCGCAAACTGCCGCCTTCCCGCCAAGCTGGGGCCCCAGGCCCGGCATCTGGCCGCCGTGACGGCGGAGCGGAAGGCCATCGACCTCTACAGGGCCCGGAAGCGGAGGCCGGAGGTGGAGCTGGAGGAAAATCTCCCCGGCTGCGCCCCGCCGCCCTCCGACGGGACCCTGGCGGGGGCCATGGCGGCCCTGCCTCCCCGGTACCGGGAGGCGCTGCTGCTGAAGTACTACAACGGCTATTCCGCCGCCGAAATTGGGGAGCTCCTGGGGACCACGGCGGCAAATGTGCGCCAGATTCTCGCCAGGGCCAAGCGCAAGCTGGCGGAGGAGCTGGCGGAAAGGGGGGAAATCGTTTGAACATCACCGACGAGATGCTGTACGCCGCGGCACCGGAGGCGGCGGAGCGCTGGCTGGATACCCTCCCCGGGCGGGAGGACTGCGGGCACAACTTTTCCCTGACCTTTGAGGCGTCCATGAGCGCCCTTCTGCGGAGGAGGAGGAAGCGGCGCTGGAAAACCCTGGCCCTGCTGGCGGCGGTCATCGCGGCCCTGGGGGCTCTGCTGGCCTCCGGCGCGGTGGCGGAACGGCCCGACAACTACCGGGTCTACGCCGCCCAGGAGGACGGACTGGTCAGCTACTCCGCCCGGCCCAAGGACACGGGCGTGGACCTGCCCTTCCGCCCCCTGATCCCCGGCTGGGCCCCTGAGGGCTTTGTCCGGGACCCGGACAAAACCAAGGCCACAGGGCACGCCGTCTTTTCCTACCACTCCCAGGAGGACCCGGACAATCTCTACTTCTATATAGACCAGTGGCACGGGGAGGAGCAAAACGGCCTCTTCGCGGGGAACTTCACCCTGGAGGACGTGGAGGTGGACGGGGAGGACGCCATCCTCATCTACAACCCGGACACCTCCCTGTCCCGCCTCCTGTGGACCCAGGGGGCCGACGTGTTCCTGCTCAGCGCCAAGGGTCTGGAGCGGGAAGACCTGTTTCAGATCGCGGAAAATATGAAATGGTAAAGGAGAATTACAATGCACGGCAAACGGGAAATGAGAAAGAACTACACCCCCTTCGTGGCAGGCATGGTCACCATGGTCCTGCTGATCGGGCTGATTTCCGCGTCCTTCGCGGCCAACGGCGATTCCAAAGCCCCGCCCTCCGGCGGAGCGGAGCCCGCCCAGGTCGGCGTGGGCGTGTTCCTGAAACAGCAGATTGCCCCCGGCGAGACCCTGACCACGGAAAAGGGCGGCACGGCCCCCAAGGTCCTGGCTTACGCCGACAGCAAGGGGGAAACCCATTACTACATCGAGGCCGCCGCCGTGGCGGAGCTCTTCGACGTGACCGACGGCGTGAACTTCCATGAGGAGGCCAACCAGCTGGAGTTCGGAGCCAAGGGCCGGGAACTCCGTGACAAAGAGGGGAAGCCCACCGGAGAACTGGATTGGAGCCCGGTTTCCGCCTCCGCCCAGCGGCATGACTTCAACCTGATCGCTTCCGGCAAAACAGATGAGAATGGAAAACGGGACCCCAGCACCGTGGTGATTGCCAGCGAGGGCTTCCCCGCGACACACGACGACGGGATTTCCTTCAGGAGTCATTCCGAGGGCCGGGAACCTGATCCCGACCCGGAGCTCCAGAAGGAGCAGTGGGCCCGCCGAAAGAGTCTCCTGAAAGATAAACCGGAGTACGGCAAGAGCTTTGGCATGTACACCGAGGTGGACCCGGCGGAGATGAACCTGGGCAGCATTTCGGGACGGTCCATGGACGGGCAGGAATTCAAGGACGAGAACAACATTGAGCACACCTTCGCCTTCACAGCCCTGCTGGGCAAATACGCCGCCATCACCATTGAAAATACCGGCGCGTCGGAGGCTCAAATCGGCATCCACCGGCTCCAAACCGTGGGACATGGCATGGATGTGTTCTCCGGCATCTACCTCCCGGCGGGCGCGAAAATTACCCGGGCCTTCCGCATCGACGAGAACAAGCCCCTGGAGAATCAGCTCCAGGTCCAAGCCAAGCCCCTGGGCCCCGGCGGGGTCAGCGTCAAGCTGACGGCGGAGCAGTACCGCAGCGGCGTGTGACCAGGCGCTGAAATCCCGTACAGAATGTATCAAATTTCCAGCCTAACCTAAAGGTATCACCTTTTCCCTCTTGCCTTTTTCTGACGGTTATTGTATAATATTGTTACAATAATCACAAAGGGGAGGGAGCCCCATGAGCGGACAGCTGGAGGATACCGTAGCCATCAGCCGGGAGATCACCCACGGTTACTACGCCGGGAATTTTGAGCCCTATTTATCCCGCCTCTGCCCGAAAAGCGTGTGGCTGGGCACCGGGGGACGGGTGCTGATAGGAGGCGACATCATCCGCGCCCGGCTGGAGGCCGGGGTGGAGCAGCGGACGAAAATTTATCAGATTTTTCAGGAGGAGTACACCCCCTTGTCCATCACCCCCCGCTGTCAGGCGGTGATGGGCGAGGTGCGGGCCTGCATTCCGGATCACCCGGAGGAGGACACCGTTACCGCCTCCTATACCTTCCTGTACCAGCTCATCGGCACGGAGACCAAGCTGGTGCTGCTCCACGCCAATTATGAGTTTCTCCACCCCTTTTCCCTGAGCGAAAGCGGGCCCAAGCTGGAGATGTCCGCCTATCAGTTCGTCCGGGACGTGCTGATTGAGATTCCGCCTAAGAAGCGGCTGGCCGTCCCCTGCAGCAGCGCGACGCTGTTCATCCAGCCGGACATGATTTTCTACGTCCAGAGCCGGAACCGCAAGGCGGAGTTTCACTGCGCGGACAAAATCATCCAGAGCGACCTCAGCATCAGCGAGGTCAACGCCATGCTGCCGGAGCCCTTCTGCCCCATCCACCGCTGCTACACGGTGAACAGCCGCTACGTCATGTCCGTCCGGCGCTACGAGGCAGCCCTCATCACCGGGGAGGCCCTGCCCATCCCCTTCCACAACTACATGCAGGTGAAAGCGGAACTGGAACGGAAAATTACCGGATAACCCAACCCCGCCGGAAGGCCATGCCTTCCGGCGGGATTCTTTTTCTTCCCGGCCTCTTGACAATTGGCCTACACAGTGTTATCATAATTTTAGCCTACAACTTGTACGCAAAGGAGGATGCTTTATGAGCGCGCCGCAGATTTCCGATTCGGAGCTGGAGCTGATGAAAATCATCTGGTCCGCCGGGGGGGCCGCTTTGTACGCCCAAATCATGGAGGCCCTGGCGGAGGAGGGCCGGAGCTGGCAGAAGAACACGGTCATCACCCTGTTGTCCCGGCTGGTGGACAAAGGCTTTCTCACCGTCCGCAAGCTGGGACGGCGGAACGAGTACGCCGCCGCCGTGTCCGAGGCGGAGTACCAGGCCGCCCAGACCCAGGTGCTGGTAAACAAGCTCTACGCCGGAAGCGCCATGGGGCTGGTGGCCGCCCTGATCCGGCAGGAGGCCATCTCCCCCGGCGACTACGAGGAGCTGAAACGCTTTTGGGAGGAGGAACGGAACGGCCATGGCTGAATACCTAAAGGTCCCGGTTTCCCTGTCCCTCTCCGGGTCCCTGGTCATCCTGGTCCTGCTGCTGTGCGGCCCCCTGCTCCGGGGGAGGGTCAGCCGCCGCTGGCAGTACTATGTCTGGCTCGTCGCCATCTTCCGGCTGCTGCTGCCCCTCTCGCCGCAAGCAAGCCCCATCGGAGCGCTGTTCCGGGAGCCGGAAGCCCCGCCCGCCGTCCAGGCCGCAAGTCCCTATGCGGCGGAAACGGTTCCCGCCCGGGCCGAAACCGCCCCAAAGCCGCTCCCTCCGGCGCAGCCCTCCGTTCCCCCGCCGGACCGGGCCTTCGACGGGATTCCCCCGGCGGAGGCGCTGGCCCTGGCCTGGCTGGGCGGCGCGCTGGTCCTGATGGTGTGGAGGGTAAGCGCCTATCTGCATTTTCTCCGCTGTCTCCGGGCCGGACGCCGGGAGGTCTCCGACCCCGCCCTGCTGGACCTGCTGGCCCGGACCGGGGAGGAGCTGAAGGTCCGGCGGCCCGTGGAGCTGTGGGAAAATCCCCTGGCCGCCTCCCCCATGCTGCTGGGGCTGTTCCGGCCCCGGATCGTCCTGCCCTCGGCGGCGGTGCGCGAGGCGGATTTTCGCTGTACGGCCCTCCACGAGCTGACCCATTACCGGCGGCGGGATCTGCTGTACAAGTGGCTGGTCCAGCTCACCGTGTGCCTCCACTGGTGGAACCCCTTGGTCTGGGTCATGGCCCGGGAGATTGACCGGGCTTGTGAGCTGGCCTGTGACGAAGCGGTGCTCCGCCGCCTGAAGCCGGAGGAGCGCCTGTCCTATGGAGACGCCCTGCTCCGGGCTCTGGAGTCCGGCGGCGGATACCGCGCCGCCCGGGGCTCCGTGTCCCTGGGCGAGAGCGCGGAATTATTGAAAGAGAGGTTGAGTGCGATCATGAACTTCAAAAAACCTTCCAGATGGACGGCCCTGCTGTCCCTGGTCCTGGCGGCGGCACTGACCACGGGAGCCGCCGCGGCGGGGGCCTACACCGGGCCCGCCAAGCGGGGCGCAAGCCCGGTCAAGGGAACAGCCCTGCCGCCGCTTTCCGCCCAGGCGTCGTCGAGCGAAAATCTCCGCCTCCGGTCCGCCCTCCTGGCAGAGCGGAGCTATGAGGAGGGCGATGTCGCCGCGTTCAGCATTGCGGTTCCCTTCCTCAGTCAGGAGGAACAAACGGCCTTCCTGGAACGGGCCTATGAGGACGGCAGCAGCGCCTTCTTCTCCGTTCTCGTCAACCATCTGGATTGGGACGAGCTGGATTGGGACGAGGACACGCTGGATGCCTGGATCGCCCGGGCCGCCAAGGAAAACGCCGCCCTCTGTTCCATCCTGCTGAAAGCATTGGACCGGGACGAGGAATTAGAAGCCCTGGAAAAGGAGCTGGAGGCCAAACGGGCCGAGGAATACAAGGCCGCCGGAATCACCAAAGAGGGCCGGGTCTATTACTACCAGGGGCACATGGTCCGGATTTTCCTGGACTCCCGCCCCGACGCCTCCTTCGTGACCCTGGACATGAATCCCCAGGGCCTGCTGGATCTCAAGGTGGAGCGGGGCGCGGACGGTAAAATCCGGTCCGTCCGGGAAATGACCAAAGCGGAGGTCGAGGAACTATTCGGCGATTGGGACGATCTGGAGGAGGGCGGCATGGATGTCACCATTCCTGTGGAGCAGACCCGGATGCAGGGCGGCAGCTGGATATATTTGGGGGAATACATTCTGTCCCAAGGGGATCGGATTCATTACGACGTGACGGCGGAAACAGGCGGACGCATGAAGATCGGCTTTTGCGGCATGGAGCAAAGCCCTGAGGACGTAACCTATTACAGCGTCTCCAACAAACGGACGAACGGAGAACTCCGCTGCGCGGCGGACTTTGTGTTCGACGGCGAGGCCGTAAAGCCGGGATCTTACCGCCTGTTCCTCCATGCCCCGGAGGGGGATCTGGGGAACCTCAAGGGCAGTATCTCGCTGACACTGAAGCAGGGAAATCCCCCGGACCTTGCCGCCAACCTCGACGCGCAGGCCATGGAGGTGGAGGACCTTCCCGCCGCCGCCCGGGAGGCTATGGGCCAGTGCGCCGTCAGGACCTGGTACGTCATCCACTCCGAAGGACGGCAGTATCTCTACTGCAACGGCTTCCCCTGGCGGTACGCCTGGAGTCCCGCGTGGGAGGACGGGTCCTGGCTGGTGAAGGTCCGAAAGCTCAAAAAGCTGGACTCCGGCTATGTTCTTCTCTCCTTCCCGGACAACGCCCCCCTGCACGTCACCCTGGAGGGGGAGGCGGTCCGGCTGACGGATATCCAGACCTGACCGCCGCCGAAAAACCGTCACAAAAGGCCCGCCTCCCGGCGGGCCTTTTCCTATTGGGCGGAAGGGTGAAGCGAGTTGACGGCCTGCTCTAGCTCCGCCCGTTTGCGGGCGGCGGGACACGGGACGCATTTGGCCCACCACGGGGCTTTTCCTTAAAGCGTCTGGACCACGCAGCCGTAAGGCGGCAGCGTTATGTCCAGGGCCTCCGTCTCAAAGGCGTTGTGGTTCATCAGCATCCGGATTTTCTGCTCCGGCCCTCCTCGGACGGCGATCTCCACACCGCCGGGGGAGGGAACGCCCTCGATACGGCAGTCCGACAAAATGGTTTCCGTCAGTCTGGAGATGACGCCCTCGTCCAGGGAACAGCCGAAATAGTATACCGTGCCGTGCCCGTGCCGTTTCCGGGTGACGGCGGCAAAGTCCGTGTAGAAGGGGTCGCCGTAACGGTAGAGGACCTCGGCGTCCCGGACCTCCAGCATGTCCCGGAAGATGCCGCCGCGGCCCTCCGTTCCGGCAAACGCGCCCTCGCCCACGACCGGGAAGGCGTTCAAGGTCTGGAGGCTCTCCGTCTCCGCCACCGTCACCCCGGCAAGCCCGGCCCAGCCCACCGGCAGGACCTCCCCAAAGAAGAGGTTGTTGTCCGGGTCCTTCACCCCGGTCCGGTACGTGAGGACCAGCGTGCCGCCCTCCCGGACAAACCGCTCCGCCCTGGCCAGGAACTCCGGCTTGACGACGGTGAGCTGGGGGAGGAGGACCGCCTTGTAGCCCGTGAGGTCCGCCTCCGCCGGAATAACGTCCACGGAGACGTTCCGGTCGTAGAAGGCCTTGTAGAGCTTTTTCATCTCGCCCGGGCAGTCCAGCAGGAGGCTTTGGCGCTGGATGCGGAAGGAGGCCAGGGAGTCGTAGTCATAGACGATGGCCGCCTCGCCGCGCATGGGGGACTCCAGGGCCTGGGCGTAACGGGAAACCTCCCGGAAAAAGCTCTGGACCTCATAGAATTTCCGGCCCTTCCGGTTGTCCGCGTCAAGGATGCCGCAGCAAAACTGCTCCGCCCCCTTGGCCGCACCCCGGTAGCGGAAATACAGCAGGGACTCACAGCCGTGGGCCATGCTCTGCCAGGACCACAGCTTCGCCTGGCCGGGCCGGGGGAGGTAGCCGGTGACGTCGTGGCCCTGGGCCCCCATGATGGCCTCGGTAATCCAGAAGTTCTGCCGCTTCAGTCCCCGGATATAGTCCAGGCCGAACGCGATTTCGTGGGGCGGGAGGGGTTCCTTTTCCCCGCCCCAGACAGGGTAGTTGTTATAGGCGGCCACGTCCAGGCTTTTGGCGGCCTGGGCGTAGTCAAAGCGCCGGTCCAGGCCCCCGCCGGGGAAGTCGTGAATGACCACGGCCCCGGGGGAAAGCTCCCGAATCAGGCGGGCCTGAAAGTCCAGGAAATTGCAAAGGGTTTCGCTCCGGAACCGCTCCCAATCCAGCCGCAGGGCGGGATTATGGGTGGTGATGGTAGGAGCGGGAAGGGGAATCTCGTCAAAATCATTGTATTCCTGGGACCAGAAGGCAGTCCCGTAGGCGTCATTGAGGCGGTGAATGTCCCCACCGAACTTTTTGCGGAGATACCGGCGGAACGCCTCCCGGCACCGGGGGCACCAGCAAAGGTCGCTTCCCTCGTGGCCCAACTCGTTGTCGGCCTGCCAGGCGGCGATCTGCGGCTCGTCCCGGTAATGGCCCGCCATGGCCCGGATGATTTTCTCCGAATACGCATACAGCTCCGGGCTGTTGTAGCAGCAAACGTGGCGTCCGCCAAAGGCTCGGGGCTGTCCGTTCTCAAACCGGGAGAGGATATCCGGGTATTTGCTCGCAAGCCATGCGGGAATCGTGGCGGTAGGCGTGCCCAGGATGACCTTCAGGTTCTTTTCCCTGGCCTTGGCGATGACGCGGTCAAAAAAGGAGAAGTCATACTGCCCCTCGGCAGGCTCCATCAGATGCCAGGAGAACTCGGCAATCCGGATTGTATCGCCCCCCATCTCCCGAATGACGTCCATATCGGCGTCCATCAGGGCGGGGTCCCATTGCTCGGGGTAGTAGTCAACGCCCAGCAGCATCGTGCGCCGCTCCTTTCTCACGGGGCGCGAACCGCCCCCTGTATTTTGGAACCCACTATAGCAGATAACCCCGGCCCTTGCAAGGGTTCACCCGGCTCATTTTTCCC
>Ga0137310_100696_pt1 | contig 22566 bp, 24 predicted proteins | sample NAcewiD2O_June_2_FD_97183 | JGI IMG/M metagenome (GOLD analysis project Ga0137310, IMG submission 97183) | Mouse cecal microbial communities from Vienna, Austria - N-Acetylglucosamine amended D2O_June | ecosystem: Host-associated > Mammals > Digestive system > Large intestine > Cecum | place...
TCAGTGCTTCCCGTTGCAACTTATTCGGATATTCGGTACGGAATCCAGTCTGTACGAGGAATTTGCCGTTAAGTGTTTCCACATTTATTTGCTGCTTACATGCCTGACTCGTCAAAAGCCTCAAACAAATTTGTCTTATGCACCGACCAGGCACTGTGGTTGAGGTTGGTGATCGCACAGTCCATGTTCAAATCAAAAAATACAGCATTGCGTTTATCGCACAGCTTTTGTTGCTGAATAGGAGCGATGGGATTAAAGACAATCTGTATATTTTTTCCTGCCACACGCACTTTTTTATGTAGGCCATACATCGCCCGCTGGTTTGAATCTGTTACGCCATTCAACTCGGTGTTCTCAAGGCAGATTATAGCAGGAATACGCTTCAATTCCTCAATGCCCGCATCCGACAGAGTGGAACATCTTTCAAAAATCTCTGCCGGAACATTATATTTTGTCAGCGCCTGACTTGTTAGAACTGCCACCATGCTATTTGCAAAAACATCCTCTTCACAGGTAATGATAAGCTGATAGTATTCCGTACTAAAGGACTGAATCGCCATCATCATCTCAGCACTATTGGCAGGGACCCCTTGCTGGTAGGTGATATTGAAATTAACAGTGCCGTATTCCTGGTTCATGACATTAAAATTATTTGTCCCCGTTTGCTGCATGAAGGAAGTATCTGGAAGAGTGCTTTTCTTTACAGAAAGATTGCTGCTCATACGCCACCGCCTTACAAGTTAAAATTCATCGTGCCGTTATTCGTCAGATTAAAGTTGTTCTCTCCGTTCTGGATGGCATTAGTCTGTTGCTGAATAACGGTTATCAAAGTATGGGTTTTTGTGTGACATTCTGGGTGTACCATCTCTTTCTTTTGCCCTTTCCCAGATTATGCACCTTGAATCCGGTCTCCAAATTGATAATATCTCCGCAGACAGGGCAACGACGCTTCTGCCGCCGCCAGATAGCCAACAGCTTTTCCCAGCCCTTTGTGCTGTTCAGCATTTTCTCACCCTCGCGTTCCTCGAAATACTCCGTCCATACCGCATCAAAGGCATTGGATTCCGCAACGATTTTCTTGAATCGGATGATTTTTGTGTCCGTTGCATATTCGAGTTTGACAAAAGCTCCCGTGCCGTCAGCCGCCTTAACCGGGGCAGAAAATGTCCACTGCCGGTTGCCAATGTGATGCCAATATTTTGCGGCAATCCACTTGTGGCCTTTCTTTTTGTGTCTGCGTTTGGCCCATTGCCACAGGCATTTGTAAATCTCGTGATCCACTCTGCCGAAAATTTCTGACGATACCACAAACCGCTGGTTGTTTACCCAGCCGCGAATGACGGGGTTCAGCTTGCGGATAAGCGTTTCCTGCTTGGTGGATTTATTGCTTTTAATGATGTCCCTCACCTTGCCGAGAAAAGCCTTAATTGCAGTCTTTGACGGCTTTATGAGCAATTTACCGTTATATTTGCGGATATTTTTGCCCAGGAAATCAAGAAGGGTTTCCATGTTTTTGGCTTCTGTGATTATCGTGGTTAGCTTTATGGCAATGGCTGCATCTGCTGCACAGCCTGAAGAACATACCCATGGGTTTTGTTCGTCTTGTGAGACGGCGGTTGAGCCACAGCGCGCAGTTCCGTGCGGATGTGCTGGGTTTTACCGGAAGGTAATAGGCTGGTACCGCTGCGATAAGTGCGGCGATTTCATTGAAGGCAGTTACCTTTCTTAACGCTTTTCCGTATCATTTTTAACAACTAGGGCTTGTTTGAAAATAGAGAAAGTGCCGGATTTTTAAGACAAAACGAGGTGGTTTTCAAGGCGGAAACCGCAAGACAGGCTGTCGCCTGTCGAGGATTTCCAACACAGGAAACGCCTGTTTTGGACAAAAAGACGGTGTTTGCGATTTTTCAAACAAGCCCTAGATAAGCATACCACTTTTCCCGGGAATACGCAAGGAAAAATATAGCAGAATTGCCTATCGGACGCAGGCTTTCTGCCGATTTATAAAAAAACAGGGCGGGTTTGTCACAATCCGCTATGCTGGAACGTATAGAGGGCAGAAGGGAGGGAAGCGTGTGGAAGAGGAAAAACGGCGGCAGGACGAGGAGATAGTGGCCCGGCAGGGGCCGCGGGTCTACAGGCTGGCCTTTGCCCAACTGCGCAGCAAAGCGGACGCGGAGGACGTATTCCAGGAGGTGTTTTTGCGGTATGTGGAGAAGGAGCCTGCTTTTGAAAGCCAGGAGCACGAGAAGGCCTGGTTTTTGCGGGTCACCCTGAACTGCTGCCGGAACGTATGGCGTGCCCCCTGGCACAAACGGCACGTGCCCTTGGATGAAAGCCTGCCTTTTGAAACCAGGGATCAGTGGGGGCTGCACCAGGAGCTTTTAAAGCTGCCGCCTAAATACCGGGTGGTGCTGCACCTGTTTTACTGGGAGGATCTGCCTGCGGCGGAGATAGGCAGGATAACCGGGGCAAAGCCTGCCGCGGTGCGCCAGCAGCTTAAACGGGCCAGGGCCATGATGAAGGAGATACTGGAAGAGGAGGGTTTACAGAATGTTTAAGCAGACATACGATTCCATGAACGAGCGGCTGGCTCCGGAAAGCCGGCTGGTAGAGGACACCCTGCGCCGCATGGCGGACAGGCGCGAGGGCATCCGCTGGGTGGGGCCTGTGAAGCGCTGGCGGCTTTCCGCTGTGGCGCTGGCCCTGGTGCTGGCGGTGTACATTTCCCTGACAGCGGCAGTGGCGGCTGTGCCCGGCTTCCGGAACATGCTTTTGGAGGCGGGGAAGGGGCTTTTGGGCGCGCCTGCCCTGGCCCGGGAGGAAGGGGACGGCCTGTGCCTGGAGGTGCTGGGCACCACCAACACAGAGGACGCTCTGTCCGTTTATTTCACCCTTCAGGACAAGGAGAAGGAAAACCGCTTAAGCGGAAACATGGATGTTATCGCCCGGCTGAAGCTCAACAAGGAATTCCCCAAGGTGGATAACGATCTGCTGGACGGGGCCATGTGGTATAACCGGGTGCTGCATTACGACGCAGAAACCCAGACTGCCCTGTGCCGCATGGATTTCGACACCAACGACACCTATGACGTGGAGGGCGCCCAGGTGAAGCTGAGCCTTCTGGCTGTCACGAAAACTCTCCAGCAGGAGGATTATATTCCCCTGGATGTGAGCGGGGCCTGGACAAACCCGAAAACACTTCCTGTGTATGCGCAATATATATACGGCAGCGCCAATATGGAAGAGCCTTCCGGTGTGCGCGTGTGCAACAGCAAGGGCGCGGAGGATTTTGCCGTGGAAGAATTCCGGAAACAGGGGGCAGACCTTTTGCCGGAGCCTGTGGAGGAAACGGAAGAAGGCCCCTATTATGACAACAGGCTGTGGTCGGTATTGAAGCCTGTGGAGGGGGAGACCCTGTTTGCAGGCAGCGGGCTGAAAATGACCGGGCAGGGCTTTGTAAACGGGAAATTCTGCGTGCAGGTGCGACTGCCCGGGCGGACAGAGGGCACGCCCTACACCCAGTGCGGCATTGTCTGCGCAAAGGCGGGGGAAGGGCAAAAGACCGCTGAAAAAATCCGGGCTTTACAGGAGGAGAACCCTGGCAGCAAGGAGCTTTCTGATTGCCTTATGTTCAAGTCTGCCAGTTCCAGCTTCTTTGAGCTGGACGAAGCAGGCAGGCCTATTGCGTGGCCCTCCTATTTTGGCCCCAAGTATGAGGAGTTTTACTTTGAGATTTCCCCGGAGGAACTGGATGAATATGAGTTCTTTGCCATGACCCACACCTCCCAGCAGGCGGAGGAGGACATCCAGGCGGAATTCCCCCTGGGAGAGGAGCTGCCCGGCAATATGGCAGTGTACGGCCCCATGCAGGTGGGGGACGTGCGGGTGGATAAGCTGGAGATTACCCCCTGGGGCGTGTTCCTCAGCGGGCCGGAGGCTGACGGGGCAAATTATAAAGGCATCGGCGGGGTGGACAGCCTGGAGCTGGTGTGCGGGGATACGGCAGTCCCCTTCCAGCGGCAGGAAAACAGCGGGCATTTCCAGACTGCCTGGGCCCAGGACGGAACGGGCGAAGTGAAGGAATATTACACCCTGGGTTCGGTGGAATTTGCCCCTGCCGGCGGGCAAAGGGTCCAGGAGGCCTCTGCCCTGCGGATAAACGGCGCGGAAAGGCCCCTGGCCGCCGGGAGCCTGTGGGATACGGCGGGGGATGAAGCGCTTTGGGGGCAGGGGGTACACATTACCGGGGTAAAGGCCACCCAGGAAGGGGTATGCCTGCGGGGCAGCCGGGAGCTTTATGACTCTGTGCAGTCTGTTTCCCTGGTGTGCGGGGAGGAAAAGCTGGCCTGCACATATGATGTCAGCGCAGGGACTTCCGGCTCTGACACAGAGGAGCACTGGTATCAGCCGGAGCGGGAATTTGATGCGCAGAACGTGACGGCTGTGGAGATAAACGGGGTGGAAATCCCCAAAGCCTCCTTCCTGCCCTCCTGCGGCTATGAGGCCTTATGGCAGGCGGGGCTGGATATCAGCGAAATTGCCATTATAGATGGCGGCGGCCTGCGGATTTCCGGCTGTGATATCCATGATGAGAAAATTGAAACCGTGGAAATTCTGTGCAGCAGGAAGGTGGTGGCCTGCGAGGTTGACACCGGCGGTATACGCGTCAGTTCCGGTTATGCCTGGGACAAGGAATGGGAGGCTGCGGAGGAGCTTCACCGCGAGCAGAGCGCGATTTTCAGCACAGAGGTGCCTGTGAAGCTTTCCGACGTGCTGGGGGTGCGGATTAACGGCACTGTCATATTGGCGGAGGGCATATCGGAATACCAACTCTATCCCGTGTACTAGGAAGCCACTGAACCAATCACGCCTGACGATTTATGTGAACCCGTCCGCCCTGCACAAATATATGGCTTTTCTCCGGTTTTAAAACGGCCTCTGGGGTTTGTTTGGCTCTTGTGGGTACAAGAAATCCGGCAAAAAGAAAAAAGATACCCGGCCTCTGCTAGGGGGCCGGGCATCTTTCTGTCATGCCTTTTTGTCTATGCGCAGGTTCTGCTCGAAGCGCTCGAAAAAGCCGATAAGCTTTCCCTGCTCGTCCCGCACAGGCTGCATGTAAATGCGGAGATTCCGCAGGTTCACCCCCACAAAGGCTTCCTTGCCGTCGCTTTTCATCTTTTCAAAGGCAGCCTTAATGCGCTCCTTAGAGCTGTCCTTGTCGTGGCAGTCGAAAAGGGACTTCCCAATCAGATCCCGGTAGCCCCGTTCCTGGTAATAATGGTATTGGGCATAGCGGTTCATATAGCGGATGGTGTAGGTATCGTCTACAAAGACGATGGGGTAGGGGTAGCTGTTCAAAATGGCTTTCAGCATGGCGTTTTCTTCCATAGGTTTCCCTCCAATTACAGAAAAAGTTTCCGGGCAAAACCCTCTATATGGCTGTTTACAAAATCCGGCGCGTCTGTGTTGGCGTTGTGCCCCGCTTCCGGCACCCAAACCAGGGGCAGGCCCTCAGCCTTTGCCCAGGCCTTGTCATACCGCCTGCAGGAACCCGCCCCGTCCTTTTCCCCGCACAGCAGCAGCGCCGGGCAGGAAAGGGCGCTTTCCCCATAGGCCTCTACAGCCTGGGCCAGCAGCTTGTAGCCATGGGTGGCAAGGGCGCAGTATTCCTCCTTGCAGTAGCTTTTCAGCATCTTTTCCATCAGGCTGTGGCCGTATGGGCTTTCCGACGTGCCCGCAGTCCCCCACTTTTGCAGCAGCCCCCAGGGGATGGAGCGGTACATCCATTTGGTGTGCTTTAAAAGCCACAGTTCGGCCCTGGTGTAATAGCGGCGGCCCAGGGGCGGGGCGTCTATGGTAACAAGCCCCGCCGCGCTTTCAGGATAAGCCTTCCTATAGCTTTGGGCGATGCACCCGCCCATGGACTGCCCCACAAGCAGGGGCTTTTTTATACCCTCCCGCTCCAGGATGGCATGAAGCCAGCAGGTGAGATCCTCCATGGAAAACGCCAGCGTAAAGGGCCGGGAAGCGCCATGGGCAGGGGCGTCCCACACAAGGCAGCTAAAGCGGGGGGAGAGGGCCTGGGTCTGCTTGTCAAAAAGCCGGCAGTCCGCCGTAAGGCCGGGCAGGAACACAAGCCATGGCCTGCCGGGGGCTTCCGCTGTCCAGTAGTGAATCTGCCCCATAGGCGTGGAAAAGGTTTTCTCTGTCATGGTTTTTTCTCCTTCATATCCCTGCCCACAAGGGCCAGCTTAGCAGGTACAGCGCCGCCCAATAGAGCAGCATCACAGGCTTTTGGAATTTGGGCGGCAGGCCGGAAAGCTCCCCTTTGGCTACCATCATGTCGGAAACAAAGAAGCACAAGGCCCCTATGGCGGCAGGCCACCACGCAGGCCCCGCCAAAAAGGGCAGGGGCAGCGCTAAAGCCAGGGAGGCCCCCAGCAGGCCGGGATACAGACAGAAGGGAACCGTCAGCTTTCCCAGCTTGGGAAGCTCCCGGCGGAACAGGAATGCGGTGCAGGCATAGGCCAGCACCCACAGGCACAGGCTCCACAGGGAGGGCGGGGCCGCTTCCCAAAGCCAAATAACAAGGCAGGCATGGGCGGCGCCGAACACCAGCATCCCGGCGACAAAGCGGATTTCCAGCAGGGCGTCCGCCGCCGTACACAGGAGGAAGAACCAGAACACCGGCTGGGAGAAGGGGTTTATCCCCCGCAGGTACAGGGCCGACCCCGCTGACCCCACTGCCAGAAAGCTGCCGCCGCACTTGGCTATCAGGCTCTGGCGTGCAAGGCCCTCCCGGCGCAGGATAAAGTACAGGGCGAAAAAAGCGCCCCACAAGGGCAGAATTTGGCAGGAAAATACCCAAAGGTTCATAAAATTGCATGGGGTGCAGAGGGTTTGCAAAAGCCATGAAGCCGCGGCCTTTTGTGCCCGGCACCCGCTCCTTTCTTAACGAGTTTGCCGCTTTGCGCTGTCGCCCGTCTGGGCAGAAGGAAGAACTGGGCGGGGCAAATTTGAAATGAAGTATAATAACCTGTAAGGTTCTTATACCATAAGCGCAAAGCGCGTTGGTATTTGCCCATGGCCCGTCTGACCGGAGGGAAGAACTGGGCGGGGCAAATTTGAAATCAAGTATAATAACCTGTAAGGTTATTATACCATATTTGGCCCAGGGCGCAACAAAAATTTCCAGAATTTTGCAATGGGCGCCGGCACTCCCCAAAATAAAGAACGCAAGCCAGCAAAATTTTGTCGAAGGGCTTGCATAGTAGGCCCTTTCCGATTATAATGAAATAAGATTGGTATTTCGGGCAAAGCCTGCCCTGAAAAACATTATAAATTTTGAAAGGAGTACCAATATGAACTATTCCCATGAAGTGGAAAATATGTGTACGGTGAAGAAAGGCCCTCATCATGGCCCGGCCCCCATCCCCGAAGAGGGCAAGTGGGTCAAGTCCTATCAGATTTCGGACATCAGCGGCCTTTCCCACGGCATCGGCTGGTGCGCCCCCCAGCAGGGCGCCTGCAAGCTGACCCTGAACGTGAAGGAGGGCATTGTGCAGGAGGCTCTGGTGGAAACCCTGGGCTGCTCCGGCATGACCCACTCTGCCGCCATGGCCGCGGAAATCCTCCCCGGCAAAACCCTTCTGGAGTGCCTGAACACCGACCTGGTGTGCGACGCCATCAACGTTGCCATGCGTGAAATCTTCAAGCAGCTCGCTTATGGCCGCAGCCAGACCGCCTTCTCCGAGGACGGCCTGCCCATCGGCGCCGGCCTGGAAGACCTGGGCAAGGGCCTGCGCTCCCAGGTGGGCACCATGTTCTCCACAGGCGCCAAGGGCGTGCGCTACATGGAAATGGCTGAGGGCTATGTCATCAAGATGGCCCTGGACGAGGAAGGCGAGGTCATTGGCTATCAGTTTGTCAAGCTGGGCAAAATGCTGGAGGATATCCGCCATGGCGTTTCCCCTGACGAGGCCTATAAGAACAACATTGGCCAGTATGGCCGTTTTGACGGCGCCGCCAAGTATATTGACCCCAGAGAAGAATAATAGAGTGACCATACATAGATTAGGAGGACAACGAAATGGCTAATGACGTCATGTTTGAAGGCAAGGAAAGAAGAATGCCCAAAATTGAGAAGTGCCTCAACCAGTATGGCCTGGGCAGCCTCGAGGAGGCAAGGGAGCTTTGCAAGTCCAAGGGTTTCGACCCCTACGATATCGTCAAGGGCGTACAGCCCATCGCTTTTGAAAACGCTGGTTGGGCCTACATCCTGGGCTGCGCCGTTGCCATTAAGAAGGGAGTAAAAACCGCCGCCGAAGCTGCCGAGGCCATCGGCATCGGCCTGGAGGCTTTCTGCATTCCCGGCTCTGTGGCTGAGCAGCGCAACGTGGGCCTGGGCCATGGCAACCTGGGCGCCATGCTGCTCAGGGATGAGACAAAGTGCTTTGCCTTCCTGGCAGGCCACGAGTCTTTTGCCGCCGCCGAAGGTGCTATCGGCATCGCAAAAACTGCCAACCGCGCCCGCAAGGAGCCTCTGCGCATTATCCTCAACGGCTTGGGCAAGGATGCCGCTTACATCATTTCCCGTATCAACGGCTTTACCTATGTAAAGACAGACTATGATTTCTTCACCGGCGAGCTGAAGGTGGAAGAAACCAAGCCCTTCTCCGACGGCGAGCGTGCTGCTGTTAAGTGCTATGGCGCAAACGACGTGCTGGAAGGCGTAGCCATTATGAAGCATGAGGGCGTGGACGTTTCCATCACCGGCAACTCCACCAACCCCACCCGTTTCCAGCACCTGGTGGCGGGCACCTATAAGAAGTGGGCTTTGGAGAACGACAAGAAGTATTTCTCCGTGGCCTCCGGCGGCGGCACCGGCCGCACCCTGCACCCGGACAACATGGCAGCCGGCCCCGCTTCCTATGGCCTGACCGACTCCATGGGCCGTATGCATGGCGACGCCCAGTTTGCTGGATCTTCCTCTGTGCCTGCCCACGTGGAAATGATGGGCCTTATGGGCATGGGCAACAACCCCATGGTAGGCGCGACCGTTGCCTGCGCTGTGGCAGTATATGAGGGCATGAAGTAAATCCCGCCTTGCCCACACCGTATAAAACAAAAAAAGCCGGCGCAGCTAGGATGGCTGCGCCGGCTTTTCCTATATGTTTCGTTATTTTGGGGGCTTCTCCGCCCCTTTTGCCTTTTCCCGCTCCTGCAGCTCTGGCAGGGGCGCCATGCCGTTTAAAAGGTCATGGAGCACGTCCGTCACCGCCAGCCTTTCCGCCCGCAGGCGGTAGGAATAGAAGTCCAGCATCCCGGGATCCGCCCCTTTCAGCTTTTCCCTCACTTCCTCTGCCCGGGATATATAAACTTGTATCTGCTGCATAAACCGGGCAAAATGCTCGTTTTCAATCATGGCGCTGACAAGCTGGGGATTAAGCCCTTCCGGCTCCCCTGTGTTGTGGGCGCTTTGCAGCAGCACAGCAGCTTTTTCGCTGAGGCCCATCTCCCTGACAGTCATCCTTTCATTTTCCTTCACCCGGAAGGCGGATCGGCCCAGCAGCCAGTCCACAGACACGCCCCACAGCTCTGAAATTTTCTGCAGCACCTGGGTGTCCGGGAACCGGGTTCCCGTCAGGTAAGACCGCGCCAAAGCCTGGGACATCCCCAGCTTTTTGGCAAACGCCTCCAGGGACATGCTCCCCTGCAAATCCTGGAAGGATTTTTGAAAGGCGCGGAATATCTCGCCGTTGTTTTCGTCTTTACGCATAAGCCCTCCTGTATGCCCCCCTGCTTCCATACTTTGACTATACGGCAGTTTCTCTCTAAAGTCAAGGGGTTTTTTGGCATTCTCTTTAAAAAACTTTCCCGCCGGAAAACTCTTTTTCTTGCATGTGGGAAGGGAAAGAGATACAATGATAGCAGGGGTTAAAAAAACGCAGGCCCTGATACTTAGAGCGTGTCCACACAAGCTAAACACGTTCCAATGAGGAGGTTATACATCTTGAAAGCATTTATGGATAAAGATTTTCTGCTGGCCACCCAAACGGCAAAGGAGCTGTACCACGGCTGTGCCGCGGGGCTGCCCATTCTGGATTACCACTGCCACATCAGTCCCCAGGAAATTTTCGAGGACAGGCGGTTTGAGAATATCACCCAGGTGTGGCTAGGCGGAGAGAACCCGGCGGGCGGCTGTGCCGGGGATCACTATAAGTGGCGGCTGATGCGGGCGAACGGCGTGGAAGAGCAGTTTGTCACAGGCAGCGCCCCAGACAGGGAGCGCTTCCAGAAATGGGCGGAAACCCTGGACAAGGCTATCGGCAACCCCCTCTACCACTGGAGCCATCTGGAGCTGCAGCGGTTTTTCGGGTATAAAGGCGTGCTGGGGGCTGATACGGCGGAGGAGGTATGGAACCTGTGCAATGAGAAGCTGCAAGAGCCTGCCATGAGCGCCCGCAGCCTTATCACCCAGTCCGGGGTCACGCTGCTCTGCACCACCGACGATCCTGCCGACGATCTCCGCTGGCACAAGGCACTTGCGGAAGACGAAAGCTTCCCGGTACAGGTGCTGCCCGCCTTCCGCCCTGACAGGGCCATGAACCTGGAAAAGCCGGATTACCTTTCCGCCATATCCGGCCTGGAAGAAGCGGCGGGCATGAAGATCGCAGGCTTTGGGGACTTGCGGGCAGCGCTGCAAAAGCGCATGGCTTTCTTCCATTCCATGGGCTGCCGCCAGTCCGACCACGGCCTGGAATATCTTATGTACAGCCCCGCCCCCCAGGAGGATGTGGAGAAAATCTTCTCAAAGCGCCTGGCAGGCGTTATGCCCACCAGGGAGGAAGAGGAACAGTTTAAAACCGCCTTCATGCAGTTTGTAGGCGGGGAATATGTCCGGCTGAACTGGGTGATGCAGATACACTTCGGCTGCACCCGGAACAACAACACCGCCATGTTCAGACGGCTTGGCCCGGACAGCGGCTTTGACGCCGTCCATGGCGGCTCCCCCGCCGTCAGCGCCGGGGCCTTCTTGAACGCCCTGGCCCAGAAAAACGCGCTGCCCAAAACCATCCTCTACAGCCTGAATCCCAACGACGACGAGCCTCTCTGCTCTATCACCGGCTGCTTCGCAGAGGGAGGCACTGTGGGCAAGGTGATGCAGGGCGCGGCCTGGTGGTTTAACGACCATAAAACAGGGATGATAAAGCAGATGACCTCTTTTGCAAACACAGGCCTGCTGGGAAATTTCCTGGGTATGCTCACCGATCCCCGCAGCTTCCTGTCCTATCCCCGCCATGAGTATTTCCGCCGCATTCTCTGCGATCTGCTGGGCGGCTGGGTGGAAAACGGGGAGTATCCCTATGACATGGAAAAGCTTACGAAAATTGTGAAGGACATCTGCTATAACAACGCTGTCCGCTATTTTGGCTTTGACCTGGAAACCATCTAAAAGGATGTTGCAAAATGGGGGAAAGCTGTTATTTTGGGATCGCCCCTTTTTCAAAAGGGGTTGCGGGGTGTGGGGTGGTTGCTATGAGCTGATCGAGCCGGCAGGCGAGACTCAAAGCCCCATAGATATGCACCGTAGATATAAACTGCGTGTTCGGACACTCCCCCCCGGATTTCCCTCTATTGATTCCCCTCAGCCCCTGTGGTATAATAGCCGCAAAGCGGCTATTATACTTGATCTAAAATGTGTCCCGCCTTAGCCTTTCCTTCGGTCAGGCAGGCGATGGACACAATACCAACGCGTTTCGCGCTTATGGTATAATTTGTAAAAAAGAACAGGCTCGGCATAAGGAGGAAGAAACGTGGATTACGCGGCAAAAGCACTGGAAATGCATAAGGAATGGAAGGGGAAAATCAGGGTGGACACCCCCTGCCCCCTGGCAGGCAGGGATGATCTTTCTGTGGCCTACACCCCGGGGGTGGCGGCCCCCTGTTTGGAGATTGCCAAGGATAAAGAGCTGTCCTATACGTACACACGCCGGGGCAACCTGGTGGCTGTGGTAACGGACGGCACCGCTGTGCTGGGCCTGGGGGACATCGGCCCGGAGGCGGGGATGCCTGTGATGGAGGGCAAGTGCGCCCTGTTTAAGGCCTTTGCCGGGGTGGACGCTTTCCCCCTGTGCATACGCAGCAAGGACGTAGACGAAATTGTGCGCACAGTGGAGCTGCTGGCTGGCTCCTTTGGGGGCATCAATTTAGAGGATATCGCAGCCCCCCGGTGCTTTGAAATTGAAAAGAAGCTTCAGGAGCGCCTGGACATCCCGGTGTTCCATGACGACCAGCATGGCACTGCTGTGGTGACGGTGTCCGCTATGATAAACGCCCTGCGCCTCACAGGCCGGAAGCTGGAGACGGTTTCCGCCGTGGTCAACGGCGCGGGGGCCGCGGGCACCGCCTGCACCCGGCTGCTCATGGCCCTGGGGCTTAAAAATGTGGTAGTCTGCGATAAGGCAGGGGCGCTCTATGAAGGCATGGAGGGCATCACCCCGGCCCAGCAGGCTTTAGCCGCCGCCACCAACCCGGAAAAGAAAAAGGGCGCCCTTGCCGACGTTATACGGGGCGCGGACGTGTTCATGGGCTTCTCCGCTCCCGGGTGCCTCACAGGGGAGATGGTGCGCACCATGGCAAAGGATCCTATCATCTTTGCCTGTGCCAACCCCACCCCGGAGATTTTCCCCGAGGAAGCCCTGGCGGCAGGGGCCAGGGTAGTTGGCTCCGGCCGCTCGGACTATCCCAACCAGATAAACAACGTCCTGGCCTTCCCCGGTATTTTCCTGGGAGCCTTGGACGTGCGTGCCAGGGAGATTAACGACAAGATGAAGGTTGCCGCAGCTAAGGCGCTGGCAGATCTAATCTCCCCCGCAGACCTCAGGGAGGACAATATCATCCCCTCCGCCTTTAACCCTGCTGTGGCCCCCGCCGTCGCCGCTGCTGTGGCCCAGGCCGCCAAGGATTCCGGCGCAGCCCGGGCTTAAGGCTCCGCATTTAGGAATCCGCCAAAGAGCGTCCCGCCTTTGGAATTCCGCGCTCCGCTTTCCGCGCACCAGGCTTGTGCCAAGGCAGGATTGCGGCCCGCACCTAAAACAGTATGAAGGGATTTGTGATGATGGAATTTAACAAGCTGGTGCGAGATAAAATACCACAGATGATAGAGGCCCAGGGGGAAAAGCCTGTTATACGCATCTTGGGTGATGAGGAATACCATGCCGCACTGGAGCAAAAACTTTTGGAGGAAGCCGCCGAGTACCGGGAGAGCCATGGGCTTTCTGAGCTGGCGGACATCCTGGAGGTGGTTTTTGCCCTGTGCGAGGCGGACGGGCACACCCTGGAAGAGCTGGATGCAGCCCGCCGGGAAAAGCGCGAGATCCGGGGAGGCTTTGCAGAGAGGGTGTTCCTTGTCTCAAAAAGCACTTGACAAAACCCCCAGGAGGCGCTATCCTGTTTTTGCGGCCGCTGGCATTGCAGGCCGGAACTTAGGAAAGAAGGAATGAAGATGGGAAACTCCCAAAAGTCCGTTTACAAAATTGCGGCAGTCGGTATATTCGCCGCTTTGGTTTTCGTATCCAACTTAATCAGCATCCCTATCCCTGTGGCTATCGGGGACGTAAGCCGCATCCACCTGGGCAATATTTTCTGCCTGCTGTCCGGCTTTGTGCTGGGACCTGTGGGCGGCGGGCTGGCGGCGGGCATCGGCTCTGCCCTGTATGACGTGACAAACCCTGCCTACATCGCCTCCGCGCCCTTCACCTTTGTGTTCAAGTTCCTGCTGGCTGCTGTGTGCGGCTGGGTGGCCTATGCTCGGCAGCAGGAGGGCGCAAACCACAAGCTGAACATCTGCGCCGCGGCTGCGGGCAGCCTCGTTTACATGGCGCTGTACCTCTCAAAGGCTTTTGTGCAGGGCCTGCTGGTTGGCAGCGAACTGGGGGCGGTGCTGGTCGCCGTTGCCACAAAGGCCGCCACCTCCGGCATCAACGCCATCATCGCTGTGGTGATTTCCGTACCCCTGTGCGCGGTAGTGCGGGCGGCGCTGAAAAGAAGCCATCTGCTGGATAAGCTGCAAAGGGGCTGACCCATGGAGCGCCTGGGCTTCGACCTCGTTACAGCCATTATCCTCCTTATCGCCCTGTATTTTGTGGTGAAATCCGCAGTGAGCAGCGCCATTGACGACAGCAAAAATGAAATTGCCAAGGCTGTGAAAAAGGGCATAGAGAAATACGAGCGGGAAAAAGAAGAAGGCAGCCCCAAAGAGACAGAAGAAGAATAGCGCGAAAAAGCAGGCCGCAATATGCGGCCTGCTTTTTGTATAGGCTTTTACCCCTTCTTTTCCTCGGAAACCTCCGCCAGATCCTTTTTGTAAAGGTATTTTTCCACTTCCTCCACCATGTTCTGGGGCACCTTGCGCTCCACCGGGAACACCCTGCCGTTAATCAGCGCCCGGGAAACCTCCAGCACCAGGCGGGTGGTTTTTTCCAAAGCCTCCGGGGAAAGGAAGCTTAAGGTATCAAAGCGGTTGTGGATATAGGCCGCGCCCGGGGCGCCGTCCCGGCTGAAGTTGATGGCAGGCACGCCGCTGTCTGCAAAGGGGATGGAATCGCTGGAATAGATGCCCTGCCGGACAGCCGCCCCGCAGCCGCATATTTTTATCATGTATTCCGCGAAAGCCACAAGCTTTTCCTCCGCTGTCACAGCTATCTTGTCCACGCCCAGCACAGGGCCGCCCACGTCCACGTTTATCATCAGCAAATGGTCGGCAAGCTCCTCTTTATGGGCCTTCACATAGGCCCAGCTTCCTTCCAGGCCAATTTCCTCTGAGCCGTACCACATGAATTTTACCGTGCGGCGGGGCGGGTTCTCCACAAAATACCGCAGGATTTCCATGTTGATAACAGAACCCGCGCCGTTATCATACACGCCCTTGGAGAAGTCCACAGAATCGTAATGGGCGCCGAAGGAGACAATTTCTTCCGGCTTTTCTGTGCCCACCACTGTGGCGATAACATTGTGGGAGGTGCGCTCCACTGTGGTGTTTTTCAGCACAATGCGGGCTTTGGCGGCCCCCCGCTTCACCATGTCGAAGGCATCCAGCACCCGGGTATGCACCATGGGCACATTGCCAAAGGCCCGCAGGGTGCGGCGCAGCTTCCGGGTGGCTAAATCCGTCTCGTCCCGGTTATCCCGCAGCTCCCCCTCCATGGTGACGATGCCCGCCACGCCGGCTTTCATCAGCTTCTTGAACAGCGGCACCCGCATAAAGCCGTTTACCAGCACAATTTTCCCTTTGGCTTCAGAAAGGCTCACCTCGTCCCCGTCCTCCACATAGAGGAATTCAGCGGCAAGCCCGTCGCCGAAGGTGTTCTGGGCACATTTATAGCCTGTGACCGGATAGCTTTGCTGGTATGGCTCTAAAATTTCCAGGGTGGCTGTTTCAACCTCCGCGTCTTCAATTTCAAAATCCTGGAGGATAACAGGCACCCCCAGGGCCTCGCATTCCGCCTTTAAAATCTCCGCCGCCTGCAGCTCCTCCGCAGAGCCTGCTGTGCGGGTGAACCCGATTTTTTCCAGCAGTTCCATTTCCCTTTTTCCACAGATATCCATTTGCAGCCTTCCTCTCTTTTTTAGGGTTTGTTTGAAAATAGAGAAAGTGTCGAATTTTTGAGACAAAACAGGGCGGTTTCAAGGCGGAACCCGCAAGACAGGCTGTCGCCTGTCGAGGATTTCCAACACAGAAAACGCACGTTTTGGACAAAAAGACGGTGTTTACGATTTTTCAAACAAGCCTTAGTTATTCCGGTTTTTCTTTACTTTCAAATTCTGTTGGCACAGCCCTGGGGCCGCGCCGTTTTGAGGAGCTTCTATGCCCTTTGGACATTATAGCACAGGGGCCGGGGAAAGTCACGGGCAATTTCCCGGTTCGGCGCCTTCCTGTTCGTCTTTGCAGGCAAATCCGGAGGTGATGGCCCCGGCAGGGCAGGCATCCCGGCACTTTCCGCAGCGGATACACTCCGGGCCACCGCAGCCTTTTGTAACCTCCACTGCCATAGGGCAGGCATGTTCGCACTTTTTGCAGCCGGTACATTTGCTTTTGTCCAGCTTTATCTGGTAAAAGCTGAAGCGGTTAAACAGGGAATAAAAAGCGCCTAAGGGGCAGAGATAGCGGCAGAAGGCCCGGGGAATGAACACGCAGGCCGCCAGGATTACAACCAGCACCAGGGCTTTCCAGCTAAAAAGCGCCCCCATGAGGGATCGCAGGGAGGGGTTTGCCAGCAGCAGGGGCACGCCGCCTTCCAGGGTGCCTGCCGGGCAGAGGTATTTGCAGAAATAGGGCGGGGCAACTCCGGTATCTGTCACAGCAAAGGCAGGCAGCAGCACCACCAGCACCAGCAGGACAGCATACTTAAGCCACCGCAGGGGCTTGTCTATTTTCTTTGGCACCCGCAGCTTGGGGGCGGGGATTTTGCAGAGCAGATCCTGCACCAGCCCGAAAGGGCACAGAAGCCCGCAGATAAGCCTGCCCAGCACCACCCCAAAGAGCATAAGCAGGCCCAGCACATAAAAGGGGAAGCGGCGGCTGGAGCCGCCCAGTACGGCCTGGAGGGAGCCGATGGGGCAGGCCCCCAGGGCGCCGGGGCAGGAGTAGCAGTTGAGGACAGGCACGCAGACAGCTTTTGTGCCGCCTGTGAAAATTTTCCCCTTGGCAAAGCCTATGGCATAGCCGTTTACCACCGCGGCGGCAAGGAGCTGCACCCTGCGCTGGAAGGAAAGCTTCCCCTTTTTCAGCCTATCCCGATGCATTCCAGACATATTTTCACCGCCTTCTGCAAAACCCCAATGTGTTCCTGCCCTAAAAGGCCCAGGAGGATGCATACAGCCGCCAAGGCCAGCAGGCCGTACCGCGCTGCCAGAATCCCTTTACGCTTCAAGGCTGATCTCCTTTTTTCCGCCCTCCTGCAGGGCCTTGTTCATGGCGTCCAGGAACACGCCGGACAAGTCTGCCTGCCCGCCGATAACCGCCTTGCCCACCTGCTTGCCGGAGGAATCCAGGAAAATGGTGGTGGGGATAGCCTGGATATCAGTCAGAAGGCTTTGGAAGGACTCGTCCCCACTGACAAGGGTAATCCCCTCATACCCGGCAAGCTCCAGCAGGGCTTTGGCTTTGCCCTCGTTGCCCTGGGCGTCGGTACATACGGTGATAAGCTGCACATTGTCCGGCAGGGCCTTTTCAAAGGCAGCCAAATCCGGCATTTCCGCAATGCAGGGGGAGCAGAAGGTGCCCCAGAAGTTAATAGCGGTCAGATCTTTTGCGGCAATGTCTTTTTCTGTGAAGCTGCCGCCGTCCAGGGTTTGGGCGGTGAAGGCCTGCGCCGCCTCCCCGGCAGAGCAGCCCGCGGCCAGCAGGGCAATTGCCAGCAGCATGGGCAAAAGGCGTATGACAAGTTTTCTCAATGGCATGGTTTTCCTCTCTTCATAAAAAGTTAAAATAGGTGTTAAGGCTTATTATACCCCCTGCCGGGGAAATCGGCAAGGGCGAAAAACAGCATGTATAGGATACGCAGTTCAAAAGAGGCAATAGCCTTTTTGGAACCAGCGGTAATGCCGCATGCTTGAAAATCGGGCTATACCGATTTTCAAGCGCGTTTACTATACGCCCCCGGCTGTTTTTTATCCTGATTTTTAAGGAAAGGGCTTTATTTTGGGGCCAGATTGCAATATAATATAAAAAGCGGTTCTGCCCTTCGCAGCGGAAACGGGAAGCGCGGCTTTCCTATTATACAGGTTAGGAGATACTGGACATGACAAATTTTGATGAAAATCTGCTGGACAAGGTAAAGCGCCTGCACTTTGTAGGCATTGGCGGCTCGGGCATGTGCCCCATGGCAGAGCTTCTGCACCACGGGGGCTATGTGCTTACAGGCTCTGACCGCAATGAGTCCGACACCCTCCAGCGGGTGCGGGCCATGGGCATCCCGGTTTTCACAGAGCACCGGGCGGAAAACATCGGGGACGCAGAGGCTGTGGTGTATACCGCCGCCTGCCGGGACGATAACCCCGAGCTTGTGGCCGCCCGGGAAAAAGGCGTCCCCACCCTGGAGCGGGCCGTCATGCTGGGGATGCTCACCCGGCGCTTCCAGCAGACTGTAGGCGTTTCCGGCACCCATGGCAAAACCACCACCACAGCCATGCTCACCCAGGTTTTCATGGAATGCGGCATGGATCCCAGCGCCATCATCGGCGGCAAGCTGCCCCTCATCGGCGGCAACAGCCGGGCTGGGAACAGCGAAACCATGGTGTGCGAGGCCTGCGAGTATGTAGACAGCTTCCTGCAGCTCACCCCGGCAGTGGCGGTAATTCTGAACGTGGACGCGGATCATCTGGACTATTTTAAGACCCTGGACAATATCGTGAAATCTTTTCACCAATATGCCAGCCAGGCAACCCGCCTGCTGGTGGTAAACGGGGATGACAAAAAGGCCATGGAAAGCGTGGCGGGCCTTGACAAGGAGATTGTCACTTTTGGCCTCAGCGATAAAAACGACTACTATCCCCAGGAGATGAACGAGGAGCCTTCCGCCTGCGAGGACTTCACCCTTATGCATAAAGGAAAGCCTTTAGGCCGGGTGGAGCTTTCCGTGCCAGGGCGCCACAACATGCTCAACGCCCTGGCTGCCGCCGCCTGCGCCCACGCTTTAGGCGCGGAACCGGAAGCCCTGTGCCAGGCGCTGCACCATTTTGCCGGGGTACACAGGCGCTTTGAGGTGCTGGGGAAGTTTGAGGGGGTTACGGTGGCGGACGATTTCGCTCACCATCCCACAGAGCTGACGGCCACCCTCACTTCTGCCATGAGGATGGGATACCGGAAGGTGTGGGCCATTTTCCAGCCCCACACCTATTCCCGCACCTACACACTGTTAGAGGATTTCGCCAAGGCCCTGGCTATCCCCGACCACCTGATATTGACAGAGATTCTGGCGGTGCGGGAGGAAAACATCTACGGCATCAAGACGGCGGATCTGGCGCAAAAGGTGCCGGGCAGCGTGTGGTTTGAAGGGTTCTCCGAGGCAGCGGACTATGCCATGTCCCACGCGGGGCCTGGGGATCTGCTGCTGACCTTGGGCGGCGGGGATGTGTATAAATGCGCCAACCTGATAGTGGAAAAATATAAGCAGCGGCAGGAGGCAGGGAATGATGGAGCGGGACATTAAAGCGTGCTTTTTCGACATTGACGGCACCCTCATTGACCATGAGGGTGGCAGCGTTATGCCCCAGTCCACCAAGGAGAGCCTTTGCGTCCTGCGGGAAAAAGGGGTGAAGCTCTTTGTGGCTACAGGGCGGCCCCCCACTATGGTGGATTTTATCGAGCGGTATTTCCAGTTTGACGGGTTCGTTTCCTTAAACGGGCAGCTTGTTGTGCTGCGGGACGGCACAGTGCTCCACCGCATGGCCCACAACCCGGAGGATATCCGGCGGCTGGTGGAGATTGTGAAAAAGGAAAAATTTCCCTGCCTGATCATTGAGGAACATGAAAGCTTTTACGTACTCGACGGCGAGGCTGTCACCCAGCACCACAGGCGGGCCGGGGTGGCCCTGCCCCGGCAGTATGACATCGGGAGGCTGGAGGAGCACCCGGTGCTGCAATTTCTGGTATACGGCCTGGAAAACCTGCCCTACATCGCCTGCCTGCCCCACGTTGAGCCTACCAGCGCCGGGGGGCACATCCAGGACATTATCCCCAAGGGCGGCGGCAAGGAGATAGGCATTGCCGCCGCAGCTGCCCATTACGGCATCAGGCGGGAGGAAATCATGGTCTTTGGCGACGGGGACAATGACCAGCGGATGCTGCGCTGGGCCGGAGTGGGCGTGGCCATGGGCAACGGCTCGGAGAAGGCCAGGGCCGCGGCAGACTACATATCCATCCCGACAGGCCAGGGCGGGATTTATCACGCGTTAAAGCATTTCGGCGTGCTGTAACGCGCCGGGGAAAAGGAGGGGCACAGTATGAAAAAGGTGATACCAGACTGCTATTGGCCCAGTTCCGCCAACGGGGCATATGTAAGCCATGAGGCCATCTGTGTTTTAAACCAGGGGGACGAGCCGGCAGAACTGGACATCACCCTGTATTTTGAGGACAGGGAGCCGGTTTCCGGCTATCATGTGACAGTGGAGGCCAGGCGGACAAAGCATATCCGCATGGACAAGCTTACAAACCATGCCGGGCAGCCTGTGCCCCAGGACACCCCTTATGCGGCGGTGGTGGAGTGCAGCCGGGAAGTGGCCCTGCAATATTCCCGGGTGGATACCACCCAGGCGGAGCTTGGGATGATGACCACCCTGCTGTAGGGCGGCTGTATAACAGGGCGCTTTGGCGCATATGCTATAGATACAGGGCCTGCGGCGGCTGGGAAACCTGTCGCGGACAATATGACGAAAGGAGCGATACTGGGCAAAAAAGGCGGATGCTTCCTCCCTTTTTGTGCGAACCTGTATCGCGTGGTGTTTTTTTATGTGTACCAGCATTGCCATGACAAGGGACTGCTTCTATTTTGGGCGCAACATGGACTGGGAGTGCGGCATGGGGGAACAGGTGGTGGTTACGCCCCGCCGGTTCCCCTTCCGTTTCCGCAAAGCCCAGCCCATGGAGCGCCATTATGCCATGCTGGGCATGGGGATGCTGGACGTGGGGTATCCCCTGTATGCGGAAGCTTCCAATGAAAAGGGGCTGTGTATGGCTGGGCTGAATTTCCCGCAGAACGCCTGGTATGCCACCCAGCCGGATCCGGTGAAAAACAACATTTCCCCCTTTGAGCTGATCCCCTGGGTGCTGGGCCAGTGCGCCACGCTGGGGGAAGCCCGCTGCCTGCTGGAAAACACCTTCCTTGTGGCCATCCCCTTCAGCCCCCAGCTGAACGTGTCCCCCCTGCACTGGCACATTGCGGACAGGAGCGGATCCATTGTGCTGGAATCCACCAGGGACGGGATGCATATTTATGATAACCCTGTGGGGGTGGTGACGAACAATCCCCCCTTCCCCTTCCAGATGCAGAACCTGTGCCAGTATCTGAACCTAAGCCCCGGCACCCCCAGCAACTGCTTTTCCGCCATAGACGGCCTGGAGCCTTTCGGCTATGGCCTGGGCAGCGTGGGCCTGCCCGGGGACTTCTCCCCTGCCTCCCGGTTTGTAAAGGCGGCCTACCTTGCTGCCAATTCCATCTGCCATGGAGACGAGGAAAGCTGCCTGTCCCAATTTTTTCACCTGCTGGGGGCAGTGGCTATGGTGCGGGGCAGCGTGGTCACCCCGGAGGGGAAGCTGGAGACAACTACCTATACCTGCTGCATCAACGTTACAAAAGGCCGCTATTATTATACCTCCTACCACAACAGCGGCCTGACCGGGGTGGACTTGTACAGTGAGGATTTGGAAGGGGAAAGGCTTGTGTGCTACCCCATTGAGCAGAAGGCTGCTGTGAAATGGCAGAACAGGCGGTGAGAAAGCCGCAAAGGAAAGGCCCCGCCCTGGAGAATGTTTCCTCCAGGGCGGGGCTTTTTTGTTTGGAAGCAGGCTCTACCGGCTCTTTGAGGCAGCAAGGGAACGGCGGAGGGTAAAGAGTAGGAAGAGGCCGATGAGGAACAGGATGGCAAGGCTGATAACGCCGATGGAGTCCCGGCCTGTGGCCTGGGTGAAGGTAGCTACCAGCAGGGGGCCGATGACGGCGGCAAACTTCCCGAAAATATCGAAGAAGCCAAAATATTCGTTAGAACGCTCCGAGGGGATGAGCTTGCCGAAATAAGAGCGGGAAATAGCCTGGATGCCCCCTTGCACTGTGCCCACCAGGAAGGCCATGCACCAGAAAAGCACCAGGGACAGGGTGCGGGCGCCGTCGTCGCCGGGGTGCTGCTCAATATTGAAGCCCATGAAGAAACCCACCAGGGTGATGAAGAAATACACGCCCACCGCGCAGCTTAGCAGGTTGATGGAGCCGATTTTCTCCGCCAGCCGGGCAAAGAGGATGGAGAAGGGCACCGCCACTATCTGGGTCATCAAGAGGGCCAGAATCATGCTGATGCTGTCCAGGCCCAGCTTGGTGCCATAGGAGGTGGAAACGGAGATAATGGTGTTCACCCCGTCAATATAGAAGAAATAGGCCACAAGGAAGAGGAAGATTTTTTTGTCCTGGAAAATCTCCTTTGCGGTGCGCCACAGGTTTGAAAAGGAGGAGCGCACCAGGTTTTTCTGCGGCTCAATATAGTGTACCTGCTTCACGTTTTTCAGCATGGGGATGCTGAACACCAGCCACCACAGGCTTGTGAGGATGATCACCAGCTTGAAAGCCAGCACGCTGTCCATGCCCATCACCATCAGCAGGATGATGGACAGCACAAAGGGGATAGTGCTGCCGCCGATATATCCCATGGCATAGCCCCAGGAGGACACCCTGTCCATGCGCTCCGGGGTGGTAACGTCGGTGAGGAAGGAGTCATAAAACAGGCAGGAACCGGAGAAACCGATATGGCTGAGCACATAGCCCGCAAGCAGAAGCTGGTAGCTGTCCACAA
>Ga0137310_100710_pt1 | contig 22364 bp, 23 predicted proteins | sample NAcewiD2O_June_2_FD_97183 | JGI IMG/M metagenome (GOLD analysis project Ga0137310, IMG submission 97183) | Mouse cecal microbial communities from Vienna, Austria - N-Acetylglucosamine amended D2O_June | ecosystem: Host-associated > Mammals > Digestive system > Large intestine > Cecum | place...
CCTTTCCACGCTCCTGATTGCCCATTGCCAGGAAAACAGCGCCGGCCCGCACCCGACGGTAGCTGGAAACAATAAACACCGCCGCAGATTCCATCTCGGAGGCCTTGCAGCCAAGGCGCTTCCAGGCCTCCCACTTTTGCAGCAAATCGCCGCTTACAGGCTTGGTTTCCGGATCATGCTGCCCGTAAAAGGAATCTTTGCTCTGCACAACGCCAGTATGGCAGGGGAATCCCTGCTGTTCAGCGGCCTGCACTAAGGCGTTTACCACAGTTAAATCCGCTACAGCGGGAAATTCAATGGGGGCATACTCCCGGCTGGTGCCCTCCATGCGGATTGAACCTGTGGCAACCACCAGATCCCCTCCCTTTACGTCCAGATCCATGCCTCCGCAGGTGCCCACCCGCACAAGAGTGTCTGCCCCGCAGTTTACCAATTCCTCTACCGCGATGGCGGCGGAAGGCCCGCCAATGCCTGTGGAGGTGACACTGACCCGCTCTCCGTCCAAGAGGCCTGTGTAGGTGACAAACTCCCGGCTGTCCGCTAGGAGCCTGGGGCTATCAAAGTGCCGGGCAATCTTCTCGCAGCGCTTGGGATCCCCGGGCAGGATAACGTACCGGCCCGTGTCCCCCGGGCGCAGTTGGATGTGGTATTGCAGCCCTGCTTCCCCTGAATAGTTTTGCATATGGCGCTTCCTCCTTACCGGATTTTATCTGTATGTATCATACCATTGCTTTTAAAAGATTGCAAGGGAAAAGAATATGGAGAAGAATAACCGCCTGAAAACTTCCAATAAATAAGACAGAATATAGATAAAATGGTGTATGTGCGCTTCCCTGGGCGGCACGCCTCCCATTAAAATTAGAGCAACTTCAGGAACACACTCTGATTTTGGAGGGAGAGCTATGAAAGGAAAAATTTATGGCTACATGCGGGTGTCCAGCATCGACCAGAACGAAGACCGCCAGCGGCGCGCCTTATTGGGGCTTGTTCCGGCCGAAAACCTGTTTATGGACAAGCAGTCTGGCAAAGATTTCGAGCGGCCCCAGTACAAGCGCATGGTGCGCAGGCTGCGGGCCGGGGACTTGCTCTATATTTCCAGCATAGACCGCCTGGGCCGCAATTACCGGGAGATTCTGGAGCAGTGGCGGGTGCTGACCAAGGAAAAGTCTGCCGATGTATGCGTGCTGGATATGCCGCTGCTGGACACCCGCCGGGGGAAGGATTTGATGGGCGCCTTCATTGCCGATCTGGTGCTGCAAATCCTGTCCTTTGTCGCCCAAAAAGAGCGGGAAAACATACGCACCCGGCAGGCCCAGGGCATCGCGGCGGCAAAGGCCCGGGGCGTGCGGTTTGGCAGGCCGCCGGCTCCCCTGCCGGAAAATTTCCCTTTGGTGTATGCCCGCTGGCAGGCCGGGGAGCTTACAGGGGTTGCCGCTGCCCGGGAGGCGGGCATGTCCAATTCCAGCTTCCGCTACCGGGCCGTGCTCTATGAAATGCAGAAAAATGAGGGCGGGAAAGGAAAATAATGTGGCAAAAGGACTATCGCTTTGGGGAAATCCTGCCGATATAATAAATAAGAGGAGGAGAGGGGAGATTTTGCCGTGAGCGATATAAAGGTACAGGCCAGCGCCCAGGGATATGCCCAGGAACAGGCCCAGGCGGGGCAGGGAAGCCAGAACGGCATGCCGTCACACCTGGAAACTGTGGCAGACAAAGACAGCCAGACCATCCAGGAAATGATCAAAGAGTCCCGGGAGAAGATGGAACGCCATCGGGAACAGTTGGAGCGCATTAAGACAAAGCCCCGGTATGGCGACGCTCCTCTGGAAGCCTATGCCCGTTTGGCCCGGGCTAAGAACAAGAGCCAGGTGGGCATGGCGGCGGGATATGCCCGCAGGCGCATTGCCCAGTTGCGGGCGGCGCTGCGGACAGATTCGGAAAATACGGAGGAGATTAAGGCAGCCCTGCGCCAGCTTGAAAAGGCGGTGAGCCGGGCTGGAAAGAAAAAGCAGGATTTGCAGAAGGAAGAGCTAAAGGAAGCCCGGCGGGAACGGCTGATAGAGGAAGAAGAGCGGGAGCGGGCACAGCGCCTGAACCAGGAACTGCGCAGGGCAAAGATGCTGCGGTTTTTGCGGGAGCGCTCTTATATGCACGAGGCCGTAATTGACGGGCAGCAGCAGAAAATGCTTTCCGCCACCCGGAACGAACTGCGGCAGCAGGCCCAGGCCCTGCAGGGCGCCTTGGGGCCTTCCCCGGAATATGCGGCTCAGCAGTATGTCGCTGCCAGCGCGCCGGAAGGAGCCGGAGGGGGAGAGGCGGCCCCTGCCGCACCTGGGGTAGACATGCAGGTTTAAAAATTTTATTATGCAAAGGAAACGCCCGCCCTGGGCGCAGCAGGAGGCAAAAACTGCTGCCCAGGGCGGGCCTTGTATGTTATTTTACAGGCGCCCAAAACGCGGTCCTTCACTGCAAGACCAGCACCAGGGCTGTCACGTCATCCTCGTGGCCGTCTGCCCGGCGCTTTTTGGCTTCCTCCGTAATGCGCTGGGCCAGCAGATTGGGGTTTTCTTCCTCGTCCCAGCTTAAAACCACGTCCATCAGCCATTCGTGCCCAGCGGCAACCACCCCGTCCGAGACCATCACCACCAAATCCCCGGCAGCTAAGTCCCGGGCACAGGCGGCGAACTCCACCCCCGGCATAATGCCTACCGGCACGCTGGAGGCCTCAATGGCTTCAGCCCTGCGGCCCCGGCGGAGGATGGTGCAGGCCGCCCCGGCCTTGCGCAGCTCGGTTCGCCCGGTGAACAGGTCGATACAGGCAATGTCCATGGTGGCAAGGGTTTCGTCCCCGCTTTTTGCCATCAGGGCGGCATTCACTGTTTGCAGCATGCTGTCAAAGCCGATGCCTGCCTTTAAAAGGCTCTCTGCCATGGCAGAGGTCATGGCGCCGTCTACAGCGGCCCGGCCCCCGGTGCCCATGCCGTCGCTTAAAACCGCGATAAGCCTGCCGCAGCCATCATAGAACACGTTGGTGCTGTCCCCGCAGAAGGCGCCGCCCCCGGCGCTGTATTGGGAGAAGCCCCGGCCCACCTGCAAAAGGGGCCGCTGGCTCATCTGCACCCGGCAGCGCTCTCCGGCGGTGCTGACGCAGGGAGGCGCAAACACCCGCCCGCAGGCTGCGGAAATCTCCCGGGTGAAAGCGCCCCGGTTCAGGCGCTTTTGCCGCTCCCGCTGGATTTCCGCCTCAATGGTCATGCGGCCAAACTTGTCCACCCGGCAGCACACCTCCAGGGGGGCCACGCCGTTATCCCGCAGGATGCCTGCCACCCGCTGGGCGGCTTCCTCATCAAAGTGCTCGTAAAGGGAAAATTCCCCGGCCATTTCCTCTAAAAGCCCGGCAGTGGTGCGGAAATGGCCTTCCACCGCCTCCCGCACCTGGGCGGCCCGAAGCTGGGCGGCTTCCCGCAGAAGATAACGGGCATAGTTTTTGTTAATTTCATCCCGCATCTCCCCGGCCCTGCCGCAGCGGTCTGTAAAGTCTTTGGTGAAATCGGCTGTGTCAATGCGCTCCTTCTCCTTTAAAGGCTTTGCAAGCTGGGAGAAGTTTTCCAAGGTCTGCTCTTTATGTTTGCGCCAGCACACAGCGGAAAGCCCGCACCCAGCGCACACTGTCTCCACAGATTTATCATACACGCCTTGCAGGCTGGGCGCGCACACAGACTGAAGCTTTTTGCTGATTTCCTCCACAGAGGCGGAAACCCCGGAAAGGGCCTGGCTGGCGTGGCGCAGGCGCATGACGATGTTGGCCCGCAAAGCCCCGCCGCTTAAAGAGTCCTGCCGCAAGCCGAAAAGCTCTCCCAGCCGCCGGCTTTTGGGAATGCACATGTACAGCACCGTGGCGGCCGCCGTCTCAATGGCCCCTGTGAGAAGCTGGGAGTCGCCAAACCCCACCTGCAGGGACGCCACCCCGTGAGAGAGAATGAAGGCCGCGGCTGTCGCTGTTTTGCCCATGGGGGCGAATACCCCTGCCATCAACCCTCCCAGGCCGTAGGCCCCGGAGAGGTAGGAAAGCCCTGCTGTGGAAAGGCCCTGCAAAGCCCCTGCCGTCACCCCGGAAACAGCGCCGCCGCTTACCCCGCCAGACCGGGCGCAGGTGAGCACCAGGAGAATCATGGAAATGCGGCCCAGGGAAACCCCGGACACTGTCACGCCGGAGCAGGACAGGGCCAGCACCCCGGCGGCAACTGTGAGGGCGGCAATGTCCCCAGGCTCCAGGGGGCCGCTGCGCAGGGCGTCCCCCTGGCCCGCGCCATCGCTGGAAAGGCCCAGCAGGAGGTTTGCGCAGCGCCGGAGGAAATAGGCGCTGCCGCAGCCCAGAAAGGACTCTGCCACATATAGGGCGGCAGAGTATGTAACCGAGCCGTGGAGGAACACCATGGTCATGCCGGTGAGCAGTAGGGGCAGGAAAGCCACTGCCGGGGCAAAAAGGGGATGGGTGTTCACGGTTTTCAGCTCGGACAAAGACCAGCGGATAGCCGCCACAGCCAGCAGCGCCGCGCAGTACCGCACCGGCACATAGGCTGGGGAGGGCAGCAGGTAGCCTAAAAAGGAGCCAAGGGCGCTGGCCCACAGGCCCTCCTGGGGCATGGCCGCCACTGCCGCCACGCCAAAGGGCGCATATTTTCCGAAAACCAGCCCCCGGCTGCACAGCAGCCCCGCAAAAAATCCCGCCCCCTGCACCACAGCCTTGCGGGCATAGACCGAGCGGGCCAGCTCCTCCACCCGCTGCCATAGCTGTTGCAATTTTGAACCTTCCAATGAAAACACCGCCTGTTATATGGTAAATTTGCAGCTCCTATATGTGAGTTACAGGAAAATTATACCTGGAAGGGGGAAAAAGTTTTGTCACTTTGAGGAAGCCTGTTTTTGTCATATCCTCCCGCAAAAATCTTGTTCCTGCCTTATGGAGGCGGGAGAGGGGCGGTGGGCGCGAAAAAAGTTATGTAAAATAAAAAGGCATGGAGGGGTCAAAAAGCTGTTTGAAAGGGAAGGGGGATTTTCCTTGGCCCAGGGGGAAATGGTTTTCATTGTCTTTTTCAGGGGATTTATGGTATAATAACCGCAAAGCGGTTATTATACTTGATTTAAATTGCCCCGCCCGGTTCTTCCCTCCGGTCAGACGGGCGATGGGCATATACCAACGCGCTTCGCGCTTATGGTATAATAACCGCAAACAGGGAAAAGGAAGCGGGAGGGAACTATGGATATCCGGTTAATTGCGTTTGATTTAGACGGCACTGCCATTTTGGATCACAAATATCTGTCAGAGGGGAACCGGGCGGCGCTCCAGGCGGCAGGGGAGAGGGGCGTGCATCTGCTGCCGGCCTCCGGGCGTATGCGGGACTTTCTCCCGGAGGCGGTGACGGCCCTGCCTGGGGTGCGGTATGCAGTAACGGCAAATGGCGCGGCTGTGTATGACCTGCACACAGGGGAGGCCGTTTACAGGCGGTGCATTTCAGCGGAAAAGGCCCGGCAGGTGCAGGGAATTTTGCGTGAATATGATTTTTACATAGAATATTATGAAAACGGCAGCGCTATCACCCGGCAGGGCTATCCGGAGATGGCCCGGACATATTTTGGTTTTCCTCCCAGCAAATGGCATTTTGTGGACGCCAAGCGCTACCGGCTGGTAGAAAGCTTTGACGCTTTGGTGGAAGAAGGCATCCAGCCGGAGAAAATTAACCTGCCCTTTTTGACCCGGGAGGCCCGGGATGAAATCTGGCGGCGGCTGGAGGATTTGGGCGGCCTGCGGGTTACATCCTCCATTCCGGACAATCTGGAGATCAATGCCGGAGACGCGGACAAGGGCAGCGCTGTGCTGGCGGTTGCGGGGATGCTGGGGCTTTCCCGGGAAAACGTGCTGGCCCTGGGGGATAACGGCAACGATGTTACCATGCTGAAAGCTGCCGGGGTGTCTGTGGCCATGGGAGACGGCTCTCAGGAGGCCATGGCCGCCGCCGGGTATACCACGGTTCCCCATGACGAGGACGGGGTGGCAGAGGCTGTCCGTCGCTTTGTGCTGGAGGCATGATATAGGAAAAAACAGGCATCCTGGGGATGCCTGTTTTTGTGTGGAATTATTTCTTTGAAAGGGATTCATGGATGGCTTTCGCCGCCGTCTTGCCCGCGCCCATGGCCAGGATAACGGTAGCGGCGCCTGTCACTGCGTCGCCCCCGGCATAGACATTCTCCCGGCTGGTAAGGCCTGTTTCTTCCTCCACAATAATGCCGCCCCACTTCTGTGTCTCCAGGCCTTCTGTGGTGGACTTTATCAGCGGGTTGGGGCTGGTGCCGATGGCCATAATCACACAGTCCACATCCAGCGTGAACTGGCTGCCAGCCTTCTCCACAGGCCGCCTCCGCCCGGAAGCGTCTGGCTCTCCCAGGGCCATTTCCAGGCACTCTATGCCCTGGACGCTGCCGCTTTCGTCTCCCAAAATCCTGGTGGGGTTGTTTAAAAGCTTAAAGATGATGCCCTCCTCTTTGGCGTGCTCCACTTCCTCCGCCCTGGCAGGCAGCTCTTTCTCCGAACGCCTGTAGACAATATACACTTCCTCTGCCCCCAGACGCTTGGCGCACCTGGCAGCGTCCATAGCCACGTTTCCGCCGCCCACCACAGCCACCTTTCTGGCGCGGTGGATAGGGGTGCCGCTGCCGGTTTTGTAGGCTTTCATCAGGTTTACGCGGGTTAAAAACTCGTTGGCTGAGTATACGCCCTTCAGGTTTTCCCCAGGTATGTTCATAAACCGGGGCAGGCCTGCGCCGCTGCCAATAAACACCGCCTCAAAGCCCTGCTCCAGCAATTCGTCAATAGAGAGCACCCGGCCAATGACCATGTTAGTTTCAATTTTCACGCCCATGGCCTTCAGGCCGTCAATTTCCTTCTGCACAATAGCCTTGGGCAGGCGGAACTCCGGGATACCATATACCAGCACGCCGCCGGCAGTGTGCAGGGCCTCAAACACGGTGACTGCATACCCCAGCCGGGCCAAGTCCCCCGCGCAGGTAAGCCCAGCCGGGCCAGAGCCTACCACAGCCACCTTGTGCCCATTGGAAGCAGGCTTTTTGGGGGCCTCCTGAGCGTGCTGGTTGTGCCAGTCCGCCACAAAGCGCTCCAGGCGCCCAATGCCCACAGGTTCGCCTTTCACACCCCGGACGCAGTGCTTTTCGCACTGGCTCTCCTGGGGGCATACCCGCCCGCATACAGCAGGCAGGGAGCTGGACTGGGCAATGACCTGATAGGCCCCTTCAAAGTCTCCGGCGGCCGCTTTTTCAATGAATTCCGGAATGCGCACCTGTACAGGGCAGCCGGAAACACAGGGCTTGTTTTTACAGTGCAGGCACCGCTGGGCTTCGTCCAAAGCCTGCTCTTCTGTGTAACCCAGGGCCACCTCCAGGAAGTTTTTGCTGCGCAGGTCTGGGACCTGGGAAGGCATTTCATTTTTTTTAAGCGACATATTCGGCATACTTCATTTCATCCTTTCTAAAAAGCATAAACACTTATTCTATGCTTTTCTCCCTCTGAACAAATTGCAGGCCTCCTCATGGGCCTGGCGCTCGAAGCCCCGGTACATGGCACCGCGGGCCATGGCCTCGTCAAAATCCACCAGGAAGCCGTCAAAATCCGGGCCGTCCACACAGGCGAATTTCGTCTCCCCGCCCACAGTCAGGCGGCAGCCGCCGCACATGCCGGTGCCGTCAATCATAATGGGATTCATGCTGACCACAGTGGGGATGTCAAATGCCTTTGTCAGCTTTGTGACAAACTTCATCATAATCAGCGGCCCAATGGCAATCACCTGGTCATACTGCTCGCCGCTTTCAATGAGGCGGCGCAAAGCGTCTGTTACAAGCCCTTTTTCTCCGGCAGAGCCGTCGTCTGTCATCAGGGCATACATGTGGCTGACAGATTTGAATTCCTCTTTTAAAATCACCAGGTCTTTGCTGCGGAAGCCCACAATGGAATGGACTTCACAGCCCTGCTCATGCAGTTTTTTTGCCACAGGGTAAGCAATGGCGCAGCCTACGCCGCCGCCCACCACAGCCACTTTTTTCAGGTCTTCGGTGTGGGTGGGCTTGCCCAGAGGCCCGACAAAATCCTGCAAAAACCCGCCTTCATGCAGGTGGTTCAGCTTTTCCGTTGTAGCGCCCACAATCTGGAAAATGATGGTGACAGTGCCCTGCTCCCGGTTAAAGTCCGCGATGGTCAGGGGGATGCGCTCTCCGTCCTCGTCCACCCGCAGGATGATAAACTGTCCTGGCTGGGCTTTTTTTGCCACCAGCGGCGCTTCTATTTCCATCAGCGTCACAGTGGGATTTAAAACACGCTTCTTCACAATTTGATACATGATGTCCTGTACACCTCTTTTATATACCGCGCTGAAGCGTTTTGCAGGACAGGTGCATATGTCCTGCATTTTTGCCGCCGATACGGTACGCTTTCATTTTTATCTTTTCTGGAATCCTACTGGGGCTGCCAGCAGCATGGCCCCAGGGAACTTTGCCCCTGCCCTGCCGCTGGCAGATAGTAAACGCGCTTGAAAATCGGGTAAAGCTCATTTTCAGGCAGAGCAGCGCGGACACACCTGTGCCGCCAAGCTCAAAAGGGGTCACGCCTCTTTTCTATAACCAGATGTGGCCAGTCCTTCTCTGTGTCCTTGGGACATTATAGCACACAGAGAGCCTGGAATCAAGAAAAATGCATAATGGGAGAAAAATTCCTGCTTTTCACCTTTTTTCGCAGCGGTGCATACCCTGTATCAGGGGACAAGACAGACACCCCAGACCCTATTGCAAAGACCATTTGGAGAGGAGCGATCATTTTGGCAGAAGAAATGATAGCGGGCCAGTCCTGCGGCCTGTATAATGACCCCAAGCCCCTGCCTGAGGATCCGGTGCCGGCCATGGCATATGTGCCATACCAGCAGTGGCAGGCGAACCTGCACAGCGCGGAGCGTGCCTTGGACGCGGGCACCCTGTTTCCGGTGCTTGATAAGCCCTTTACCGGCGGAAGGGGGGAGCCGAGATGAGTGATGAGCAAGCCCTGCGCAGGCGCATTGGCGCCATTAAGTTCGCCTCCTGGGAGCTTCACCTGTTTTTAGACACCCATCCCAATAACTGCGACGCAGCCCGGAAGCTGGAGGAATACCGCCGGCAGCTAGCCCAGCTTACCAAGGAGTTTGAGGAAAAGTATGGGCCTATTGGAGAAACCCCCCGGAATACAAGCCGCTGGGCCTGGATTAGCGACCCCTGGCCCTGGGAAAAGGAGGCAAATTAAATGTTTGTGTATGAAAAACGTTTGCAGTACCCGGTACACATCCACAACCCCAACCCGAAGCTTGCAAAGATCATTATCAGCCAGTATGGCGGGCCTCATGGTGAAATAGGCGCTTCCCTGCGGTATCTCAGCCAGCGGTATTCCATGCCTTATCCAGAGCTGCGGGCTATACTGACGGATATAGGTAGTGAAGCCCCTGAAATGCGGCGTTTTTGCTGGCGGTGCATTTTCAGGGGCAAATGCTTTTTTTGCGGCTGTCGCAACCGTGAAGCTCCACTTTAGGGGGAGCAGATTCAGATAAACGTCTATGTTATCCCGGTCATGCACCACCATTTTATCCAAGATATGTGTATAAAACTCTTCCTCACATTCCACGCCGTTTATAATTTCTTGGATAGCTTTCGTGATTTCTGCAATCAGTTCTTGCTGCTGGCGTACCATTTCCTGCTGTTTATTAATGCTGTCAATTACCGATTGCAGTTCGGCAATCTCACTGTCACATTTTGTCCGCGCGGCGGTAAATTCCTCTTTCGTCACATCGCCGGACATATAGAGGTCGATAAGTTTAGCGCGCCTATCCTCGATGGCTTTTATCTGCGTTTCCAGCTTTTCCACGTCCGCGCCGGTAGTGTCCATGGCAATGATGGACTTGATAACGGAGAGCAGATTATCCGTGATTTTCTGCCGGTTCAACTTCAGCTCCCTGGTGACAAGGCACATAATATGGACTGCGTCCTCGTTGCGGATACTCGGCCCGGAGCAGCCCACCTGGTTCCCGGCCTTGTCAACATGGGGACTGCCGTGGGTGGCGGCCTCATAGCAGCGCCATGCTTTGTAACGGCTCCCGTCCTTGCGGGTCTTGTACCGGGCCACATAGCTGGCTCCGCAGCACCCGCACTTGATTTTCCCGGAGAAGGGGTAGCGGTTGCTATGCTTGGCCTTGCCCTCCTGGGAGAGCGAGCGCTCGTCTAAAATGCGGTTGGCCTCGTCGAACAGCTCACGGGAGATAATCGGCTCGTGGTGGTCTTTGATAATGACAAATTCCTCTTGTCCTCGGTTGTACTTCTTTTCGTGGGATAGGAAGTCTGGCGTAAAGGTTTTCTTCTGTACTAAGTCGCCGCAGTATTTTTCGTTGCGCAGCAGCCGGAGTATGACGGTGTTCTGCCACTCCTTCACCCGCATGGGCCGGACGCCTTCCTCCCGAAGCTCACGGGCAATCACATGGGTGCCCTTGCCCTCGTTGACGAACTTGTGGAAGATAAGCCGCACGACCTTAGCGCCTTCCTCGTTGACGGTCATTTTGCCGTCCTTCACATCGTAGCCCAGCATACTGCGCCCGAACACAACGCCCTGCTCCATCTGGCGCTTCTGTCCCCATTTCACACGCTCGGAGGTCTTGCGGCTTTCCTCCTGTGCGATGGAGGACATAATGGCAAGGCGTAACTCCGCGTCGCCGTCCAGGGTGTTAATGTTGTCATTCAGAAAGATAACGCCGACACCGTGCTTTTTGAGGTCGCGGGTGTAGAATATGCTGTCCAGCGTGTTACGGGCGAAGCGGGAGATTTCCTTGGTGATGATCAGGTCGAAATCGCCGTTTTTGGCGCAGGCGATCATGCGGTTAAACTCTTTGCGCTTCTTGGTGTTCGTGCCTGAGATACCCTCGTCCGCGAAAACCTCATAAAGTTCCCAGTCAGGATTCCGCTCGATATACTGGCGAAAATATCGCTGCTGGCTCTCAAATGAGTTTGCCTGATCCTCGTTGTCCGTGGAGACGCGGCAGTAAGCGGCTACGCGCTTTTTCTTGTCCACCAGTTTGTACTCCTGGTTCATGAGTTCGTATCGGTTCATGAGTATACTCCTTTCCCAGCGGCATAAGGCGCTGTATTTTCTATTTTAGATAGGAAGCCGGGCAGCGTCAAAGGTGCGAATTTTGAAAATTCCGCTATGTAAAAACGCCAAGCTATGCTCGGCGCTGTATCTTTTGATTTTTTATATTCCTCTTTTCAAGTTCAACTATGCAGCGCTGCCGCTGGGATAAAGTCAGCAGTCCTCGCCGCTCCAAGGAAAGAAGCACGGCCTTTTGGACATTCAGCAGAAACGCAGCGTGTTCCTGCACTGTCAGATCCGGAACTTGTGCGCCGGCATATACAAACTCTCTATGTTTCAGCAGCGGACACCTCCCTCGCTTCCACTATATGAGTTGCCGGTTGTCCAATAGTACGAGGACAGCGAAGATTGATACTGACAGCCAGGGCACGGTTCATGCCATCGATGTGCTGCGGCTTTAAGTGACCGATGTACTTTCCCAGCCTGTGCTTGTCGATGGTGCGAAGCTGTTCCATCAAAATAACAGAAGGCAGCTCCAGACCGTCCTCCCCGTCAATAAAGTAGTGAGTAGGCAAGCGGGGCTTCACTCCCACTTTGCTGGTAATGGCAGCGATAATGACCGTAGGGCTGAACCGGTTGCCCACGTTGTTCTGGATAATCACCACCGGGCGGTAACCTTCCTGTTCAGAGCCGACACCTTTGCCAAGATTGGCGTAGTACATATCACCACGCGAGTATGTTTTTTTCATGAAAAATGACCTCCTTTACGATTATAGGCAGCACAAACCGCCTATGTAAAGCCAAGCAGCAGAAGTCCTACTGCTTGGCAGAATTTCTATTCAAAAATCCATCAAACGGCTGGCAGCGTACCAGCGCCACGGGAATCTCACCCCCGCGAGGTTCTCTCGCGACCGCCCCCATTGCCTGCGACGGTTTCACGACCGAAAATCGCTATCACGCTCGGGCTGTGGCTGGACGGGAGTATCATTGTCCCCATTACAGGTCATCGCCCCACCGGGAGCCGCCCGGTGGTTATAGTTTGGCTGGGTTCGCTCCCTGGCGGTGAAACAACAGAAGTCAGTAAAATGGTGTCCTTTCGTTGCTTTTCACCGGCAGATCATGGCGCAGCCGCTATGGTGGCTTTTGCTCGTCACAAAGGTAATGGGAAAGTATTTGACGGATGGGTATTCGGTTGTCAAGGGTCAAACCCGCTTCAAAAACAGAAACAGGTGGAGATTTTCGGTATCTCCACCTGTTTCCTAACTTAGAGTGCCAATTTAGCCCCTCAACTCAAAAATTTTTTGAGATTTTCGATTGCCGCGTCAATCGAGCGTTTGACCGGCATGATTGTACACCCCTCCATCTCTGCAATCTGTGCGTATGTCAGTTCACCAAAGTAATAAAGAGTCAAGCGTTTCCGTTGCTTCGCCGGAAGCATGGCAATCGCCCTATGTAGCCTTTCGCTCTCATCGTGCTGCATGGCAGTTTCTTCAACCGTTTCCGGCAGCTCAAATGCCCGAGCGTTTAGAGAAGCCTCTGTCAGCTCAGAGCGCTCATAGTGGTTGTCCACCTCGTTGAGAAAGGAGAGGTCGTCCAGCTCAAACCTGTCCAGCGTATCAAATAGAGCCTTGTCAATTTCTAGCTCCTGACGGACGCCGGTGCTGTCCTTAAAGGCTATATAATAACGGGGCCGGTCAGTCTGAGCACCGACCGAGTAAATCTCATATGGGTTGTCTTTGCTGCGCCGCCGTTTTGGGCGCGGGTCGCTCTTTTTCGGATAGTTATTATCCAAAACTTGTTCCTCCAATCAATCTGAAATTTTGAAAGTTCAGATTGACCGGGGCGGGCCACGGCAGCGAAGTAGGCTAGTAGACACAAAAATGCACCTGCATAGCGGCGTGGGCTGCTGTACAAGTGCATTTACTTCATAAATTATATGGACTGTCAGTTCAGAATCGAGGAGCAAAAGCCCCTGGGCAGGACGATAGATTTTTTTGGCTGGCCACCTCCATACCAGCGCATAGAAAGCCCTCCAATCCCGGAAACCTGGGTTTGGAGGGCTCTGCATAGCATTTTGCCCCGCCAAAACCAAGTTTTTTTATTTGGTAGGGTCAATACGGCTATTCACTTCGGAAAGCAGAGAACAACTAGTTCAGAATTATTTGAACCTATATGCCATTATCAAACTCACCTGAACCCCTATAATGGTAATAGGAGGTGAACTTACAGTGCAGAATGAAGCTGAAATATTTGGAGCGGTACTGAAAACTGCTCGTCAGGAGGCTGGGCTTACGGTAGAAGCCCTAGCAGAACGGATTGGCGTCACTGAGAGGTACATATACCGGCTTGAGAACAACGGCAAAACGCCGGGATATGCCATACTTTACAAGCTGATCCGGGAGTTGGCTATATCACCGGACTTGCTTTTCTACCCGGAGAAATCTACGCAGGATTCCGAGGTGGACGCCTTGATCCGCAAGCTGGCGACCTGCGACGAGCGTGCGATTAAGGTAGCCAAAGCGACTATCCAATCTTTGATTGACACCGCACCCAGGCAAGAACCCTAAGAAGCAAAAGAGCCGACGACTTGTGATTACTCACAAACTCATCGGCTCTGCGTCTTATGCGTCTGGCTCTTTGATGACTACTATCTTCGAATCTTTAGCTTGTATAAGAATTTCCTGCTTGCATTTGGGGCAATAAAGAGGATGGATTAAGCTGACTGAACACTTTTGCGGAATTGATAGCATTGCGCTGCCCATTTCCTTTCCCTGCCAGTCCGGTCATATAGACAAAGTAGTATTCGATACCAGCCTCATCCAGCTTGTGGCATTGCTCTAAAATTTCAGCGGACGTATAGCCCTTGTTTGCCAGCCGGAGCGTTTCATCGTCACCGCTTTCTGTGCCAATACTCAGCCCGTTGATACCCATGGCCCGGAGCTTCTTTAGCTGCCAAACCTCTTTGTCCCGAATGTCCCGAATACTGGCAAACATGGCAATGGACTGGCATTTGATGAGATATTCCCGGACGGTCAAGGCGCGCAGTTTAAGGTTATCGTAACTCATGGCAAAAGGGTTCGCGCCAGTAAGAAACACCCGCCGGGCATTGGGCTGATAGCTCTTGATTTCCGCTAAATCCTCCTCAAATTCATCCATGGGGGACATTCGGAATTTCTCGTCTTTGTAGAGGCTGCAAAAGGTACATTTGTTGTGGGTGCAGCCGGAAGTCGCCTGCAAAATAACAGACTGCGATTCATACGGCGGACGCCATGTTCTTCCAGTGAAATGCATATAAATTCCCCCTTACAGATGACGGAGGTTCCTGCGGTAATCCCGCAATTTTTCCTCGCCCACCGTGTCAATGATTTTTTTGATTGCCGTAATCAGCGCGCCCCTATCCTCCGGCAAGAAGCCGTGAAGCTGGAACGCATTAGAGACTCCCAGCGCGGCAAACTGCGTGGGAATATCAAGGCTTTCGATCAAAGTGCGGATTTCCCGGTACTTCTCCACTTCGCTTTCCTCCTGCCAGTTGCCCTGCTGGATTTCTTGATATAGCTCGGAATCCGGGTAAATTGTCAGCATATTTGCTCCAATTAACTGAGGGTGCAGCTGATTACAGACAGCGGCGGTAGCCTTCGCGCCTATCTCACCCCGGCCCGCACCAGAAATGCTCACCAGATAGAAGAAATTGTAACGGATACCCGCCCTGTCCAACCGGGTACACTGCTCCACAATATCAGCAGCGGCGTAACCCTTGTTCATAAAGCGCAGGGCCTCGTCGTCACCGGTTTCAATACCGATGGTCAGGCTGTCATACTCGCCTTGGGCCAGCGCGGTAAGGTCACTGTCGGACTTTAACGTGATGTCCGTCACCCGCGCAAAACAGCCTATGGTCTGCACCGTGGGCACATATTTGCGGACAAGTTCAGCGATAGCCAGCAGGCGCTTGGCTTTAAGCACAAAGGGATTTGCCCCGGTGAGGAAGGCCCGCTGGAACCCCTTTTGTTCTGGAATGCCCTGTAGACGAGCGGTCAGCTTGGCGATGGGATCTGTACGCCAAAGCTGCGCCTCCTGCAAGTCGCACTCGATGTCCTCCATGGGCGACATTCTGAATTTGAACGGCAGGTCATTGTAGAGGGTACAGAATTTGCACTTATGGTGTGTGCAGCCCGCCGTGACTTCCAGCAGCAGCGAGGACGCTTCATAAGGATACGCCCGTCAGCGAGGGAGGGGATATATTGGCAAAATATAAAAAGTTGTATTTGCAGAATGAGGATATGGTCGGTTGGATTGCCATTGACGGAACAAGCATCAACTACCCCGTCATGCAGAGTAAAAACAATCCGAATTTCTATCTGAAGCACAGCTTTGAAAAGGGATACAGCGACTTAGGCGTACCGTATATCCAAGAGGACTGCGACATCCCCACAAGCGACAATCTGGTTATCTACGGACACCACATCAAAGGCGGCAGGATGTTCGGGGCATTGGAAGATTATAAATCCAAGAGATTTTATGAGAAGCATAAAACCGTCCAGTTTGACACCCTCACGGAGCAGGCAGAGTATGAAATCATCGCCGTTTTTAAGACTGTTGCTTACAGTTCGGAGGGCTACCGTTACTATGATTTTGTCAATGCGGAAAATGAAAAAGAATTTGATGATTATGGACGATTCCAAGCTGGCCTTGCTGAAAGATATCTTCTGGCAAATGAACGAGATATCATCCCGGTCTGAAACTGCTACGGACACCGTGGTAACGGAAACAGACGATGGGGACGGCCATATCATCCAGACCACGACCACCACCAACCGGACAACGCTTTATATCCATGTAAGACACAAGACCGCCGATGAGATGGCAGACTACTTCCAGTTTAATGCTGACCAGCGCAAGCAGCTTGCCGAACTGCTGGCAGAGGGCAACCGCAGTATGTGGAGCGCGGTTCTTTATGGTATCGGCACTGGTGACGGCGAGATCGTCACGGTAGCGCTCTCCCAGCTTGGCAATGTGGGCGGTCAGCCTTACTGGTCGTGGTATGGCTTTGGCTCCCGCGTGGAGTGGTGCGCCTGCTTTGTCAGTTGGTGTGCTAATGAGTGCGGGTATATCGACGCCGGTGTTATTCCCAAGTTTGCCGGGTGTGGCACCGGTGTCCAGTGGTTCAAGGATAGGGGCTTGTGGCAGGACAGAAACCATGAACCTCGGCCTGGGGATATCATCTTCTTTGACTGGAACGATGAAAATGGACAGGACGGTGATTCCGACCATGTGGGGATCGTGGAGAAAGTCGAGAACGGTGTCGTATACACTGTTGAGGGTAATTCCGGCGATATGTGCCAGGAGAACCGATACACCATAGGGTATTATGAGATTCTCGGATTTGGGACGCCAGCCTACTAGCCAGACAGCCGCCATGAGGCGGCTGCTACATACTTGCTTTTTTGCAGTTGAATCCCTGCCCCTTGTATGTTATAATTGATTTGTAAAGCATAAAAACATACAAGGCGGTGGTAACCATAGAACCCACAAACCTAAAAATCGGAGAAAAGCTGAAAACTCTCCGCACCACCCGCGCCCTCTCCCTGGATGAAGCTTCAGCCCTGACCAATGTGAGTAAGCCCATGCTGGGCCAAATCGAGCGAGGACAGTCCGTACCCACAGTGACGACCCTCTGGAAAATTGCCACCGGGCTGAAAGCGCCGCTGTCCTACTTTCTGGAGGCACCGCAGGCAGAATATACGGTTGTCGGCCCGGAGCCGTCTACGGTAATTCTAGGCGACAGCGGTAAAATGCGGGCATATCCGCTGTTCACCTACGACCCGGTGCGGAGTGTGGAAACCTTTTATATTGAGTTTGATCCAGGGTGCAGACATTCCTCTGAGAAGCATAATGACGGTGTGGAGGAACACATCTTTATCCTGCGCGGGACACTTCGGCATGAGCAAAAAGTGGGATTCCAAGCCCGCGCTGGACGAGCATGGGAAACCGCTGCTGAACGCAAACGGGAAAACTGTGCTCCGAAAATCCTATTCCGTTCTGCAAGATGATTTCTTCGCCGCTATGCGAAAGGCAGGGTATGACGATGTGGAGCGAGGCGAACGCGGCAGCTCCGAGGAACATCTGACGGTGACGCAGTTCAAGGTGCAGCAGGAACAGGCGCGGCTGGCAGAATTCACAGAGCAGAACCGTCAGCAGGAAAAACAGGCAGCAACGCTTGGGAGCAAAATTGAAAAAATCCAGAATCAGCGGGTCGATGTGCGGTCTATCGAAAAAATCGTGGCAACGTCCATTCCCTTCTCATCCAAAGTTGCCGTGGAGCGTGAGGACTTTGACCGACTTTCCACTCTGGCAAAGAAGTACGTTACAGCAGAGAAAAAGGAATCCAAACTGCAAAAGGCGGTGGATGCGGCAAACAAACTGATTGCAAAGCTCAAGGCTGAGATTGACAGTTTGAAACAGGAAATTTCTGATTATAAGTCTGTCCACAGCAAGCTCCGTGCGGCAGAATTGGAGCGTGAAAATACGGAGCTACGCGGGAAAGTCCGCAGCTATGAGGATGTAATTCAGCGTAATAATCTGTGGCGATTCTTCCATCCGCTCAGAGAAAAAGCGGTCACGAGGGACGAAGCTCGCTGATTCCTGTGTAGAGCCGGAAAAAACGCATTTTATCGAATGGGAGCGCGTCGGACAGGGCAGACATCGTCCGGCGCGCTCCTGTTTGAAAATCGCCATTTTCCCCAAGTCAAGAGCCGAAGAAAATCCCCGAAAAACACCCCTATTGCGTGACAGAGCCGCAGAAAGGATAAGCCTATGAGAACAGGACTTACCAAGCAGGAAAAGACCACCGAAATCTATTTTGACGAGAAAGACCCCACCATCTTCATCCGCACCCACAACACCGACCTCAAAAACAGGCTGACCGCATACAGCCGCAAACACCCTGCCGTCTGCAAGCTGACGGACGTAGACCCGGACACGGGCTGCAAGGAATTTGAGATTGAAAAGGGACGCTTCTCTTTCCGGCTGACCGCCCCATACAGAGAGGAACGCCGCAGGGCGGCAAGCGAAGCGGCGAAAAACGAATAAAAGGGTTTTAGGGCTTCGTTGATTGTTGCGTTGGCAACCCCACCACAATGGTAGTGCCCTTCTCCGAACTTTTCTCTACCCAAACGGAGCCGCCGTGGAGGTCGGCGATCTCCCATACCAGTGAGAGCCCCAGTCCTGCGCCACCGTATTCCCGGCTGCGAGACTTGTCCACCCGGAAGAAGGGCTGGAAGATACTGCGCTGATACACCTCCGGGATGCCGCAGCCGGTGTCGGAGACGCGGAGCAGGAGCTTTTCCAACTCCTGAGTGACAGAAACCCGTACCGAGCCGCCCGGCCGGTTGTACTTGACAGCATTCTCCGTCAGGTTGAAGATCAGCCGGTAGATCAGTGCATCGCTGCCGGTCATAATGCCGTCGCCCTCCGCCGTCAGCGTGACGCCGAGCTTATCTGAGAGCGGCGCAAGATCTGTGAAGATCTCCTCGATCATGGGAGCGAGCTGGATCCGCTCGTTCCGCGCCACCTGCCGCAGATTGCTCATCTCCAGCAGTGTCCTGGTCATCTGTATCAGCCGTTCCGTCTGCTCACGTAAAAGCGTGAGGAACTCCGCCGTCTCCGGTCGCACATCAGGATGCTCCGCGGAAAACAGCTCCAACTGCGCCTGCATTAGTGCCAGTGGCGTGCGCAGCTCGTGGGCGGCGTTGCCGGTGAACTGCCGCTGGGCGGAAAAGGCGTTGTTCAGCCGCTCCAGCATCTGGTTGAACGAGCGGCTCAGCTGCCGGAACTCCGAAATAGCATCTTCATCGATCCTCATATCGGCAAGATTGTTCAGCTGCACCTGCTCCACCTGCGAGGTAAAGCTGCGCAGGGGCTTGAGAGCGCGTCCGCTGACGAAATAGGCGAGGATGCCGCTGAGCAGCGTTACCGCCGCCGTGATGTACCAGTTGGTGGTGCGGAAGTGCCCCTGCACCCCATCGACGACGATGGTCAACTCCTCGTTGGGCGCTATGAGCTGCGGGTCAAAGCTCGCCGCTCCGCCATCATTCAGGATCACCGTGCCGCCGCCTTGTAAACTGTCCGCAATGGTGTCCATATAGTACACACCGGAGGAGCACAGCAGCAAATTCATGGCCACGCAGGTGATGCCGATGAGCAGGACGGACATCAGCGTGATGCGCCACTGCAGGGAAAGCCGCTTCATTCCTCCTCGCCTCCCATCAGATAGCCCTCGCCGATGCGGTTGCGGATGGGGTCATAGCCCAGCACGGCGCGGAGCTTTTTGCGCAGGGCGGAGATGTGGACGCGAATGGAATTGCTGAAGCTGTCCACGCTATTGTCCCAAACGTGATCCATCAGCTCCTCCTGACTTACTGGCCTTCCTTGATGCACCATCAGGTATTCCAGGATTCCCGTTTCCTTCCGGGTGAGCGCCAGCGTCTGCCCGTTGACGGTGGCGGTACGGGAGCGGGTGTCAAAGGTCAGGCCTCCGCAGCTTAGCAGCACATCCTGCTGGGTGAACTGCCGCAATGTCAGGCTGCGGATGCGGGCCTCCAGCTCCGCCAAGTGGAAGGGCTTCGCCAGATAGTCGTTCGCCCCGGCATCCAGCCCCTGCACCTTGTCCTCCACTTCGCTGCGGGCGGAGAGGATCAGCACCCGCGTCTCCCGGTCGGTCTGCCGCAGGGTGCGCAGCACCGTCATGCCGTCCTTTTTCGGCAGATTCAGATCAAGAAGCACCAGATCGTATCGTTCCACGCCCAGAAACGCCAGCGCCTTTTCGCCGTCATAGCAGTAGTCCACGCTGTAGGCCAGCCGCCGCAGGCTGCGAACGATGGTCTCGCACAGGGCGCGTTCATCTTCAATTACTAAAAGGTGCATGAGAGCCCTCCTTTTTATTTCTTCGTTTTTGTGTTGCTTTCATTATAGCAAAAACAGATAAGGTTTGCGTTAAGTTTTCGTTCTTAGCAGAGACTTTAACTCTCCCGCGCTATGATGGGGGCAGAAAATCGGAAAGGGTGATGAAAAATGAGCTGCGGGAAAAAGGCCGCGGCGCAGATCGTGCTGCTGATGGCCGGAGCCGCCATGCTGTGCTTTGGTGTCTGGCGGGGCGAGGCGGCGACAGTGCTGAGCAAAGCAATCAAATTATGTCTGGAGTGTGTGGGCATTGGGTAAAAAGTTTTCAGGCGTTTCACAGACCATGTCCCGCTTCCGGGGCTGGATTCAGGCGGGGGCGACGCTGCTGACCAACCTGCATCTGCCGAACTTTCTCAAGGGCGGACTGTATCAGGGGACGGGGAAGACCGTCTGCGTGCCGGGGCTGAACTGCTACTCCTGTCCGGCGGCGTCCGGGGCCTGCCCCATCGGGGCGTTTCAGGCGGTGGTGGGGTCTTCCAAGTTCAGCTTCTCCTACTATATCACAGGCTTCCTCATTCTGCTGGGCGTGCTGCTGGGGCGCTTTATCTGCGGCTTTCTATGCCCCTTCGGCTGGTTTCAGGAGCTGCTGCACAAAATCCCCACTAAGAAGCTTTCCACAAAGAGGCTGAAGCCGCTGACATACCTGAAATACGCTGTCCTGCTGGTGATGGTTTTCCTGCTACCGGCGTTCCTTGTGAACGATGTTGGCATGGGAGACCCGTTCTTCTGCAAATACCTCTGCCCCCAAGGCGTGCTGGAGGGAGCCATCCCGCTGTCCCTTGCCAATTCCGGCATCCGGGCGGCGCTGGGCAAGCTGTTTACATGGAAATTCAGCATCCTGCTGTCGGTGATTGCGCTGAGCGTACTGTTCTACCGACCGTTCTGCAAGTGGTTCTGCCCGCTTGGCGCGTTCTACGCGCTGTTCAACCGGGTGTCCCTCTTCCAGATGAAGGTGGATAAGAATAAGTGCGTCTCCTGCGGGAAATGCGCCAGAGCCTGCAAGATGGATGTGGATGTGACGAAAACGCCCAACCATACCGAGTGCATCCGCTGCGGAATGTGCATCCGCGCCTGTCCGACGAAAGCCGTGTGCTTCCGCTACGGCTTCGGAGACGGTAAAGATAAGGCAAAAGCAGCGGAAACGCTACAGACAAACAACAATAACAGGGAGGAATAAAACGAATGAAGATGAATAGGACGAATACTGCCGGCAGAATTCTGGCGCTGCTGCTTACTGCACTGATGGTGCTCTCTCTGGCAGCCTGCGGCACAAAGGGCGGAGACAAAATGGACGGAATGAGCAGCGAACCGAAGAATGCCGAGGAAGCGGTTGCCATGCACAAGGAGCTGATGGCGCAGGAAAATGCCATTCTCTCGGAGGACACAGCGCTTTGGGAAAAGGTTTTCATGGCGGCCGACAAGGGCATGACCATGCAGGAGGACGGCAAAAACTATGGTGAGTTCTTGTTGGACACCATCGAAGGTTCCAAAGATCAGTTTACGGAGGATGAGCTGAAGCTGCTCAAGGAGGCGGCGGAGAAGATCCGCGAGATTGAAAACAAGCTGACCATGATAGAGAAAAAGTACCCCGAGGCGGCACAGCAATCTACGGATGGCGCTATGAGCGTGCCCGCGGGCAGCGACATGACCACGCCGCCTGATGACGGCAGCATGCAGAAATTCCCCGCCTTTGAGGGCAAGGACCTGGATGGCAACACGGTGAAGAGCGACGAGCTGTTCTCCGCCAACGCCGTCACCGTGGTGAATTTCTGGTTCACCACCTGCAATCCCTGCGTGGGCGAGCTTTCCGAGCTGGACGCACTGAACAAGGAGCTTGCGAAGAAGGGCGGCGCACTCATCGGTGTCAACACCTTCACATTGGATGGCGATGAAGCGGCAATTTCCGAAGCAAAAGATGTACTGGCCAAGAAGGGCGTGACCTACCAGAATGTGTATTTCGCTTCCGACGGCGAGGCGGGAAAGTTCACTACAAACATTTTTGCCTACCCCACCACCTATGTGGTTGACCGCAACGGCAATATCGTGGGTGACCCCATCGTAGGCGCCATCACGGAAAAGAAGCAGGCGGAGACGCTGCAAAAGCTCATCGACCAGGCTCTTGCCGCCGATATGGGCTGACAAACGAATTTATCTTCTCAGAAAGCCTGCAAATAAAAAATCAAGCCCCCAAAGCAAAAAAGATGGGAGAAAGTGAAAGCAAAAAATGAGTACAGCAAACAGGCCG
>Ga0137310_100748_pt1 | contig 21712 bp, 14 predicted proteins | sample NAcewiD2O_June_2_FD_97183 | JGI IMG/M metagenome (GOLD analysis project Ga0137310, IMG submission 97183) | Mouse cecal microbial communities from Vienna, Austria - N-Acetylglucosamine amended D2O_June | ecosystem: Host-associated > Mammals > Digestive system > Large intestine > Cecum | place...
TCGATCCCCTTAAGATTCGCAACGCCATTTTAAAAGCAAATGTCCGCATTGCCACCGAGCGGTTCAGCGAGGACGACCTGGACCGGCTGACCCAGCAGGTGGTAGAGGAGCTGGAGGGGATGAAGTCCACCCCCACGGTGGAGCAGACCCAAGATGTTGTGGAAGAAAAGCTCATTGCCGCCGATTACGCCAAAACGGCCAAGGCTTACATTCTCTACCGGGCCCAGCACCAGCGCCTGCGGGAGATGGACGACGAGCTGGTGAAAATCTACTCTGCCCTCACCTTCGTCCCTGCCGAGGATGTGGACCTAAAGCGGGAAAACGCCAACATCAACGCTGACACCGCCATGGGCACCATGCTGAAATACGGCTCGGAGGGGGCCAAAAGCTTTTATGACAAGTATGTGATTCCCCCTCATTTGGCCAAGGCCGACGCGGAGGGCGACATTCACATTCATGACAAGGACTTTTACACCCTGACGGAAACCTGCTGCCAGATTGACCTGATTAAGCTGTTCCGCAACGGGTTTTCCACGGGCCACGGCTACCTGCGGGAGCCCAAGGACATCCGGTCCTACGCGGCCTTGGCCTGCATTGCCATTCAGGCCAACCAGAACGAGATGCACGGAGGCCAAAGCGTGCCCATCTTCGACTATGCTATGGCCGAGGGCGTGGACAAGACCTACCAGAAAGAATACTTCAAGGCCCTGGCCCAGTTTTTCCAACTGATGAAGCTGATGCCTTACGGGCAGGCCGAGGCCATGGTTCACGCGGCCCGGGTGGCCCTGCACAGCAAGGTGACCATGAAAAATGTGGACGCCTATGGGGAGCGTTTTGCGGAGTTTCTGCCCCAGCACCAGCGGGAGTGCGGCTTCCAGGAGGTGACCTGGGAGGAGGCCAGCGACGCCGCTGCCTACGCCAAAGAGACCGCTTGGCGGGAGACGGACAAGGCTACCTATCAGGCCATGGAGGCCCTGGTGCACAACCTGAACACCATGAACTCCCGGGCAGGGGCCCAGGTGCCCTTCTCCTCCCTCAACTACGGCACGGACACCAGCGAACAGGGCCGCATGGTCATTCACAACCTGCTGCTGGCCACCGAGGCCGGTCTGGGCGATGGGGAGACCCCTATTTTCCCGGTGCAGATTTTCAAGGTGAAAGAGGGCGTCAACTACAAGGAGGGCGATCCCAACTATGACCTGTTCAAGCTGGCCATGCGGGTCTCCGCCAAGCGGCTGTTCCCCAATTTCAGCTTTTTGGACGCGCCCTTTAACCTGCAATATTATAAAGCCGGGGATTATGACACCGAAGTGGCCTACATGGGCTGCCGCACCCGGGTAATGGGCAATGTCCACGACCGCACCCACGAGACCACCTGCGGCCGGGGCAATCTGAGTTTTACCTCGGTGAACCTGCCCCGCATTGGCATTGAGGCCAAGGGAGATGTGAAGAAATTTTACCAAATTCTGGATGAGCGCATAGACCTGTGCGTGGAGCAGCTGATGCACCGCTTTAAAATTCAGAGCAGCAAAAAGGCCTACAACTACCCCTTCCTTATGGGGCAGGGGGTGTGGATCGACTCGGAGAAGCTGGACCGCAACGACTCGGTGGCCGAGGTGCTCAAGCACGGCACCCTGTCGGTGGGCTTCATCGGCCTGGCGGAGACCCTGAAGGCCTTGACCGGCAAGCACCACGGAGAGAGCCAGGAAAGCTACCAGCTGGGGCTGGAGATCATTACGTATATGCGGGAGCGCATGGACCGGCTCTCCCAGGAGACCGGGCTGAACTTTACCTTGCTGGCCACCCCGGGGGAGGGGCTTTCCGGCACCTTCACCCGCATTGACAAGAAAAAATTCGGGATCATCGAGGGCGTCACCGACCGGGAATACTATACCAACTCCTTCCATGTGCCGGTCTATTACCCCATCAGTGCCTTTGAGAAAATCCAGAAGGAGGCCCCCTTCCACGCCCTGACCAACGCCGGGCACATCAGCTATGTGGAGCTGGACGGGGACATCTGCAAAAACATCGACGCCTTTGAAAGCGTCATCCGCTGCATGAAGGAGGCGGGCGTGGGCTACGGCTCGGTGAACCACCCGGTGGACCGGGACCCGGTGTGCGGCTATAACGGCATCATCGGCGAAACCTGCCCCCGCTGCGGCCGCCGCTCCGGCGAGGGGGTCCCCCTGGAAAAACTGGAGGAGCTGCGCAAAAAATACCACGACGTGCCCGATTATACCGACCTTGTTACCTAATAGGCAGCCGCCATGTGAAAGGATCAACATCTTTTAAAATAATTTAAAATAATAAGAAATTTACACCTTAGGAGGAAACGACCATGTCTAACACCAGCAAAAAGAACGCCAAAATCACAGGGACCGACCAGATTACCGTGGGCGAGGGCCGGGAGTTCGAGCGCATCCGCCGCATCACCGGGTACCTGGTGGGCACCATCGACCGCTGGAACAACGCCAAACGGGCCGAGGAAAGGGACCGGGTCAAGCATTCCCTAGGAAGCGAGGCCAAGCTATGAACCTGCTTCTGGTAAACGACGACGGCATTCAGTCCCCCGGGCTGTGGGCCCTCTCCGGGGCCCTGGTGCGCAGCCATGCCGTCACCGTGGCCGCGCCGGACGGAAACCGCAGCGCCATCGGCCACGGCATCACCCTGCGGGAGCCGCTCTATGCCGCCCGGGCGGACTTCCCCCACGGCGTGGAGGCCTGGGCCGTCAGCGGCACCCCGGCCGACTGCACCCGGCTGGGCCTGCTGAATTTTGCCCCCGGCCCGGTAGACCTGGTCGTCTCCGGCCCCAACAAGGGGGACAACACCGCCCTGGACCTGCTCTATTCCGGCACGGTGGCCGCGGCCCTGGAAGCCGCCATGATGGGCGTGAAGGCCATCTCCCTCTCCGCCCCCATTGACGCGGACGACCAGCAGACCGTGGAGACCTTCCTCTGCATCTTCGACATGCTGGACCTGGAACAGGACTTTGACCAGGTGCTGAACATCAACATCCCCGCGCTGCCCATTCAGAAGATCAAGGGCCTGCGCTGGGCCCGCCAAGGGGCGGGAAACCGGTGGCAGGGCCCCTATGAAGAGCATATGGGACAGGACGGCCGGGTCAAGTTCACGCCCCCCAGCCGCCCGGCCCAGCGCACGCCGGGAAGCACGGACGACTGGAACAGCCTCAACGACGGATGGATCACCCTGACGCCCCTGAACTACCAGCTGGAACAGCCGCTGGAGGGCCGCAGGCAGATCCCCTGGCAGTAGCCGTGGAGCTGCGTGTGGCGGGGGTGGTCCCCGAGTCCATTGTGGACGGGCCGGGCATCCGGTTCGCGGTGTTTGTGCAGGGCTGCCCCCACGGCTGTCCAGGCTGCCACAACCCCCAGACCCACCCCTTCGAAGGGGGCGAGGTCCGGAAGATCGAGGAGCTCTTTGCCCAGTTCCGGCAGGACCCGCTGCTCAAGGGCGTCACCCTCAGCGGCGGCGAGCCCTTCTGTCAGGCGGCTCCCCTGGCGGAGCTGGCCAGACAGGTTCACGGGGTGGGGAAGGACGTGGTGGCCTACACCGGCTATGTGTACGAGGACCTGCTGGCCATGGAGGACCCAGCGGTACAGGCGCTTTTAGGGGAGACCGACCTGCTCATTGACGGCCCCTATGTGCAGGCCCAGCGGGACCTGGAGCTGTGCTTCCGGGGCAGTGAAAACCAGCGGCTTATTGACGTGAAACAGTCGCGGGCGGCGGGCCATGCCGTGCTGTGGGAGGCCTGAGTGGGGAGCGCGGCCCAATAGCTGAAATCCCACGGAAACAGAAAGCAAAAAGGAAAGCAGCCGGTTTTACCCAGCTGCTTTCCTTTTTTATTCTTATGGCTTGCCGGACCCAAGAGGGCGCGGCTTTTGATTCAAATAGAGAGGCTTACTTGCAGTTGGCCTTCAAAGTCTCCAGCTGCTCCTTCAGGGCGGCGGGCAGCTTGCCGCCAAACTGCTTGTAGAACTCCTCAATGCCCTCGGCCTCTTTGGCCCAGGCAGCCTTGTCAACCGCCAGAATGTCCTTCAGCTGGTCAATGGAGAAGTCCAGGCCCTCCAGGTTGATGTCCTCCGCATGGGGCACAAAGCCGATGGGGGTCTCAACGGCGTCTACCTTGCCCTCGCAGCGCTTGATGATCCACTCCACCACGCGGAAGTTGTCACCGAAGCCGGGCCAAATGAAGTGGCCGTCCGCATCGGTGCGGAACCAGTTGACGTTGAAGATCTTGGGAGCCTTGTCCCCCAGCTTCTCGCCCATCTCGATCCAGTGCTGGAAGTAGTCGCCCATGTGGTAGCCGCAGAAGGGCAGCATGGCCATGGGGTCCCGGCGGACCACGCCCACAGCGCCAGCGGCGGCGGCGGTGGTCTCAGAACCGGTGATGGAGCCTACGAATACGCCGGCGTTCCAGTCGCGGGACTGATAGACCAGGGGCACAGTGTCGGGGCGGCGGCCGCCGAAGATGATGGCGGAAACCGGCACGCCCTCGCCCTTGTCAAACTCGGGGCTGATGCAGGGGCAGTTCTTGGCGGGCGCGGTAAAGCGGCTGTTGGGATGGGCCAGCTTGCCGCCCTCGGCGATGAACTCGGGGCCGTTCACGTCCGCGCCCTTCCACTCCTGGGCATTCACGGGCGGGTTCTTGTCCAGGCTCTCCCACCACACGGTGTTGTCGTCCAGGTTGCGGCCCACGTTGGTGAAGATGGTGCCCTTCTGGGTGGAGATGAGGGCGTTGGGATTGGACTTCATGTTGGTGCCGGGGGCCACGCCGAAGAAGCCGTTCTCCGGGTTGATGGCGTACAGGCGGCCGTCCGGGCCCTGGCGCATCCAGCTGATGTCATCGCCCACGGTCCAGACCTTGTAGCCCTTCTCCTTGTAGCCCTCGGGCGGAATCATCATGGCCAGATTGGTCTTGCCGCAGGCGGAGGGGAAGGCGGCGCAGACGTACTTGACCTCGCCCTGGGGATTCTCAATGCCCAGAATCAGCATATGCTCAGCCATCCAGCCCTCGTTCTTGGCCTGATAGGAGGCAATGCGCAGGGCGAAGCACTTTTTGCCCAGCAGCACGTTTCCGCCGTAGCCGGAGTTTACGCTGATGATATAATTGTCCTCAGGGAAGTGGCAGATGTAGCGCTTCTCCTCGTCGATGTCTACCTTGCAGTGCAGGCCCTTTACCCAGTCGGTGCTGTCGCCCAGCACGTCCAGAACCTTCTGGCCGGTGCGGGTCATGATGGACATGTTCAGCACCACGTAGATGGAGTCGGTGACTTCCACGCCGATCTTGGCCAGAGGCGAGCCCACAGGGCCCATGGAGTAGGGGATGACGTACATGGTGCGGCCCTTGTAGCTGCCCCGGGCAATGTCGAAGAGCATCTTATAGGCCTTCTCGGGGTCCATCCAGTGGTTGGTGGGGCCCGCGTCCTCCTCCTTCCTGGAGCAGATGAAGGTGCGGCCCTCCACCCGGGCCACGTCGTTGACAGCGGTGCGGTGGTAGTAGCAGTCCGGCAGCTTCTCCTGGTTCAGCTTGATCATCTCGCCGGTCTCGCAGGCCTGGCGGCGCAGGTCCTCAATCTGCTCTTCCGAGCCATCGATCCACACCACCTGGTCGGGCGTAACCAGCTCCTTCATTTCTTCCAGCCAGTTCAAGACTGTTTTGTTGTTGGTCATAAAGACATTGACTCCTTTCAAAGTTAAGTGGGAAGAAATTGTGATATCTGTAGAAACACATTCTGCCTCTATTGTAACACAGAGCCCGAAAATAATCAATGCTTATTTCCCAAAAAAGCATTGCCGCAGGGTACGGCAATGCTTTGCCTCAGCGGGGAGCCCCCGCTGGCAATATCGCGGGGTGCGGCAAAGCTTCGCCTCACCAAGGTGGTAGGAGTTGGCATGGATAACGCGTAGGTAAGAGACTGCCGGATGGATGGTCAAAGCAAGGAGAAGGAGCCAGCCCCAAACCGAGCCCCTAGCCGCCGCCTCCCACCTCCGTTAAACGTATAAAAGTTTTGGAAGGTTCTTAGGGAACTTTTTCCAAAAAGTTCCCTAAGCGGGGCGCAAGTGAGTTTGTGAGCTTTACGCCTGTGCCAGAAGGGAAACCGTATGAATCAGGAAGCAGAGCCCCAGACCGCAGACCGTGGGAATCAGAACGGCGAGCGCTGTCCACTTCCAGCTTTGGCTCTCCTTACGGATGGTGAGGCAGGTGGTGGAGCAGGGCCAGTGCATCACGGAAAACACAATAGTGCAAAGCGCGGTCACCCAGGTCCAGCCGTTTTCCACCAGCAGGGCCCGCAGGGCCAGAGGGTCTGAAAGCTCCACCAGGCTTCCCTGAGCCAGGTATGCCATAATAATCAGCGGGATGACGATTTCGTTAGCGGGCAGGCCCAGAATAAAAGCCAGCAGAATCACCCCGTCCAGGCCGAAGAGCCGGGCAAAGGGGTCCAAAAAACCGGCGCAGTGGGCCAGCAGCGAGGCCCCCGCCACCTGCACATTGGCCATCAGCCAAATGACCAGCCCCGCCGGAGCCGCCACCGCGGCCGCACGCCCCAGCACAAAGAGGGTGCGGTCGAAAATGGAACGGACAATGACTTTGCCGGTTTGGGGGCGGCGGAAGGGGGGCAGCTCCAGGGTAAAGGAGCTGGGGGTACCCTTGAGCAGGGTGGCGGAGAGAAACTTGGAGACCGCAAAGGTCATCAGCAGCCCCAGGCCGATGACGCCCACCAGCAGCAGCGCCGAGAGCACCGAAGCTCCCAGGCCCCCGGCCGCGCCCAGAAAAAACAGGGAGATGAGAGAGATGAGCATGGGCAGGCGGCCGTTGCAGGGGATGAAATTGTTGGTCAGCATGGCGATCAGCCGTTCCCGGGGGGAGTCGATGATGCGGCAGCCCACCACCCCGGCGGCGTTGCAGCCGAAAGCCATGCAGCAGGTCAGGCTCTGCTTGCCGCAGGCCCCGCAGCATTGAAAGCAGCGGTCCATATTAAAGGCCACCCGGGGCAGGTAGCCCAGGTCCTCCAGCAAGGTGAACAGCGGGAAGAAGATGGCCATAGGCGGCAGCATCACGGCCACCACCCAGGCCAGGGTTTTGTACATACCGTCCCAAAGCAGGCCGGTAAGCCACTGGGGCGGGCCCAGGGTCAAAAAGCCCTCCCGCAGCCGGTCCCCCAGCCAGAAAAGCCCCTGGCTCAACAGCTGGGAGGGCACATTGGCCCCGGCAATGGTCAGCCAGAAAATCAGCAAAAACAGCAGCAGCATAATAGGGAAGCCCGTGAGAGGGCTGGTGAGCAGCCGGTCCAGCTTCCGGTCCCGCTGGCTGTAGCCTCCGCCGGTGCGGGTGACCGCTCCGGCCAGCTCTTCCGCCCGGCTTACCGTGCAGGCGGCAATTTGGTCCCGGACTTCCGCCAGGCTCCCCGCTTGGCGCAGTATGTCCTGAATTTCCGGGTCCTCCGCCGGATTTTGCCCCAGCCCTTGGGCCAGTGCCTGGTCCAGGCTTCCGCCGCCATCCAGAATCCGCAGGGCCAGCCAGCGGGCGGGGACCTTGCCTTGAGCCAGCTGATCCGCCCTGGGCAGAAGCCGCCGAATAAGCTCCTCCAGCCGGGGCCCATACTCCACCAAGGGCCGCTCCCGCTGGGGCAGGGGATGGGCGCACAGACGCTCCACCTGGTCCATCAGTTCTTCCAGCCCCTGGCCCTCCCGGGCGGCGGTTCCCACCACGGGCACCCCCAGCAGCCGGGAGAGCTGGGGCAGGTCCACGGCAACGCCCTTGCGCCGGGCCTCGTCCAGCAGGTTGACGCAGAGCAGGGCGTTGGGCTTAAGCTCCAGCACTTGAAGGGTCAGGTTGAGGTTGCGCTCCAGGCAGGAGGCGTCGCAGACCACCACGGCGCAGTCCGCCCCGCCGAAGCAGAGGAAGTCCCGGGCGGCCTCCTCCTCGGCGGAGTGGGACAGCAGGGAGTAGCAGCCGGGCAGGTCCACCAGTACGTAGTCCCGCCCCTGGCGGCGGCAGCGGCCTTGGGCGGTGGAAACGGTCTTGCCGGGCCAGTTGCCTGTATGCTGGCGCATTTTTGTTAAAGCGTTAAACACAGTGGACTTGCCCACATTGGGGTTTCCGGCCAGCGCGGCGGTTCGCTGGTCCGGGCTCCCTTTTACCAGCGCCACATCGCCCCCGGCCGCGCCTAGCCCGGTGGAATTTTTAGTAAGCCCCATAGCCTGCCTCCTGCGCCGGAGTCAGGCTTTCGCCCCGGCGCTCCTCTCCGCTGGCGGCAAAGGGGCGCCCGGTCCGCACGCCCTCCGCGTCTTTCTGGCGCAGGGCGATGACAGCGCCCCGAATCAAATAGGCCCGTGGGTCTCCCAGAGGGCTTTTGTACAGGCACTCCACCAGAGCGCCCGGCGTCAGCCCCAAATCTTGAAGCCGCCGCCGCATGGATCCTTGGGCCTCCAGAGCGGTCACCCGCGCCGCCTGCCCCGGCCCCAGCCGGGAAAGGGGATTATTCTGATACATAAATGGATCAACTCCCGAATAGTTTTAGCCAAAGGAAAGTTTCTTTCCCATCCCCACCATATTCAAGTTGTCCCCCAAGTGTTACCGTGGCGCTGGACCCATGCCGCTGCGTTACCTATATACCCCGGCGGGCCGTGGGGCAGACAGTGGAAGGAGGAAAATTGTGAGTTCTGATGGGTTCTATACCTTAAAAGGCTACAACTTAATTGAGCATGGCCTGCTTACCGCCGCCATGGAGGATTATCTGGAAATGATTTACCGCATGCAGGGGAAGGGCGAAGGGGTGGTGCGGGTTTCGGCCTTGGCCCAGGCCCTGCACGTCAAGCCCTCTTCCGCCTCTAAAATGGCCGGCAACCTCCGGGCCCGGGAGCTGATTCTTTTCCCCCGCTACGGTTACATCACCCTAACCGGCACCGGGCGGCGGCTGGGGGAGTATTTGCTGCTGCGGCACCAGCTGGTGCACCGGCTGCTGTGCCGCATCAACGGCACACAGAATGAGCTGGAGGAGTGTGAGAAGATTGAGCACTTTCTCTCCCCCCGCACGGTGGAAAACCTAAAGGCTTTTTTAACCCAGGCCGGGGGCGGCCCGTAAGGGCGGGACCGGGGTCCGCAAAGAAAAGACTTGCGCCCAGCCCAGCTTTGTGGTAGGATAGGCAAGGCGGGGCCGCGCGGCTGCTCCGCCTACTTTTAGGGGATACCTTTTTCTGTGGGAAAGGAACGTGCAAAACAACATGAAAATAGTCATAGTGGGCGATGGCAAGGTGGGCTCCGCCTTGACGGTCCAGCTGGCAAAGGAAGGCCACGACGTGGTGGTCATCGACAGCAACAAGCTGGTTTTGGCCGAGGCCCAGCAGTCCTTGGATGTAAACGTGGTCCATGGCAACGGGGCCACCATTCGGGTGCAAAACCAGGCCGGCGTGGAGGAAAGCGACCTGCTCATCGCCGCCACCTCCGCGGACGAGACCAATCTGCTCTGCTGCATCACAGCCCACAAGCTGGGCTGCGCCCATACCATCGCCCGGGTCCGGGACCCGGAATATTACAACCAGCTCTACGACTGGAAGGACGAGCTGGGCCTCTCCATGATGATCAACCCCGAGCTCTCCACGGCCAGCGAGATTTTCCGCCTGCTGCAATACCCCTCCTTCCTGCGGCGGGACACCTTTGCCAAAGGCCGGGTGGAGATTGTGGAGGTGGAGCTGAAGTCCGACAGTCCTTTGGACGGCTGCATGCTCTACGACTTTATCAAGCGGGTGAAGGTCCAGGTGCTGGTGTGCGCCGTGCAGCGGGAAAACCAGGTGTATATTCCCGATGGCGGCTTCCAGCTGCGCGCCGGGGACCGGCTCCACGTAACGGCTCCCTCAAGCAACTTGGCCAAGCTGATCCGCAACCTGGGGATTACCCAGCGGAAGATTCGGGACGTGATGATTATCGGCGGAAGCCGCATTGCCTTTTACTTGGCCACCGAGCTGCTGAAAAACGGCGTGGGGGTTAAGCTGATTGAAAAAGACACGGCCCGCTGCGACGAGCTCTCGGACCTGCTGCCCAAGGCCACGGTAATCCACGGCGATGGTTCCGACCGGAACGTGCTGGACACCGAGGGTCTGGCCCAAACCGACGCGGTGGTCACCCTGACGGACTTTGACGAGGAAAACCTTATTATCTCCATGTACGCCAATTTTCTGGGCATCTACAAGGTAATCACCAAGATCAACCGCACCGAGTTTAACGAGGTTCTTACCGGCAAGGGCATCGACTGCGCCGTGAGCCCCAAGGACCTGTGCTGCAGCGGCATTGTCCGCTATGTGCGGGCCATGGGCAACCGCAAGGGCGGCTCGGTTACGGCCCTGCACCGCATTGTGGAGGACCGGGTGGAGGCCCTGGAGTTCCAGATTGGCAGAAACCAGCCCTACCTGGGCCAGCCCCTGATGAAGCTGCGGCTGAAGCCCGGCACCCTTATTGCCTGCATCAACCGCCGGGCCAAAACCATTATTCCCAGCGGCGGCGATACCATTGAGGCCGGGGACTCGGTGATTGTGGTGGCGGCCGCGGACCGGGCCATTCAGAACTTCAGCGACATTTTCGCGGATTGAGGGCAGAGCCATGAATCATAGAATGATACTGCGGCTCATCTGCTACATCCTGCGGGTGGAGGCGGTGTGCCTGCTGCCCTCTTTGGGCATTTCCTTCTTCCGGGGCGAGGTCCAGGCCGCCTGGGGCACGGGGATTACCATTGCCCTGGCCGGGGTTTTGAGCCTTTCCACCTTTCTGCTACCTCCCAAGGACAAGCAGATTTTGGCCCGGGAGGGGTTTTTAAGCGTAGCCCTGTGCTGGGTGGCTGTGTCTTTGGTGGGGGCGCTGCCCTTCTTTCTGGGCGGGGCCATCCCCAGCTACATTGACTGCCTGTTCGAGACAGTTTCTGGCTTCACCACCACGGGAGCCAGCATTTTAACGGAAATTGAGGGCCTGCCCTTGGGGCTGCTCTACTGGCGCAGCTTCACCCACTGGCTGGGAGGCATGGGGGTGCTGGTCTTTTTGCTGGCGGTTATGCCCATGGGCAAGGGCCGCAACTCCCTTTTGCACGTCATGCGTGCCGAGAGTCCGGGCCCCCAGGTGGACAAGCTGGTGCCCAAGCTGCAAAACAGCGCCAAAATTCTCTATGCCATCTATATCGGCCTGACCCTTTTGCAGGTGGCCTTTCTGCTGGCTGGGGGCATGCCCCTGTTCGACGCCTTAACCACCGCCTTCGGCACGGCGGGCACCGGCGGCTTCTCCATCAAAAACGACAGCCTAATGAGCTACAGCCCCTACCTGCAAGGGGTGTGCACGGTGTTTATGGCTCTGTTCGGGATCAATTTCAGCATCTTTTACCTGCTGCTTCTGCGGCAGTTCCATAAGGTGCTGCACAACCAGGAGCTCTGGCTCTACTTGGGCGTGATGGCGGCCAGCATCGCGGTGATTACCTGGGACATTTTCTCCCTGTACCAGGGGGTGGGCGAGGCCCTGCATCAGGCAGCGTTTCAGGTCTCCTCCATTATGACCACCACGGGCTTTGCCACCGCTGACTTTAACCAGTGGCCGGCCCTCTCCAAAACGGTGCTGGTGGTTTTGATGTTCATAGGAGCCTGCGCCGGGTCCACCGGCGGCGGCGTTAAGGCCGCCCGGGTGCTGCTGCTGTGCAAGTCCGGCCGCCGCAGTGTAAAGCGGATGCTCCGTCCCCGGTCCGTGGCCCAGGTTCACATGGACGGCCAGACCGTGGAGGAGGAGGTCATTCAAAACACCCACAGCTACTTGGCCCTGTACTTGGCCATTTTGGTGGTTTCCACCCTGTTTGTGGCCCTGGATGAGTTTTCCTTGGAGACCAACGCCACGGCGGTCATCGCCTGTCTGAACAACATTGGCCCGGGCCTGGACCTGGTAGGACCCATGGGCAACTTCAGCCAGTTCTCCCCGTTGAGCAAGCTGGTGCTCACCTTTGACATGCTGGCGGGGCGGCTGGAAATTTTCCCGATGATCATGCTGTTCCTGCCCATGGCTTGGCGCCGGGGCTGAAGGGGCGCTTGTGCCGGGATGCTCCTTAAAAATACGCGCAAAACAGCGCCCTTTCTTCCACGAGAGAAGAAGGGGCGCTGTTGTTTTTTGAAGCAGAAGCCTCAAGAAATCTTCGCGTGCTGGCGGCGGTAGGCATCGTTGTCTTTGCGCTCCAGTTCGCTTTGGGCCTGCTTCAGCTGACGTTCCAGCCGCTCCCGCTGGGGGCCCTGGGCTTGGCTGGCTTGGTTTTGGAGGTCTTCCACCTTTTTGCGGGCCCGCTCAATTTCCCGGTCTACCTGGTCCGTGTCGGTGGTGGTAACGCTGACCGGCTTTCCCTTGGCGTCCTTGCTTGCGGGAGCTTTCTCCGGCTGGTCAAAGTTCACCTTTGGGCCTTCTCCGCTGGGGTCCATCCAATAGCGGCCAGAGGCCTCCGCCGGCGCTTGAGGGGTGTATTCATCTGGAGCCTGATAAAAAGCGGCCTTGGCCGCCTGCTCCACAGGCTTCTCGGAAAGAGGGCGCTGAGCTTCCCGGGCCTCCTGGGCTTTTTGGGCCTGTTGAGCGGCTAAATCCGTGGGAATCTGGTTTCTAACCGGATGGATTTGCATGCAACTGCCTCCTATCGTTTTCCTTTTTTTATATCTATCATTATACCTCCGGAGCCCAAAGCCTGTCAAGGACCGCATTGGTTTTGGAATTGTCCCAACCACAGAGATAATCCTATGTGTTCCCCCGCCCTACGGGCGGGGGAACACATAAAGCTCTCCGAAACGGACATTCCCATTTGTTTAAGAAGCAGCCCCAGCCGGTTGGGGGACAAGGGGAGGGATGTTACAGGGTTTCAACACTTTCCACTGAGTTTTCCACAGTCTCCTGACTATTTCACACCGGTGCGGATGAGGCCCCGTGTAAAGGGGCTGCCCAGCGGGGCAGCGGATTGGAAACCCTGGAGGATTTGGCCGCAGTGCTCCGCATCTTCCACGGTAAAGCGCAGAATCCCAAAGGCCCAGGGGGGAAGGGGCTCCCGCAAGTCCCCCAGCCATAGGGGGACTGAGTTCAAAAGCTCCACGCCGCACTGGCCCCGGCTCCGGCACACCACCGGAAAGCGGGCCCCCTTGCGGTCAGCCAGCGCGCCGGGCTCCCGGCAGTTCTGGCAGCCGCCAGGGCCGTTGGCCAAGGGACAGTTGCGGGTCAGCATCAGCGGCTGGCGGCCATAGACCATAAGCCCCAGCGCCATGCCTGGGGGAGGCCGCAGCCTGGCCAGCTCCCGGTTCGAGAGCTCAAAGCTCAGCTCGGCGCTGGCCAGGCCCAGCTGGCAAAAGACCTCCGCAGCCGCGGAGTTGGCAATGTTAAGGCCAAAGCTTCCATGGGCCCGGGCTCCCAGCTCCCGGCAGAGCTGCACCGCGCCCAGGTTGCCGCACAGAAAGTCCCCAAACCCCGCCGCCATACAGGCCTCCATCCGGCGGCGCAGCTCCTTCTCCCCGCCGAAGATGGCACGGGGCAGGTCCAGCACCAGTAGGGGCCAGCCCTCCTGCCTCAGGTTTTTCAGCACCCCCAGGTTGGTCTCTACCGGCAAGGCGATGGCTTCACAGGCTCGGGCCTGGGGGCACAGCTGCTTTGCCGAGCGGAACACGGCCCGCATCCCCAAGGGCTGGGCGGGAGGCTCCGGCTGGTCCCAGGTCAGGGGCATGGGTGTAAAGGGGATGGCCAGCCGCTTGGCCCGCGCGGCCAAAAGCTCCTCTAAGGCTTGGCGGCGCAGGGCGTTCAAACCGGCCACCCCAATGGGCGCGCCTTCTTCCGGGACCTGGACCGAGGCCGCCCGGAATGGGGTGCCGCCGGTTTTGCCCAGCTGCTGTAGGCAGCGCTCACGGGGCAGGCGGCTCCCCTCCGCCGGAATTTTGGCAGAGGCCACGCGGCCTTCCTGGTCCTGGGCGGTGAGAACCAGGAAGCCGCCTTCCTGGCTCAGGCACAGGGCTGTGGGGACGCTTTGGCGCTCCCCCCGGTATAGGTTCCGCAGGCTGGCGTATACTTTCTCTGTGGCTGCGGTGACGTCCTCCTTGCGGCGGGTGCCGAACATGCTCCGCCCCCGCCGGCCGGTAAGGTAGCCATTGGTAAAACCGGAGCGGGAGAAAGCCGCCTCCAGGCTGCGGGCCAGCTCCGGGGGGATGGCCTCTCCGTCCGCGGCCAGACGGCAGGCGGCAGCGGCGGCGGCCACGTATTCCGGGCGCTTCATCCGGCCCTCAATTTTGGCCGAGCACACCCCGGACTCCCGCAGCCGGGAAATTTGTTCCATAAAAGATAAATCTTTCAAAGAGAGGTCGTGCCCTGTCCCCCCCGGCCCGGCGAAGGGCAGGCGGCAGGGCTGGGCGCACTGGCCCCGGTTGCCGCTGCGGCCTCCCAGCATGGCGCTTAAGTAGCATTGACCCGAGACGCTCATGCACAGGGCCCCATGGACAAAGGCTTCCAGCTCAATGGAGCAGCTGTCCGCGATTTCCCGGATTTCATCCAAAGCCAGCTCCCGTGCCAGCACAGCCCGGGAGCCGCCCAGCTCCTTCACCAGCCGGACTCCCGCCGGGGTGTGCAGGCTCATCTGGGTGGAGGCGTGCAGAGGCAGGGCCGGGGCCCGCTGGCGCAGCAGCCGCCACAGGCCCATGTCCTGCACCAGCACTGCGTCCACTGGCAGGGCGCACAAAAACTGGACAAAGTCCAAAGCGCTGTCCAACTCATGGTCTTTTAATAGGGTATTCACCGTCACATGGACCCGCACGCCCCGGGCGTGGCAGTATTCCACCGCCGCTTTCAGTTCCTCCCGGGAGAAGTTTTTGGCGCTGGCCCGGGCGCCAAAGGCTTGGCCGCCCAAGTAGACCGCGTCCGCCCCCGCCCGCACAGCGGCTTCCAGGGCCTCCCAGCCCCCGGCGGGGGCCAGGACCTCCATGCCGTTACTCATCCTTTTCAAAGAAGCTCACCATGCCGGACTGGCCCAGGTCTTCCTCATAGCGCAGGGGGTTCCGGCGTTTGCGGCCCGGTTTGGGGGACCAGGGGGCTTCGGGCTCCTGGTCCTGGGAGGCGGGTTCCTCCTGGCGGCGCTCTTCCCGGCGGGGTTTCTCCCGATGGGGCTCTTTTTTGATGGCAGGAGCTTCCTCCGTCCGGCTGCGGGCCAGAGCTTCTTGGGCGGTTTCCAGTGCCTCCCGGGTCTGGGCGGATTCCCGGGTCAGCACCCGCACCTGTTCCCGCAGGTTTTCCATTTCGTTCTGCTGCTCCTGAGCCAGCTTGGCGGCGGCTCTGGCCCGGCGCAGCTCCACGTTCAGCTCACTGAGCTGCTGTTCTAAATCCTCGGCTTCCCGGCCTCTCCCAGAGGCCTTTTGCAGAGAGGCGGTCAATTCCTCCACCTTCTGGCGGAGAGCCTGGGCCTCAGCGGCCTGCCCTTCCGCCGATTGAAGAGCCTCCCGCCCCTGCTGGGCCTGGGCGGTCAGTTCCTCCACCTTCTGGCGGAGAGCCTGGGCCTCAGCGGCTTGCTCTTCCGCTGATTGAAGGGCCTCCTGCCCTTGCTGGGCCTGGGCGGTCAGTTCCTCCACCTTCTGGCGGAGAGCCTGGGCCTCAGCGGCTTGCTCTTTCGCTGATTGAAGGGCCTCCCGCCCCTGCTGGGCCTGGGCGGTCAGTTCCTCCACCTTCTGGCGGAGAGCCTGGGCCTCAGCGGCTTGCTCTTCCGCCGATTGAAGAGCCTCCCGCTCCTGCTGGGCCTGGGCGGTCAATTCCTCCACCTTCTGGCGGAGAGCCTGGGCCTCAGCGGCCTGCTCTTCCGCCGATTGAAGAGCCTCCTGCCCCTGCTGCGCCTGGGCGGTCAGTTCCTCCACCTTCTGGCGGAGAGCCTGGGCCTCAGCGGCTTGCTCTTCCGCCGATTGAAGGGCCTCCTGGTTCTGCTTGGTAAATTCCACTACCTGGCGCAGGCGCTCCTTGAGGCTGGTGTTTTCCTGGGCCAGCTGGGCCTCCCGCTCCGGGTTGCCCACGGGCTGGCGCTGGGCGGCCTCCCGCAGAGCGGTGTTTTCGTCTTCCAAAGCCTGGGCGCGGGCGTTGGCACCTTTCAGCCGCTGAACCGCCTCTTCCAGCACGGTGTTTTCCGCCTCTAGGCGGGCGGCTTTTTCCGCCAGCTGGGCGTCCTTCTGGGCGTCCAGGGCGTTTTTCAGCAGCTCCGCCTTTTCCTCCTGCCACAGCTCCGCCTCCACTTCCAGCTCGTCCACCCGCTCTTGGAGATGCTGGGCCCGGTCCGCGCTTTTGTGGAAGTCGTCGCACAGGCTCAAAGCGGCGGTCAGGGCGGCGGACTCCCGGGTAATCAGCGGGGAGGCCCCCTGCACTTCGGTCATAAGCCCGCCCACCTCGTCGGCCAGGGCCTGCATATATTCGCCGCTCTCGGCAGTGATCACCCCGCAGACCACCCCGTTGATCGTCAGCCGTACCCTTCTTTTCTTTTCCACCTGGAATCCGTCCTTTCCGAAAAATCTCTCTTCCCTTATTATATGACAAAAAACGCCCTATGGAAAGCCCCTTTCTCGGAAAATCCGGCCGAATTCTCTGGGAAACATGCACAAAAAGCAGCGTCCCTTTTTGGAGAGGCGCGGAACATGGGTGAAAACTTGCCGAACTGTTTGGTATATACAAAGTGAACGCCTTATCCTTGTTGGGAATACGGAGTTGCATTTCCTCTGGATTTAGTGTATAATTCATATATTAGCCTGTTCTGACCGCGAGGCTGTCGGATTTTTTTCGATAGTTTAACCATATTTTTTAGATTTGGAGGCTTACACATGAACTACAACCTGACCGTAACGCAGCTTAAGGAGGGCATTCGCGACAAGCTCTCACACACGTTTGGGGTCTCGCTGCAAAACGCCACCAACGAGGAGTACTACAAGGCCGTGGCGCTCATTGTGCGGGAGCTGATGGCAAAGGGCCGCGCGGAATTTAACCACAACGCCGAGCGCACAGGCACCAAGCAGGTCTATTACCTCTGCATGGAATTTTTGCTGGGGCGCTCCCTGCGCAACAACCTGTGCAACCTGGGGCTGGAGGACAATATGCGCACAGCCCTGGCGGAATACGGCATCAAGCTGGAAAACCTATACGAGCAGGAGCCGGACGCGGGCCTGGGCAACGGCGGCCTGGGCCGGCTTGCCGCCTGCTTTTTAGACGGCCTGGCCACCCAGGGGTACCCGGCCATGGGCTATTCCCTGCGGTACGAATACGGCCTCTTCCGCCAAAAGCTGGTGGACGGCTGGCAGACCGAGCTGCCGGACTTCTGGCTGCCCGGGGGTTCGGTGTGGATGCAGCAGGTGCCCGATAACTCCGTGGAGGTCCATTTTGACGGGCACATTGAGGAGCGCTGGAACGACCAGTACCACGCCGTAAGGCACAAGGACTACACCACCGTAACGGCCATTCCCTTTGACCTGTACGTCTCCGGCATGGATGGCCGGGGCATCAGCCTGCTGCGGGTGTGGAAGGCGGAGAACCACCAGTTTGACATGAACCTTTTTGGCGGAGGCAACTATATGCGGGCCATGGAGCAGCAAACCATGGCCGAGGTAATCACCAAGGTGCTTTACCCAGAGGACGACCACACCGAGGGCAAGCTGCTGCGCCTCTCCCAGCAGTACTTTTTGGTGTCCGCCTCCATTCAGGACATCATCCGGCGGCACCTGTTCGTCCACAGCAACCTGGACGAGCTGCCGAAGCTGGCGGCCATCCACCTGAACGACACCCACCCGGTGCTGGCCATTCCGGAGATGATGCGCATTATGCTGGACGAGTGCGGCTACAGCTGGGAGGCGGCCTGGGACATTGTGAAGCAGACCATTGCCTACACCAACCACACCGTCATGAGCGAAGCCCTGGAAACCTGGAAGTGCGACTTGGTGCGCATGCGCCTGCCCCGCATCTACCAGATCATCGAGGAGATCAACCGCCGCTTCTGGGAAGAGATGAAGTATAAGGGCGTGGACCACGGCAAAATCGGCCGCATGGCCCCCATCCAGAACGGCTATGTGAAAATGGCCAACCTGGCTGTCATCGGCGGGCACAGCGTCAACGGCGTTTCCGCCCTGCACAGCGATATTTTAAAGGACGACCTGTTCCACGACTTCTATGTGGAGGAGCCCCAGAAGTTTACCAATGTCACCAACGGCATCGCCCACCGGCGCTGGCTGTGCCAGTCCAACCCCAAGCTGGCTTCCCTGATCACCGAGCTCATTGGGAACGACTATGTCTATGATGCGGACAAGCTCTCCGAGCTGCTGAAATATCAGGATGACTCCGCCGTGCTGGACCGGCTGGAGAAGATTAAGCGGGCCAACAAGGAGCGCCTGGCCGCCCACCTCAAGCACACCCAGGGCGACGTGGTGGACCCGGACAGCATTTTCGACGTGCAGGTGAAGCGCCTGCACGAGTACAAGCGCCAGCACATGAACGCCCTGTCCATTCTGGCCACCTATCAGTGGCTGCTGGACAACCCCAACGCGGACTTTACCCCCCACACCTGGTTCTTTGGGGCCAAGGCCGCGCCGGGCTACTACTTTGCCAAGCAGATCATCCAGTTCATCGCCGCCCTGGCCCACACCATCAACAACGACAGCCGGGTCAACCAGAAGATGAAGGTGATCTTTGTAGAGAACTACTGCGTTACCTGGGCCGAGCTGCTGACCCCCGCGGCGGAGATCAGCGAGCAGATCTCCCTGGCGGGCACCGAGGCCAGCGGCACCAGCAACATGAAGTTTATGATAAACGGAGCCCTTACCCTGGGCACCTTGGACGGGGCCAATGTGGAGATTCACGAGGCGGTGGGGGACGAGAACATGTTCCTCTTCGGCATGACCGCCAGCCAGGTGGAGCAGCTTAAGCGCACCGGCTACAATCCATCCCAGCACTACCAGCACGACCAGCAGCTGCGCCGGGCCCTGGACACCCTGAACCACGGCCTGGACGGCAAGCAGTTCGGCGATATCTTCAAGGCCATCCTCCAGCAGGACCGCTACATGGCACTGGCGGATTTCCAGTCCTACCGGGCCGCTCAGGACCGGGCGGTGGAGGTCTACCACGACCAGACCCGCTGGAACAAGATGTCTCTGGTAAATATTGCGGGCGCGGGCCGTTTCGCGGCGGACCGGGCCATCCGGGACTATGCCGGGAACATCTGGCACGCCAGCCCGGTCCCCCCCGAGAAAAACCTAGCCGCCAAAATCTTCGACTAGGCAGCGTGACGCTGCACCCACGCCGCGTATGCGCGCAAAGCAACGCGCTCCTGCGGGGGAAAGTTTTTCACCCTCCACGCGCGGAGCAGGAGACTGCTGGGCGAAGTTTTGCACCTAGTTGCAAACTGTGCGGGGAATGCCTCAAGCCCCAAACCGGGCGCTAAGGTAGCTCCTCCGTCCCCGAAAAAATTCGTCTAAAGTTTTCGTCCACCTTTTTCAAAAGGTGGTGGGGTGTGGGGGGAACCCCCACGACCTTAGCGAGGCACGGAGTACGCGCAAACCCCCAAACCGGGCGCTAAGGAGGCTGTTCCGTCCCCGAAAAAGCGTCTAAAGTTTTCGTCCACCTTTTTCAAAAGGTGGCGAGGTGCGGAGCAGAGCTCCGCGGCCTTCCGCCCTTCAAGGAGTTGGTAGTTTTTGTTTCATTCGAGAAATCCCAAATACCGGGCCCCTACCGGGGCGGTGGAGGCGGGGTCGCCGGTGCATTTCCGCATCACCCTGCCCCGGGAGCTCAGCTGCTCCGCCGCCCGGCTGATCATGGAGCGGGAGGGGGACCCGGCCATCATCCAGGACATGTTCTGGTGCGGCATGAACGGCGAGAACCGGGAATGGTGGGAGTGCGACTTTACTCCCGAGGACACGGGGCTCTATTTCTATCAGTTCGAGGCCAGCACCTGCCGGGGCGTGCAGCGCCTTTCCCGGGGAGAGCGGGGCTGGGCGGTTTTTGGCGGCACCTGGCGCTGGCAGCTGACGGTGTACCGGGCGGGCTTCGAGACCCCCTCCTGGCTGGAAGGCGGGGTGATGTATCAGATTTTTCCCGACCGCTTTTTCAAGTCGGACCAGGAGAAGACCGGCCTGCCCGCCGGGCGGACCTATCACCAGGACTGGTACGAGCAGCCCGAGTGGAGGCCCAACGAGCAGGGGCGCGTGACCAACAGCGACTTTTTCGGCGGCGACCTGCGGGGCATTGCTGAAAAGCTGCCCTACCTGAAAAGCCTGGGCGTCACCTGCATTTACCTGAACCCGGTGTTCGAAAGCCACTCCAACCACCGGTACGACACGGCGGACTATTCCAAAATTGACCCCCTGCTGGGCACGGAGGAGGACTTTACCGCCCTGTGCCAGGCGGCGGCGGATCTGGACATCCAGGTGCTCATCGACGGGGTGTTCAGCCACACGGGCAGCGACAGCGTGTACTTTAACCGGGAGGGCCGGTATGCGGCCGCCGGGGCCTACAATTCCCAGGAGTCGCCCTATTCCTCCTGGTACTGCTTCCACAACTGGCCGGACCAGTACGAGAGCTGGTGGGGCTTTGACACCCTGCCCAACGTGAACGAGACCAACGAGAGCTACAATGAATTTATCAACGGCGAGGACGGCATCGTCCGGCGCTGGCTGCGGGCGGGAGCCTCCGGCTGGCGGCTGGACGTGGCCGACGAGCTGCCGGACCCCTTTATTGACAAGCTTTCCGCCGCCGCCAAGGCCGAGGACCCGGAGGCCCTGGTGCTGGGCGAGGTGTGGGAGGACGCCTCCAATAAGGCGGCCTACGGCGTGCGCCGGCGGTACCTACTGGGAGGCCAGCTGGACAGCGTGATGAACTACCCCTTCCGGGACGCGGTTTTCGCCTTCCTTTTGGGCGGCGACCCCAAGGCCTTTGCGGAGGCGGTAGAGAACATTGTGGAGAACTACCCGCCCCAGTGCCTGCGCCTGCTGATGAACCACATCGGCACCCACGACACCGAGCGGGCCCTGACGGTGCTGGGCGGCGAGCCCGCCGGAAGCCGGGGGAGAGAGTGGCAGAGCGGCCAGACTTTGAATCAGCGCCAGCGGGAGACCGGCGTGGCCAGGTTGAAGCTGGCGGCAATGCTGCAATACCTGCTGCCCGGAGTGCCCTGCCTGTACTATGGCGATGAGGCGGGGCTGGAGGGCTACCGGGACCCCTTTAACCGGGCCTGCTACCCTTGGGGCCGGGAGGACAAGGAACTGCTGGACTGGTATCGCGCTCTGGGGGCCATGCGGGCGGAGCAGAAGTCTATTTTAGCCCGGGGAGGCTACCGCACTCTGCGGGCAGAGGGCAATCTGCTGGTGATGGAGCGGTACCGCCTGTCGGTTCGGGAGGACCTGGATCAGGTGTTCCGAGACAGCCTGTTGCTGGTGGTGAACCGCAGCGAGCGGCCTCAGAGCATTATGGGGCTGAAGCTGAACCTGGCGGGAGGCCAGCTGTTACTGGGCGAACCTCTGGGCGCGGTGTCGGTTTTGCGGCCCTATGGTTGTACGCTGCTGAAATTTCACAGAGAAATTGAAACAAACCCTTGACATTTGGCGCGGAAGGGAGTATAATAAGGAAGTTGAAAGAAGCGCCAGTAGCTCAGCTGGATAGAGTGTTTGGCTACGAACCAAAAGGTCGGGGGTTCGAATCCCTTCTGGCGTG
>Ga0137310_100749_pt1 | contig 21695 bp, 22 predicted proteins | sample NAcewiD2O_June_2_FD_97183 | JGI IMG/M metagenome (GOLD analysis project Ga0137310, IMG submission 97183) | Mouse cecal microbial communities from Vienna, Austria - N-Acetylglucosamine amended D2O_June | ecosystem: Host-associated > Mammals > Digestive system > Large intestine > Cecum | place...
ACTACAGTAGATCATTGTCGTGTCCAGTTTTTCGTGACCTAAAAATTCCTTGACCTGTTCAATCGGCATTCCACGGTTTAACAGATCCGTGGCTATGGTCCGTCTGAATCGGTGCGGGTGGGTGTTTTCCACCTTGGCCCGCTTACCCAACTGCCGGAGCGTGTGCTGTACCCCGGCCACTGTCAAGCGGTCGTGAGGCCTGTCAAGGGTGACAAATAAAGGCTTATCCGCCAGTTCTGTCTGATCCCTGGTTCTCAGATATCGACGCAGGTAAAACTTGGCGCTGTCTGTCAGATAGGTCTTACGTTCTTTACTGCCCTTGCCGTACACGATCAGTTCCTGCTTTCCCATCTCAATGTCACCTACGTTAAGCGCCACCAGTTCGCTGACACGGACTCCAGTAGAGTACAAAAACTCTACCAGAGCCCGATCCCGCAGTTCCTGGCAATTAACCCTCAAGGCTTCCAGCTCCGCCGCTGAGAATGGCTTTTTGATAGTTTTCTCCAGTTTCAACAATCCGACTTTCTTTACAGGGTTCGAATGTACCAGCTCCTCAGTAATTAAAAAATCCCAAAATGACGACAGATAATGCAGCCTGGTCTGCATAGTGGACATCTTAATTCCCCGCTGCTCTCGCATGACTCCATAGTAATATCTCAGATCCATACCCGTGATATCCTCCAGGCGTTTCCCCGTAAAATTCAGCATGTTCAGGATTTCCCTGGTATACTGTTTAAGGGTATTATCCTGCCGGTTTATAGCCTTTTTCGAGGCCACAAACATCTTAACCTTGGCGGCGTTCCCGTCCATACCGCTGGGAATCAGCTCTGTGTGTTGCTCCTGAACCTCCAGGCCGTGGAAATTGACATACAGAACATTGCTCAGGTGCTCCAGCTGCCTCTGATCCAGGTATGGGGACATCTCATTAACGATCTTCTCAAGTATCTTCTCTATCATGGTATTACCCTCCTTCCACACCATTATAGCGTAGAAGGATTCAATATAACAAAAAAGAGGGCTTGCACCCCCCTGCCGAATATGTTATATTGAACATGAAGGAAAAGCCAGAGAAGCGGCCTACCCTCGAATGCTAAGCACTACCCATTATGGGCAGCCGTCACTATTCGCAGTAGTGGCGGCTATTTTTTGCCCTTGAAGACCGTATAACACAGGCCAACAAGAGAAACGATGAAGATACAGAACTGAAATAAATCAGCGTATGTAACCATCAGCATCGCCCTCCTTTCTTCCGTCTGGAGGGTTTAGCCCCTCCGAAAAAATGGAGGGTAAGCCGCCTCTGCTTTCTGACTTTCCTTACATGAGATTATAGCATATCTCCCATTATCCGACAATCTCTTTCTTTTTTCCTCACCTCTCAATTATATAGTGATAAGGTTGCCAAAAGTGAGAATCCACTCTATTTCAGGGGAACCATTACTGGCAATCTCAACCGATTAGATATATCCCCTGGATATTATGTGATAGGCGCATCTGGAACCATATCGAATGGTGTAGTTGGTACAACTGACAGCTATTGTCTATTTATACAGTTTGGAGACAGTTACAAAACACAAATGATTATAGATGGTTCTGGTACGCATACAAGATCTTATATTGGCAGTCCGGTAACTTGGACAGCTTGGACATGGGCCGCGTCATCTGGATACGCCTCAATCAATACAACCTATGTCACAAAAGTGTCAACTACTGAGGTCAGATGGTTTAAAATGGGCAATGTAGTGCTTGTCAATCTGTATGATATTAACCTGAAGGCAGGATATTCTACAGATAATGTGGCTGTAATCGCTACAGGATTCCCACGGGCGGCTACAAGCTGTGTCTCCGCGTTTCCCGCCAGTGATGGGAGCCAATTCAGGACGATGTTAGATGGTAGCACCCTGAAGCCATGGTTTAATGGGACAAGCAAAGCTGTTAGTATCAACGGAAGCTTCATGTATATTTCAATTTAATGGAAGTAGATCAAGAATCCCCTCAGCCATTCGCCTTCCGGAATTTCGACATTGAAGGTATCCAAAATTATATCGTACCCCTTGCCACTGCTTTCGCTGCCATTGTCAATAGATAACTGTACCGTCTTACCGCTAGTTTGTAGACTGGCGACTGCCCGGCAATACATATGAGACCGCAGGGATACCCGACCAATGACTACACCAGACCATGCGGGGATCTTTTTCATCTCGACAGCAAGAGAGCAGACGCAGACTTGCCCCATCCGATACCCAAATCCATCTCCTCCAGATATATAGGTTGAGGACTTGGTAAACGTGACAGCTTCCCAGGCTAAATCACTATTTAATTGATTGTACTTGTCCATCAGCAGTTTTGCCTGCTTTGCCGTTGGAGCCTTATTGGTTGCTGTAGATGTGCAGTTATCAACCAAATCGGATGTGGTCAGCATCCCACTGTGGCTATGATTCCCCGCCGCCTTTCCATTCCAAGTGTTTTTCTCTGTATCCGTCACAAATCGGTGGCTGGTATCTTGGTTAATCATGCTGGCCGAATGGGAAGATGGATGGGTATAATTATTCGCTGATGCCGCCACCCCGTCCAGCTTCTTCTTGTCGGCGGCTGACATCAATCCCTGCGCCGATTGAGTGGCGGCGCTGTGAGTGTGGCCCGTGTCGGACTTTCCAGACAGCTTATTATCAACCTCGGTTTCTGTGTAATATCGGTCGTCATGGCTATGGCTGGCCGCGGCGAACGCGGAGGCGTTTTTTCCGTCCACTGTGTCCGCGTCTCCGGCGCTGGCGGCGTACGCCACTCTCTTGTCAGAGTCGGCGGTATTATCGACTTTTGACAGGCCAACCTCCGACTTGGCATGGGTGTGGCTGGACGGCGGGTAGCCAGAAGGCTTATCCGTGATGTTGCCCCACGTCGGATCCGGCACGTCATCAATGTTGGCGTAATCAACCCGCTGCTCCAGCCGCCCATCTGTCCCCAGGCTGGCCACGCCGCCAGAGGATCCTTTTTCACCTACCTTTAGAGCGTTCCCGTCCAGTCTTTCAATCAGCGCCTTCAGGAAAACCTCGTTATTCAGGAGCTTCTCAATCACAAGCGCCATTTGGGCCCCGTCCGCATCTGTCTCCCGGGTCCACTGCTCAACATCCGTAGTAAACTCCGGAGGATCCTTAATCTCAAAAGCCATATCTCACGCCTCCTCTCCTTAAAAGATCTCTTCCATGTCGTAGATCTGGGGGATATCGGCGTCCTTGCCCTTGCGCAAAAACGTCCGATACGCCACCAGATCCCCCTCGGAGTCATACAGCCCCATCTCCGAGATCTCCTCACCGGATAACTCCCCCGCTTCCAGGATGGCCGTGTACCTGCAGGTGGTCCGCTCCTCGTTTGTGTACTCATGAGACTCAATGTCCTTTATCAGCAGCTCGTTATATAGGCCAATCTCATTGCCAGTGGTGGCTATAGGCTGACCTTCCCCGTCAACGCCGCCGTTTCCCCAGGCCATTCTGGTAATGACCGGCAGCTCCGCATCCCCCACATGGGCCATACAAATCTTTCTTCTCCCTGTTACCGTGATAACCCCTTTATTTTCCGCCATGATTAAAACCTCCTCATCTTATTTCCACGCCGCCGTTTAGCTTTCGGGCGCCACTCAGTTTCCAACCGCCACTCAGACGGTTCTTGTTATAAATCATGATGTCTCCCACTCCCACGGAATGGGCCGCCGACGCTCTGATCTCTACCTGTTCTTTGGACTCCACTCCTCCCGCGGCTGAGGTCTTAATAGTGACAGCCGATTCCGTCTTAATGTCGCCCTCTGTCCCCACGCTAAATGGCAGGTAAATCCTGGTTTTCTCCTCGGGGGTAATCGACACCGCCCCCATCGGGAACCTGACCGAGACTGGATAGAAGTCTATGGTCTCCTGGCTGTCATACCCGCTCAGCTTCCTCCCGCCGTTCAGCTTCCATTTCCCATCCAGCTTAAGCTGGGGGAGGTTATAGCGGGGATAAAAGCTGGTCTGGAAACGGACCGACTCCGCGTATCTGACTGGAACCCCAAAATGGGACTGTTCTAAATACAATAAATCATATACGGTATGTGACTGCTTGACCTTATCAACTAATTCCCGTATTTTCTTTAAGTCCGCGTTTCCCTCCCCTTCCAAAACAATCTTAAACTGATTCGGATGTGAGATATCCATAAGCGGACTCCTCACCGAAAGACTATTGTCATGGATATCCGCCACATGAACCTGAAACGAGGTCACTGTTTTTATCAGCTCCTCCATGCGGTATGGCGTCATGGGGGCCCTGTAATCCCTTCTTTGACAGATCAATCCCCGCCGTTCCTCATAGGAAAGGTCTGGCCGCGCCGGCAGCCCCCATTTAATTTCATGGTACATCAGGCCCCAGGTCGCTGTCTCCGGAAAGAACTGATCCGGCAGCTCCATGACTATCGCCAACGCCTCATCATACTCAACGCCCATGACCTGAAATAGCCATTTACCAACATAGGAGTCGTCATAAAACCCACCTGACACGTATCTCAGCATCTTTTTGGCGCTCTCACTTGTTGGGAAGCTCTCCAAATCAAATTTCTCCATGGACCCCTCCTAACTGAAATCAAGAGCGCCAGTTTCCGGGTACTCTTCTCTGCTCAACCTAATATTCCTCATTTCACCATTCATGAGGAACTGGTCAAAATCAGTCATACCGGCGATGTCGGAGATAACCGGCCTCACATCGTTGTACCGCAGCAGATCCTGCCGCTTTGCCGATGTATAGACCGCTTTTACCGCCACGGCGAAATCCTCCATGATCCGCTCAATCGTTGTTGTCTCATCATGAATGATCCCTGTAATCTTGAAATCAATCCTTACCGTCGTGGCGGGTTCGCATATCAGCCTGGCGCAGCCTGTCGGCAGAAGCCTCGCTCTCCTGTCTTCTGGTGACACGACACGGTCATACACTTCCTTTACCAGTGTCTCATTGGCGGGCTGCCCATTTCCGTCTACCAGCACCAGCTTTACCGTTCCCGGGCCTTCCGCCGCCTGGATCACGATACAGTCACCCGCCCCCGCTTCTTTCGCCCACCGGATATAATCGCTGTCATTCCCCAGAAAGGTCAGGCTATTGGCGTACTCCGCGTCGATCCTGTCATAATAGTCATCGTCCCCCTCCCTCGCGGTCCCTCCCGTGATTGGCTCCGGATTGATCACTCCTGTGACATTTTTATCCGGTTTTGCCATCAGCGTCACGGTATTGGCCGGCACATTGGAGCTGGTACCGCTTTCTACCGCCGTCACGGGGATCATTACTGTCCCATCCTCCCCTATTTCCTTCTCTTCCGCGGAACGGAAGCCAATAGACGGGCCGGTATCTGTCGCGGGCGTACAGAATACGGTTCCCGCCGCCATAACCGCTCCTGGCGCGCCGGTGACTTTTACCTTTCCTGACGCGTGGTATGGGGGATGTCTCTCAAGATGTACCTGCCTCCCATGCAGGTCCAGCCATTCGTCCCATGCGTACTGGGGAAACGCGATCATCAAGGCCCTTACCATGTGATAATTGATAAACTCATCTTTTTCCAAAGCCGCGGGCTTGGTAAAGTCATATGGGAAACCACCCGGCATATTGTCGATATCCGCGGGCAGGCTGTTCATCATCCGCCTGTGGATCTCCTCGGCGCTGGTATTCTCAATGAATTCCGGCTTTATGAATTCTGGCCGTATACGCTTCCTCCTTAGATCGTGATCTTGATTTCTTCATCCCAGTCAACCCCTTTTACCGTAAATGTGCCACGCATCCTGTCTCCATCCCATGAGAACTCAAAATCCAGGACATCCTCTGTCCTTGGATTGACCATAAGGGCTTCCGTGATCGTTCTTTCCACCATGGACTCCACCGTCTTTTCGTCGTCATCTTCCATGGCCCGCTCCATCTCCACTCCGATAGATCCCGGATACGCGAGACAGCGGTACCGTTCTGTCTGGGCGGTCTTATAGCACCAGATCGCGAAAGCCTCCCTTCCATCGCACTCTACCATACGGTTCGCGCCGTCCCTGACAAAATCGCCTGCTGCCGGGTCCCACCTGACGCTCCTTCTGTACTCCGTGTCATAACTTGTATTCTCCCTGGTAAACTCTGGGAGCTGTACCACTGGAAATAGCCACTGGGACATGGATTTTACCTCCTGTTATGATTTTGTGATAACATCGATGACTACCGCCTCACTCTGCACCCAGGCCACGAGGACACGATCCCCCGCCTTTACGGCTGGCAGGGATACCGTATGGGTATGAGATCCGTCCCCACCGGAATGTCCCTCATGACTGCCTCCGTCTGCCTGGATCTGTGCCCCTCTCACATGCCCGCATACCGAGTAATCCCCTTTTGGTATTGGTACCGGAAAGGTGTTGGTCACAAGGCTGCTGTTTGCCTGGATCTCACCGAAATCCAGCGCGAGAGGGGATTCATTCTCTTTTTTCATCCTCCGGCTCAGGGCCAATGCCAACTTTACTGTTCCGGGATGCGCGTCAAATCCTTCCATTGATTCCGCCTCCTTTAGTCAAATGTCCCGTCATCCACCCAGCCATAGACATCGCTTCCAGCGTCCTCATGGATGAGATGCCACGGGTGCGCCTTTCCTGAGCCATCTTTCTTTGTGATCTTCGCTTTCCCCGGTCCCGCGCTGTAGCCCTTAGCGTCAGGGTAACTGCTGACATAATGGGTGCCGCCATGGAAATCCACGATATCTCCCACCTGATGCTCCTTCTTTTCCCGGCTGTCCCCGCCGCTATTGTTATCCGGCTGTACCGGCTCCTGATACTCCAGTTCCATGGTCATACTGTAAGCGTCAGCGTTATGCCGGATACTCTTCACATAATAATAAGCCGATACAAAACCGGCCATGATGTAGACAAGATCCCCCTTGCGCACAAAGGGAACATCCGGGCTCCGCACGGTCATTTCCTTTTTAATCTTCCCTTCCTGGCCAAGGATCCCCTGGGCCGCAAGGTTTGCGTCGCCCAGTGTCTCATCGGATCCCCTGGTATAAATCCTTTGCCGGATACCGTATTGAGTCTCCCCATTCAGCGTTGCCTCCACGCTCCGTCTGCCATCATCATTTGCTTGGCCTACCACCTTTACCCTGGTGATCAGATCCGCGGTGCTGACCGACTGGCTGATGGACTGGGTATTATCCTCCTTAAACACATACACCGTTTCATTGTCGCCCCAGGGAATCACGCTCACATGCCCTTTCGATGCCCTGACGAAAGATCTGCCCGCTCCCCTCTTAGCCCCTTCATCTAACAGTTCCCGTATCATGTCGGATAGGTATTGGTTATTGAACTTGGTCTTTCCGTGGGCAATGTCTGGGCCTTTGTAATCTCCCTGCGGGATCCCCCAGTCAGCAAAGATCCCCTGGACCGCTGATTTTGTCCCTGTACCGGAAGGATAATACCGGTTATCCTGGCTCTTTTGCAGCTTATACAGCTCATCATAACAAGTACATTTCAGATCATTCCCACCGCTTTTTTCTGTCAGATTCCATGTTTCCACATATCCCCTGGCCACCTCCTCGTTAAAAGAGAGGCCGTCAGTCGCGAAGATGCCCACCAGACAGCCGGGTTTGATAATACTCGATACATATCCTTTTGAGGTCTCATCATTTCGGACTGTAAAAGAGGAGCGCGCGGAGATCTCACTTTCATTCTCTTCCCAGCCTAAATTCTCAACAAAATCTTTTATGTTGTACTGGTTCCCGGTCTCATCCATCACCACCACACGGTACCGGATCCTGGATAAATCAATCATGGGCGCTTCCTCCTGGTATTGTCAGGACTTCCCCGGGCCATATCCAATTGCCGTGGTCAGAGTTCGCCTTTCCATGCCTCTTTGCCTCCGCCTCTATGGTCTCTGAATTAGCGTCATAGATTACTGTCCACCTGCTTCCGGCCCCTAACTTTTTCGCCGCGATGCTCCAGAGAGTATCGCCGCTGACAACCATGTAGGAGACGCTCTCCGGCGAGGCTTCCTCCTCCGTGTCATTCCGGGGCTTTATCTGGCTGTCAGACTCAGCGGTTCCCAGTTCGTTTGTGGTATAGATCCTTAACGGCTTCTTCTGCGCGAAAGTGATGGAATATTCAATATTTCCATATGCCCCCACAGGTTTCGGCTGAAATGAGGAAATGGTGACATCCATATTGATCCAGGTCTCCGTGACGATCAGATTTAAGATGGTTCCGTTCCTCATAAAATTGTGAAGGATCCTGACACAGCTTTTGGGGCTTTTCCAGGAGCTTTTTTTTACGATTGGCTCTTTCCTCTTTGTTGCCCCAAAAAAGGTCCCCTCCCAAGTGATCTCTGTCACATCCATCCCTTTCGGCATCTTCACGGTCCCCTGGGAAATGATGTCAAAACTTTGGTATTTGGCCCCATATTTTGCCTGTATCCTCTCTGGCAGAGCGGGAAATGTGAATCTGGGGCCAATCCCCACAGGAATCAATTTTATGTTAATGGTTATCCCTCCTTTAACGGCATATTCGAAAATACTTCTTCCAGTTTTTCGGCTATCTCACCACCCAGTTCATCAGCCATCTCCCTCATAAGCCGCCGAATTGCCCGCGCCATCCCCTCTTCACTCTGTCCGCTGCCATGGATCGTAAACTCTGGGGACATATTCACGTCAATCTGTATAGACAGGCCTCCTGTATCGCCTCCCGTTTCCATTGGCAGAGGCTTGTAAACCTCGGGCATTTCCCAGCCATTGATCCCTCCCGCGTCCTCGTTCTCGTCCGCGGGGGCGTTTCGGCCAGTGTCGCGGGATAAATAGCCTCCTGCCAGGTCCCGTGGGATCCGGCCGCCTATGTAGCCTCCGTCCGCGTGGCCAGATACCCCTAACACGGCACCGGCCTGCTCATAGAGCTCCAAAGCCCTTGTCCGTCTGCTTGGATTGGTGGGAATAATAAATTCCCCGTATCCTTCCTCCGCCAGCCATGATAGCTGGGGCCCGCCGCTCACATAGCCTCCCGCCGCGTGGCCGCTGAACCTCTGGCTGGCGGAGGGAAAACTTGGAGCCGCGATCTTATAATTTGGCATCACATTGACAGCGGGGCTGATCGTAAACGGACTGGCTGTAGCGGTATCCAACGCCGTCTGCAGGCCTGTCCTCAGCAATGGGGATCCCGACAGCAGGCTTGTTGAGGCTCCGCTGTTCAGCGCGTCCCCGTACGCGGTACCGGCTTCCTGCCATTCAGCCACGAACTGTTCATAATACTCTGTGGAAATCGGCCCTTTCTCCAGCAGAATCTCTTCCATGGTAGGCATCTCATCCCTGATATCCTGGATAATGGTTCCTTTCAGGCCTTCCGGCACCGCGAAGGCGGTCTGGATCAGTTCCGCCGCGATCGCGGTCTGTTCCGCCGTGTCCAGATCCAATTTGTCCAGACCCATCCAGCCAATCACATCTTCCGCCGTCCACGCGGATAGATCCGGATGGGCGGACATGGCGAGACTCAATGCCTGGGACAGTTTTTCCACTGTAGAGCCCTCAATCTCCGGCAGGATGCCTTCCAGGCTGTCCCCCCAGGCATCCGCGATGCTCTCCAGGTTAAAATCCACCACCCTGGCACGGAGCTCATCAATCCGCGCGTAATACCCCTCGGTTGCCTCCGCGAACGCCTCATCATATTCGGACTTTGTGATGGTCCCATCCGCAAGCTGCAGGTTCAGATCGGTAAGCCTCAGAGTCAAGGCATTCTCATACTGTTCGGACATGGATTCTGTATTTGCCTGGAGTTCCTCCTGCAAAGCGTTGAAGCTATCCATATCCAAGGCCGCGCCACTGTACTTAATCTGTAAAGCCTGCATCTGGGCATCCGTCTTTGCCTCTGTCAGCCTGCCTGTGATCTCTGAAATCTGGCTCTGCAGATTTTCAAGCTCTGCGGCCTCATTCAGTGTAATCACGCCGTCCTCCAGGGAGATCTTCATCTGGTCTGTCAGCTTTGCGCCCAGATTCTCCAGCTTCCCCCTTAACCCGCTGTAATAGCGGTCCAGGCCGGAAATATCCGCCTCCCCTCCCGCCAGAAGCCTCAGGGCAACTGTCGCCTGGTAGTGGTTATCCTCAATGTACGCCTGGCTGGCGTTTAGAAAGCTTTCAACGGCTCCTTTGTACTCCTCTTGATCTGTCTCGGATAAGTCCATGCCAAGGCTAACTTTCCAGTTTTCCTTTTTCAGGTTGGATACGGAAGATTCCAGACCGCTCAATGCCAACTGTGTATCTGCCGTGGCCTTTGAAAATTCATTCAGTCCCCCCGCCATATCCCCAAAAGCGATATCGCCTGCCAGCTTTTTTACTTCCGCCAGCGACAGGGAAATATCCCCAAAAGCTCTCTTGGCCACATCTGCGCATTCTTCCTGGAACATCAGCGCGAACTGGGACGCGGAAACCTCCGAGTCATTCATGGCCTTGGACAGCGCCTCATTTTTGAAAGTGACATCCTCTATGGCCATCCCGGTAGCCTCAAATACTTTCTGGGCCTTCTGGGCTTCTTCCCGCATTTGCTCAACATTTTCCTGGTATTCCTCTTTTACCTTGTTTCCCTTGACCCAGCCCGCAATTCCTCCAACGCCGGCTCCAACAAGAGCGCCGACTGCTGTTCCAAATCCCGGAATGACAGAGCCGATTGCCGCGCCGGCCGCGGCCCCTGTGGCGACTCCGCCTGCTTTCCATGCCGCGGATTCTCCATAAGACTTTGACTCTTCCAGATTGTCGGAACGGATTGCCTTATACGCGTCCAGAGCACTGCTGATCAAGGTGGCTCCCGCGACCGCGCCTCCGGTTATCCCGGCGGCTCCAACCGCTGCCGCGGCTCCCCCAGACATAGCGGTTCCCGCTCCAAAATATCCTCCCGCGGTGGCGGATCCTCCAGTCAGGGAATATCCCGCGTTTGCCAGTATATTCAGCAGGCCGGTTCCCTGTACCATCTGGTTGCCTGTTCTTCCTACAAGGGAGCCGATCAGAGAGGTCCCTGTGGCCGCGTTTGTTCCAAACAGGCCTTTGCCTATATGAAATGCCCCTTTCCCCATGCTGATAAGGGGTGATGCCATTTTGCCCAGGAGAACCGCGGACAGGACAGAGGACAGTCCCGCCGATTCCCCTCCCGGAAGTAATTTTCCAGCGCTGGTCAGCAGATTCCCAAATCCCTGGAACAGTTTTCCTGATATCGTGTCAAAATCAAAGCCTTCTGAAAATCCTTTCGCGAACGAGGCACCGATACTCACTCCTTCGTCCAGCGTCTCCCCCAGGTCTATTCCCAGCAGCGTCATAACACCGGTCTTTAATCCGGTTCCGATGCCCGCTCCGATATCTCCAGCGAACTCCGCGAATTTTGCCTTTCCGGCGCTGTTCCACCAGTCTAAAAACGGTTCAGCGATAAATTCGTCCCACGCGATCTCAATCTTCCCAAAGAAATCCGCCTCCTTCCATTCCTTCGCCCCGGCAATCTCATCAAATTTCCGTTTTGCTTGATCCACCTTTGTTTCCACCCAGTCCATCAGATGATCCAGTCCCTGTTCAATATCCGGCATCTGATCTGTCAGCCAATCGGCAAGGCCTCTTACATAGGGAGATAACCTCTCACCAAAAGAGATCTTCACGCCATCCACGGCGCTCTGGAGCAGGGTAATGGAGCCTTGCAGGTTGTCCATCATGGTATCAGACATGCCTGCCGCGGCTCCGTCCGCGTTCTCAATTGCTTTTGCCAGCTTGTCATAATCCTGTGTCGACGCGTTGAGAACCGCCAGCAGGCCTTTCTGGGCCAGTGTGCCAGCGATTGTGTTCGCCAGCACGGATTTTTGCTGGGGGGACATATCCGCCGTGGCTGTTCTCAGCTCTCCCATAACATCTGACAATTTTCTTGCCGTCCCATCCGCCGTAAAAAACTCAATCCCAAGCTTTGATATGGCGTCAGCGGCACCATGAGTATTTGTGGAAAGCCTGGTAAAGATTGAGTTCAGGGCTGTGCCCGCCATGGTTCCCTTAATACCGGCGTTTGCCATAAGGCCGGTCATCAAGGCCACGTCCTCTATAGAGTAGCCAAGGGATCCCGCCATAGAGCCCGCGTATTTAAAGGTCTCTCCCATTCCGGAAACCGTGGTGTTGGCGTTGGAGGCAGCGGCGGCCAAAACATCAGAAAAACGACCCGCATCCGAGGCTTTCATGTTGAACGCCGTCAAAGCGTCTGTGACAATATCGGAGGTTGTCGCCAGATCCTCCCCGGAAGCCGCCGCTAAACTCAGAATGCCTTCTATGCCGCCCAGCATATCCTCTGTCTTCCAGCCGGCCATGGCCATATAGTTGAAGGCTTCCGCTGACTCCGCGGCCGTAAATTTTGTTGTGGCCCCCATCTCCTTCGCCTTATTCGTCAGCTTGGCCACTTCCGAACCTGTAGCGCCGCTTATGGCTTCTACCCGTGACATAGCGGCCTCAAAGTCTTTATAGGTATCTATCGTGTCTTTCAAACCTATACTGACCCCGAGGACCGCCCCTACTTGAAAGACAGGGTTCTTTAACAGGTTTATGATTCCCCTCACAGGTGAGGTGATCAGATCAACTGCTTTCATCGTCACGCCCCACGTCTTACCCGCGATCCCTTTTATCCCGCCTCCTATCACGGAGATCAGAGGGGAAATCTTATCCATGGCCTCCAGCGTCACTTCGTACTTTTCCTTGGCCCAGCTGGATAAGGTTTTTTCGGTCTTCGCGGCCCGCTTATCAAACTGGCTTACGGTTTCGCCCGCTTTCCTCACCGAGCCGCTGGCGTTATCCGCCGCCTGTTCCATCTTTACGAGATTTTTAATCGCCTTTGAAATCCCCGAGTCTGTATGATCAATCGTCTCAATGGGGATCTCGATCCTAACTGTCTCCGCCGCCGCCCTCCCCTCCTTTCGTCCGTGATTCCAGGGATTTTCTCATAGAGGCGAGCATAAAAGCCCGCGTTCCCCTGGACTTTTGATAAAACTCATCCGGGGTGATGCCGGTTGTCTGGAAAATATGGTGCAGCAGGCAGGCTTTTCCCCCGGCCTCTATTAGTTTTTTGCCACTTCCTCCAGATTGGACTCGTAGCCGCTGAGCTTATCAATCGCCTCCAGGATTTTATCCTTTTCACCAGCTTTCAGCGAATACTCGATCACATCCAACCCATTCATGATACGGTCTTTCTTGGCGTTGAGAGCGTTCCAGACTTTGCGGTTGTCCCACAATTTTTCCTTGTCCTCGTCCACTGTGGCCTCGTAAATGATAGCGGACTGGTATTTGATCCTGTCCGTATCTTCTGGCAGCTTCATTCCCAGCTGCTTATTCCGCACATACTTGGTATGCTTTTTCTTGCACTTCTCATATTCCTGGGAGCTGAGGGGCCGGATATGGAACGCGAAATACAGTCGTCCCTCACGAATAATCTCAATACGCTGTGTCTCTTCCGACGCGAATTCCGCTGCGTCGATAAGCCCCTGGATAAAATCCTCCTCATTCGCCCGGATCAGCGCTTTAGTATCTTCCGCATCCGTTTCATACTCTCTTACTTCCTGCCGCTCTGTCTCTTTATCCGCTTTGTCCTGGCCTATGCTTACACTTTTGACATATTCTTTTGACATTTGATCTCCTTTCAATCCCGCGTAATGAAAGAGGACGGCCTCCCGCCATCCTCCGTGGTTCCCATCGTTTTCTTACTGTCTGTCAACACTGAGCAGTGACTGCAGCCTGGGCGCTCTGTTGACAAAAAAGTTCCAGTTCCGCTTGATCACGTCTCCAGTGGAAACATTCTGAATATCCACCTGTCCGGAAGGAACGCAGTCCCGGTAGATCACCCGCTCTTCCGATCCGTTTCTCCCCATAAGGGATCCCTGAAAATCCCATACAGGCATAATCTGGGTTTCCAGGGCTTTCATAAGTTCCTCAATAAACTCATCATCCTCCACCACTACCTGTGACATGGTAAGGCTTACGGAAAACGTGTTCGCTGTCTCGTGCTCCTGGGCGTCGCCCAGCACACTGTATTTCGCGTTATTCCAGCTAACATTCGATGTAAATTCCGACACTGTGGCCAGCAATACGCCATCTTTGCTGTAGAACGCTCCATCCTTACCAGTTCTGGAATGCCTGGAATCACCTGCCGCTCTTTCATTTCTCATGATCGATACCTCCTATTCTTCGTTGGTGCTGAACCGGAACAGGAATGTCAGGTAGATGTGCTCCATGGAATCCTTGTCGATCACATCAATATCGAACCACGCGCTGTCCCCGTCCGCTTTATACCCGCCGCTTTCCGTCACAGAGCACGCCACCAGCTTTCCTTCCTCTCTCATGGAGTCACCCACACTCTGTATCTGGCTGATCACGGTCGCCCTTCCGTTAGTGTTATTGTCGACCTTGCCCACCAGGTCATCCGCGGTGGTATTGATCCTCCGGATCAGCTCAAAACGTGTCTTGACCCTTCGGATTTTTTTCCACCCATCGTCCTGATTGTCCGCTGGTGTGATGAGTGTGTTGACCGCGTTGTCAATCCATACCTGCTTTGCTTTGTTGTAGCTCAGCACGATACAGCCTCTTCTTTCCGCCGTGGCCATATCCGTGTTCGTGAGTTTTTCTAATATCTCGGAAAATCCGCTTATTACCGTATGCGTAAGGGAGGAACCGGCGGACACGGCACTGATCATCCCCGCGATCCTTGCCGCTGTCTGGTAGCCGTCAATCTCCGTTCCCTGCTCAGCCACCCAGGCATTCAGGACATAATTCATCTTCTCATCATTAAAAGCCGCTGCGTGCTCCATCCTGGTCTCTAAGTCCACCGAATGCCTTTCCGCCACAACCGCCTGCGCAAGCGACCCCGCGTCAAAGATCCGGTTCAGGAAGGACTGCAGAAGCAGATGTACCTCCGGGTCTTCCGTATCCACGCAGATTGTATTAAACTCAAATAGCTCAACCTGGGTGAAAGCGTTGGCGTAATCCCCGGTTGTTGTCCGCGGATTGGTCCCCCCGGTGAAAGCGCTCTGGGAGACTGCCGCAAGCCGCGCCGGCCCTTTTCCTTCCATCAGCTCCGCCTTAAAGTTCTTGGAAGCTGACAGGGCATCCGCCAGCGCGCCGGCCTCCCCTTCCCCGGCCGTAAACTCGACCTTCTCAAATTCCATTGCGCCTGTGTAAAAAATACATTCTTTTAAAGAGGAATCCGAAAGTTTCTCCCGAACCGTAACCGTGAAATCCGTATCTCCCGGATATTTCGCTGTAACGCTGAGCGCGTCTTCCCCGTCCACGTCTTTTAAATGAATGGTTCCCTGGGTGCCTCCGTTGCCTGCCCGGCAGGCGATGATCGTCCGCGCGCCGCCAGCGATAGCCTCTTTCATGGCATCCGTGGTAAGCCCGGTCCCAAAAGTTTTTTCATATCCGTCCTCGGCGCTTAACTCCACCGCTGTATTCAGCGGCCCAAAATCCGCCTTGAAGATCACGGCTGTCACCCCGTTCATGATTCCAGCGGCCTGGTTATCGCCTTTTTTCTGGATATTGAAATAGGCTCCAGGGCGAACCTTGGTCTCGCCTAAGATAAATGTGCCCGCCATCCTTACTTAACCTCCTTCCCTAAAAATTTCTCCACAATCTCCTTTGCCTCAGAAACCGTACATTCCGATTTTCCCGCTGTCTTCAGAGCCACTAAGACGCATTCCTGCCTGGTTCCGAAGATTTTCTTCGCGTTGGCCGCGAACTCACTTGCTGAGTAAACGGGATCACTCGCGGCTTTTGGCCCTTTCTTCAGCACCTGCTCCTGTGTTGCTTCCGCCTTATTTTCGGCTGCTTTGACATCCTTTGACGCTTCTTTTGACATCGCGTACTGTACCTCCTTATTTATACTGAACATGGGCCGCTGTCAAAGTACACGGCTTAGCCTTATACCTCAGCAGCCCATAGTGACCTGTCACAAAAACCTGGCCGTCTTTCAGATAGTCAGATTTATAATTTACCTGGAGACGCTTAATGAACATTGGCGAATGGTCCAACATGATCATCTCTCCGTCTAGCGATATGTGGTTCGCGATCGCCGCGGCCATCTTAATCCTCGTTTCACTGTTTGGGCATAAAATGTGGATGGCGATTCTGCCATCCATCCACGCGACTGTATTCGTTTCCTCAGACTTATCCACGGATACCAGCCGGCAGTAGATCACCGGCCTTTCCGCTGTCGCCTCCGTTATTTCTTTCATCCTGTCATATCCCATAATCAGGCATTCCGGATACAGCTCCTTTATGTACTTATTAGCCGCCATTACCGGATCAGGATCAGACGTTTCCTGGGAAGGATATTCCAGAATATCAAACCGGATCTCACTTCCGATTGTCACATTTCCTTTCTTTTCATCTATGGTGAAAGCGTCCGTCCTTGCCCACGCGAAACAGTATGGCGTGCCTCCCGCGGGCTTTAAGATCACGTCCCGCAGGCAGCCCCTTACCAGCGGCTCAATAGCCTCTGGTGTAATTTCTGTTGTATTCTGACACAGCAGGGACACTGACAGCGTACCGGCACTATGCCTTTCCTCGTTTGCCTGCAGGTCAAAATTATAAATTACCTGTGGGTACTGAGTGTTTCCACCCCACCCCTCCTGACTTTCATCCGGCGGCTCCGGACTGAAAACGGCAGGCACCCCGCTGAATACAGCCAGGCGCTTTGTCAGGTTCTCTGAACCAACAAGCCTCTTATGAATCAGTTCCTCCAGCATCATTGTCCTCCGCTCCTTCCGTTTCCCGCTGGTTCTCATCTGGCTCTGTTCCATATTCCTTTACTTTCTTCATATCAGCGGACCACCGGATTTCCCACTGTCCATCTACCACTTCGGACACCGGGATAATAAAATGATTGGTCACATTGCCAATACCGGGGTAATACTGTACTATCAGCTGATCCTCTGTAGCCGCTGTCACAAACCCCGCTTTTCCCTCATTCCATGAACGGTGCCTGCCCCAAAGCAGATGCCCGCGCCCGATCTCAGCCAGTTCAAAGACCGCTCTTGGATTTTCTGTCACCAGCGCCATGCCTCATTACCCCTCCTATGTGTAAGGCTCCCTGAGAATCCTCTGGATCTCTGGCGTAGCCTTTTCCTTAATTTTATCCACAAATGGCCTGGGAGCCATCTTTGATGTACCGTTCTCCAGAAGGGTCGCGTATTTTTCCTGGCTTTCCAGTACCGCAGTAACAAGAGTCCCTCCCCTGGAGGATTTTTCGCTCTCCACCTGACCGTTCCAGTGCATACGGAGATTTCCTGTCCTCCTGGCCGGTGGCTCTCCAGGAGCGGAGGCGGTATACCTGGTCTTATATGGATACTTTCGATATCTCCTCCCGCTTCTTTGTCCTTTCAATACTTCCAGTTCCGCGTTCCGCAGGGCGTTTGCCACCCGAACGCCTCTGGAAACCACTCTCCGGTTAATATCTGTCACCTGGCCTTTTATAGTCGCGCGGATAGCGCTGCCAGCGCTCCCGGCTTTTCCATCTACCCATAATCTCACTTCGCGTCCCGCCTTTCCTCAGCGTAATATATCGTTGAAATACCAAGAGAGCCGGCATCGTCAATATCAACGATGTGGAACACACGCTCTCCAAGCACCAGTTTGTCGGTACGCTTTGCCTTTGGACTGCCGGCCTGCGCGATGGTATGAGTGACAACATGATCTTTCTGGCTGTGGTTCGTCCGATCATCGTCAGAGGCTTCCGCCAGACACCCCTTCAGGATCTTTGTCCCATCACCGATATGGCTATTCGCTACTCTTCCTGTGCTTGTCACAACCTGCCTGTTCTCCTCAACGATGAAATCTTTGAACAGATTTCCCGGCCTGACATACATCATTCTCACGTTGTTCATCGGTTTCCCGCCCTTTCATTTCGCTGCATACCGGTATAAAAATATGGAGGCTTGTTACGGGCTCCGTTCGCGAACTTAGGTACACCGCGCGATTCGGCCTTTACCTCTTTCTCCAAAGTCTCATAATCTTTTCTCCAAAGTTCTGCCCGGTCATGCATTGCCAGGGAAAGCGGTCCTGTTTTTGTGTCAACTTCGTAAGAGAACCGGCGGCACAAGCTCTCCAGCAAAAAAAGTTTCGCGCGTTTCCATGACGCGGGGTACGCCCCTATAGCCGCCTGTATTTCCTGATCGGTTAATGCCGTTGTGTCCGAACCGCCCTCTACCATTGTATCACCCAACTCAAACCTCATGCGGTCTTTGCCAAACTCCTTGATATTCCCCGGCTCATATGTGTACGCGCTACTCGCCATTAGGTATCAGCTCCCTCCGTATTGACACCTGTGGTCGCGTTACCGTCTATGGATTCGTTCTGACTGTCGGAAATAGAGAATATGTTATCTGCCTGCTTTTTGGCGGCGTCCCTGATTGTTTTACGAGTGTCCGCCGCATGGAGAAGTACCAGGACATTCTCGGATTTTACCCTGGCAATCGCCTCCGCCCCATCCGTGGCGTTCATCTGCATAATGCTGAATACCTGCTGGATTTCCTCCGGAGTTGCCGGAACCACTGTCCTCTGTTCGTTATCCTCATCAGAACTTCCTTTTACCGGAATAATCACGGTACCCTCGGACAATAAGCCTTCCCTCCGCGCAACGCCTGCTGCCTTCTGTGACTCCTTTTGCTTCCGCTCCATTTCCAGAACCGTATTGTTTACCGCCTCGCTAACCGCCTCAGCAACCATTTTTTCTACCTGCTCCCGCGTAAAAAAGGTACCAGACTCTCCAGCCGATACCCTTTCCGTATCATTCACGATGGTAATGACTCCCATCTTTTCCTGCATCCTGGCATCCGCCACAAGGTCTGCCGGAATTTCATCACCGATATAGAACTGTCTGCCGCCAAAGCCGCAGGGCTTACTCGCGATCAATCTCATGGCGCTCCCTCCTTACACCGCGTCCGCGAAGAACATGGCCAGATCATCCGCTGTCTTTTTCATGTCCATGGCCATAAGTCCCTCAATGAACTCGGAATGGGTACCATTCTCTCCCGGATAGCTCAGGACCGGAAGGATATTGCCGTTCCCCAGCATATCCCATGTGAAAATATATCCGGCGGAAGGCTCATCAATGGACGGAGTATCTGTCGCGTACGCCAGCAGAAAAGCGTTGGGGTCACCAATGTACTCCATTTTTGCCGCCTGTCCTATCTCTGCCTTGTTCATAATGGATCTCTGCACCGTGATTCTGTCGATCTCAAAAAGCTGCGCCAGCACGTTCAGCGTAACGGAGGCGGGATTTGCCGTGGAGCCGCCGTATTTTACCCTTTCCAGGATTGCCGGGTGTTTCTTCAACGCGTTAAACACATTGACACCCAGTGCCAGTCTGTTCGGCGTACGGCCAGTAGCCTCCTCCATCGCTGTTTTCTTCTCGTCCACGAAAGACACAGGATCGGAATTGCCGTTGCTGAGCTTAATGAACTGCCCAGAGGTGGGAGCGGTGGAATCCACCCCAGTAAACTCCTGGCCCCATACACCCTTTTTGAAGAACTGGCGGGCAAACCAGGAATCCTGGTGAATATTCGCCTGCCCAGCCATGGTTTTTGTCCTCTGCCACCTCGGGTCCGCCGTCTTCGGTCCCAACCTCCGGTTGAGGTCTGTCTGCCTGATCTGGTCAATACCCATAATCATCTGATCTACTACGCAGGCATAGGTTTCCGTATGCTCAGAAAGCACTGCCGGGTCCACCTTGCCATATGCCGGTTTTCTATGCCAGTTGTCGCGCAGCAAATCCTCCTTGTCGAAAATGTAATAATTGTCAGAGGACAGTGAAACCGGGCAGATCGGGAAAATCGTCTTTGCGAAGCTCCTCGCGTCACTCTGGTAATATGCCAGCGCCATGTTGGACAGCGCTGTATGTGGTCTGAAAGCACCCTTCGCGATATCCGCCTGGATACTCGCCGCTGTTCTTTTCGCCATTCTTCTTTACCTCCTGTTCTAATTCTTCTGGTATTTGGCAATCTGCGCTCTGCAGTAATCATCTTTTGCCACTGTAGAAAGCGCGATACCCACTACATAGTTACCGGCCTCGGCCTTGACAGCTAAGCCATTAGATGCCGTGACTTCCTCTCCCTTGGCAATATCGCCTCCAGCCAGGATATAACCGATATCCTTAATCTGGATGTCAACATCATCACCAGCGTTAACTTTTCCAGACTCCACACCGGAAATATCATTGACTCCGGCCTCAATCAGCGCAACCCCTACCAGAACGACGGAACCATCCGCCGCCAGGACAACATTGCCGTCCTGATCGTAAGCCATAATCCGATTCCTCGCGTCCTCGATATCGGCTCCGGCTCGCTCCGTGATTGTCACACTCTGATTGATCTGTACACCATTGAAATTTCTGTTCGCCACCTTCTTATCCTCCTTCCTTAGAATCCCGCCTCAGCCTCGTATTCATCCATCAGCTCCGGATTGTCCTCCCAGGCCTTTGCCATCGCGGAAGCGTAGTCCATAGAAGAATCTTTCTCCATATACCCCTTCGCGATGGCCTCAACTTTCGCCTCAGCCGCCCCCACCGCACTGGAGCCGTGACCGGACTTGCCGATCTCCGAGAACACGCCGGACTTCTCAACCGCGGTTACCGCCTGGTCCAGTACGGCGATCATATCATTGTAGGCGGTTCCTCCCGCCGCTTGGAGGCTCTTGAACAGGGGCACCAGTTCCTCTTCCTTTTTGCCAATGATCGCGTATTTCTTCGCTACTTCGGTAAGCTCCCTGGCCTCCGCTTCCTCACGGAATTTCTTCAGGCTTTCCAGCTCTGCCCTCACCGCGGGATGCAGCCCCTTGTAAATGCTGTCGGATTCCTCGGCAGGCGCTGTAGTGTCAGCCGCTGGCTGAGTCGCGGACTTGGTTACTGTCGGTTCCGCGGGTGCGGAAGCCAGTACCGTCTCCGCCGCTTTGCTGTCCGGAACGGCTTCATCATCCGTGCCATAACGCTTTTCGATGCTTTCCAGGAAAGCCCTCTCGGCGTCTGTCAGTCTGCTCTTGTCGATTGTCATTCCCATTTTCTTTTCTTCTCCTTTCAGGTTATCATTATCGTCTGATTTGGCGTCTTTTCCGGCCTTTTCGATGGATTTGTTCAGCCTTTTCACCGCGGCTTTCATGGTCGCCAGCTCCGACTCTGACGCCTCCTCACTTTTCTTAACGATGTTCGCCACCTTGCCGCTGGACCATTTGGGGATTGTCTCCCCCACCAGCGCGTAAAACTCATTAAGGCTCTCCCTCATCGCTTTCTCCGAATCCGTACTATCCAACTCCTCATCACTGAGAATGGAACAGAAAGAAGACTGCAGCGCGTAACAGATATCCCATATCTCATCGGCGATCTTCCCGGTGTTCACCGCGTTGATCCTTTCCGTGAAACTCATGGAGGAGCCTTTCTGTATCTCCTCCATCGCGTTGTCAATCTCGCCCTGATCCATTCCCGCTGCCTTACCGATGAGTCTAAACAGCTTTTTTAGGATATTTACGGATTCTTTTTTGCTGTCCTCTTCCACGGCTTGCTCATCCCCATTTTTTCGCTTTATCATTTTGATGTGAGCGTCTGGATTAGCGCCCTCATCCACAAAATCCACTTTCTTGATTTTGAGGTTTCTCAGTCTTGTGGCCACTTTACCGCCTCCTTTCTATGAATTTTATATATAAA
>Ga0137310_100754_pt1 | contig 21660 bp, 17 predicted proteins | sample NAcewiD2O_June_2_FD_97183 | JGI IMG/M metagenome (GOLD analysis project Ga0137310, IMG submission 97183) | Mouse cecal microbial communities from Vienna, Austria - N-Acetylglucosamine amended D2O_June | ecosystem: Host-associated > Mammals > Digestive system > Large intestine > Cecum | place...
TCTGGCCTTTGACCTGTTTTCAAAATAAAACACTTATTCGAGGAGGTAGATCATGAAAAAAGCTTTGGCTCTTTTACTGTCTCTGACAATGGCTCTTTCTCTGACCGGCTGCGGCAGCGGCGGAAATTCTGAGACACCAGCGGCAACGACAGCAGCGGCGGCAGGGTCGGAGGATGGGGGCGCTGCCCCGGAGACGGAGGCTCCCGGTGCGGACCTGCCAGCAGGGACGACGCTGTCAGACAAGAAGATTGAGGTTGGCTACAACACTTCCATCGACTCATTAAACTGCTTCCGCTCCAATACAGGGCGGAATGCTCCATACCTTATGAACCTGTTTGAGTCTCTCGCGGTGCTTTCGCCGGAGAGCAGGGAGATGGAACCCTGGGCGGCCAAGTCCTGGAGCACCGAGGATGGCGGCTACACCTACACCATTGAGATCTGGGACAACATCAGCGACAGCGAGGGCAACCATATCACCGCGGACGACATTGTGTGGTATATCAATACTGCAAAACAGAAAGCCCTGATGCCCAACTTCGGAAAGATTGACAGCGTCACAAAGACCGGCGATTACACCGTTGAGGTAAAGCTGAGCACCAACATTGTAGGAGCCTTTGAGGCATTGCTCTTTGACACCAAGATCATTTCACAGAAAGCCTTTGAGGCCAGCTCTGACGAGTTCGCGACCAAAGCTGTGACCACCTCCGCCTACACCTGCACTGAGTTTACGCCAGGCAACAGCATTGGATTTACCAGGAGGGACGATTACTGGCAGACCGATATTGACGCGATTCCGGAGTGTGTTCGTCCCCTTGTGAAGGAGATCAACTACCACATCATCACCGAGGCCTCTCAGCTGGGCATTGCCCTTGAGACCGGAACTGTCCAGGTAGGGATCGATGTGGATTCCACCACTGGCTCTCAGTTTGTGGGAAACAACCAGTTTATTGTGAACCTGACTGACGGCCAGCAGGGCTGGGAGCTGTTTTTCTCCGGTGCCGAGAGCAGGGTAGTCGCGGAAGATCAGGCTCTTCGCCAGGCGATCTGCTATGCCATTGATGAGGAGGGCCTGATCACCGGCCTGTGCGCGGGCTACGGCACCCGGATGTGGGATGTCTGCCCTCCTGACCGAATCGGCTTCCTGGACAAGTGGAAAGACGAGGCCTACTATGAGTACGACCCGGACAAGGCAAAGGAGCTTCTGGAAGCTTCCGGCTACAACGGGGAGACCCTGACCCTGCTGTGTTCTTCCACCACTTTTGTGTCGAGATGCGCTCAGATGATCCAGAACTATCTGGCAGCTGTTGGGATTAAAATGGAAATCAACAGCGTGGATTCAGCCCTTTTGACTGCCATCCGCCTGGACGGAACCCAGTACGACATGTTCATCAATACCATCGGCGGAACCTATCTGCCTGACCACTGGACCATCCGCTACGACCCGGCTGCCTATGAGACCGGCGACGCCACCAGCCGCCACGACTATGACCTGGCTGAGCTGATGTACGAGACCTGGACCACAGACGGATTTACCGATGAGAATATTGACAAGGTACATAACTATATCAAGGAATCCGCCATCGCGTACGGCATGGTCAATCCTCAGTCCTTTACCATCTGGCGCAATGACGCGGGCCTGGTGAAGGAGGTAAGAGGAGGCCTGACAAACTACGTGATTCCGTCAGCCTGCCAGTACCAGTAGAAGCTGCCCTGAAACCGGCGGGGGTTTTAGGCCCCCGCCATTTTTATGTACACGGGGCGGAGAGGAAATGTGGCCGTTTGCACGGCCCCGCCCCGGTACGGCAAGTAGGTGGGGAGACCTCCCCTACTTGATTTTCGATGTTGGAGGAAAGTTATGCTCAAATACATAGGCAAACGACTGCTGTGGATGATCCCCATCGTCCTCGGTGTCACGATCTTGGTGTTTACCATGATGACTTTCTGCCCCGGCGATCCGGCAGAGATCATTCTTGGAACAACTGCCACAGAGGCAGACCTTCAGGCAAAGCGGGTGGAACTGGGATTAGACCAGCCCTTCCTGGTGCGCCTGGCCACTTATATGAGTGATGTATTTATCCATTTTGACCTTGGCAATTCCTGGCTTACAGGCGTGAATATCATCCCCACCATAATGGAGAGGATGCCCCGGACCGTGGTTCTGACGGTGGTGACGCTGATCATCGCTTTCGGCCTGGGCATTCCGCTGGGAATCATGGCCGCCACTCACCAGAACCGCTGGCAGGATCATATTTCCATGATTCTGGCCCTCATCGGCGTGGCCATCCCCAACTTCTGGCTGGCTCTTCTCCTGGTTCTTCTCTTTTCCGTTAAGCTTGGCTGGCTTCCGGCCATGGGCATCGGAACAGGTATCGCTGGTCTCCAGTATTATATCCTTCCGGCCTTGTCCAACTGCGCCGGCGCTCTCGCCAACTGCGCCCGCCAGACCCGCTCCTCCATGTTGGACGTGATCCGGGCGGACTACATTACCACCGCCCGCTCCAAGGGTGTTCCGGAGAATGTGGTGATTATAAAGCACGCTCTGAAAAACGCGCTGATCCCCATTATCACCATGATGGGCACCAGCTTCGGACGTCTCCTGGGCGGCGCCATGATCATTGAGACGATTTTCAGTATTCCCGGCATGGGAACCTACATCATCGGCGCTGTCAATAACCGGGATTACCCTATCGTCCAGGGCGGGACCATTTTCCTGGCAATTGTGTTCAGTATCATGATGCTTTTAGTGGACCTGCTCTACGCGGCCGTTGATCCCCGCATCAAGGCCCAGTACGCGTCCGGCAAAAAGGGAAAGAAGGTGAAGAAATGATGGCAGGTATCGCCGAAAAGGCGGCTGTGAAGCCCCACAAAAAACAGACGGAATTTGCCCGGGTCATGAAGCAGCTGAGGAAAAATAAGGTAGCCATGGCAGGACTGATCGTCATGGCCGCGGAATGTCTTCTGGCTCTTCTCTCGCCCTGGATCATTCCCTACGACTACACGGCCATGGACATGGCAAACTGTTTAAAAGGCCCGACGGCGGCTCATCTTTTCGGCTGCGACGACATGGGACGGGATATTTTCAGCCGGGTGCTTTACGGCGGAAGATTCTCCATCTCCATCGGCATCATCGCGGTATCGATTTCCACTGTTTTCGGAATCATGATCGGTTCCGTGGCGGGCTACTTCGGGGGGCAGGTTGACAATGTGATCATGCGTCTTCTTGACATCATCCAGGCCATCCCCGGAATGCTTTTAATGATCGTGATCTCCGCCGTTTTAGGCCCTGGTTTTATCAACACTGTCATTGCCCTTTCCGTGGGAAGCATCCCCGGCATGGCCCGTATGCTCAGGGCCCAGATGATGAAGGAGAGGGATAATGAGTACATCGAGGCGGCCCAGTCCATCAACTGCGGCCGTGTGCGTATCATCGTGAACCATCTGATTCCCAACTGCATTTCGCCCCTGATCGTACAGGCTACCATGGGAGTGGCCCAGACCATCACCATGGCCGCCGGACTGAGCTTTATCGGACTGGGCGTGCAGCCGCCGACGCCGGAGTGGGGAGCCATGCTTTCCGGTTCCCGCCAGTTTATGCGTCAGGCACCGCATCTGGTGATCTTTCCCGGCCTGGCCATCGCTGTCACGGTCCTTGCCCTGAATCTGCTGGGAGACGGCCTGAGAGATGCCCTTGACCCGAAATTAAAGAACTGACCACAGGAGGGGAAAAACAATGTCTGAAAATAAGACTGAGAATAAAAATATGCCTTTTCTTTCCATAAAGGATCTGAAGGTGGAATACATGTCTGACGGGCAGGCCGTCCATGCGGTGAACGGTGTTTCCCTGACCCTGGAGAGGGGAAAGACCCTGGGCCTGGTGGGAGAGACAGGAGCGGGAAAGACCACCATCGCCAAGTCCATTCTCCGCATACTGCCGGATATCGGCTGTCACATCCGGCAGGGGGAAATCTGCCTGGATGGCGACAATGTGCTGACCCTGCCGGAGCATGACATGCGCAAGATCCGGGGCAACAAGGTTTCCATGATCTTCCAGGACCCTATGACGGCCTTAAACCCGGTACAGCGGGTAGGCGAGCAGATTGCGGAGGTGGTTCAGCTCCACAGCGACGGCAAGACGGACAGTGAGGCCAGGGCCAAGGAAATGCTTGAGATCGTGGGCATCCCGGCGGAGCGCTACTATGAGTATCCCCATCAGTTTTCCGGCGGCATGAAGCAGCGGGTGGTTATCGCCATCGCCCTGGCCTGCAACCCGGACCTGCTGCTGGCGGACGAGCCTACCACTGCCCTGGATGTGACCATACAGGCTCAGGTTATGGACCTGATCGGGGAGCTTCAGAAGAAATACAACACAGCCATGCTGCTGATCACCCACGACATGGGCGTTGTGGCCCAGGTCTGTGACGATGTGGCTGTGATCTACGCGGGAAATATTGTGGAGTACGGAACAAAGGAGCAGATCTTCGACCATCCCTCTCACCCCTACACCGTAGGCCTTTTCGGGGCAATCCCGGACATGAATGAGGACGAAATCTGGCTCCATCCCATAGACGGGCTTCCTCCTGACCCCACGGACCTGCCCCAGGGCTGCGCCTTTAGCCCCAGGTGCAAGTACGCCGGGGAGGAGTGCCAAAAAGGACCTATTGCCATCTACGAGACCGCGGACGGCCACCACTGCCGCTGCTGCCGCGTGGATGAGATCAGGAAGCAGGAGGGATGAGAGATGACGCCGGTAATTGAAGTTCAGAATCTGAAAAAATATTTCCAGACCCCCAGAGGGCTTCTCCACGCGGTGGACGATGTTACCTTTACCATCGAGGCGGGAAAGACCCTGGGGGTGGTAGGTGAGTCCGGCTGCGGAAAATCCACCCTTGGAAGAACCATTATCCATCTCCACGAGAGCACTGCCGGAAAGATTTTCCTGGAGGGCCAGGATGTGACAAAGGTTTCCGGCAAGGCCCTAAAGAAGGCCAGGGAGAAGATGCAGATTATTTTCCAGGATCCTTATTCCTCCCTGGATCCAAGAAAATCCATTGACAGCACCATCCGGGAGCCTCTGGCGGTGTCAGGCCGCTTCTCCAAACCGGAGATCGAGGACCGCACAAAACAGCTGATGGAGCTGGTTGGAATCGACGAGCGTCTGCAGAAAGCCTACCCCCATGAGCTGGACGGAGGCCGCCGCCAGAGGGTGGGCATCGCCAGAGCCCTGGCCCTGGACCCCAAGTTTGTGGTCTGCGACGAGCCCGTGAGCGCCCTGGATGTTTCTATCCAGGCGCAGGTGCTGAACCTGCTTAAAAAGCTGCAGATGGACCACGGCCTGACCTACATGTTCGTGACCCATGACATGTCGGTGGTGCGCCATATTTCCGACGACATCTGTGTCATGTACTTAGGACAGGTGGTGGAGAAATGCTCTGCCAAGGAGCTGTTTAAAGCTCCCATGCACCCCTACACCAAGGCGCTTTTGTCAGCCATCCCCTCTGTGGACATTCACCATCCCACCAAGCGGGAGATCCTGAAAGGTGAGCTGACTTCGCCTATTAATCCCCAGCCGGGATGCCGTTTTGCCGCCCGCTGCCCCTATGCCGGGGAGGCCTGCCATCAGGCCCAGAAGCAGGAGGAGGTCTCCAAAGGACATTTCGTCACCTGCTGCCGGGTTCATGAGGTGAATTGAATCCCGAAGATATGTGGGGAATACAGGAGGAACTGCCATGAGAATAGGATTTCTTACAAACAGCCTGGCGGAGGAGGCAAAACGCCAGAAAAGCCAGCGCTTTGGGACCCTGGAGAGCATAGCGGAGTGGGCTGCGGAGAAGGGGTTCGCGGATCTGGAATGCGGCCCCTCCCTTCCGCTGGATGAGGAGATGTATGCCAGGGTTCTGGATCAGGGAAAGATCGGCATCACCGCCCTGATCTATTGCCGCAATTTTTTGAGCACAGACCAGGCCGAGGCCGGGGAACACCTGGCCCAGTTAAAAAAGCGGATTGAGTTCGCGGGACGCCTGGGAATCGAGAAGGTGGTTACATCTACGGGCATTGACAAGTCCATTGAGGAAGGGATCTACGACAGGGACCCGGCGGTGAAGGACCGGGGAAACATGATCCGGCGCATCCCGGTCCGCAGCCTGGACCGGTTCGCGGACATCTTTGGCCCTATTGTGGAGCTGGCGGAGAAATGTGGAGTGAAACTGTGCTTTGAAAACTGTCCGCTGATGGGAAATATCGCCATTTCCCCGGCCATGTGGACCCTGATCTTTCAGCGTCTGGACAGCAAAATGGTGGGATTGGCTTATGATCCCAGCCACCTTGTGTGGGAATTTATGGACCCCTATGGCCCGGTTTCTGAGTTTGGGGCCCGGATCTTCCATTTTCACGCGAAGGACACAGCCATTGACAGGGAGCGGCTTCGAAAGACCGGCATTTTGACGGACTTCTCCTGGTGGACCTACCGGATACCGGGGCGGGGGGAGATCGACTGGAGCCGGATGCTGGGAGAGCTGAAAAAGATAGGCTACAGCGGAACCGTCAGCATTGAACATGAGGATAAAGACTACGAAGGAACCCTTGAGGCCGTGGAGAGAGGGATTGTGGCCTCCAGAGAGTTTTTGAGCCAGTATCTGTAGAAAAGGAGTGCTTGATTTATGATTAAGATTGGAATTATCGGCACCGGAAATACCATAGGAATCGCCGGGATGCACATCAACGCCTACAAGCTCTGTCCCGACGCGGTGATCACCGCTGTTTACGATATCCTGCCGGGGCGGGCCCAGAGCTATATTGATCAATATGAACTAAAGGATGCGGTTGTCTGTAAAAATGAGCAGGAGGTTTTTGAAAAATGCGACGCGGTCAGCATCTGCACGCCCAATGCCACCCATGTGGAGCTGGCTGTGGCGGCGCTGAAGGCTGGCTGTCATGTGCTCTGCGAGAAGCCCTTCGCGCCAACGGCGGCAGATTGCGGGGAGGCCGTAAAGTACGCTAAGCTGACCCAAAAGGTGGCCATGATCGGCCTTTGCTACCGGGATATTCCAGGCTTTGTCTATATGAAAAAGCTGATTGATGAGGGTGCTGTGGGGAAGGTGTTTTTTGTCCGGGAGGAGCAGGGCGGAGACAGAATCGGGAATCCCCAGGTGAAGCTGGAGTGGAGGATGGAGAAGGATTTGTCCGGCCCCGGCGCTTTGGCGGATTTCGGCAGCCATATGATGGATATCTGCGATTACCTGCTTAGGGATTCCTGCGGCAGGATAAGGGAGGTCCACTGTATGCAGGATAAGCTTATCCCGGAGAGGGAAATCATCGGGAGTCCTGGACAGATGGGGCCTGTAACCAATGACGATGTGTCCTGCTGGAACTGCCGGACAGAGAAGGGGACACTGTACAGCTTTACCGCCAGCCGTATCGGCGCGGCCTTTATGCTGGAGATCGTGGGCTCCGGCGGGAAACTAACCTTCCATGGCGCGAGGCCATTTGAGCTTACGGTACAGCGGAAGGACCCCGATGGCGGTTATTCCTCAAAGCCGGAGGTGGTGCCTGTGCCCCAGGAGTGCTATGGGCCGGATGAGATCGCGCCCAGAGAGCCAATGGCCATTAATTTCTACTATGAGATCCGCCAGTTCCTGGATGTGATCCAGAAAAAGCGGACCACAGAGCTGACCTTTGAGAGAGGGCGCTATATCCAGGAGCTGATCGAGGCGGCCCAGAGGTCCGCGGACACGGGGGAGACCGTGAGTTTGTTTTAACACTGGTCCATAGGAGGAGGAGAGAAAATGAGATTTGGCGCGCATTGTGTGCTTTACGGCCCTGAGACAGGCACAGACCCCCGGGCGGTTATCAGCCGCCTGGCAAAGACAGGGGCACAGGGGTGTGAGCTGGGAGAGAGATTTTTCGGTGTTGACCGGAGAGAGGAACTTTCTGCCATTCTCGCGGAAAACCATATGGAGCTGGCTGGGATGCACTGCAACGGCTTAAAGCTGATGGATATTCTTACACAGCCGGACACAGCCATGGCGGCCCTTGAGAAAGTGGCGGGTTTTATGGCTCCCCTGAAGAATAAAAACGTTATCGCCACCGGGGGAGTGCCGGTGGATGAGATCCGGGGCTGCCCCATCAGCGGCGGGGCCCCCTCCCCGGAGCTTCACGACCCGGATAAGGTGAAAGAGCTGGCTATCGCTTTAAATGGGATGGTCAGGGAGATACGGGAGAAATACGGGGTCCAGGTTCATTACCACAACCACAGCTGGGAGTTCGCCGATAAGGGGCTTATTTGGTTTGCCCTGGCCGAGTACGCCCCGGACCTGAAATTTGCCCTGGATACGGGCTGGGCGGCGGCTTCCGGCTTCGGGCCTCTGGAGCTGATAAAGCAATACCCCGGCAGGTTTGACTATATCCATTTGCGTGACTGCGGGCCCCTGAAGGGGAATCCCCAGGAAAACACCTTTGACCAGACCCACAAGGGTTTTAAAGAGCTGGGTACGGGAGGGATGGGTTATCCCGGCCTTATCCGGGACTTAAAGGATGTGCTGAGGGAAGACGCCTGGGCTATCGTGGAGTATGAGATCGGGAACTTTGACCAGAACAGCTATCTGGGGGCCATCCATTATCTGAAAGGCCTTCAGGATATGGCGGATGAATACCGGAAAGAGGGATGAACATGAAAAAACTGAGGATCGGGGTCATGGGCTGCGGCCGGATCTACCAGGTGTACAGGGAAGCGTTTGAGAAGCTGGCCGGTGAGATGGAGCTTGTGCTGGCGGTGGATAAGGAGCTGCCCCGTGCGGAGGCCGCGGCCAAAGGGCATGAGAATTGCCTGGCTTCGGACACTGTGGATCTGAAAGAGATCCGGTGGCTTTTGAGGCAGCAGAAAGTCGACCTTGTCCACATCCTGCTGCCTCATTTTCTTCACGGGCGCTACGCGAAGGCGGCCATGGAGAGCGGTGTCAACGTTCTGACCGAAAAGCCTATTACCATCAGCCTGTCAGAGGCCGATGAGCTCATAGGGGTCCAAAAACAAACAGGCACGCAGCTGGGAGTCATCTTTCAGAACCGCTATATAGCAGGCGTCAGGAAGGTTCGGGAGCTGATTGGGAGCGGAGCCATGGGCAGGGTGAAGGGTGCCTGCTCCAATTTAAACTGGTACCGGCCAGAGAGCTACTATCAGTGTGACTGGAAAGGAAGCTGGGAGAAAGAGGGCGGCGGCGTTGTTATCGACCAGGCCATCCATTCCATTGACCTGGTGCGCTATATGACCGGGCTGGAGGCGGAGAGGCTTATGGGGCATACCTCCAGGCGGGTGCTGACAAATATCCAGGTGGAGGACGAGGCGGACGCGGCGATCTGGCTGGAGAACGGGGCGGTCTATTCCTTTTACGCGTGCAATTATTTTACCACAAACAGCCCTATCCGGGTCAGCGTAAGCTGCGAGAAGGCCACGGCCACGCTGACACATGAGCAGATGGAAATTGCCTGGGCAGATGGGAGGAGGGAAGTGATCCTTCCGGAGGCAGAGGGATCCGGTACAGGCGAGAGTTACTGGGGTGCCTGCCATTTGGCCCAGATCAGGGAGTGTTACCGGGCCCTGGCTCAGGGACAGGTTATGCCCTGGGAGCCAGAGGACGCGAAAAAGACTTTGGCCATTGTCCAGGGCATCTATGAGTCAGCCAGGATACAGGGTGAGGTACGCCTGTGACAGGCCTACACCTTAACCTTCCCGGTGTTGAATTTCTGTATCTTCCGGCCATAGATTGACTGTATGAAATCCATGCGGTACTTATCATGCTGGAGATACAGCTTGTCTTTTGGCGGCCAAGAGAGCATCATGGAAAATCGCTCCTCCTCCGTCATAGGCGTCCTGGAAAAATAAATGTACAGGGTTCCGGTTTTGTCGGGGTTGCCCTTGTTGAAGATCCCTGCCCCGGCCACGCCCACTTCCCCCATCTCGTCCCAGGTCATGGACATGGTGGTACGGCCAAAGAGCCTGCGGGAAACACCATCAGGATTCACCACGATCCAGGCCCCGGTCTCCAGAGCGATCCTGCCGAAGACCACGGCGATGACCAGAAACACAAGGGCGGAGACAGGACGTCTGAGCCCCATAAGGGTGACGGCTAAAACGGCTGTCGCCAGAGCGGTGGCACCGGCGGCGGCCAGCTGGGTCGGATTGACAAAGTATTTTTTCTCCATAGCTGAAAACTCCCTTAATCATATTTTAAAAATCATAGCAGACATGGCTTGCAAAGTCAAGAAAGGCGGAAATCATGAAGGATATCCTGATGTATATTTCACATTCCCATGGTCTTCGCCGGCTCGGGCATTGAGAAGGGGAGGCAGCTTCTGGGCGCGGTCTCTCTGATGGATGTGGGCCCCACCCTCTGCGAGGCTGTGGGAGCGCAGCTTCCTCCTGACGCTGACGGGAGAAGCCTGTGGGGACAGCTTACAGGCGGGGAGGATGACTTAGAGCGGATGGTGGTCAGCGAGGTCGGCGGCGACCTGATCTACAGCAGCACATTTTACTACGGACAGATGGTCAAATACGGGCCTTATAAATATATTCATTACCATGGGTACGATGAGGAGGACCAGCTTTTTGATCTGGAAAATGATCCCGGGGAGTCTGAAAATGTGATAGAGGTTCACAGAGAGCTGGCGGAAAAAATGGGCCGTGCCCTTTCCGGGGCCTGTGAGCCAGTGGACCGGATACGGGAGGAAGCCCGGAGACTGAAGCGAAATATGGGTATCTTGACAAAATGCGATTTCGACGACCCGGATGAGCGCTGGCACGCGCCGGAACGGGCCAGACACTTGCCGGAGCCTATGGTGAAGAGCAGGCTGGCGCCTTAGACATTAGAGAGGGAGTTAAAGGGCTGGAAAATGGCCCTTTGAAATAGAGCCGTCTTCGGGAAGAGCCGGAGCGGCAGGGGATATTTGAGGAGGAAAGATCGATGTTAGAGCTTACATATCAGGATAGAAAAGGGATCTTAAGCAGCCAGGAGATCACAGACTATATGGCTGCCAGCAAAGACATCCTTGCCAGGGTGAAGAAGGGCGAGGAACGGTACGGGGACAGCCTGGGCTGGCTGGACCCGGATCAGTGGGGCGGCGAGGCCGCTCTGTCCTATCTGGAGGAGAAGGCGGCCAGGGTTCGGGAAATGGCGGACGCCTTTGTGCTCATCGGCGTGGGCGGTTCCAACAACTCGGCCCGGGCGGTGATCAAGGCATTGAGAAAACCGGGCATGCCTGAGATTTTCTATGCAGGCAACTCCATTTCCCCCCACAGCGCGCGGTGCCTGTTGAAGGAACTGGAGAACCGGTCCGTGTATATCAACGTGATCGCGAAAAACTTTGAGACCCTGGAGCCGGGGCTGGGATTCCGGATCCTGCGCCGTTTCCTGGAGGAAAAGTACGGCTGTGAGGCAAAGGAGCGGATCAGCGCCACAGGCACAAAGGGGAGCTGGCTGGACAAGCTCTGCAAAGACCATGGCTATGACTTCTTTATTTTCCCGGATGATATCGGCGGGCGCTTTTCCGCCATCTGCGATGTGGGGCTGTTCCCCATGGCTGTGGCGGGCATGGATATCCGCGGCCTGGTCCAGGGGGCAAAGGACATGCGGCAGCGCCTGATGAGCGGGGAGGAGGACAATGTGGCTTACCGCTATGCCATTATCCGAAACCTGCTGTACAAAAAGGGATTCCGGGTGGAAATGCTGTCTTTCTTTGAACCCAGGTTCCGCTACTTTGGAAAGTGGTGGACCCAGCTTCTGGCGGAAAGTGAGGGGAAGGACGGCAAGGGCGCCTACCCGGTGACGGCGGAGTGCTCCGAGGACCTGCACTCTGTGGGCCAGTTTGTCCAGGAGGGCAGTCCGGTGATCTACGAGACCTTCCTGAATGTGAAGGAACGGGATTTTAGCTATGTGCTGGAAGCCGACGGGGTGGACGACCGGTTTGACTATGTCAGCGGCAGGGACTTATGGGACATCAACCAGGCGGCTTTTGGGGCCACCTGCCAGGCCCATGGGGACAGGCTGCCGGTGTTTGGACTGACAGTGGACCGTCTGGACGCCTATCATTTCGGCCAGCTGTTCTATTTCTTTGAGTTCGGGATTTACCTGTCAGGAAGCCTTTTGGGGATCAACCCCTTTAACCAGCCTGGCGTGGAGGCCTATAAGAACTACATGTTCAGGGCCCTTGGGAAAAAATAAAGATTTCGGAGGAGAGAAAATGGAGATTTACAAGGATAGTTCAAAACCAGTTCCGGAGCGGGTGGAGGATCTTTTATCCCGCATGACCTTGGAGGAGAAGGCGGCCCAGCTTTGCGGCAATCTTCCTGCCTCCGTGATCGTGGAGGGAAAGGTGGATCATGAAAGGCTGAGCCAGTTTTCTGACGGACTGGGGCGGTTTACCCAGTACTCCCTGACAGGGCTTGTAAGCCCTCTTCAGATCGCCAGGGCCACCAATGAGATCCAGCGCTATTTTGTGGAGGAGACCAGGCTTGGCATCCCTGTGGCGCTGCAGTCAGAGAATCTTTGCGGCTACCCGTCGGCAGGCGGCACCGTATTCCCGGCCATGATCAATCTGGCCTCTACCTGGGAGCCGGAGCTGGCGGAGAAAATGGCACAGATCATCGGCCAGGAAAGCCGGGCCGTGGGCATCAACTCCGCCATGAGCCCGGTGATCGACGTATCCAGGGATCCCCGGTGGGGCAGAACCTACGAGACCTTCGGCGAGGACCCCTACCTGATCAGCCAGATGGGGATCAAGTACATTCGGGGCATGCAGAGCCAGGGTGTGGCCTGTATCGCGAAGCATTTCCTGGGTTACGCTGAGACCCAGGGGGGACTGAACGTAGCCGCCACCCGCATGAATGACCGGGAACTTTACGAGGTCTTTGCCACACCTTTTGAGGCGGCGGACAAGGAGGCCCACGTCAGCGGCATGATGGCCTCTTACTCTGAGATCGACGGCATGCCTGTGGGGACAAACAAGAAGATTGCCAGGAAACTTCTGCGGGATACCATGGGCTTTGAGGGAATGCTGACATCAGACGGGGCGGCTGTGTGGAAGATCTATGATTACTTTAAGCTGACCAATACCTACGAGGAGGCGGGGCTGCTGGCAAAGAAGGGAGGGCTGGACACGGAGATCCCTGTGGGAAACGCCTTCCGGGCCCTGCCGGATTTTGTGCGGGCCGGACGGTTGGAGGAGGCGTTGCTGGACGAGTCCGTGCGCCGCATCCTTACCATCAAGTTTGAGTACGGGCTTTTTGAAAATCCCTATGTGGATGAGGAGAAGGCGGCTATTTCCATGGGCAATGCCGAAAAACAGGCCCTCAGCGGAGAGATCGCCCAAAAGTCCATCACCTTGCTGAAAAATGAGGGACAGATCCTTCCTTTAAAGCCAGGTATGAAGGTGGCTGTCATCGGGCCTCACGCCGACAGCCTGCGCTATCCCGTAAGCGGCTACACCTATCCCGCCTACATCGAGATGCTGGATGCTTCCAGAAAGGGCAGCAGCCAGGTGACTTTCCAGGGCATTATAGATGAAGAGAAGAAAGCCAGGGATGAGGAGAAAAAGAATAAGAAGCCAGCAGGAGGCTTTGCCACCATGTTTGACATGTTCTCGGAGGACATGATCAATGGTCTTGAGGACATGAATCAGGTACTGCGTTCCTTAGAGAGCCGCTCCCTGCGCCAGGTACTGGAGGACCGGTTTGAAGTGAATTACGCCCAGGGATGCGCTCTCACAGACCCTTGTGAGGATGGATTTGAGGAAGCGGTGGAAGCGGCCAGGAACAGTGATGTGGCCGTGGTGGCTCTGGGCGGAAACTGCGGTTGGGTCAATGTGACCGGCGGCGAGGGCAAGGACCGCTGCCGGCTGGACCTGCCCGGTGTCCAGCAGAGGCTTTTGGAGGCAGTAGCCGGGACCGGAAAGCCTGTGGTTCTGGTGCTCTATGGGCCAGGCTGCTTTGCGGCTTCCTGGGCGGACAGCCATGTTCCGGCCATTGTCCAGGCCTGGCTGCCTGGCCCTTACGCCGGAAAGGCGGTGGCAAATGTGCTGGACGGCACCGTGAACCCAGGCGGAAAGCTGCCCATCTCCATTCCACGGAGCGTGGGCCAGATTCCGGTGTACTACAACCACAAGGTGGGCAGCGGCTATACTTCCGGCAGGGATGAGGCCTCCACGGCTATCTTTACCGGCGGATATGTGGATGAGGACAACACGCCTCTGTACTATTTCGGCCATGGGTTAAGCTACACAAGCTTTGAGCTGAAGGATTTCACCGCGGACAATAGGGTTTCCACTGACGGAGTGATCCATGCCTCCTGCGTTGTGGAGAACACAGGCAGCAGGGAAGGCGATGAGGTGGTGCAGCTGTATTTCCATTTTAAGGATGCCCATGTGACCAGGCCCAACAAACAGCTGGCAGGCTTTGCCAGAGTACATCTGGAGGCGGGACAAAAGGCCAGGGTTAGCTTTGAGCTGAATACGGCCCAGCTGGGTTATTATAATGAAGATATGGAATTCGCGGTAGAGCCGGGCAGGCTGGATCTGGTGTTTGCCGTCAGCGCCAGAAAGTCTGAGGATATAGAGGAAGTCAGGCTTGTGGGGGAGAAAGTCCTGGTGGCCGGGAAGCGGGCGTACACCTGCGGAGTTGAGGTTGCCAGGCTGTGGTGAGAAGGCGCGGCGGTTAAAGAGAGGGGAATATATGAAGAAAGATATTTTGTTGTATATGTCAGATCAGCATTCTTACCGTCTCCAGGGATATGCGGGCGATAAGATTGTCCGGACACCGAACTTAGACCGGATCGCGAAGGCGGGCACGGTGATGACCAATGCCATGACCGCCTGCCCTTTGTGCGTGCCTGCCAGGGCTGCCATGATATCCGGGTTTCTGCCCAGCAACAACGGGGTGCTGTTTAATTTTAATTCCATAAGTTCCGACCAGGCCACATTTCTCCACAGCCTGAATGTATCCGGGTATGACACCGTGCTCTGCGGGCGGATGCATTTTGTGGGGCCGGACCAGCGCCACGGCTATTCCAAGCGTCTGGCAGGCGACAGGACGCCGGTGTTTCACAATGGTGTGAAAGCCCCCCCGCGGGCCGACGGCACACCCTCTAAGGTGACCGGGTATGATGAAAATGGTTCTGTCCGCTATATAGGAGGCGGCGACTCCCCGGTGCTGGCGTACGACAGGTATGTGGTAGACCGAGCCCTAGAGTATTTGAGGGAGGATCATCAGCGTCCCCAGTTTATCACTGTTGGCACCTACGGCCCCCATTTCCCCTATGTGGCTCCGCCTGAGTTTTACGATTATTACTACGATAAAATAAACCTGGACGACGTGACAGAGGATTTTGACGGCGGAAGTGCCCTGGCCGGAAAGCTTCAGGAGGCAGACCCGGAGGTGGCGAGAGCTGCCAGGGCTGCCTACTACGGCCTTGTGGAGCAGCAGGACCGCCATATCGGGCAGGTCTATGAAGCTTTTGGGGATTATCTGAGGCGTACCGGGCGGGAAGGCATTTTCATCTATGTGTCAGACCACGGTGATATGAACGGGACCCACGGATACTATGGGAAGCAGGTGTTCTATGACCCGGCGGTACACATCCCCTTTTTGATTCAGGGCAGCGGCATCCCGGCGGGAAAGAGGATTGAGAGCCCGGTGAGCCTGCTGGATGTGGGCCCCACGGTGTGCCAACTGGCGGAGGCGCGGGTTCTCAGAGGCGACGGAAAGAGCCTGGTGCCTCAGCTTATGGAAGGGGCGGAGGATCCGGACCGGATAGTGATCAGCGAGCTTTACACCTATCTGGCAAACGGAGAAACCAGCCTGGGCCGCCTGGCACGATGGAGAAACTGGAAATATTTTGCCTACTCCGGGCTGGAGGAAGAGGCGCGGCTTTATGACATGGAGGCTGATCCTGGTGAGATTTGTAATGTCATAGAGGAGCATCCAGAGATCGCCGAGAAGCTGCGGGCAGAGGCGGGGCGCTACAAGACTTATGATGAGGTCATGGTTCACGAGCGCTGGGTCATGGAGCAGCTGAAGATCCTGATGAAATGCGACTACGATGATCCACAGGAGAGGTGGCAGTGCGGCGACCTTGAGGAGCTGGAGAACCCGGTATGCAGCAAAAAGCCTTTTCAGCCCACAGGGTGGGCGGTACAGATGAAAAGACACCTGTACGGCAGGTGTTAATCTATAAAATAGCAGGAGGATGTGAGTTATGTCATTGATACCAATGCGTCCGTTGATGGAGGCGAGTATGAAGTATGGGTACGGCCAGGGAGGTTTTAATGTCAATGCCGTGGCCCAGGCAAAAGCGGTTATTGAGGTCCATGAGATGTTCCGCTCCCCGGCGATTTTACAGGGGGCGGATCTGGCCAACGGGTTTATGGGAGGCAGGACGGATTTCATGAATGCCGGCTTGGAGGACAAGAAGGCAGGTGCCCGCAACATCGCGGACGCGGTGAAGAAGTACGGAGGGGGCTCGGAGATTCCCATTGTACTCCATCTGGACCATGGCCGGGATTTTGATTCCTGCGCGGCCGCCATTGAGGGGGGCTATACCTCTGTGATGATTGACGGTTCTTCCCTGCCTTTTAAGGAGAATGTGGAGCTGACCCGGGAGGTGGTAAAATACGCCCACGCCCGGGGAGTCAGCGTGGAGGGGGAGCTGGGGGTGCTGGCCGGTGTGGAGGATCATGTATTTTCGGCAAATTCTACTTACACCAACCCCTTGGATGCTGTGGAATTTTTCAAAAAGACAGGCGTGGATGCCCTGGCCATCTCCTACGGCACCATGCACGGGGCTTCCAAGGGCAAGGATGTGAAGCTGCGCAGGGAGATCGCGGCAGCTATCCGGGAGTGCATGAACCATCTGGGCATTTTCGGTGCCCTGGTATCCCACGGCTCGTCCACGGTGCCCAGGTATATTGTGGATGAGATCAACGGCATGGGCGGGAAGCTTGCCAATACCTACGGAATTTCCATCACAGAGCTTTTGGGCGCTGTGGAGGCGGGGATCAACAAGATCAACGTGGATACGGATATCCGCCTGGCCGTGACCCGGAATATGAAGGAACTGTTTGTGAAATATCCAGAAAAGAGGACAAGCCCTTCTGTCGGCGGGATCTATGAGCTTTTGGAAGCGAAAAAAGAGGCCTTTGACCCCAGGGTATTCCTGCCGCCCATTATGGATACAGTGATGTACGGAAACATTCCGGATGAGGATGTGGCCGCTGTGGTGGACTGTATTGAGCGGGGCGTGAAGGAGGTTGTGGGGACATTGATCGTAAAATTCGGGTCCTACGGAAAGGCCCCGGCTGTGGAGATGGTTTCCCTAGATGAGATGGCGGAGAGGTACAAGGAGATTGATAAAAGGCTGTAAAGGAAACTAATAAATTTTAAAGAAGGATGTGAGGACTATGAAGCATATCTACCTGAACCTGAAGCGCTTTGACATCCCTGCCGAAGATGGCGGCGTCAACCGCCTGGCTCCGGCAGGGGAGTGGGGTGCCTGTATTGTGAAAGGCATTCAGCAGGAGTTAAAGGGTTACGGGGCCGACGAGGCGGAGTTTGCCGTCTATTTTCCCGAAGCCCATATTTTGACAGCAGCGGCGGCTTTGGACCAGGAAAGCCCGGTGCGGATCGGCTGCCAGAGTGTGTACCGCGACGATGTGTCCCAGGGCGGCAATTTCGGAGCCTTCACCGCCAACCGCACGGCAAAGGCCATGAGGGCGTTGGGCTGCTGTTCGGCGCTTATCGGCCACTGTGAGGAGAGAAAGGACAAGGCGGGAATTCTGGCTGAGGCCGGGGTAAAGGATACGGCAGCGGTGAACCGCCTGTTAAATAAGGAGATTCAGGCAGCGGTGGCGGCCGGATTACAGGTGCTCTACTGCATAGGCGAGGCAGCAGAGGAACAATCCCGCTGGAGGGAAGTCTTAAAAGAGCAGCTGACCCTGGGTCTGGATGGAGTGGACAAATCCCAGGTGGTCATTGCCTACGAGCCCGTCTGGGCCATCGGACCGGGCAAGACCCCGCCGGATCAGGATTACATTGCCATGATCGCCTCCTATGTGAAGGAAGTGACCAATGGCATGGATGTGGTTTACGGCGGCGGCTTAAAGTCCGACAACGCTAAAATGCTGGCCTCCATCCCGGAGATCGACGGCGGCCTTATAGCATTGACCAGATTTTCAGGAGACATCGGTTTCTATCCAAAAGAGTACCTGGAAATCATCAGAATGTATATGAGAGGAGGAAGGCAAACGCGCAGCGTTTCTTAGGATGCCTTCCGACGACGTGGCAGGTGCCGCGAAGCGGCGCGTGCCGATACCGAAAGGAGGAAGGCAAACGCGCGGCGTTTCTTAGGATGCCTTCCGACGACGTGGCAGGTGCCGCGAAGCGGCGCGTACCGATACCGAAAGGAGGAAGGCAAACGCGCGGCGTTTCTTAGGATGCCTTCCGACGACGTGGCAGGTGCCGCAAAGCGGCGCGTGCCGATACTAAAAAAGGAGGAACTCTACAATGAAAGTTTCATTTGAATACGGCCAGGGCCTGATGACAGCCGAGCTGCCTGACAGCACCGACATTTTCATACCCGGACAGACTGTTCCGGATCCACCCAGTATCCCAGAGGATCAGATTGAGGCAAAGACATTAGAATCCATCCGTAATCCCATGGGCATGGAGCCTCTTTCCCAGCTGGCCCACAAAGGCTCCAAGGTTACAATCATTTTCCCGGATATCGTAAAGGGCGGCGTGCAGCCAACCTCCCACAGGAAGGTTTCTATTAAACTGATTTTAAACGAGCTGTACCAGACCGGAGTGGAGAAAAAGGACATCCTTCTGATCTGTTCCAACGGCCTTCACCGCAGAAACACGGAGCCGGAACTGCGCCAGATCCTGGGGCCGGAGCTTTTTAACCAGTTCTGGTACACCCACCAGATCATCAACCACGACAGCGAAGACTACGACCACATGGTAGATTTAGGCACAACAGACCGGGGCGATCCGGTGCTGATGAACAAATATGTCTATGACAGCGATGTGGCCATCCTCATCGGACACACCCAGGGCAATCCTTACGGCGGTTACTCCGGCGGTTACAAGCACTGCGCCACCGGAATCACTCACTGGCGTTCCATCGCTTCCCATCATGTGCCCCAGGTAATGCACCGGGAAGACTTTACTCCGGTAAGCGGCAAGTCTTTGATGCGGACAAAATTTGACGAGATCGGCCAGCATATGGAGAAATGCATGGGCAAGAAATTTTTCTGCTGCGACGCCGTGCTGGACACCTGCTCACGCCAGATCGAGATCAACAGCGGCTACGCCAAGGTAATGCAGCCCCATTCCTGGATCACGGCTGACAAGCGTACCTATGTGCCGTGGGCAAAGAAAAAGTACGATGTGATGATCTTCGGCATGCCCCAGGCTTTTCACTACGGCAACGGCATGGGAACCAATCCCATCATGCTTATGCAGGCCATTTCCGCCCAGGTAATCCGCCACAAGAGAGTGATGAGCGACAACTGTGTCATCATCTGCTCCTCCATCTGCAACGGCTATTTCCACGACGAGCTGTGGCCCTACCTCCGGGAGATGTATGATATGTTCCAGAAAGATTACATGAACACTTTGCCGGATATGAACCGCTACGGCGAGTATTTTGCCACCAACCAGGAGTATATCCGCAAGTACCGCTTCTGCAACGCCTTCCATCCCTTCCACGGCTTCTCCATGATCAGCTGCGCCCACATCGCGGAAATGAACACCTCGGCCATTTATCTGTGCGGTGCTGAGGCTCCCGGCTACGGGAGGGGCATGGGCTTAAAGACCAGGGCCACCATTGAGGAAGCCTTAGAGGATGCCAAGAAGAAATTCGTAGGGCAAACCCCCAACATCCTGGCCCTGCCCCAGACCTTTAAACTCAGCGCTGTGCACCTGATGATGGAGGGGGAGTCCCCCGAGGGACAGGGCCACAGAGACAGTGGGTGCATGGCCCACTGATATAAGCCCCGTTTTGCTTGCGGGCTATGGAATTTGCGGCAGAACCGGGCAGGCCGGGGATTTCTTTCGGCACAAGCCTGGAAAAGCCCGGCGAGGGGCAGAGGTTCGGCTTGCCGGAGAAACCATGAATTTTACAGGAAAGAGAGAGCGTATTTGTGGAGTCCAGACCAGTAAATGAGAAAAAACCTCACATTATTATTTTTAATCCAGACGAGATGAGAGCCGATACCCTGGCACACCTGGGAAATCCGGCGGCCGTTACCCCCAACCTGGATCAGATGGCCAGAGAGGATGGAGTGTCCTTCCGCCATGCTTTCTGCCAGAATCCGGTGTGCGTGCCATCCAGGTGCAGTTTTTTTACCGGCCTTTACCCTCATGTAAATGGACACCGGACCATGAGTTATCTGCTGAGGCCCGGGGAGGACAGTTTGCTGAAAGAACTGAAAGAGGCAGGCTATTATGTGTGGATGAACGACCGCAATGACCTGACCGCCGGGCAGTATGAGGGATGGACGGAGGAGCATGCTGACCGGATTTTTTACGGCGGCGGCAGGAAACCAGCCCCGGGGCCGGTGGATCCCCATATCCGGGGGGAGAGGGGGAGCAAGCATTATTACTCCCATTTTCGTGGGCAGTTAAGGACCGATGACCAGGGACTTAATTACACTTTTGACGATGAGGCGGTGGATGAGGCGTGCCGTCTGATCAGGGAGTGGAAAGAGGACAGGCCTCTGTGTATTTTCCTGGGGCTTATGTATCCCCACACCCCCTATCAGGTGGAGGAACCTTACTTTTCCGCCATTGACCGGAAGAAGCTTCCCCGGCGCATCCGTCCGGAGGATTGCGGCGGCAAACCCAGGATGGAGGAGATGATCCGCTCCTATCAGAATCTGGAGAGTTTTGATGAAAATGACTGGGACGAGCTGAGGGCAGTGTACCAGGGGATGTGCATGAAGGTGGATGAGCAGTTCGGCAGACTGCGGGACGCCATGAAAGAGGCGGGAATCTATGACAACAGTGTGATCTTTTTCTTCAGCGATCACGGGGATTACACCGGGGATTACGGCCTGGTTGAGAAGGCCCAGAACTGCTTTGAGGACTGCCTTACCAGGGTTCCTTTTCTTATAAAGCCGCCTAAGGATTCCAAAGTCTCTCCCGGGATTCGGGACGGCCTGGTGGAGCTGGTAGACTTTTACGCCACGGCCATGGATTACGCGGGGGTCGCGCCTTCCCATACCCAGTTTGGCAGAAGCCTGCGGCATGCCCTAAAGGATCCTGACTGTGAACTCCGCCCCTGCGTGTTCTGTGAGGGCGGCAGGATGCCGGGGGAGGAACACTGCGACGAATATCACGGGGAGAACGGCCAGGCGGCTGTGGAAAACAGCGAGTACTGGCCAAAACAGGTGTCCCAGAAAGAGGATTTGGCCCACGCCAAAGGTATCATGATTCGAGATCAGCGTTACAAATACATCAGCAGAACCATGGGTTGTGATGAGCTGTATGACCTGAAAGAAGACCCGGGAGAGACTCACAACCGAATTGAAGATCCCCGGCTGTCCGGGGAGCTTGCCAGGCTTCAGACCGCCATGCTGAAATGGCTTCAGTCCACGGCGGACATTGTGCCCTATGACATGGAC
>Ga0137310_100771_pt1 | contig 21289 bp, 17 predicted proteins | sample NAcewiD2O_June_2_FD_97183 | JGI IMG/M metagenome (GOLD analysis project Ga0137310, IMG submission 97183) | Mouse cecal microbial communities from Vienna, Austria - N-Acetylglucosamine amended D2O_June | ecosystem: Host-associated > Mammals > Digestive system > Large intestine > Cecum | place...
TCTCGGGGAACTGATTGAGTCTGTCAGGAGCCAAAGTTACGGTGCGTGGGAGCTGTGCCTGTCTGACGGAAGCGGGGCAGATTCGCCGCTGACCGGGATTCTGGAGGAATACTGCCGTATGGATGGGAGAATCCGTGTTGTCCGTGCAGAGAAGCCGCTGGGGATTTCGGAAAATACGAATGCAGCTATACGGATGGCAAGGGGGGATTATCTGGTTTTTGCCGACCATGATGATATCCTGGCTCCGGATGCGCTGTATGAGTGTGCGCATAGAATCTATGAGGATGGCGTCTATGACGTGCTGTATTCTGACGAAGATAAGATTTCCATGGACGGGAAAAAACGGTTTGACCCACAGTTTAAGACGGATTTTAATCCGGATTTGCTCAGAAGCATGAACTACATCTGCCATTTGCTTGTGGTACGGCGGGAATTTGCCTGCCAGGTGGGATTTTTGGACGGCTCGTATGATGGCGCTCAGGATTATGATTTTATCCTGCGGTGTGCGGAATCTACGGAGAAAATCGCTCATATTCCGAAGGTTTTGTACCATTGGCGGTGTCATGGGGACTCTACGGCTGTGAATCAGGAGAGCAAGCTTTATGCTTTTGAGGCGGGGCGGCGTGCTCTGCAGGCGCATCTGGACAGGCTGGGAATACGCGGAGAGGTGAGCCGGGGAGAGTATCTTGGACTGTACCGGACGCGTTATTTTGTGAAAGATGAACCGTTAGTATCGATATTGATTCCAAACAAAGATCATAGGGAGGATTTGGAACGGTGTATTTCTTCCCTGCATCAAAAGTCCCTGTATCGGAATTATGAGATTCTTATTATAGAAAATAACAGTGAACGGCAGGAGACGTTTGCGCTCTATGAAGAGCTGATGCGCACGGATAAACGGGTGAAGCTGGTGACATATGAGGGTGGTTTCAATTATTCAGCGATTAATAACTTTGCTGCGTCCCATGCATCGGGGGAATATCTGCTGTTTTTAAATAACGATACAGAATTGATTTGCGGAGACAGCATCGGGGAGATGCTGGAGCTCTGCAGCCGGGAAAATACGGGAGCCGTGGGAGCGCGGCTGTACTATGGGGACGGCACGGTTCAGCATGCGGGTGTAGTTATCGGTCTGGGTGGGATTGCCGGACATGCGTTTTCGGGAGAGCGCAGGAGCGCGACCGGGTATTGCAGGAGAATAATCTGTACACAGGATATGAGTGCGGTGACAGCGGCCTGCATGATGATGAAACGGCAGGATTTCGAGGAACTGGGCGGATTTGATGAGAGCCTGGAGGTTACCTTTAATGATGTGGATTTGTGCCTTAGGGTTCGGGAGATGGGAAAATGGGTGGTATATACGCCTTATGCACAGTTTTACCACTATGAGTCGAAATCCAGGGGGAATGAAGATACCACGGAGAAGGTTGAAAGATTCCACGGGGAAATCAGGCGCTTTCTTGATAAATGGAGCAGTTTTCTGGAAAAGGGAGATCCTTTTTACAGTCCGAACCTGACACGGATGCGCCCGGATTTTTCACTGAGGGATAAGACACTGGAGCCGCATATCGGTGTCCCAGAGATTTATAAAGACATATAGAAAAAGGATGGAAAAACGGATGATTAACTTTAATGTACCTCCCTTTGCGGGAAAGGAACTGGAATATATACGCCAGGCGGTTGAGAGCGGGAAAATCAGCGGTGACGGCCTGTTTACGAAAAAATGTTCGGGTTGGATGTCTGAAGCGTATGGACTCCGGCACGTACTGTTGACGACGTCCTGCACACATGCGCTGGAAATGGCGGCGGTGCTCAGCGGCGTGCAGCCAGGGGATGAAGTTATCCTTCCGTCTTATACGTTTGTGTCTACGGCAGATGCATTTGTACAGCGGGGAGCACGGCTGGTATTTGTAGACATTCGGCCGGAAACGATGAATCTGGACGAGCGGCTGATTGAAGATGCCATTACAGAGAAGACGAAGGTGATTGTCCCGGTACATTATGCGGGCGTAGGATGTGCGATGGATGAAATTATGGAAATCGCCGGGCGGCATGGAGTAAAAGTGGTAGAGGATGCGGCACAGGGAGCAGGCGCATACTATAAAGGCCGGGCGCTGGGAAGTATTGGTGATTTTGGATGCTACAGTTTCCACGAGACGAAGAACTATTCTATGGGAGAGGGCGGCGCGCTGGCTTTTCCGGACGACGGCGTGAAAGATGCAGCGGAAATCCTGAGAGAGAAGGGAACCAACCGGAGCCAGTTTTTCCGGGGACAGATTGATAAATACCGCTGGGTAGACTATGGTTCGTCCTATCTTCCAAGCGATATGAATGCAGCATATCTGTGGGCGCAGCTTGAGGAAGCAGACATCATCCGTGAGGACAGGCTGGCGAGCTTTGGACATTATCAGGAAGGGCTGCGTCCGCTGGCGGATAAGGGATATATTGAGCAGCCATTTATTCCGGATTATGCGGAGCATAACGCTCATATGTACTATATAAAAGTCAAGGATTTAGAGACCAGAACGCGCCTGATTTCCTATCTGAAAGAACAGGAAGTCCAGGCGGTGTTCCATTATGTTCCTCTGCATTCGGCTCCGGCGGGACGGAAGTTTGGATATTTTCATGGCGAGGACCGCTATACCACAAAGGAGAGCGAGAGAATCCTGCGGCTGCCGATGTACTATCGTTTAAAGCAAGAGGATAGGGAGAGAATCATAGAGAGAGTGACGGCGTTTTTTGAAGCCTAAACAGATAGTTTGATTATGTCTGGGAGTTCTGGAGGAAAAGCATGAATCTGAAAAACATGGCGAAACGCCTGACTTTATATAATGTGAAAAAAGCTTTCCTGTATCTGAAACGGTATGGCGTCAGAGATTTTATCGTGCGCTTGTCTGAGCGGTTTGCAGACGCGGAGGTGGACTATGATAAATGGTTCCGTTCCAAAGAGTTAACGGAGGAGCAGCGGGAGAGGCAGAAAGCCCGAAAGTGGGAATGGGAACCGCTTATCAGCGTAGCCGTTCCGGTTTACCGCACGCCGGAAACTTTTTTGCGCCAGATGATAGAATCGGTGGCTGCCCAGACTTATAGAAATTGGGAACTGTGCATTGCCGATGGGAGTGGAGACGATGGGGAACCAGAGCGTATTATTCGGGAATACCAGGAGAAAGGACTGCCTATCCGTTACCGGAAGATGGAGAAGAACGAGGGGATTGCCGGAAATACAAATGCGGCGCTTGCCCTGGCGGAAGGGGATTATACGGCGCTTTTTGATCATGATGATTTGCTGACGGAGAATGCGCTTTACGAAGTGGCGGAGGCAATTGAGAGAAAAGGGCGCCCCGACATGATTTACAGTGATGAAGATAAGGTAAGCGCAGATTTAAGCGAGTATTTTCAGCCTCATTTCAAGCCGGACTTCAGCGTGGATCTGCTGAGGGCGAATAATTATATCTGCCATCTCCTGGTGGTAAGCCGGAAGCTTCTTGCGAAAGTGGGCGGACAGGATGCGGCTTATGACGGCGCGCAGGATTATGATTTTATTTTCCGGTGCGCAGAAGAGGCAGAGGAGATTGTGCATATTCCGAAAGTGCTTTACCACTGGCGGATTCATGCGGCTTCTACGGCGGACAATCCTTTTGGAAAGGATTATGCGCTAGAGGCAGGGAAAAGGGCGGTGGAGGCGCACCTGCAGCGCAGTGAGACTCCGGCGCAGGTATCTATGCTGAACTATCGGGGATTTTACCGGGTAAAATATGAAGTTTCTGGTGAGCCATTGGTTTCCATCATCATTCCGAACAAGGATGAGGCGGATACTTTAAAGCGCTGTCTGGATTCTATTAAAAATATTTCAACTTATCGGAATTATGAAGTGATTATTGTAGAAAATAATAGCACACAGAAAGAAACCTTTGCGTTTTACCAGAGCATCGACGGAAAAAACAGAGTACGCGTGGTGTACTGGAAACGGGAGTTCAATTATTCTGCAATCAATAATTTCGGCGCCGCCCATGCAAAGGGCGACTATTTTGTACTGATGAATAATGATGTTACAGTTATTACGCCGGACTGGATAGAAGAATTTTTGGGGCACTGCCAGAGACCGGAGGCTGGCATCGTTGGCGCGCGCCTGTATTTTCCGGACGACACCATTCAGCATGCAGGGATTGTCATGGGAATCGGAGGATGTGCGGGAAGCATGTTTGTGGGGATGAAACGGGCAATGACCGGATATATGCACCGGGCTGTGCTCCAGCAGGATATGAGCGCGGTAACAGCGGCCTGCCTTATGGTAAAGAGGGAGGTTTTTGAAAAAGTGAAGGGATTGGATGAGAAGCTGGCAGTGGCCTTTAATGATGTGGACTTTTGTATGCGGGTGAGGGCGGAGGGATGGCTTGTAGTTTATGACCCTTATGTAGAGATGTACCATTTCGAATCAAAAACGAGGGGCTACGAGGATACGGAAGAGAAAAAGCAGAGGTTTGAGCGGGAAAAACAGTATCTCTGCACCCGCTGGGCAGATTTTCTGGAGGAAGGCGACCCCTATTACAATAAGAATCTGTCTCTGAAAACCTGCGATTATTCGTTATAACATGGGAAAGTTCCCAGCTTGCCGGGATAACACACCAAATGCGCCAGAAAGAGGAAAGAATGAAAAAAGTATCAGTGGTGATACCAAACTACAACGGAAAAAAATTTTTAGGAGACTGCCTGGAATCACTCGAAGCCCAGAGCTTTACGGAATTTGATACGATTCTGGTAGATGACGGCTCGTCAGATGGCAGTGTAGAGTATGTGAAAACACATTTCCCGAATGTGCGCATCATCAGCCTTCCGGATAACGGCGGGTTCTGCAGGGCAGTAAACCGAGGCATTCAGGCGGCAGAAACTCCCTATGTGCTTCTGTTGAACAATGATGTGAAAGCTGACAAAGATTTCGTAAAAGAAATGGCATCGGGAATCCATAAATACAAGAAGTGTTTTTCATGCTCCGCCCAGCTTCGGAATATGCATGAGCCGGACAAGATTGACGACGCGGGGGACTACTATTGTGCATTAGGATGGGCGTATGCCCTGGGGAAAGATAAGCCTGTCGGGGCCTGCCAGAAAGAGCGGGAGATTTTTGCACCCTGCGGAGGCGCTTCTATCTACAGAAAAGCTGTGTTTGAAGAAATCGGGTATTTTGATGAAAAGCATTTTGCGTATCTGGAAGATATTGATGTGGGCTACCGGGCGCGCATTTACGGGTATAAAAACCGCTATTTGCCAGAGGCAGTGGTTTATCATGCCGGAAGCGGCACCACAGGCTCCAGATACAACGAATTTAAAGTGCGCCATTCTTCACGGAATAATGTCTATATGATTTATAAAAATATGCCGATGGCGCAGATTCTTTTAAATCTGCCCTTTTTAGCGGCGGGATTTTTGGTGAAATACTTGTTTTTCCTGAAAAAAGGATACGGAACACTTTATGCCAAAGGTCTGGCAGAGGGAATCACTATGGCCAGGGAGGGGAAAAAAGTACCGTTTCAGGCAAGAAACCTGAAAAATTATGCAAAAATACAAATAGAGCTTTGGGTGAACATTGTCCGCAGGCTAAGGGGGCGTTAGAGGCTTGCAGCCGCGCTGGTGTGTTTATTATAGTGTTAAGAAAAAATTTAGTTGCCCTTTTTAGACATCTATTGTATGATAAGGCAGATTCATGGTGATTTAGCGGAAAGAATGCTGGGATTTTTGACGAAGGAGGGGACAGATGATAAAGGATAACCAACAATTCTTTAATCGGATGCATGTGTTTGTGGATGCAGCTGTGACGGCCGTCTCCTATCTGGCGGCATGGTTTATCCAGTTTACGTTTCTTGCACCGGAAAATGTGGGGAAGCTTCCGTTTGAGACATATATGGTTACGCTGGCGTTCCTGGTAGCAGGAATGCTGCTTCTGTATTATGCGTTCAACCTCTATACTCCGAAGCGCGTTCAGGGGCGCAGGCTGGAAGCGGGAAATATTATCAAGGCAAATACGATTGCTTTGTTTTCATTGATTCTTGTGCTGTATATGATGCATGAGGATAATTTCTCGCGCAGCATGATGATGCTGTTTTACGGAATTAATATTTTCCTGGAAACGCTGGTACGGAATTTAATCCGTATGTTCCTGATGAAAATCCGCAAGAAAGGAATGAACCTAAAGCATATCCTTTTAGTGGGGTACAGCCGCGCGGCAGAGGAATACATTGACAGAATCCGGCAGAATCCCCAGTGGGGCTATCTGATACGGGGCGTTCTGGATGACAATGTGGCGCGGGGAACAAGATATAAGGATGTAAAGGTTATCGGGCGTATTGACAATCTGATGGTCATCCTGCCGGAAAACCGTCTGGATGAAATTGTGATTACGCTGGGACTGAATGAATATTTTAAGCTGGAGCATATCGTGGCGCTGTGTGAGAAATCCGGCGTGCATACAAAGTTTGTACCGGATTATAATAATATTATTCCCACGAAACCATATACGGAGGATTTGCTGGGACTGCCAGTTATCAATATCCGTCATGTACCCTTGTCGAATACGTTTAACCGTATGGTGAAGCGTACGATGGATATTCTGGGGGCGCTGGCAGCTATCCTGCTGTTTTCTCCGATTATGCTTTTTGCGGTTCTGATGATGAAGCTGACGATGCCGGGGCCGCTGATTTTCAAACAGGAGAGAGTAGGGCGGCATAACAGGCCGTTCCATATGTATAAGTTCCGCTCAATGGAAATTCAGAAAGAAACAGAAGAGAAAAAGGGCTGGACGGTAAAAAATGACCCCAGGATTACGGGGTTTGGAAAGTTTATGCGCAGGACGAGCATTGACGAACTGCCGCAGCTTTTTAATGTTTTGAGAGGGGAGATGAGCCTGGTAGGGCCAAGACCTGAAAGGCCGCAGTTTGTGGAGAAGTTCAGAGAGGAAATACCGCGCTATATGGTAAAACACCAGGTCTGTCCGGGGATGACCGGATGGGCGCAGATAAACGGGTATCGGGGAGATACTTCAATTAAAAGGCGCATAGAATGTGATTTGTATTATATAGAAAACTGGACAGTGGGATTTGACATCAAGATACTTGTGCTCACATTGTTCAAGGGATTTGTTAATAAAAATGCATATTAGGAAGAAGGGGTACTATGGCGAGAAACAGAGATACACGAGATGGACGCAGAAATATGGGACATCCTTATGAGGACGGAAGGCAGACGCCTTATCAGCAGGAACCGTATGGAAATGAGCCATACGGAAGGCGCGGCCGGGGAGGATATTATCAGGAGCCTTATGGACGGGAAGGTGGAAGAGGGTATCAGGATGGCTACGGGCGTGAGGACGGAAGATATTATCAGGACGGTTACGGTCAGGGGGGCGGTTACTATCAGCCGGAAGGACAGAGGAATAACAGAAGAAAGAAACGCCGGAACAGGCGGAAAGTTATTTTTGCAATTGAAGTCCTGGTACTGCTGATACTGGCAGTGGTGTTGTTTGCTGCTTTTAAGCTGGGCAGGCTGAAAAAGCAGGATATTTCCAAAGGGGATATCATTATTAACGAAGAAATTGACGCGGCAGAGGCAGAAGTGCTGGACGGCTATAGGAATATTGCGCTTTACGGTGTGGATTCCCGGGAGGGAAAGATGGATATCGAAGCACATAGCGATTCCATCATAGTGGCGAGCATCAACAATAAGACGAAGGACGTTAAGCTTGTATCCGTCTATCGTGACACGTATCTGGATAATACAAACGGAGAGTACAGAAAGGCTACGGAATGCTATTATTTCGGCGGTCCGGAGCGTTCGATAAACATGCTCAATAAAAATCTGGATTTGAATATTACGGACTTTATTACGATTGATTTCAATGGATTGGCAGATGTTATCGAATTGATGGGCGGTATTGAGATTGACGTACAGGAAGATGAAATTAAATGGATTAACGGTTATCAGGAGGAAGGTTCCCAGGTGACAGGGCGGGAAATCGTTCCGGTGACGCAGCCGGGGCTTCAGACATTGAATGGACTGCAGGCGATGTCTTACTGTAGAATCCGTTATACGGAGGGAAGCGATTACAAGAGAACCGAGCGGCAGCGTACCGTATTGGAAAAAATATTGGAAAAGGCAAAGACGCTGGATTTGCTTAAGCTGAATGCTATGGTGGACGAGATGGCGCCCCATATTCTGACAAGCCTGAGTACGACGGAAATTTTAAGTCTGGCGATGGACGTAGGAAAATATAATTTGGCGGATACTACAGGTTTTCCATTCGAACTTCAGACGGCGAATATCAGTGCGGGTGATTGCGTGATCCCGCAGAACCTGGCGCAGAATGTACTGGAGCTTCATAAATGGCTGTTCGGAAGCGATGGGTATACGCCTTCAAACACAGTACAGGAAATCAGCAATAACATTATTAACGAGACGGGAATACAGTAAGTTATGAAAGAGTATACAGTCGATCTTGTGGTTCCGGTATATAAGCCGGATGAAAAGTTTGATAAATTAATGCAGATGCTGCAGAGACAGACATATCCTATTGGAAAAATTCTTCTTATGAATACGGAAGAGGAATATTTTCCCAAGAGGGGATATGAAGAACTGCCGCATGTGGAAGTGCGTCATCTGCGGAAAGAAGAGTTTGATCATGGCGGCACCAGGCATAGTGCCGCTTCTCTTTTAGATGGAGATCTGATTCTTTTTCTTACACAGGATGCGATTCCGCAGGATGAATATCTGGTGGAGAGGCTGGCAGTGGCTTTTGAAGATAAGCAGGTGGCGGCCGCTTATGCCAGGCAGCTTCCGTGCAGGGACTGCGGGATTCTGGAGCGTTATACCCGGAGCTTTAACTATCCGGAGAAAAGCAGCGTGAAGTCTATGGAAGACTTGCAGACCTATGGAATAAAGACATTTTTCTGTTCGAATGTGTGCGCGATGTATCGCCGGAGCGTGTATGAAAAGCTCGGCGGTTTTGAAAAGCATACAATTTTTAATGAAGATATGATTCTTGCAGGGAAAATTATACAAGATGGAGGAAGGATTGCCTATGTGGCGGAGGCAGCTGTCATTCATTCCCATAATTATGGGAATATAGAGCAGCTTAGGAGGAACTTTGATTTGGCTGTATCGCAGGCGGAGCATCCGGAGATTTTTGGCATGGCAAAGTCTGAGAGCGAAGGAATCCGCATGGTGAAGCAGAGCGCAAAATATCTGATGGAGATAGGGAAGCCCTGGATGATTTTTAAACTGACGGCGAACAGTGGGTTTAAATATATTGGTTATTGTCTGGGAAAAGCTTACCGAAAGCTGCCGAAATGGCTGATTTTAAGACTTACGATGAACAGGGATTATTGGAAGTAGGACACAGGAAAGCCTTTTTTTGAGCAAATTTTTTTAAAGGAATCATCACAGATTGAACACAATTCGTTGATAAACTGTTTTCAGAAATTAAGAAAAGCAAGTTACGAAGGAGGTATTCAATTATGTATGATGAATTTGATAATAAAGATGAGATGAATTACCAGGGGACGGACGGTGTGACGTCTGAGGGCGCAGGGACAGAGCCGGAACCCACATATTACGGGGGAGGGGAAGAACAGGAGACGCCGTACTTTGCAGACACAGAGGAGAGCGGCTCTGCGGAGACTTTCACAGATTCTGAGGAGTTCGGGCAGGAGCAGCGTACATTTCATGAAGAGGTTCAGCCGGAAGAGCCAGAGTTTGTTCACTCCGGCGTAGTACAGCACAGCCCGGAGGAACAGTCGGGATTTTATCATTACTCATACAATAGAGAGGAAAACATAGAAGGGCAGCGTGAACCGGGGCAGATGTTTCAGAATCAGAAAGTATCTCGCCGCAAAATGCCAAAAGGACAGAGGCCGCTTTGGAAAAGCTTTGCAATATGCACCGGAATGGCAGTGGTGTTCGGCGTGGTAGCCAGCGCTGCATTCCAGGCTACCGATTATGTGGGCGGCAGGATGATAGGCCGGGAAACAGAGATGACGGTAGGGACGGCTGATAAGGTAGCGCAGACAGAAGCCAAGGGAAACACAAAGACAGCGAGCGGGACGACAGTTTCGCTGAATAATACTACAGATATTACACAAGTGGCGAAAAATGCGATGCCCTCTATCGTGGCAATCACAAATAGAGGCGTGGAAGAAGTACAGAGCATGTTTTTCGGACAGACATATCAGCAGCAGACGGAGAGCGCCGGTTCGGGTGTAATTGTTTCCCAGAATGAGACAGAGCTTTTGATTGCTACAAATAACCATGTGGTGGAGGGAGCCCAGGAGCTGAGCGTATGCTTTACAGTGGATGCAAAAGACCCAGAGGACGCTGTTGTGAAAGCGCAGACAAAGGGAACCGACCCAAGCCATGACCTCGCGGTGATTGCCGTAAACCTGGCAGATATTCCGGAGGAAGTCAAGAGTCAGATTAAAGTGATTCCGCAGGGCGATTCCGAAGATCTGGAAATGGGACAGCAGGTAGTAGCCATCGGAAATGCGCTGGGGTACGGACAGTCTTTAACTGTCGGATATATCAGTGCGCTGAACAGGGAAGTGACGGTAGATGAAGTGACAAATTCCATGATTCAGACAGATGCCGCCATTAATTTTGGAAACAGCGGTGGCGCCCTTCTGAACACGGCAGGCGAACTGATTGGCATCAATTCCGTAAAAGCAGCTCAGGCAGGCGTGGAAGGTATGGGGTATGCGATTCCGACAAATACTGCAATGCCGATTCTGAATGAGCTGATGAACAGGCAGACCAGAACAGAAGTGGATGCGTCGAAGATGGGTTATATGGGCGTTACCCCAAGGGATGTGTCTGAGGAGGCGAAAGAAGTCTACAATATGCCTGCAGGTGCGTTTGTCTATGAAGTAGAAGAAGGTTCCCCGGCAGAAGCGGCCGGAATCAAGAAAGGCGATATCATTACCAAGCTGGATGGGCAGACAGTTTCTTCGAAAGATGATTTGTTTGACCGCATGAATTACTATGAGGCAGGGGAAACCATAGATGTAATCGTAGCTGCGGCCGAAGGCGGCGAGTATGTGGAGCGGACTGTGAGTGTGACATTAGGAGAACGTCCGGCAGATGCGTCCACAGGTACACAGCAGCCTTCGCAGGAGAATCCTGACAGTATTCCTCAGGAAGGGTATGGACAGGAAGACGACGGATATATGGGCAATCCATTTGAGCAGTTCTTTAATTATTAAACATAGTACATCAAATAAAGTATAGAAAGCAGAGGAAGCTGCCGGGAGAATCCCGGCGGCTTCCTCTGTTAAATAGCCGTAACATTTCAGCCTTCGGCTTCACTGTTACGGAATCCAGCTCATTTAAAGTTTGCTGATCGCAAAGGGATGGATTCTCTGTCTGAATTTACGCATTCTCACGGACTTTGCAGCATGTGCAAAGTCCTGGGCTGAACTGTTACCAATAGCCCTCAATAAGGCATTTCAGAGGGTAGCAATTAAGGATGAGTTATGTTACAATATTAGCAAAAGCGAGAGCGTTGATTTTACATGTTGCGCAGGAAAGCTGTAACGTATGTATGCAGTTTGGTGAAATCTTCCAGGAAGGTTTTTGTACACTCTAAGTAAAAGAGAGAATCTCCGTAATTCCGGTAAAATTTTGGTGTTTGGACATCGGCAAAACCCGGGAGGAAATATCCGTCTTTCCGGCAGTAACAATTAGATGCCTTTGCGGGGGTGCGATGTTCTTTGTCTACATAGGCTGCCACGCTTTTGTGGATTGCAGTGTCTTCCAGAGGAAGATAGTAGTAGCTGCGATAGTCATCGAAGAAATGCTTCAGAGCGCCACAAATTCCGTGAACCTGTAAAACGGCGGCAGAACTGGAGGCTGTGAAACTGCCTTCTTCCCGTGATATGGAAATCGGCTGGGGGATGGGAGTGCGCAGGCTGATGTTGAAGGTTAGCATCAGAGAGTCTTGATTTGCCTGGACAGAGGGAGCGGTATGTAATCTGAAAGCTCCTTCCAATAGTTCCAGGTAGGCGCTGAGGGAGAAGAGCGCGGCAGTCCCCAGAAGGTCATCATGATTGTGCAGCAGAAGAAGCCGGCGCAGGTCAGGGGATTTAGCTCTGGAGAATTCATGATAGACGGCAATTAGTTTTTGCCCATCCAGTTCATCCTCTCTGGAATACTCAAGAAAGTTTTCCAGGGATTTGAGGTTCATGGAAGAAAGCCCCAGGAACTTTTTCAGGGGGCGGTACATACGGTAAAGGTCGATACTTTGCACTTTATCTAGATGGCCGCAGGGCAGCTTATATTTTTCACATCTTTTTTTCAGAAAGGGCAAATCAAACGCTTCGCCGTTAAAGTGAATCAGATAACGAAAGCCTGAGAGGAAGGATGAAAAGGCAGAGAGGATTTCAGGCTCATCTTTCGGGGATTCGGCGAGCCATTGAGTGAGCTGCCAGGAACCGTTTTTGAGAGTGAGCGCGCCAACCAGATAAATAAAAGCAGATTTTGGAGAAAAACCGGTGGTTTCAATGTCAAAGATGACAGATTCCGGTGGAATCTGATGCTGCCATGCCGGCGGGCAGGGATGGTGGTTACAGGTATCGGTGATGGTAATCATAGGTTCCTCCAGTGAAAAATAGTTGTTTGTAAATTCATGCGCGCCAGCTGCTTCTAAGAGGCGCGAGTAAATATATTATACAGTAGTTTGAGGATTTTCGCAAAGGAGAAAGGAGCGGCCTGCCGGATGGCAGGACAGGTTTATGTGGGAGCAGGAAATTTTAGGCATTGATTTTTATCATGTTCTGGCGTGGCTGTTTATTTATAGCGTGATGGGCTGGATCTGGGAGAGCTGTTATGTTTCGGTAAAAGAGAGGAAGCTGGTGAACCGTGGGTTTGTGACAGGCCCGGTATGTACGATTTACGGCGTTGGGGCGGTAAGCGTATATTTGATTCTGCGCCCTCTGGATGGGAAGATCCTTCCACTTTTTTTCTGCGGGATCGCACTGGCTACGACGCTGGAATATTTAACGGCAGTAGTTATGGAAAAGCTGTTCCATATGAGCTGGTGGGACTACAGCGGCAACCGGTTTAATTTCCAGGGGAGAATTTGCCTGGGAAGTTCTATTGTATGGGGATTTTTTACAGTGATTATGTTTGAAATACTTCAGCCCCTGGTGGAGAGGATTACAGGCCTGGTGGATGAGGCGTCCGGACGGGGGGTTCTTGGGGCGGCGATTGTGCTGTATGCTGTGGACTTCGGATTTTCTATGGCGACGGCGATGCAGCTGGGAGAAAAGGTGGCGCAGATGGAACAGGCAATGTCAGAATTTTCTGAGCATCTGCAGGAATCCAGAATTTTCACTTCTGCTTCAGAGCTTTTGGAACTGCTGGACTCTTACCGCAGGAACAGAAAGTATGGGAACATCAGGGAGCGCCTGGAAAAATATCAGGAGATGATGGCAGACAGGATTGAAAAAATGGGAATTCAGGAGCAGAAGGAAGCGGCTATTGAGAAATTAAGGGTGGCGGTGGAAAAGCTCTCAAACCTTATTGTAAAAGGCGGCTGGAATAGCAGGCGTCTGATAAAAGCATATCCAAATCTAAGTAAGGCCAGCAAAGCAAGAGAAAGGTTGATGCGTCTGAGCAGGCTCGAAAGGAAAGAGAATAAAGAGGATGTCAAGAAATAGAAAGGAAGAAAAAATGGCGCGATTAACATTTAAGGGGGGAATCCACCCCTATGACGGCAAAGAGCTGTCAAAGGATAAGCCGATCCGGGACATTCTGCCTCAGGGGGACGTAGTATATCCGCTCTCACAACACATCGGCGCGCCGGCAGTTCCGGCAGTGAAAAAGGGCGACTATATCTGGGCCGGGCAGGTGATTGCAGAAGCGGGAGGCTTCGTGTCAGCGCCTATCCACGCGTCTGTTTCAGGCGTAGTCAAAGGGATTGAGAGACGCCTGACGGTAACGGGAACCATGTGCGACGCCATCATCGTTGAAAATGACGGGAAGTATACGGAGATTGCGCGTCCGGAGCGGAAGCCATTGGAAAATCTGACAGGCGGGGAAATCCTGCAGTATATCAGAGAAGCGGGCGTCGTAGGCATGGGAGGCGCAGGTTTTCCGACACATGTGAAGCTCTCGCCGAAAGAGCCGGAAAAAATTGACTATGTGCTTGTAAACTGCGCGGAGTGTGAGCCATATCTGACTGCGGACTACCGGAGGATGATGGAAGAGCCGGATAAAATTGTAGCGGGACTAAAGGCGGTGCTGAAAATTTTTCCGCAGGCGAAAGGCATCCTGGCTGTGGAGGATAATAAAAAGGATGCCGCTGCCAAACTCAGGGAGGCCGCTGCGGGGGAAACGGGCATTGAAGTGAAAGTGCTGAAAACGAAGTATCCCCAGGGAGCTGAGCGTCAGCTCATCTTTGCGGTAACAGGACGGAAAATTAACTCGTCCATGCTTCCGGCAGACGTCGGGTGCGTGGTGGACAACTGTGATACGGTATATGCCATTTATCAGGCAGTTTATAACGGACGTCCGCTGACGGAGCGCATTGTGACCGTGACGGGCGACGCCATTGCCGAGCCGCAGAATTTCCGCGTCCGTACGGGGACGAATTATGCGGAGCTGGCGGACGCGGCGGGAGGCTTTAAGTCGCAGCCGGAAAAAATCGTGTCTGGCGGGCCGATGATGGGATTTGCCCTGTATAGCCTGGATGTGCCCTGTACAAAGACTTCCTCTGCCCTGCTATGTCTTACGAAAGATGAGGCGGCGGCTTATGAGCCGTCAAACTGCATCAACTGCGGGCGGTGTGTGAGCGTCTGTCCGGGGAGGGTGGTTCCTTCCAGACTGGCGGACTTTGCAGAGAGACATGACGAGGAAGCATTTGTGAAAGCAGACGGTATGGAGTGCTGCGAGTGCGGCTGCTGCAGTTATATCTGCCCGGCGAAACGCCCGCTTACCCAGTACATAAAATCCATGCGTAAAATCGTACTGGCGAACCGAAAGAAAAAGTAGAAGGGAGAAGAGAAGATGAGCGGTTTACTGAATGTATCATCCAATCCCCATATCCGTTCGCATGACACAACGTCACGGATTATGCTGCTGGTAGTCCTTGCGCTGCTTCCGGCAAGCGTTTTCGGCGTGTATCATTTTGGGATAAATGCGCTGGTGACAATTCTGGTGTCGGTAACGTCCTGTGTACTGACGGAATATGTTTATGAAAAATTGATGCACAGGAACATTACAGTGGGGGATTTCAGCGCGGCAGTGACGGGGCTTCTCCTGGCGCTGAACCTTCCGGCTACCGTGCCGTGGTGGATTCCGGTGATTGGCGGCGTTTTTGCGATTCTGGTTGTGAAACAGCTCTTTGGGGGAATTGGGCAAAACTTTATGAATCCTGCGCTGGGCGCCAGATGCTTCCTGCTGATTTCTTTTGCGGGGCGTATGACAGATTTTACATATGATGGAATTTCAGGAGCGACGCCCCTGACGGCATTGAAGATGGGGGAACCGGTGAACCTTATGGATATGTTTTTAGGAAATAAGACAGGTTCTATCGGGGAAGTGTCGGTGCTGGCAGTTCTGATTGGGGCGGTTATCCTGCTTTTGGCAGGGGTGATTGATTTGAGGATTCCCGGTACTTATTTGCTGAGTTTCTTATTTTTTATCCTGGTTTTCGGAGGACATGGGGCAGACCCGGAATATCTTCTGGGACAGCTTTTTGGGGGCGGCCTGATGCTGGGGGCGTTTTTCATGGCGACAGATTATGTGACAACCCCGATTACGAAACATGGGCAGCTGGTTTACGGCTGCATATTAGGCATCCTGACGGGGATTTTCCGGGTATATGGAAATTCAGCGGCGGGCGTGTCATACGCGATTATTTTTGGCAACCTTCTGGTGCCGTTGATTGAAAAGGTGACGCTTCCCAGGGCGTTTGGAAAGGGAGGGAAGAAGGCATGAAGATTGTAAAAAATGCTTTAATCCTGATGGCAATTACGCTGGTGGCAGGCATCGGCCTGGGATTTGTGTATGAGGTTACAAAAGCGCCGATTGCCGGGCAGGAGCGGCAGGCAAAGGAGGAAGCGTACAAATCGGTATTTCCCGGAATGGCGTCTATGAAGCCTGTATATGGATTGGAACCAGATGAGGACGCAGCGAAAGTACAGGCGGAGTCGGCAGAAGCGCTGGCAGCGGCTGGATTGGAGGATATCCAGATAAAAGAAGCTTATGGCGCGGCGGGAGAATCTGGTGAGATTTTAGGATTGGTGATGAACGTTACGACGACGGGGTACGGCGGGGAAATTAATTTTTCTATGGGTATCCAAAATGATGGAACGGTAAACGGAATACGGATTCTTACCATCAGTGAGACGGCAGGACTGGGTATGCGGGCTGCGGAAGATGAGTTCCAAAACCAGTTTGCGGGAAAGAAAGTTTCCGGGTTTACCGTTACAAAAACAGGCGCGGGAGCGGAGGATGAAATCAACGCAATCAGCGGGGCGACGATTACTTCTACAGGAATGACGCGGGGCGTGAATGCGGGGATTTGCTATTTCCAGAGCATGGTGGAAGGAGGCGGCGTCCATGAATAAGATTGCAGAACGGCTGTATAACGGGCTGGTGAAAGAGAATCCTACGTTTGTACTGATGCTGGGAATGTGTCCGACTCTGGCGGTCACTACTTCGGCGGTAAACGGACTGGGAATGGGCCTTACTACGACGGTAATTCTGGCGCTCTCAAACGCCATGATTGCCGCGCTGCGGAAGATTATCCCGAATGGGGTGCGTATGCCGGCGTTTATCGTGGTAGTGGCGTCTTTTGTGACGATTGTCCAGTTTCTGCTTCAGGGATATGTGCCTGCTCTGTATGAAAGCCTGGGGATTTATATCCCCCTGATTGTGGTAAATTGTATCATCCTGGGGCGCGCGGAGGCATATGCTTCCATGAATCCGGTGATTCCGTCCTTTTTTGACGGACTTGGCATGGGGCTGGGGTTTACGGTGGGATTGACCTGCATCGGTATCGTGCGTGAGCTGGTTGGCGCCGGGAAAGCGTTTGGCGCCCGGGTGATGCCGGATGCTTATGAGCCTATGACGATTTTCATCTTGGCGCCAGGGGCATTTCTGGTGCTTTCTATGCTTACAGCACTCCAGAACAGGGTGAAACGGCGTATGGAGATGAAAGGGCAGGAGACGAAAATCGGAACAGGCTGTACAGGTTCCTGCGCTTCCTGCCATGAGTCTTGTGGGAAAGGGGGCGAGGCGTGATGAGAGAACTTCTGATGATTGCGGTGGGGGCTGCGTTTATCAATAACGTAGTACTGAGTCAGTTTTTGGGAATCTGTGCATTCGTGGGCGTTTCGAAAAAGACGGAGACCGCAGCGGGAATGGGTGCGGCAGTAGTGTTTGTTATCACCATTTCATCCCTGATTGCGGGAGTGATTTACAAATACATTTTGACGCCTTTCGATGTGACCTATTTGCAGACGATTGTGTTTATTCTGGTTATCGCTGCTCTGGTGCAGTTTGTAGAGATGGTTGTTAAGAAGTACAGTATGTCTCTCTACAATGCGCTGGGCGTATACCTGCCTCTGATTACGACAAACTGCGCGGTGCTTGGAGTGGCGCTTATCAATGTGACGAAAAATTATTCGATTCTTGAGGGCGTGGTCAATGGATTTGCCACGGCAGTGGGATTCCTGATTGCTATTGTGCTGATGGCAGGCATCCGGGAAAAGACAGAGTATAATGATATCCCGGAATCTTTTAAAGGGTCGCCGATTGTGCTGTTGACGGCTTGCCTGATGGCAATTGCGTTTTTTGGTTTCTCAGGATTGAAATAGGAGGAGGGCATATGAATGGAGTGATACTTGCGGCTCTGATCGTGGGCGGCACCGGCCTGATTCTTGGACTGTTCCTGGGATTAGCAGATAAGAAATTTAAAGTAGAAGTAGATGAAAAAGAAGCGTTGATTCGTGCGGAGCTTCCGGGAAATAACTGCGGAGGATGCGGATATGCGGGCTGTGACGCTGTGGCAAAAGCAATTGCCGAAGGTGAGGCGGATGTGGACGTCTGTCCTGTGGGCGGCGCGGAGGCCGCGGCGAAGATAGCGTCTATTATGGGAAAAGAGGCAAAGCCGGGCGTACGCATGACAGCCTTTGTCAGATGTGCGGGAACCTGCGGCAAGACGCGCAGTAATTATGAATATTATGGCGTGCGGGATTGCGCAGTGATGGAATTTGTTCCTTCCGGCGGACCAAAAAGCTGTATCTATGGGTGTTTAGGTTATGGAAACTGTGTAAAAGCATGTAAATTTGATGCCATCCATGTGATGGATGGGATTGCGGTGGTAGATAAAGAAAAATGCAAAGCATGTGGCGCGTGTGTGGCGCAATGCCCAAAGCACTTGATTGAACTGGTGCCTTACGAGATGGATCACCTGGTGCAGTGTGTTTCTAAGGATAAGGGAAAAGCTGTTATGCAGGCGTGCAGGGCAGGATGCATCGGCTGCAGGAAATGTGAGAAAGAGTGTCCTACGGGGGCGGTGTCTGTAACAGATAACATAGCGAATATTGATTATGGGGGGTGTGCGAATTGCGGCGTGTGCGCGCAGGTATGTCCCAGAAAAATTATTACAGGCGTCCCAGAAAAAAGATGAAGCTTTTCTTAAGAGGATTGAAATTGCAGGAGTTCTGAATTATACTATAAAATATATGAAAATCATAGAAGGGAGCGATAGAATGAATAAGAAAAGAATGGGGGTTGCGGCAGCGCTGGCATTGCTGCTGGCGTTCTGTATTTCGGCTTCCGCTTTTGCGACAGGAGTAAGCGACGGTTTTCTGACGCAGGGAGGGGCTACTTATTATTATCAGGATGGGAAGATGCAGAAGGGCTGGAAAGAAATTGCCGGAAAGAAATACTTTTTCTGCAAAGATGGCAAAATGGCAGTCGGACGTTTAAAAGTCGGCAAGACCACATACTATTTCAATACGAAAGGTGTGTGCGTGAAGAAACTTCCTAATGCGGCGTGGGTACAGGATGAGAAGGGCCGCCGCTATTGTGATGGAGCTGATAAGTACTTAAAAGGCGGCTGGAAAACCATTCAGGGCAAAAAATATTATTTTAATAAAAAAGGGTATGTCCTGACAGGGATACAGAAGATAAAGAAAAATGTTTATCATTTCAACAAAAAGGGAGTGATGACAGCCGGAAAATGGGTGCGCACCAAGAGCGGGAAATACTATTTTGCCAGCGATGGAAAGATGGTGAGAAATTCATGGGTGAATGATATTTATCTGGGAGACGATGGAAAGCAGATAAAAGACTACGTGGATGAAACGAGGGAGAATGATAAGAAAACAGGCTGGGTAGGCTATGGAAGGCTGTGGAAGTATTATTCCAGAGGCAAGATGGTGACAGGCTGGAGGGATATCAATAAGAACAGATACTTTTTCGAATCTACCGGATATATGAAAATCGGATGGTATAACGACGGACAGGATTACTATTTCCTGAATACGACTCCGGGACGGGAAACCATCGGTGTGATGGCGACGAACTTCATGAGGATAGACGGCAAAGTATACTATTTCTTCCCGAAGAAAGTAAAGGATTCCGCCGGACGCGTACATCCGAAAGGAAGCATGGCAAGGGCGCTGAAGATACGTTACAATAATAAAGAATATTCCTTTAACGAAGCAGGCGTATGCCAGGAGCTTAAATAAGCATAAAGAGGGTACTGTAAATGAAATGAACAGTAATCAGAGAAAGGGCTGCCATAAAGGCGGCTCTTTCCTTGCTTTATAGGAAATTCCGACCTATTGACACGCAAAGAAAAACATATGTTTACCGAACATATGTTAGATAGATATGTGTTTCAGGTATTCAAAACAGACGGTCAGGGATTTAGAAGATATAAAAACCTTCCTCTCCAAAATCGTCTTCAAACGGGTCATCTTCATTTAAGAAATAATCCATATCAAGAAGGTCATCCTCGCTCATGCGGCGAATGTCCCCGGATGTCATGCCTTCGGGTGGATTATCTATATATTTTTTGCGTAGTTTCTCTGTGTTTGGGTTCATAAGTACAGCCTCCTTTGAAAGGAGTATACTACAGAAATGGGAATTAAGAAAGTCATGCAGAAGACCTTTTTCCACGAGAACGGGACATGACTTTCTCGTACAATTCTTCCAGAGAAACGCGCTTGTGGTTGAAATAGAGTTCTAAAAACAGCATAGTTGTGCCGCATTCACATTTCAGCGGGTCATAGCCAAAAGCAGAGAGAATGGCCGTGCGCCACTGGTTAAAGCTTCTGAAAATGCGGTGTTTTTCACGGGAAATGGTTCTATGAAGTTTTTTATCGATCTCCCGGTGGCGTGCATAAATGCCGCCGTAGCGGATCATTTTGAAATGCTTTTCCGGGATATGGCGGATCAGACGCTCTATGAACTCCATAACAGGAAGGGTCTCTTCCACATAGGCGTCATCTTCGTGGCGGTTGTAGTGAAAGGTGACAAAGTCACCATCATAGCTGTCAATCCGGGATGTGGCGATAACAGGCCGCCCCAGATAGCGTCCAATGTATTTTATGGCAGTTTTTGGGTCACATTTATTAGGCTTAGCATAGACATAGAAACCGTCTTTGTGATCCCGGTAACAGAGTGACTTAGCCTTTTTGAAAGAAGGGCCGATTTTGGAGTCCATTTCATTGAGCAGGGCAGTGCGGAAAGCATTGCGGAGATAGGTATAGTTGAAGTGTCTGGTATTGCGCCAGAAACCATTATCGCTGTAACCACCCTCAGAAATAAGGCAGTGTATATGGGGGTTCCATTTTAAGTCCCTGCCAAAAGTGTGGAGGACCATGATAAAACCGGGAGTAAAGTTCATGGACTTATTCTGTTTAAAAAACATGCGTGAAACAACATTGTTTACGGCATGAAAAAGGCAGTCGAGGAGGGAACGGTCATGGAGAAAAAAATCCCGGAGCTGCTCATCGATTGTAAAAACGCAGTGGCGATGACGGACATTTACCAGTTTAAAGGACATACTGGTAGTGCGTTCCATGGCATATTTATTGCCGCAGGTGGGGCAGAAACGGCTTTTACAGCGGAAAGGGACAAACTTAAGCTTTCCGCAGTGTGGACAGCCATACATGGCGCCACCAAAGGAGGGATCGCCGCAGTTGATCATTTTTTCAACATTTTCGATGACAGAGTCACGGGGATGTAGGATATAAACCATTTCTTCATAATGATCTTTAAAAATTTCTTGTAG
>Ga0137310_100772_pt1 | contig 21285 bp, 17 predicted proteins | sample NAcewiD2O_June_2_FD_97183 | JGI IMG/M metagenome (GOLD analysis project Ga0137310, IMG submission 97183) | Mouse cecal microbial communities from Vienna, Austria - N-Acetylglucosamine amended D2O_June | ecosystem: Host-associated > Mammals > Digestive system > Large intestine > Cecum | place...
CATAATTCAGATCCGGCATGAATGCAAGCCCCAATTATGGAAAATCTGCAGAAAACGCCGGGCGGCTGCTGGGGATGGAAGAATTGCAGGAGCGGCGCCGGGCAGACTTCCTGGGCGTTGAGCGGATGATTGGTGATTTTATACAAAGCAAAGGTATGGAATTTGCCATAATCCACAAAATTATGAAACGGGTATTGCCAAATGAAGAATAGTGTGGTAAATTAATTTACAGCGGATTGGTAACGTTACCGGAAGCGATACCGGAACCGTTACCGGATGCTGAGGGAATATCACAATACAATATGGAGGGAGGATTATTCCGCGATCGGGGAATGGGGCTGCTGATGCTGCGTTCCGGCGCGGGAGTCCGGCGAACCAGACAAAAGGATGAGGGACAAATGAGGGAAACGATAAGAAAAAAGGTGATGGCGGATAAACAGGAATATATACCAAGGCAGGTAAAACATGCGCCTTTGTATGAACTGGAGCATGTGGATGATCTGGGGATCTCACCGCTGTATAAAGTCCGGGTTGACGGAAAACGGGCAGATGTTTTTGGAAATGAGTTTTTTCATTTTGCGGTATTGGTATATGACAGAGAAGAGCAGATACGGGACGTGGAGGTAACTGTTCTGGATGAATTCGAGACGGCAAAAATCCGTCCGTCCTTTGCCGGCATTTCTTTTGAAAAGGATAATCAGGTACTGAAGTTCCGGCTTCCGGCAGGAAAACGGGTGGTTTTGGAGATTGACGATGATCTTTTGTGTCCGCTTTATCTTCTGCAGACGGAAAGGGTGGAACGGCCCGGAAATACATCCTATGAGTTCCAAAAAGGAAGTGTATACAATATCGATACACTGGAACTGAAAACGGGCGACGTGGTCTACATAGAGGAGGGAGCCGTGGTCAGCGGAAGGATATGGTCCCGGATGGCGGATCATATCCGGATTGTCGGAAACGGAATTCTTTACGGCGGTAACTGGCATAAATGGAATGAAAACGGCGCAGAGCAGATGCTTGTCACAATACTCGGAAAAGACATTGAGATCCGGGGGATTACGCTGCTGGACGGAGGAAGCTGGCATGTTGTACCGACGGCATGTGAAGATGTGAGGATCGATGACATCAATGTGCTGGGAAAGGTGATCACAGGGGACGGCATCGATATTGTCGGTTGTAAAGATGTGACGGTGCGGAACTGCTTTGTCAGGGCGAACGATGACTGCATCTCCGTCAAGGCGGAGGAGTTTCAGGATCCTTCCGGCTGTGCGGATGTAAAACATATCCTGGTGGAGGACTGTCTGTTCTGGAACGCGGAATTCGGAAATGTGCTGGAGATCGGGTATGAGACCAGATGCGATGAGATTTCCGACGTGGTGTTCCGGCGCTGTGAAATCCTTCACTGCGAATATGAGGGCAACCAGTCAGGCGGCGTACTGACGATCCACAATGCGGATCGGGCTTTTGTACATGATATCCATTACGAGGATATCCGCATCGAGGATGCGCAGGAGAAATTTATTGATATTAAAACACTGGATTCCAAGTATTCCAGAGACAGAAGCAGAGGAATGATCTGTGACATCCGTTTTAAAAATATAGAGATCACGGAGGGGATGTTTCCGGTTTCCATCGTCCGGGGGTTTGAAATGAAGAACGAAGTGTACAGGCCCCATGATCTGTATTTTGAGAATATCGTCATTCACGGAAAGAAGATGGCATGCGTCAACGATATGCGCATGGTGAAGGAACTCAGTGACGGATTTCATTTTGTGTGATCCGTCGCGGGTAGATATATGGTACTATTCGGGGACAAAGCCGGAAGGTTTCGGATAACAATATCCCTGTCTCTGATGAAATACATACATGCAAAAAATAAAAGGAGGCAAAAGCATGAAAAGAATGAAAAAGTGGCTGGCTCTCGGGCTGGCAGCGGCAATGGTACTGTCAATGACAGCCTGCGGCAGCAGCGGCGGCGGAGATGCAGCCGGAGACACAGGTAGTGACGGGGGGGCGGAAAGCAGCAGTGCGGACGGCAAGACAAAGATCACCATGGCGGTATGGAACGGAAGCTGGGGTGAGGACCTGCAGGCCATTCAGGAGGATTTCAACAGCAAAAATCCTGATATTGATCTGGATATCCAGATGCAGACAGGTGACTATTCCGATTTCCTCGGCGCAAAGGTAGCGTCAAACGATCTGCCGGATATTTATCTGCTGACACCTTACCAGCAGGTAGTGGCATTTGCGGAAGCAGGCAGGCTGATGGATCTTTCCGAAGAACCCTTTGTGGATGTGGTTTATCCCACAGCGCTGGAAGCGGTAAAAGGATCTGACGGAAAGATTTATGCGTTCCCGCATGCCAATGAGTATTTAGGAGTTTTCTATAACAAGGAAATTTTTGCGAATGCAGGAATCGACACACTTCCTACGACAAGAGACGAATTTGCAGAGGTCTGCGCGAAACTGGAAGCTGCAGGCATTCAGCCGATCGCATCGACCTACAAAGAGTCCTGGACATTAAAGCATTTATTCAGCACACTGCTGACACCTTTTGTACAGGATGATATTCCGGGATTCCTTGCGTCACTGAACTCCGGCGAAGGTACTTTCGGCGTGGACGGCATTGATGAAGTTTTTGCATTTCTGGATATTATGAAACAGTATTCCGGCAGCAATATGATGGATCAGGATTCTACTTCCGGTTTCAATGCGCTGGCAAACGGCCAGGCGGCAATGCTGTTATCCGGTGAGTTCAGCCTTTCGACGGTTGCACATGCAGATCCCGTACAGGATATCGGATGTTTTGCGGTTCCGGTTTCCAACGATGCATCCAAGAACAAACTCAGCGCGGACGTGGCTACCTGCTATGTTATCAACGCCAACACGGAGCATCCCGATCTGTGTAAGAAGGTATTGGCATACATGAGCGATCCGGAACAGAAATGGATCACACAGCTGACGATGGATCTGGGCGATGCGCCCCCGGCAATGCCTTACAGCGGCGGAGAAGCGAGTTCCGCAATGGATGATTATACAAGATACTGTGATGAAGGAAACACGGTTCCCTGGGTATATCAGCAGTACGCAAACGGTTTTGACGTTACATCGGGCGATATTTTACAGGGGTATATGGCAGGAGCGAAAGATCAGGCAACTGTTATCAAGGAATTAGACGAGAGCTATCTGAACTTTATCCAGTAGCTTGTTTGAAACCGCCGATTATATAATAAACAGACAGGGCGGCTGCGGCTGCTCTGCTGTTTGGAGGGGTAAGTAGATATGTCGATTTTATTTCAAAAAAGAAGAAAATTTTATTATGCGCTGATCGTGCCGGCACTGCTTTTATATGCGGGAGCATTGCTGATACCTTTGTTCGGAGGAACCATTCCGTATTCTTTCCTGAACTGGAATCTGATGAGCGGGAAAAAGAGCATGGCAGGGCTTGAGAATTATGTGAAGCTGTTTTCCGATTCAGGTTTTCATACATCGTTTTTCTTTAACCTGAAACTCGGAGTGTTTACGATCATCGGAAGTAATCTGGTAAGCTTTGTACTTGCTTATTTTCTGAATAAAAATATCCGGGCAAAAGGGCTCTCCCGCGCATTATTCTTTATTCCGAATATTATTTCCGCAGTGCTGGTAGCGTTTATCTGGACCTTTATCTTTTCGCAGATCCTGCCGAATCTGGCGGAGACGATGCATTGGGACTGGCTGGGATCGATCAGCTGGTTCGGTTCACCGGGGACGGCGACCTTTACGATCATCCTGGTATCGGTATGGCAGCAGATCGGATTTTTGATGATGATCTACACAGCGGGGCTTCAGACCATACCGATCGATCTGATCGAGGCGGGAAAGATCGACGGATGTACGGGCCTGCGCCTGATACGCGATATCCAGCTTCCGCTGTTGATGCCGACGATCACAATCAATCTGTTTGTATCCATCTCCGGCGCCTTCAAGGCATTCGATGTACCGAACGCAATGACGGCAGGCGGCCCTTACGGTACGACCATGCCGGTGGCAATGGATATATATAAGGAAGCATTTGTTAAATACAACATGGGATACGGCGCTGCCAAGTCTGTGGTCTTATTTCTGGTAGTTGCCATTGTTACTTTGATTCAGCTTAATTTCACAAGGAAACGGGAGGTGTCGTACTAATGGGAGAAACGAAAGAAAAAGGCGGTATTCTGGCGACGATAGTTATGCTGGTACTGGGCTTTATATTTGTACTGCCGATCCTGCTTCTGGTAATGAACAGTTTTAAACCTTACAGCGATATGATCTCCAACTTTTTGGCGTTCCCCACCCATTTTACGCTGGATAACTACAAAGAAGCAGTGGCAAGAATGGACTTCGTACGGGTGTTTTTAAATTCCGCGTATGTGACGGGCGGAACCGTGGTAGTGGGATTGATCGTGAGTTTCTTTGCAGCATACGGGATTGCGCATATTGAATCGAAAGACGGACCATTCTGGTATATTTTGTTTACTTTGGGACAGATCGTTCCGTTCCATACGATCATGATCGCGCTGCAGGTTATGACGACAAAATTTAATCTGAACAACAAGCTGACGGTCCTGATCGGCCTGTATGCCGGATTTCACTGTGCGTTTGGTATTTTTACCTATGTAGGATTTTTGAAATCCGTACCGAGGGATCTGGAAGAAGCCGCCTGTATCGATGGCTGCGGTGCTTTCCGCACGATGATGCAGATCATCTTTCCGCTGGTAAAGCCTACAAGCATTACGATCGGCGTGCTGTTCTTCCTCTGGACATGGAATGATTTCCTGATGCCGAGCCTGATGATCGGTGAGACAGGAAAGAGAACATTGACAGTTATGATCTATATGTTCCGAAGCAATGCCAGTTCGGACTGGAATCTTCTGATAGCGGCACTGACGCTTTCCATCATTCCGATCGTTATTTTATATATACTGGCACAGAAATATATCACCAGCGGTATTACGGCAGGTGCTGTGAAAATGTAAGAGAAAAATCAGGGAAGGAACGCCATAAAGAAAGATCTTATGGCGTTTCGCCCGTATAAGGCTGAAAAAGGGAAAGGGAGCGGCAATGGATAATCTGAATCTCAGGAAAATAAACGATTATGTGATCCAGCTTGTGGCAGATCACATTTATGCGCTGGATGAATTCGGCGTGGATATTATGTATCTGGCGGAAGGGAAGGAGCGGGCGATGCTTGTGGACACCGGCGCGGGGCTGGGCAGGCTGAAGGAGACGGTGAAGGCTTTGACGGATAAGCCGGTGTTTGTAGTCAATACCCATGGGCATATAGACCATGCGCTTGGAAATTACGAATTTGATGAGGTATACTTAAACGTAAAGGACGGATGGATGATAGAACCGCCCTATATGACAAATGAAAAATGGCAGGAATTCTGTATGCGGCAGAGAAAGGAACCCGCTTATACGGGACCGGACCTCACCGGAAAGAGCCTGTGTTTTCAAAAACCTTCGGGAAATATTACGGAGGGGATGCGCTTTGATCTGGGGGGGAGAGAATTTGAGGCGATCGGAATCTCAGGGCATACGCCGGGCAGCATGGTCTTTCTGGACAGTAAAAACAGGATTTTAATTTCGGGGGATTCCGTTGTCAGCACGCCGATCCTGATCTTTGATACGTATTCTTCGAGTGTGGAAGAATATCTGAGGGATCTGAAAAAGCTGGCGGCAAGACAGGAGGAGTTTGACCTGATCCTGCCGGGGCATTATCTGCGCCCTATCGGAAAAAAATATCTGTTTGACCTGATGGAATGCGCAGAGGAGATCCTTGCGGGGAAGGCGGAACCGGAGCAGGGGGATTTTCGCCATATGAGCAGTGAACCGGCGCTGGTTCACAGATACGGGCAGGCATCCATTGTTTATAACGAGGAACATATCCGGATGAAGTAAAGAAAAACGTTACTTTTCACGGGGCAGGAATGCGCATTTATTGCGCGTTCCGTGAGAACATGATTCGGAAAAACCGATTTCATGTTTTATCTGTACACTGTCGGGATTGATTGCAGGAGTGATTTGTGATACTCTTAAAGCGATATGATGATCGCTGCCGGTGAGCCGGTCAGAACCATTTCTGCAAAAAAGAAGACTGTGTTCTTCAAGGAGGAAAGAAATATGAGAAGATGCGGCGTATTGATGCCGGTATCCAGTCTCTGGTCACCTTACGGGATTGGTGCATTTTCAAAAGAAGCATATGAATTTGTGGATTTTCTGGAAAAGGCGGGACAGTGTCTGTGGCAGATTCTTCCGCTGGGGCCGACCGGTTACGGTGATTCCCCCTATCAGTCTTTTTCCACCTTTGCGGGGAATCCATATTATATTGATCTGAAGGCATTGATCGAGAAGGGATGGATCGGCGAAGAAGAGTGCGGGGGATGTGATTTTGGAGATTGCCGGGATTTCATAGATTATGATAAAATATATAAGCAGCGTTTCAGGCTTTTGCAGAAGGCCTATGAAAACAGCGGCATTTCAGAGGATGAAGAATTTATCCGGTTTTGTGAGAAAAATGCTTACTGGCTGGAAGATTACGCGCTGTATATGGCGGTGAAAAAATCCTTTGGCGGTGTGGGCTGGCTTTCATGGGAAGAAAATATTAAGCTGCGAAAGGAAGAGGCGCTTCGGTACTACAGGGAACATTATAAAAAGGAGATCGGGTTTTACCGGTTTGAACAGTATCTGTTTCAATCGCAGTGGTTTGCACTGAAAAATTATGCGAATGGTAAGGGCATCCGTATTATTGGAGATATTCCGATCTATGTTGCGTTGGACAGCGCGGACGTCTGGGCGGGGCGGGAACTTTTCCAATTGGAGAAGGACGGTACGCCGAAGGCCGTGGCCGGCTGTCCGCCGGACTTTTTTTCAGTTACCGGGCAGCTCTGGGGCAACCCCCTCTATGACTGGGCGTATCATAAAGAGACGGAATATGACTGGTGGATGCAGCGGATCGGTTATTGCTATGAACTTTATGATATTGTAAGGATAGACCATTTCCGGGGATTCGACGAATACTACTCGATCCCTTACGGGAATGTCACGGCGGAAGGCGGTCACTGGGAGAAGGGCCCCGGGATCTCTGTTTTCGAGACCATGAAAAAGAAGCTGGGAAACAGGGAAGTCATAGCGGAGGATCTGGGCTTTTTGACGGATACGGTGAAAAAACTGGTGGAAAGATCCGGGTTTCCGGGAATGAAGATTTTGCAGTTTGCTTTTGACTCCAGAGAGGCGGGAAATTATATGCCTTACTATTATCCGTCAAACTGTGTGGTATACACCGGCACCCACGATAACGATACGATCATGGGATGGTATGAGGCGCTGGATAAAAAAGATAAGGCTGCCGCAAGGAAATATCTGAATATCCGCTCCCGAAAGGATGTGCATCTTGTATTTATCAGGGAAGCACTGAAGAGCGTGGCGGATACGACTGTCATCCCGATTCAGGATTATCTGGCATTGGGGAGCGAAGCAAGGATCAATACGCCCTCTACTTTGGGAAATAACTGGAAGTGGAGAGTCCGGAAAGAGATGCTGACCGATAAGCTGGCGAAGCAGATGCATGATCTGGGAGAATTGTATGGAAGAACTGACCATTAAAGATGTGGCACGAATATGCGGCGTGGGAGTCAGCACTGTCTCCCGCGCCATCAATAACCATCCGGATATCAATCCGGAGACAAAACAAAAGGTCATGGATACAATAAGGGAACATGGCTATATTCCGAATAACAGTGCGCGGAATCTGAAAAGAATAGATGCAAAGAGCATTGCGGTGCTTGTAAAGGGAATGACCAATCCTGTTTTCAGCAGTATGATCAAAGTGATAGAAGCGGAGATCAAACGTAAAAAATATGCAATGGTGCTGAATCATGTTAATCAGAATGAGGATGAAGTGGATGTGGCACTGGAGGTCGTGAAGGAAAAACGGGTGAGGGGTATCATCTTTCTGGGCGGCTATTTTAATCATGATGAGGAAAAGCTGGAAAAACTGCAGGTTCCTTTTATTTTAAGTACGGTGGGGGCTGCGCCGGAAAATGTGGATAATATGCAGTGTTCCTCTTTGACGGTGGATGATGAAAAGGAAAGCTATAAGATGATCTCCCATCTGATCGACAGAGGGCATAAACGGATCGCCATATTATGTGTGGAGATGGATGAGAAAAGTGTCGGCTACCGGCGTCTTCTGGGTTATAGAAAAGCACTGAGGGATCACGGAATAGCCGTGGATGAAAGGCTGATCCGCGAAATGAGCGGGAAGCAGGAGGCGTATACCTATGAAAACGGCTACGAGGTGATGCGTGAACTGCTGCAGGAGGACCAGAATTTTACGGCGATCTTTGTTATTTCGGATATCATGGCGATGGGCGCCTGCCGGGCGATCATAGATGCCGGGAAAAGGGTGCCGGAAGATATAGCGGTGGCGGGATTCGATGGCATTGCGGCGGGGGACTATTTTATTCCGCGGATCACGACGATACGCCAGCCGGTGGAGGAGATCGCCCTGACTACCATAAAACTGATGTTTGAAATTCTGGAGGGAGAGAGGAAACATCTGCGGCAGGTCTTTGAGGGAGAACTGATGGTGAAGGAGTCTACGGTAAAGCAGAGCTTACCATAAAGGGGAACGTCTGTAGTCTGCGCTGTGCATCTGCAGTTCACCGGCGGGAATATGAGCCTGTACAGAGGCTATAGTAATACCATAAAAGTGCTTCCGCCGCCGGGGGTATCTTTGATCAGGATTCTGCCGTGATGGGCGTGGACGATCTCGGCGGCGATACAGAGCCCGAGCCCGAAGTGGCCTTTTTTGCTGCGGGATCTGTCACTGCGGTAGAAACGTTCAAAAATCTGTTCTTTTTCGGCGTCCGGGATGCCGGGACCGTTATCTTCCACAGAAAAACAGATATTTTTTCCATGACAGGCAAGGATCAGGCGCACAGAGCCTTTCTGCGGCGTATAGCTGAGGGCGTTGTGCAGCAGGATGGAGAGAACCTGCGTGATGCGTTCTTTGTCACCGGTGATTGCCGGAACGGCTTCTTCCGGCAGGGTGATGGAGAGCGCTATATTTTTTTCCGCGGCAACAGGCAGAAAGGCTTCATAGAGATTGAGAAGCAGCGTATCCGGCTCAACGGGCGCCGCCTTGATGCTCCAGCCCCCGGTGTCTGCGGTGGTTAAAAGCAGCATATCGTCGATCAGCTTGGACATGCGCATTCCTTCGGATTGGATGGCATCCAGAAAATGTGTCCGTTGTTCCCCTGCCGCTTTTCCGGAAGCGGAGGCGCAGGAGAGGATCACTGCCAGAGGCGTGCGAAGCTCATGGGAGGCGGAGGCGATGAACTGTGTCTGTTTTTTCTGATTTTCTTCCAGCGGTTGTAAGATCCGCTTCGTAAAATGCCAGGCAAAAAAGGAAAGGGCAGCCACGGCGAGGATATCCAGCCCGAAAAACAAAAGCCGCTGCCGTCTGATCCGGGCGCTGAGCGCATCGAGGGGCGAGAGGATCATGACATTTAAAGAGCCGCTGTTTCTCTCTGCCACGGCGGCGCAGGCGTAGTAGCTGCTCTTCCCGCTTTTCTTCGGAGAGAACTGAAATTCCGTGTGGTAAATATCGGAATAGGAGCCGGAGTAGACGGTTTTCTGAGTGTTTTCCCAGGCATCCCATGCTTCCTGAAAGAGTTGTTTTTCTTCTTCGTTTTCCCGCTCGTTGAACAGAAAAGGAATACCGTTGTCCGTGATGTGGATCCGGTATTTTCCGCCGTCTTCCATTTTGGTAAGCCATTCGTGGGTAATCACGCTCTGGTGTTCCAGATTGGCAATCAGGGTATTCATATCGTTCTGAAAAGAGGAAAAACTGCTCTCTTTTAAACCCTGTTCCGAGATATAGAGATAGCCCAGGGACATGACGAGCAGGATGAAAGCCGTGATGGAGCCGCAAAGGACGGCGAGCCGGAAGTGTACTTTTTGAAACATAGGATATCCCCGCTTTGTGTCCGGATAGCCGGAACACTGTTTTACTGATCTTCGATCTGGTAGCCGATGCCTCTGATCGTCCGGATCAGGACGCGGCTGCCCACTGTTTTTAAACGTCTTCTGAGAAAATGGATATAATTATCCAGATTGCCGTCCTCCACATCGCTGTCGGGCCCCCATACCTTTGTGAGCAGCAGAGTACGGGAGAGGGGCTGGCCGGGACTGCGCAGAAAAACTTCCAGAAGGCATCCCTCCCGTTTGGACATACTGCAGGAGCCGGATATGCCGGTCAGCGTATTTTCCTCCGGCCGGTACACGATATCCCCGAAGGCAAGCTGCCCCGTCAGTTCCATTCTGCGGGGGCGGCGGGTGATACACCGGATTCTTGCCATCAGTTCTTCAAAGGCAAAGGGTTTTACCAGATAATCGTCAGCGCCCAGATCGAGCCCGGTTACCTTGTCGTCGAGGGTGCCAAGGGCGGTGATTAGAATAACAGGTGTCTGGTTATTGCTCCTGCGCATTTTCAGCAGGACTTCGGTGCCGCTTAAATAGGGCAGCATCCGGTCAAGCAGGATAAGGTCGTGGATATTCTGTTCAATATAGTAAAGAGCCTCTTCTCCGTCGGAGCAGGTATCAACAATAAAATTCTCCTGTTCCAGCTGAAAGGCGAGAGAAGTTTTTAATTTTTCGTCATCTTCTACCAGAAGGATTCTCATAGAGCACCTCTTTTTTATTTATTTAAGCCAATGGCTGTCCGCAGTATGGTTTCGGAAGATCCACGGTCTTCGGGAACCATATTGCGGATGCGGGCTTTGGGATCTTGTATTGCCTGTTAATATAGTATAGCAGAAAAATCTTTAAAAAATCTCTAAATTTCAGGACAATCATGAAATACTGAACATCGGCGTGCAGTTATGGCTATGGGGAAGGAAAAGTGAATGATAAAAAAATGTTTTAGAGAAAACTTAGAGGATAGTCTGTTATGATGCTGATGTAGAGTCGGGAATGCGGCTCTGTGTGATGGAAAAGTCAAATAACGGGCCCTGACTTTTGAAAATCAGTTATGCATTGTAAAAATCAGGAGGAAAAAAGAGAATGAAGTACATAAGAAAAAAGCTGATCATAACGGGTGTTATTATGGTAATGGGGCTGGGCCTTACCGGCTGTACAAAAACAGATGAGAATGCGGAAACACCGGGAGGATCTGCGGTGGAAGCGGAAGATCTGCCCGGGACGAAAGAGCAGGGGGATGAGGAGGCACAGACAAATAATTCCGGGAATGTGGAAGAACCCGAGGCAGAAGATGCGGACAAAGGAGGACAGGATGCGGATTCATCTGATAACAGTCAGAAAGATGCAGATATCTCTTCTCTGCACTATATTCCGGACACGAAAGCGGATCTTTGTGGTGATATTTGTGAAGTCGGAGATAAACAGTTTACAGTGACGGAGATCTTTACGGATACACTGGAAGAAGGAGGCGAGATTATGGTCTCGTCAGCTCCGGGAGCAGAGGGAGAGGAAGAAGCCGCGAAGATCACAGTTATATATGATGAGAATACGGTATTTGAAAAACAGAAGATCTGGGACGCAGGAGCAGGGCATGAAGAGAAAGAAGGTTCGGCGGCGGATCTGCAGAAAGGTTTTACGGCTGAGATGTGGGGAAGCTACGAAGGAAATGTGTTCCATGCGACAGCAATCAAAATCGTGGAAGTGATATTGGGATAACAGGTGTTTTGATATGAGAAAATTCAGAAAACAGACAGCATTATTTTGCGCAGGCATGATAGGTGTTTTTCTGCTTGCGGGCTGCGGCGGAAGCGGCAGGGAAAATAAAACGGATGCGCCGGATACGAAAGGTAGTAATGCCGCAGATACGGAGAGCGGGGAAAAACGGATGGGACGGTATCTGGAGACAGAGATCACGGTGCCGGAGGAAGTAAAAACCATGGACAGTTATCCGGTTGCTTATCTGCAAACGCTTGACGACAGTGAGCTTATACTGGCGGAACTGGCTGCGGGCAGGTATATTTCTTCGGACAGGGGTGAGGGATGGGTGTATGCGGACTGTCCCTGGCAGGATATTATCTCGAATGCATATATATCGGACATTGCCCTTTCGCCGGATCGGGCGGCGGCTGTGCTTTACTGTCCCTATGCCGGGGATGGAGAAGATCCGGGTGAAGAAATGCAGGATGACGGAACCGGAGAAGGGTCGGAAGTTTCCGAAGAAGAGATGGAGCCAAAGAGCGCAGAAGACCGGAAGGCGGCGGATGAAACCGGCAGTGAAACCGCTAAAGAGGTGACATCATCCGGCGGGGAAGGCTCGGAAACGGCAAAAGGCGAGGAGGAAGCAGACGGAGATACGAACCGGGACTTGGAGGAAATAACCTACAGGACTGTGTATTTTGATGCTGACGGAACCGGGACGGAACTTGACCTTCCAACAGCCGGTGACGGGCGGATTCAGAAGCTTGCATTTGACAGGCAGGGCAGACTCTATGGCTTTATGCTCGATGGTATTGTCTGCCGGATAGACCCCGCTGCCGGGACAAAACAGGAACTGTTTGATACAGAGGGGGTCATGGATTTCGTCTGCTTTACGGATCGCTATATGGTGGGATTTACCACCAGAAAAGAGGCTGTCATTTATGATTTGGAGAAGGAGGCACCGGCGGAGGAGGACAAGATACTGCAGACTTTTATCAGTGAAAATCTCGGAAGTTACATCGGCGGTATGGAAAGGGGACATGAACTGATCGCGACGGCGGGAGAGCAGGAGGATATCATCTACTTTGCTTTCAGCGGCGGCGTTTACCGGCATGTGATCGGCGGGACGGCGATCGAGCAGATTATTGACGGAACTACTTCTTCCTTCGGTGATCCCAGTATGGTACTGATGGATATGGTAATGCTGCCGGACAATGAATTTGTGGTGCTCTACAATGATGTGACGCTGTACCGGTATACTTATGATCCGGATGTGCCGGCGGTCCCTGAGAAACAGCTGAAGGTATACAGTCTTGTGGAGAATTATTCCATGCGTCAGGCGGTGAGCCTGTTCCAGAAGTTGCATCAGGATGTGTATATCCGCTATGAGGTCGGCATGTCCGGGACGGACGGCATGACAAGAGAGGATGCGGTACGGAACCTTAATGCAAAGATCATGTCGGGGGAAGGTCCGGATATTCTGCTGCTGGACGGCCTGCCGCAGGATTCCTATGAGGAAAAGGGAATTCTGGCGGATATGAGCGTTGTGGTGGATGGCCTTGACGGAGAAGATAAACTGTTTCCGAATGTGGTGGAAGCCTGCCGGAAGGACGGCAAAATTTACGGGCTGCCCGTCAGGATACAGATACCGATGATGGCAGGCGATGAAAAGTATGTGGAGAAAATAAAAGATATCGATACGCTGGCGGATGCGGTGGAAGAGATCCGGAGGGAAAACCCGGAGGGAGCGATTCTTGGCTTGAAAGCGGAGGAACAGCTTTTATATGTGCTGAGCCTGACATCTTCCGCAGCGTGGACGGACGAAAAAGGGAATATAGAGGAAGAGGAGCTGGAGGAGTTTCTTACGGCGGCAGGCCGGATCTGGCAGGCGGAAGTTTCCGGTGTGGATGTGGAGTGGCTGAAAGAAAAAACGAATTTCAGTGCCGGGTTTCCGGGAGAAGAACAGTATTACGCAACGCTTTCCACCAATGCGATCAATATCGCTACCGGGGAGCAGAAGCTTGCCGTAGGAAAGGTATACCGCGTGGATTTTGATTATGCTATGGTGACAAGTATCGCAGGGATGGAAGAAGAGGACTTGGGGTTCGGGTTATGGAACGGTCAGGTAAGCGGCGGCTTTATTCCCGACGGAATGACGGGTGTTGCGGCTGCTTCAGCGGAGGATGAGCTGGCAGTTGAATTTTATAAGTTCCTGTTCGGCAGAGAGCTGCAGGATATGGATCTTTCCGGAGGACTGCCGGTGAATATGGCTTCTTTTGATACATTCGCGAAGAATCCGAGAGCGGGAGCGATCGGAGGAGATGAAGATCTGTCGGGAAGCCTTGCTCTGGGCGGCGATGACGGGGTATTTTTTTCACTTGACGTTATATGGCCGAAGGAGGAGGAATTCCGAAAACTGAGGGAGATGGCAGGCTCGGTTTCCCGGATCAGTACGGGGGATACCGCTATAGAGGAGGCGCTTTATGAGATCGGGCCGGATGCCTTAAACGGCAATATAACGCCGCAGGATGCGGTAAAGGAGATTGTGAAGAAATCAGCGATCTATCTGGCGGAGTGAGTGTGGAGAAATTCAGACGGGCTGAGGACGGCGCCGGAAAAGAACTGAATTTTATGCCGGAGAAAACGGGAAGAATGGGTTTGTACCGGGACAGACGAACTGTTGCCGATGGTATGATTGGTAAGGCAGAAGAAAAAAGACAGAAAAACAAAAATATACTGAAAGGAGAAAAAAGGAAATGAGTCATTTTATAAAGAAACTGATTATAACAGGAATTGCGGCGGTGACAGCACTGGGGGTGCTTACTGCCTGCACAAAGATGGAGGAGAGTTCGGAGAACGGGGAATCCGCTGCTGCAGAAGAGGAGATACCGCCGGCTGAAGGCGCAGAAGACAAAGAGGCGCCGGCGGCAGAGGATGAGGCTGCACAGGATGCCCAAACAGACAGCGGTACAGATGAAGGGGATGTATCCGGAGAGGCGGAACTGATGGGTCTGATAGAGGAGGTTCCGGAGGACAGCGATGATTCCTTTATCATAGCGAAGCTTGTGACGGAGCAGATAGACGGGGTGGATTTTATAGGTACCGATCCGGATGATACAAAGATCACGGTTGTCTACAGCATTGATACAAAATTTACCAAACGGACGATTAAAAACGGCGGTGAAGATGTTAAAGAGGAGGAAGGCTCTGCGGCGGATCTGAAGGAAAACTTTACGGTGGAGATGAAAGGGAGCTATTATGAAGAGAATGTGTTCTTCGCGGCAGATGTGAAGATCGTGGAAGTGGTTACAGAGTAAACACAAATCTTAGTATGTGTGCGTTGGTAGGACGGATGCGGAACAGGAAACAGCAGAAGTGCGTACAACGCACAAGACGATTTTCGGACGTGTGCGGCAGAAAATCAGTCTTAGTATGTGTGCGTTGGTAGGACGGATGCGGAACTGGAATAGAGGTAATTATGAAAAATATAAAAAAATGGACGGCACTGTTTTGTGCAGGAGCGATGGCGGCATCTCTTCTGGCGGGCTGCGGCAGAGGAGACGCAGGCGATGGTACGGCGGGCCTGCCGGAGCAGAAAGAGGAGAAGAAAAATACTGCCGCGGCGGAAGAGGAAAATACGGAAAAAAGTATGGGGCGTTATCTGGAGAAGGAGATGACGCTGCCGGAAGAGATCAGTGAGATGGTACAGTTTCCGGTTCCTTATATCAGGAAACTGGAAAACGGCAATCTGATGCTGGCGGAAAAAGAGGCGGGAAAATATATTTCGCCGGACAATGGCGAAACGTGGGAATCGGAAGGGAATCCCTGGAAGGACACAGCCAAAGAGCTTTATGTGACGGACATGGCGATCTCTCCGGAAGGGGCGGTGACTATGCTGGGCATTCCTGCTGCCAAAGATTCCGGAGAGGGGGCGGAAACCGGGGAAACATCCGGAGATGATACGTCCGGAGACGGAGAGGGATCGGAGAGCGAAACCGGGAAAGACGGGGGGGCATCTGAGGATGGAGAAGCGGAAGATATGCCTGATACGGGAACGGAAGAGGCCTCAGAGAAAGCATCCGACGCAGGAAGGATCGAACTGGAGTGGAAATATTATTATTTTGATGCAGAGGGTAACGAGACGGCGCTGGAGCTGCCGGGAATGGAGATCAGTAGTTTTGCATTTGATGATCAAAGCAGGCTCTACGGATTTTCGAACGGCGGAAAAGTTTATCGGATCGATCCCGGAGACGGAAGCAAAAAGGAACTTTTCACGGCGGACGGGACGGTGGATTTTGCCTGCTTCACGAATCGATACATGGTCGGCGTCACAACGAGAGGCGGCAGTGTCATATATGATATCGAACAGGATATCATGCTGGATAATGACGAGGTTCTGCAGGAGTTCATCGAGCAGAATCTGGGCCTCTCCATCGGCAGCACCGATGTGGGACACAGCGTTGTCCTGACGGCGGGAGAACAGGAGGATGTCATTTACTTTGCGTTCGGAGGCGGATTGTACAGGCATGTGATCGGCGGGGCGGCCATCGAGCAGGTTATTGACGGAACGACATCCGGCTTCGGTGATCCCAGTATGATGCTGATGGATATGATGATGCTGCCGGACAATGAATTTACGGTGCTTTATACGGGGATGAAGCTGTACCGGTATACCTATGACCCCAATGTGCCGACAGTGCCGGATCAGCAGCTCAGGATATACAGCCTTCTGGAGAACACTTCTGTGCGGCAGGCAGTGAGTATGTTCCAGAGAGCCAATCAGGAGGTGTATATCCGCTATGAGATCGGCATGTCGGGGAACGACGGTGTGACAAGCGAGGATGCGATCCGTAATCTGAATACAAAGATCATGTCGGGAGAGGGACCTGATATTCTGCTGTTGGACGGGCTGCCGCTGGACTCTTACGAAGAGAAGGGCATTTTAGCGGATTTAAGTTCCATAATAGAAGAGATGGACGGCGATGCGGCACTGTTTCCGAATATTATAGAGGCGTGCAAAAAAGGCGGTAAGATCTACGGGCTGCCCATCAGGATACAGGTTCTTTTGATGGCGGGAAGGCCTGAAGATTTACAGAAGGTGAAGGATCTGGATTCTCTTGCGGCGCTGCTGGAAGAGATACGGAAAGAGGAGCCGGAGGGAGCTCTGCTGGATGTCAGAACGCCGGAGCAGCTTTTATATATCCTGAGCATGAGCTGTTCCGCGGCATGGATGGATGAAAAGGGAAATATTGACGAAAAGGCGCTGGAAGAATTTTTGAAGGCGGCAGAGCGTATCTGGCAGGCGGAAATTTCGGGTGTGCCGGAGGAGGATCTTGGCGTGAGAGAAGGCGGCTACGGCTCTTTGGATAACAAATACAGGGAGTATTACGGTAATGTTTCCGGCGGCGCGGAGGGCGTTGCGATGGGATCACAGCAGTTTGCGGTGGGCCGGGTGAAAGGCGTCGATTTTGAGTATGATATGCTGACGACTCTGATGGAGCAGGAGGATAACTTTGGTTTTGACGTCTGGAACGGGCAGGTAAGCAATGGGTTTATGACCAACAGCCTTGTCGGCATTTCAGCAAATTCCATGGATAACGGGCTGGCGGTAGAGTTTTATAAATATCTGTTCGGGAAAGAACTGCAGGATATGGATATGTATGACGGTCTGCCGGTGAATATGGCTTCCTTTGAAGGGCTGAAAGAAAATCCGCGCAAGGGGCTGGTAGAAGGAACGGACGAACGTTACGCAGGCTCTATCAGTACAAGTACGCAGGACGGAAATTCGTCCTTTGGCATTGAACTGCTGTGGCCGACCGAGGAGGAGTTTGAGAGACTGAAGGGTATGGTATCTTCCGTTTCCCGGATCAGCACCGGCGATGAAACGATAGAAGACGCGGTTTATGAGATCGGGGCAAGAGCGTTGGAGGGCGGTATCACGCCTGAGGAAGCCGTGCAGGAGATCGTGAAGAAGTCGACGATTTATCTGGCGGAATAAAGCGACAAAAGTGTCATAAAAGTATATTTTTCATTGTGATACAGAAGAAAGCAGTTTTCTGTGAGCGTTTCCTGTCGGAGACGGAACAGAAAACTGCTTTTAAACTTAGAGATTCTTTAGAGATTTTTCTGGTATGCTGTAATCAGGAGACAGGAGGGTGAAGGAAAATGGATTGGCATAAAAGAAAACACAGAAAAATAACGGCAGTTATGGTATGTATATGTCTTTTTCTGCTAACCGGCTGCGGCGGTTCTGATCCGGAAAAGGACGCGGAGGATGCGGAAAATGGCCCGGGGCAGGGCGGCATGGGAAGGTACATGGAAGATATTTATAAGTTTCCGGAAGAAATTAATCGAAACGGGGGATTGAATATGCTTTCGGATGGTTCCATGACGATCATCAGCTTTAACAGCGGGCTTTACCGCTCTGTGAATCAGGGAGCGGACTGGCAGCAGGAGGATGCGCCCTGGTTTCCGATGATGCAGGGGGTGTATGCATTAGCGGCTGTGATGGCGCCGGACGGAACGGCGGCAATCACCTGTTCCGGGGAAATGCCTCAGGCGGCGAGGGATGCGCTTTCTTCACCGCTGCCGGATGACTGGGAAGGAAATTATTGTATTTTTGCGTTTCCGGACGGCGGGATAAAGATTGTGGATTTCGGTTTTTCGCAGGAGGACGGAAGCTGCATCAGCACCCTTTGTTTTAAGGAAGACGGCAGACTGTTTGCCGGGGATATGAACGGCAGGATCTATGAAGTGGATATGGAACATGAGAGTGTAAAAGAACTTTTTATGATGGAGCGGGAGGCAGGATGTATCGGATTTTGCGGCGATATGCTGATGGCTGTAGGTTCGGACCGGCTGTATCTGTATGATCTGGAAAAGCAGCAGCCTGCGGAGCAGGATGCGGCAGCGGATGATTTTATCAAAAGGCTGCTGTCGGACAAAACAGTGCGCTACACGGGCGGCGGCTATCCTCTTGTTGTGTTTGGCGGAGAGGATAATATCGTTTATATAGCCTGTGTGGAAGGGTTGTACCGTCATGCGCTGGGCGGGAGTACAATGGAGCAGATTATTGACGGAGCACTCAGTACATTTGGGGACAGCAGAAGTATCTATATGGCAAAGGCGCTGGATAAACAGGAATTTCTCGTGCAGTTTGATTCTGACGGCGGGCTGGTACGCTATTATTTTGACGAGACAGCGGCATCCATGCCGGAGAAGGAGATACGGATCTATTCTCTGGAGGATAACAGCAGTGTCCGGCAGGCGGTGACTTCCTTTAAAAAATCCCATACTGACATATATGTCAGATATGAGACGGGAACGGGAAGCGGGGACGGCGTGACAAAGGAGGATGCCGTAAAGCAATTAAATGCCCGTATTCTGTCGGGGGAAGGGCCGGATGTGATCATTCTGGACGGACTGCCGGTGGAGTCCTATATCGGGAAAGGGATGCTGGCTGATCTGAGTGAAATGATAGATGCACAGGAAGGGGAAAACGCTCTGTTTTCTAATCTGACGGAGAGCTTTCGGCAGGATGACGGAGCCATTTATGTCATGCCTCTCTGTGTACAGGTGCCGCTGCTGGCAGGCGATGGCAATGTCATAAACAAAATGGAGGATCTGGAAAGCTTTGCGGATGAGCTGGAGACGCTCAGGGAGGAGAACCCGGAAGGAGGATTGCTGGGGATCTACGATGCGGATACTATGCTCAGACTGTTCGGAATGGTGTCATCACCGGCATGGACCGACGGATCGGGGCAGATCGATCAGGAGGCGGTGAAGGAATTTCTGACACAGACGAAACGGATCTATGAAGCGGAATACGCAGGGGCGCTGCCTGAGGAGATGGAAGCTTTGCAGAAGGAGGATGACGAACTGCAGCAGTATGGCTTGGATCCGTCCCTGCAAAAGATGGAAGCCTGCAACAATGTACTGAATATCAGGCGGGGCTATGCGAAACTTGCCTGCGGTTATGTGGACGGTATTCAGATCTGTCTGGACAACATAACAAGTGTTATTGAAGTGGAAGAAAATATGGATTACAGGAATTTTTCCGGTCAGGCGCAGTATGTATATTTGCCGAAGGTGATGGCGGGCATCAGTGCAAAGTCCGGGGAGCCGGAGGCGGCAAAGGAGTTTATCGGGACAATGTTTTCTCCGGAGGTTCAGAAGAATATCTATGATGGCTTTCCGGTAAATAAGGCAGCTTTTGCGGACCGGTTTGATTTTCTTGAGCCGGGCGGGGAAAACGGTTCCATGATGATGATTAACAGTGACGGGACAGAAACAGAGCTGGAGCTGCATTGGCCGGATGAAGCCGGGGAAGCGTATTTTACCGGGCTGGTGCAGGAACTGGCAGTGCCGGCAGTGGATCAGGAGTGGCTTGGTGAACTGGTGTATGAGACGGGAGTAAAAGTACTGGAGGACGATTTAAGTGTGGAAGAGGCTGCGGAGGAAATCGCCAAAAGGGCGGCAATCTATCTGGCAGAGTGAGAAAACGGATGGAACTGCCGGCAGGATTTCTGATGAAATAAAGCGGATATTCGTTTTGAACCGGAAGGAGCGGAGAGGCTCATCCGGGAGAAAAAGTGCTGTCTGGACTGCATTTTTGCTGCCCAGTTTTCTGGGCGTAACGGTATTTGTACTGATCCCCTTTCTGGATGTGGTGCGGCGCTCTTTTGTGACGGCGGTGACGCAGGAGTGGGCGGGAATAAATAACTATCGTAATGTATTCGAGAATCAGGCATTTCGTCTCGCCATACATAATACGGTGCGGTTTACGGCGGTGTGCCTGCCTCTTTTGATCGGGCTGGGGCTGTTTCTGGCGGCTTTTCTCAGCAGGCTGAAACAGATACAGTTTATAAAATCCCTGTATTTATTTCCGCTCGCCATGCCTGCGGCTACGGTGGTGCTGATCTGGAAGATGCTTTTTTCAAAGCAGGGGTTTTTGAACGGGGCGTTGATCTTGCCGGGAGTGCTGCCGGAGGGAACGCTGCTGGATTTTATGGGCACAGGGGCTTCCTTCTGGGTGCTGGTGTTCAGTTATGTATGGAAGAATCTGGGTTATACGATGGTACTCTGGCTTGCCGGTATTTTTGCCGTGCCCTATGATATGTCCGAGGCGGCAAGGGTGGATGGGGCAAGCGAGAGGCAGGTTTTCTGGAAAGTGATCTTTCCGAATCTGAAAAGTTCGCTGTATACGATCACGGTACTGTCCTTTCTGAATTCTTTTAAGGTGTTCCGGGAAGCGTATCTGGTGGCGGGCTCCTATCCCCACGAGGATATGTATCTGCTGCAGCATCTGTTTAATAACTGGTTTGTAAATCTGGAACTGGATAAGATGGCTGCCGCTGCGGTATGTGTGGGGACGGTGCTGTTTCTGATCATTTTATTGCTGCAAAAACTATGGAAGGTCTGAAGGGATTTTTGGAGGGCGGAATGCTGACAGAAACAGGAGATAGATATAAAGAATAAGAGGACGGATCGGGAAAATGGGATAGATTGCAAAGAATAAAAAGACAGATTGGGAAATGCGGGATAGACCGCAAAAAATATAGAAGGAGTGCATGGGAAGCAAAA
>Ga0137310_100783_pt1 | contig 21155 bp, 26 predicted proteins | sample NAcewiD2O_June_2_FD_97183 | JGI IMG/M metagenome (GOLD analysis project Ga0137310, IMG submission 97183) | Mouse cecal microbial communities from Vienna, Austria - N-Acetylglucosamine amended D2O_June | ecosystem: Host-associated > Mammals > Digestive system > Large intestine > Cecum | place...
CAGCATATTCTCCAGATTGCGGGATGTGGTCCGGGACGCTTCGGCTACCAGACCCATGAGGTTCATGGTCAGCCGCTGCACAATGGCCGTCTGCTCGCCGGTGAGTACAAAGGCATTCTGATAGCCCCGCAGGTGTTTTTCCGGCGTCTCCGGAAGCTTTCGTACCTCCGGGTGGTTGACGTAGAACTGCCGCTCAATCATCTGCGGCGCATAGGTCCAGCAATCGTCCTCCAGTTTTCGGAGAATCGCCTGTACCCGCTCCAGCGCGGCCACGGCGTGGTAGTCCGCCAGCCCCAGGGACCGCAGGCGTCCGATCTCATTGATGATATCCGTCTCGGCTTTCAGGAACAGCGCGATCATCCGCCGCAGCTCCCGGTCCGCCGGTCCCCTCGCCAATTCCGGCATCCGGTCCCTCCTCATAGCGCAGTCCCAGCAGCGGGTCCCGCAGGGCCGTCACGTCCTGGTAGGTCTTCCCGGCGTTGGCGGCAATTTCCTCATCGCTGATACTGTCAAACATTCCGGTTTCCCCGGACAGCTTTTTCAGCTCCTTCTGGGCGGTGTCTGCGTGGAGCAGCCCCGCCTGGAAAGCACCCACGATGGCCTCCTGCTTGTTCCGGGCGATCTCCGCCACCTCTCTGGCCGTGGGGGTCCACAGCGGCGGGAAGGCGATGTCCAGGCCCTCCGGCACAGCCCCCCAGGCCGACATGGCCAGCACCGGCAGCAGACGGCGCAGGATGGGGGCCAGGACGCTCTCCCGCAGGGTGTCCACGTAGTCGTAGTAGTTTTGCAGGTCGCTCTCCCCGGTGGCGTTCATTCCCGCCGGGGCGCGTCCGAAGAGCTTGGTCATGGGAATGCGGGACGCGCCGGACAGTCCCAGGCACATGGCCTCATTGACGTCCGCCAGACCGCTGAAGGTGTACTGGGTGTTGGAGATATCGCTCTCTGCGTCCACCAACTGAGTGCCGAAGTTGGACTTCAGTACGCTCTGAGCCTGCATGGTGTTCCAGAACCGCCGCTGCTGCTCGCCGGAGGCGATGGAAAACAGTTGCTCCAGGTTCTTGACCTTCATGGTGTCCACGTTGGCCCGGAACGTCAGCGCGGCCATATTGGCGGTGGTGTTGTCGTACTTGACCACTTCCCGGTACAGGGATTCCACCTCCGACGCGCCCCAATACTGCTCCGTGACCCGCCGGTAATAGGGCAGCTTCCGCCCCGTAAAACGGATGATGCGGGAGTGGTGGACCCGCTCCAGTACCGTCCCGTCCTCCTGGTGGATGACGTAGTATTCCGGCGTCAGCTCTCCCCGGTCCAGCGTCAGACCGTCCGCCGGGGTGATGCCGCACCAGCGGTCATAGATGGGCAGACCCTTGAAACTGCCGGGGTAGACGGTATCCAGGTCCAGGGGCCGGTCCAGGATGCCCTCGTGGCCGTCAATCCAGATCAGGCCCGCCGCCCCGCCGAAAAGCCGCCCCCAGCGCAAGCCCTCGTTCACGCTCTCCCGCAGTCCCGTATCCCGCTGGAGCCGGTCCAGGGCCTCGGACTGCTCCGGCGATAGGGTACCGGTGACGGTAAACCACTTCTTTGTCATGTCGTCGGGGATGATGCCCACCACGTTCTGCACCACCCAGTTATCGCCGTACAGGCTGCTCAGCAGCGCGTAGTTGCCGGTCAGCCGGGTGGTCCGGTACTCCGTGGCCTCCAACGGGGACTGGGAACCGTGGCCCAGTCGAAACAGCGGGTTGGAAAATTCATCCATCACGGGAATATGCGGTTTTGTCCTTCTGCGTCTGGACACTCACTCAAACCTCCAATCCGGCAGAGAATTTACATAATAGCGCAGGGCGTCCGCGCTGTGGTCGTTCTGCTTGACGGGCTTCTCCTCCCCACGCTGGGACGCCTTTTCATCCCAGACATAGGTCCCCATCTCGTCGATCAGGCAGCTGCACGTTTCGCAGATTTGAATGACGCGCCGCCCCATCAGCCCGGCGGTCTTACGGATGCCGTCCGGCACATCGTTGTCCGCCTTGACCACGTACACGCCCCGGCGGCTCAGCTCCGCGATAAAGGACGCGGCGGACGGGTCCACAAGGACCGTGCAAGGCTGCGGCCCCATAAACGCCAGCAGATCGTCCGCGTACTCCCGGTCTGTCTTCTGGGCGTGCTCTTTTCGGCTGTCCCAGCTGTACTCCCGGTCCACGCGGACCGTCTCGCCGTCGTCGTAGATGTCCAGGAACCGCGTCGGGTTCGCGGTGCCATAGTCCACGGCGATCGTACGTTCAGACAGCCAGGCCATTGCTTTGGGCCGCTGGTCCGGGCGGTAGGTGTTTTCCGTCTCGTTGAACATGCTGTAGATCACGCCCTCAGCGGCCACCCACTTGCCCAGGACGTACCGCTGGTAGAAGACGCCGCTGTAGGTGCGCTCATACCGCTGCCGGGTCTCCTCGCTGAGAGACGGGTTGTCCGTCATCATGAAATGCAGGTGCAGGGCGTTGTGCTTGTCCGGCTGGAGGATCCACTCCTGCCGGAACCAGTGCATGGGGTTTTCCGGGTTGCAGTTGAACCAGAATTTCGCGCCGTCCACTGAACACCGGGCCAGCGCCTGCTCCACAAAGGACTGGGGCATCAGGGCCACCTCGTCCAGCAGCACCCCCGCCAGCGTCACGCCCTGGATGAGCGCGTAGGAAGACTCGTCCTTGCCGCCGAAGAGGTAGAACCGGTTTTCCCGGACGCCCCGCCGGACAATGAGCACATGACCGCCCCGGTTGTAACGGATGGAGAAGTTGTCCTGCAGGTACCGCACGCCCAGCAGCGGCGTGATGATGTTGCGCTCCACGCTGCCCACGGACTTCCCGCAGATGGCGAAGGCGCAGCGGTCGAAACGCCCCATCGCCCACAGGAGGAAGGACAGCGACATGATGCTGGTTTTGCCCGAGCGGACCGCGCCGTCGCAGATCAGGGCCTCGTAGTGCGTGTAGGGGAAGCGGAAAATCTCCCGCTGCTTCTCAGAGAACCCCATCGCCGAACTCCTCCTTCAGGGATTTGGTCAGCGGGTCGTCCTCCCGCTGGTCCGGTCCGCTGGGGTCATGTTCGGAGAGTTCCGCCGTCAAACTCTGCCGCTCCAGCTCTGCGGCAAGTTTTACAATAGCGGCAAAATTATTGGGATTGACCATATCTGCCCCCCGCTCCTGCAATGCCTGCATCGCGGTCCCCTGGATCGCCGCGGCCATTTGCGCGTGGCGGCGGTTCATGTTCCGCACCGCCGTAGCGGCGGCTTTTTTCGCCTCCTGCTGCAGGTAGTTGTCCCAGGCCCGGCACCGCTCCACCCAATGATAGGTACTACTCCAGCGTCCTGCCAGCGTATAACTTTTGGATAACTTTTGAGCAACCGCCCGGACGCTCCGCTCCGGCCCCATCTGCAGGTAGACGAGGAATGCCTCAAACGCTCTGGCGCTCTCGCCTTTCTGCCGATCCCACGGCTGTTCTCTTTTGTTCGGCATTTCCTCCTCTCCTCCGGGTGAAGAAATAGAAAAACGGCGTGTCCAGCAGCGCAAGACCTGCTTTCAGCAGATACTGCCCGATGATAATACCCAGCAGTCGGGTCCGGCCCTCCGGCGACGCCAGCCAGCCCAGGCCAATGCCGAAACTGATAACCGCATAGATCACCGTGTCCCAGATCTGGCTGGTCAGGGTAGAGCCGTTGTTCCACAGCCACCGGCCCCCCCTGGTACTGCCGCCGTGCCGGGCTATATACCGGCTGCGGATGGCGTGGAATACCTCCACGTCCCAGGTCTGGGACACCAGGTAGGCCGTGAGACTGCCGATAACGAAAATCCAGTTCTGGCCCAGCAGCGTCTGATACGCTGTGTCCATCAGCATATCCGTAGCCGGAAACATACCGGTAATCATGATGCAGGCCGCGGCAAATATCTGACCAATAAGGCCATACCGGACCACGCTCCTTGCCGTAGCCTTGCCCCAGATTTCACCGATAATGTCGGTGCATAGGAACGTCACGGCGTAGGTAATGGCCCCGCCGCTGAGGGCCAGCTCAATGCCGCCGATATGGAGGCCGGTGGTGACGGTCCTCGCGCCCACGACATTGGCGATAACAATGCTGATGACGAACAGCGTCACCAGGATAAACAGGTTCCTGTCGTTCTTTTGCATACTTGCTCTCCTAATCCTGCGGACCTGCCGCCCGCTCGTATTTTTGCTTGCAGATGGTGGCGCAGATGCTGGCGTTTGTCATGCGTTCAATATCCCGTTCCGTCAGAGTCACACCCCTGCTATGGAGAATTTCCCGCACCTGCCTGCTGCGCTCCGCATAGATATCCCGCCGGAAATACTGGACGCGCGCTTTCTGGATGCCGTCGTCCATATACCCGAACCGCACCCCCGCCAGCCATGTAGTGCTGTCCGCCGATGTGCAGAAACGGTTCTGGGCGATGATCTTCATGTCGGTGCAGCCCAGCAGGTGTATGTCAATCTCCGGCTTGCGGTTCTTGATATAGAGGGCCAGATACCGGGTGTCCTCCCGGAACGTCTTAGGCTTGATGATCCGCAGCTCCGGGATGCTCAGGGCGATGTAATCGCTGAACTCGATCAGCCGGTCCAGACCCCGCCTGCCATCCTCGAAGTGGAAGACGTTGATCTGCCGGTTCCGCAGCAGACGCCGCATCCGTTCCCGGAAGTACCAGGCGTCCTCTACCTCCAGAACCTTCTGGCAGTCGATCTCAACGCAGGTGGCCGTGATCCCGTTCTGCTGCACAAAGGCAATCAGCTTGTCCTGCCACTGGGTCAGGGTCTCCCGTGTCTGCGCCTGGCCTTTCCTGGCCCCGAACATCAGGGTGAACAGACCGCTGTCCTGGATCACGTGCCGGTTGCTCTGGTCCTCTATGCGGATGACGTGGCTGGCCGGGAGCCTGAAGTCCGCGTCCGGCGTTTTATTCACGATGTACTTGAAGCATGAGTACAGCCGGTAGTGCGTCTGCGCCGCCAGCAGCGCGGCGTGAAAATTCTCCTGGCCGTCGCTGCCCGCAAAGTGGACCTTGATGTTGCTGCCGGTCAATCAGGCCCCACCTGCCTCCACCCGGTAGGCATAGCCGTTTTCCTCCAGATAGGCCGTCAGCGTCTCCAGACGGTCCGGCGTCAGGCCCCAGACCAGGATATTGCTGCAAGGCGCGTCTGCCGCCGGTTCCGTTGGCGCGGGAGACGCCTTGACGGGCGGGGCTTCCTTCCGGGACTTCTCCTGTGCGCCGCTCTCGAAGAAGCTGTCCACGTACGCCCCCGCGTCAGACAGGGCAAAGTCCTGGGTGACGCCGGACAGGGAATCCAAAAGCGCATCCAGCTCGCCGGGGTCAAAGCCGGTCAGGGTCTCGTCCACACCGGCGGTCTCCGTCAGCTCCTGCAGCAGCCGGGTCAGCCCCTCCTCGTCCCATTCGCCGGAGATTTTGTTCAACGCCAGGTTCAGCGCCTTCTCGTCCTCCTCGGACAGATTGACCACGCTGACATCCAGCTCCGTTTTACCGGCGGCAATCAGGACCTTCAGACGCTGGTGGCCGCCGACTACGTTTCCGGTCCGCTCGTTCCAGATGATGGGTTCCACACAGCCAAACCGGGTCATGGACCGGGCCAGCTTCTGGTATGCAGGGTCCCCAGGCTGCAGGTCCCTGCGGGGGTTGTACGCCGCCGGGTTCAGCCGGGTGATGGGTACTCGTTTGATTTTCATGGGTCCACCGCCTTTTGGTCAGAAATTGGTTTGCATAAGGATAACGCCCCTTGTCCGCGTTTTGCAAGTGTTTTTTATCAAATTCTTTGCAGCGTCCCCTTTCATCCCGCCGCCGGGTCCGATGCTGCTCCAGAGAAAAGTGGCAGGCGTACAGACTGCCCCCTGATGTGGATATCTTTTTCCAGTATCTGCACCCCGCGCACGATACGCGCCGGCGGTCCACGGACTGTTTGCTCATTTCTGTCTCCCTCCTCCCAGCTCCTCCGCGCAGATAAAAATCCCCGGCACCTCGGCCCAAAACTTTTCGCATATCTCCGAGGCCACCTGGGCGTCATCCTTCCAGAAACCCACAGCGGTCATGCAGTCCTTCAGCAGCTTGTTCAGATTGTCCGTGTCTGGCTTGGAGGTCCGATACTCCCCGTCCGTATGCTCTCCCCTGGGGAAGCACCACATCGCCTGCAGCCGTACCGCGCCCTTCAGGGGACGCTCCGGTCTGTATCCCGCCAGATGGGCCGTCAGCTTCGACCGGGCCGCTTCTACCTCCGGCGGGTCATAGAACAGCGGCTTGCCCTTCACCACACGCACCTGCTTCTCTTGGTGGGTGGCGGTGGGCGGGATCATGGGCATAAAAAATTTCACGCAATCACTCCTGTCTTTTTTCTCGCGCCATGGGGGCGGTGTAAAATGGGGGATGTATAAAAACCCCCCTCTTTAGAGGGGGTTTTTATACCCCCTTTTTTATACCCCCCCTGTAAATTTTTACATGGGGTATAATTTTCGTTTTTATACCCTCTTTTTTTCGTTCATCCCGCAACGCTACAGCTTCCGAATCACCCCGTTATCGCGTGTGTAACCGGGATGCTCATCCACCCAATTCTGGACGGTCTTTTTCGCCTTTCCGGTGTACTCCATCAGGTCCCTTTGTTCCACACGCCCGCTGCCCTCCATGTCACAGGCAGCGAACGCCGCATCCAGCGCGTCCAGCCGCTCTTTTTTCCGGTTCCGGGGCTGTGCGGCAGATTTCCTTTTCTGCCAGGCTGGTTCCTCCTTCTCCAGGTCGATGTCCCCCAGGACGCCGCTCCCGTCCGCCCGATGCGCGGGAAAATCGAACCACAGGTTGACCGGCGGGAACTTGGGGAACTCCCGCAGCGTCCCCTCGATCCGCCATGCCGTGCGGGCCTCTGCGGCCCGTTTCGCGGCCTCGACAGCGGCCAACAGGTCCATATACCGCCGCGTGTCCAGAACCTTCTTGCAGGCATCCAGGGCGGCTTTCTCGCTGCACAAATCGTCCAGGCAGACAGCGTCCAGCTTCCCCAAATTCTCAAGGTACGCGCTGCACGCCATACGCACAGCGTTATTGGTCTCCTGTTTGCGGAGATCGTCGCTGACCGGCAGCTCGATCAGGTCCAGCAGCGCGTCCGGGTCACGGGCAAACACTCCCGAACCGCTGGCCCGGTCCATGCTCCGCTTCCCGCCCTGACTGCCCTTGCTGTGGTGGTGGCAGTAGATCACCGCGCAGCCCAGCTCCGTACACACCTTGTCGAACTGGTTGCAGAACTTTGCCATCTGGTCGGCGCTGTTCTCGTCGCCGGTAATGACCTTGTAAATAGGGTCAATGATAATAGCGATGTAATTCTTTTTCAGGGCGCGGCGGATCAGCTTGGGGGCCAGCCGGTCCATGGGGATGGACTTGCCCCGCAGGTTCCAGATGTCCACGCTGTGCAGCGACGGCGCGCCCATCGCCTGACGCACGTCATGGAACCGATGCAGGCAGGAGGCCCGGTCCAGCTCCAGGTTGACATACATCACCTTGCCCTGGGCGCAGGGGAATCCCAGCCAGGGCAGACCCTCGGCGATGCAGATGGCCAGCTCGATCAGGGCATAGGACTTGCCCGCCTTGCTGGGACCGGCCAGCAGCATCTTGTGGCCCTGGCGCAGCACGTTCCCGATCAGCGTGGCGGCAAGGTCCGGCAGCTCTGTCAGCAGCTCGTCCTCCGGGTCCGGCAGGTCGTCGGTGACGCTCTCAATCCAGTCCCGCCACTCGTTCCAGGACGCCTTGCCAATGTTGGTGTCTACGAGAAACTGTTTATGCCCGTTCCTGATCACGCCGGGCATTCGGCTCAAGCGGGACGGATTGCAATTCTGCCGGTCAACCTCCAGGCCGTTTTTCTGGCATACGCTGTACAGGTAATCCACCCTCCGCCGGTACTCCTCATAGCTGCCCGCCTCAACGCGGACGATAGCATGGAGACTTTTCTGACCAGAGTGGACCAGCGCCGCCACCGGCAGCTCCAGGTCTCGGATAATTGCGTTCTGCTTCTCAATGGAGATCGTGTCCGACTCCACCAGGGCAAAGCGAAAATCGGTCACATTGGTATTTTTGATGCCGGAGCCGTCCAGGGGATTGAATCGAATCCAGGCCCCGGCCTCCGTGTCGTAGTCGCCCAGGACGCCGCCCATGTCATCCCCGCAGCGGCTCAGCTCCTGGAGCAGCCTGCCCGCCGTCCGGTCCCAGCAGCCCTTGGTGGGCAGGCGCTTCCCTTCTTGTTCAAAGCTGCGCGTCACATAGCCCACGTGCTCATGGGCCTCAAACAAAGCCTCCAGATACCGGGTCAGCTGCTCCGCCGGATGCCACCGCTCCGGCTCCGATACTTCCCGATCCTCTACCCAGTTTTTGTCCACCACCCTGCAGGCGTCCCGGCCATCAATACGGATGACGTCATCCCATCCTATCTCATGCCCGCCGTCCCGTACCGGCTGCCAGCCCATGGATTGCGCCATCTGGATGATCGTGCCTGCCGTGATCGGTTTTTCCCTGCCGTGGAAGCCGCTCCATTTCCGTTCGCACTCCCCGGCGTGGTACCGGGCCGGGTCCCGCCGGGACCACTCGTCCCAGGCGGAGGCGGGATACCCCGCCTCCTTCAGCCCCATGCCCACCCCCAGCCACTCGCTGTAGGAAAGACCCGCAGGGTCAATATGCTGCAGCGCATCTAACAGATCATGGGTATTTATCATTGCATTTACACTCCTGCATATTCAGAAGGGCTCACATTTCCGGGTACTCGCCAGCCATTGGCGGCAATCCGGTCAATCATGTGCTTGGCGGTCTCAAATTGCCACTGCCCCACATGCCGGAACCCCTTGCCCTCCAGAAAACGGATTTGTTTTGGGGTTGTCAGTCCTTCCACCCGGCGCTTTTTCAGCCGGTCCAGCATCAGCGACGCTTTCCCCGCGCTTTCGATCCCGTCGGGTAGAATGCCGAATTTCTCCAAAGCGTTTTTTTGCGCCTCGCTGGGCGGCCCCATCTCCCAGCCAAAGGCGGGGACGTACCCGGACAAATCCTCTGCCGCTATGCTCATCTCGAACTGCAGCGGGTCCACCAGTTTGCGCTTGCGGCTGCGCATTTCGGCCAGCTGCTTTGCCAGGGACTCCTCCCGCTGGGCGACGACGTCCTCGCTGGCCGTCTTTTCGGCCTCTTCAATGTCCACAGGGCAGCCCGCCGCCTCAATGTTCTCCGTCATCTTTCTGGCCACCTCGTCTGACTCGCAGATCAGATTTGCGGGGTGGCACAGTTCATGCCGCTCTGTGTGCCACAGGAAATCCAGGAGCAGCAGGTCCTCTTTGCCGGGAAACAGACGGGTACCGCGTCCCACCATCTGGCTGTACAGGCTCCGTACCTTCGTGGGCCGCAGCACAACGATACAGTCCACCGCCGGGCAGTCCCAACCCTCCGTCAGCAGCATAGAGTTGCACAGCACATTGTACCTGCCGTTCTCGAAGTCCCGCAGGACCTCCGCCCGGTCCTGACTGCTGCCGTTGACCTCCGCCGCCTGGAATCCCTGGGCGTTGAGGATGTCCCGGAACTTCTGCGAGGTCTTCACCAGGGGCAGGAAAACGACGGTTTTCCTGCCCTGGCAGTACCCCCGCATCTCCGCCGCGATCTGATGCAGGTACGGGTCCAGGGCGGTGTCGATGTCGGCGCTTTTGAAGTCCCCGGCCTGTACGCCCACGCCCGATAAATCCAGTTTCAGCGGGATGGTCACAGCCTTGATGGGGCAGAGGTATCCCTCCCGGATGGCCCGGTGGAGCTTATACTCATAGGCCAGGTGTTCAAAATACTGGCCCAGGTTCCGCATATCCCCCCGGTCCGGGGTGGCGGTTACGCCCAGCACCTTCGCGCCGCCGAAGCGCTCCAGGACCCGCTGATAACTGTCGGACAGGACGTGGTGGGCTTCGTCCACCACGATTACATCGAAATAGTCCTCAGAAAACTGGGACAGCCGTTTTTCCCGCATCAGACTCTGAATAGAGCCTACCACGACCCGGTACCAGCTGCCCAGGCAGCTCTCCTCCGCCTTTTCCACCGCACAGCGCAGCTTAGCGGCCCGATACAGCTTGTCCGCCGCCTGCTCCAGCAGCTCCCCCCGGTGGGCCAGAATCAGGCACCGGCTGCCGGTACGGACCATATCCTCAATGATCCGGCTGAACACAATAGTTTTGCCGCAGCCGGTGGGCAGGACCAGCAGCGTCCGGAGATATCCGCTCTCCCAGTCCCGCTCCACCGCAGCGCGCGCCTCCTGCTGATAGGGATACAGCTCCATCAGAATTTACCCGTGTCCCAGGGGGTGCGGGACGGCGCGTTGTCCGGCGTCCACATGGACTGCTGCTGGCCGGACGGCTGCTGTCGGGCAGGATTGTAGTCGTAGAACTTTTCCACGTCATTGGCTTTGCCCTCGCCACCGTCCTTCTTGGTGTATGTACGGGGCTTGAAGTGGGCGCGGCCCTGGGAACCCACCACCTCGCTCCAGCGGGGACGAAGCGGGTCGCCGCGCTTCTTCTGCCCGATGGCGCAGAAAAAATCGTGAAGCTTAAATTCCAATGTTGACCACATAATCAGGTCGTATTTCACAGACGCCGCGCCCGCCGCCGTCTTGACCTCCAGGGTCAGCGTGGCCTTGCCGCAGGCGGGGATTTTGGGCGAACCGGGAAACCGTCCCCGTTCAAAGGCCGTCACGGTAAAATCATAGTCGCCCTCCTCCAGCAAAATATAGCTGGACTCGTTCGATATCTCATCATCCCATCCAATTTCATGGGGTGTATTCGTGTAATCGTTCATTTGCTTATTCTCCTTTCAGCTTCTTAAAACGGCAGACGGTCCGGATTACTGCGGATCATCTCAACAATCTTGTCCCAGAACGGCAGCGCCCAGCCCTCTACAAAACCGGACTCCTCCATCACCTTCCAGGGCGTATCCATCGTATAGTAGCCCTTGGCGGCAATAATCTCCCGGACCTCAACCTCTGTCACGTCCGCACTCTCCAGCAGCGGCTTCAGCGCGGCAGGAATATAGGGTCCATCCTCTGCCGGAGGCGGCGGGGCTGGCGGCTCCGCCAATTTGGACGGCGTTGCCGGGAGCGGTACGGCCTCCGGCTGGCCGGGGAACAGGTACGGCTCGATTGCCCGGAAGTCAAAGGGCATTTCATCCGGCAGGCCCTGCCGGTTCTTGGCGTCCCAGCAGGGGTGGTGGGTGGTGTACATCACCCGTTTGCCGCCCTGGGCCTTGTGCTTGTTCCCGCTCTTGTCCACAGCCACAGCCATGGTCTTATAGTTGGCGAACAGCAGAAGATCGCTCCACTCCTTCACCAACGCCGCCGTTTTCTTCTGGAGCTTCAGCTCCCAGCGGTCATATGCGCCCAGTTCGTCCGGCTGTTCAAATTTCCGCATGGCGGCATGGGCGGTCAGGACTACGTTGACGCCGCAGTCTGCGACTTCGCTCAGCAGGTCCAGCAGCCGGCCAAATTCCTCCGCCAGATAGACGTATCCCTTGCCGTAGCCCAGGTCCTCAATGCCCGTCAGTTTCTTGCTGGCACAGATGCTGTTGGTACACAGCTGTTCCGCCCAGTCCGCCGTATCCACTGCCAGGGTGCGGCACAGACCGGCGGTGTTCCGGACGTGCTTGACCTGAGCTATCAGCTCCGCCCAACTGGCAGGCTTTTTGAAACGCCGCACATCCATGAATGTGGTAGAACCCTCCGTATCGATGAACAGCGGTTCCGGGAACTGGGCGGCGAATGTGCTCTTACCAATCCCTTCGGGACCATAGATTACCGCTTTCAGGGTTTTTACCTGGCGGCCCGAAATAATTTCCATCAGAATATTCCTTTCTGCCAGCCCACTGCCGGCGTCTGCTCCACAGCACAGCCGTCCTCAATGATGATGCTGCACTCCCCGCCGGTGGACACGCGGGTGGCGATCCCCTGCAGTCCCTCGACCTCCATCCAGGCGGAGAACTCCCGCAGGGTCTCCAGGTCCATCTGTTCCAGCTTGTCCAGGAGCACAAAGCCACACTCCGGCTTCAGCGCCCGGACGATGGCCGTGGAGACCTTCAGCTGGTCGCTGCCGCTCATACAGTCCCAGGGCCTGCCGTTGTAGGTCAGCTCCCCGTTTTCTACGGAGAGACCCGGCAGAGGCAGCTTTGCCCCGTTGAGCAGATCGGTCTTCTGCTGGCGCACATCCTCCAGCTGGGCGGTCAGGCCCATGTATTGGCCGCTGTAGCTTTTGGCCTCTTCCTCAGCACGGGCCTTGTCCTGATTTGTGCGCACTCTGGTATTGATGACCTCAATATCCCGGATGCTGTTCTCCAGTTCGTCTGTCGCCTCGTCCACCAGGTCCAGCGCGGACTTCTGCGCGATCTCGCAGTCCCGGCAGACAGCGGCATATTTTTCCTGGAGCTCATCCAGCTGCCGCTGCAGCGACTGCTTTTGCTGCTCCAGCTGGGCGGCCCGTTCCCGCTTGCGCTGGTTCTCGCCGTTCCGGGCCAAAATTTCCTGCTGCCGCTGGATCAGCTCGTAGGCGGATACGGGCTCGGATGGTGCGTCCGGATAGCTGGGCAGTTCCCTGGCATACAGTTCTTTTTGTTCGGCGATCCGGCCAATGGCGTGCCGCCGGTCATACAGCTCCTTCTCTTTACGCTCCAGCGCGGTCAGCTGCTCCTCTACGCCGATGATCTGCAGAAGCGTGGATGCCTTCTCCCGGCTGCTGGACTGCATGAACCGGGGCATGTCCAGGGCCAGCTGTTCCACGAAGGAGTTGAGCAGCTGCTGTCCCGCCCGGCGGCCATGGGCGTCAATGACTTTCAGGTCGCTGTTCTTGCCGGACCGCTCCACGATGATGCCGTTGGACAGCTCCAGACGGAGCCGGGGCGGGAGAACGGAGCCGTCCCTCTGCGCCTGGGAGGGCCGGTAGCGGTCCCCGCCCAATGCCCAGATGATGGCGTCCAGACTGGAGGTCTTGCCCTGATTGTTCCGCCCGCCGATTACCGTCAGGCCGGTGGGGGACGGGGTGAGAGTCAGAGCCTTGATCCGTTTCACGTTCTCTGCTGTGAATTGAGTGATTTTGACTGACATAAGTAAACTCCTTCGCTGATATTTATTCTCTTTCGCGGTCAGGGCCGTACCTCCTGGGCCACGCGGCCCTGAGCGCGGCGCGGAATGTGGCGTAGGCCCTGCCGCAGTAGTACCAGACGCCATTTTTACGTTTCATGAATGGAGCCTCCCCTCCCGCTGCCTGCTGCATGGAGCATAAAATGGTAGATCACTCGAAGAACTCCATCATCGCACCGGCTCAGCAGATGGTTAATAGACATAATCAACTGGGCTCTGGCCATTGGTACCCCCCTCCTTTCTCCGTCTGACACACCGGGCATACCAGCGAATAATCTTCAACATAGCCGCATGGTACATCTCTGACGGCAAGGCCGGTTTCAACTGCCGCTGCCAGAACCGTACACGGTCCGGCCACTCTCCATCCTCCGGCGTGAAGGTGAGCGCGCGCTGGGTGTCCTCGTCGAAGCTGCCGAACACATCACGGACGGCTTGCCACTGCCGGCTATAGAACAAACAGCCCTCCATCGTCTGGCCCCAATAGCCGGTCTTTATGACAGGAATGGTATGTACAGGCTGTGCTGTGATCTTCACGCTGGAGGCTCCTGCCCTGCGCGCCGCACGGATTGCGCCGAAGGTTCCAGCAACAGCGCGGATGTCTTGCAGTAAATTCATGCTTGCTTTTCCTCCTGATTCTATGGTATAGTGGAGGTGGAATCAGTGTAGATTGAAATCTGTTCCACCTTGCCCGCTCTCCATGCCGCTAACATGGAAAGCGGACTTTTTTATGTTTCATCGTCCAGCGCAGCCACTGCCTCGCCATTCTTATCAATCAGGTACCGGACGCCGTCTTCGTCCGTTACCATCCGCATAGCGTTTTCCATGATCTCTGGGAATACGGCGTTCATGGCTTCATGAGCAGCCCTCTTGCCCGCTTCGGTATGGAGCATAAGATCCTGCATATAGGCTTTCAGCGCGTGGGTCAGGGGCGCGTCAATATAATCTTCCAACCAGCCGGTATTTCTGGGGTCCTTGTAGTCCAGATTGAACGCCGTTGCCAGTGTGGCAAACGATTCATTCATATGCTCATCACCAATCATCTGCCTTGCCTGCGCCGGATCGCGGTTGCAGAGATTGCACAGGTCTTCGAAGGTTGCGCCGGAGTACTGCCATAGGTCCAGCATCAGACTTATCTCATTACCGGCTCGGACCAGCTTCTTTCGAGCGGTGGAGCATTCCTCCTTCAGCTTTTTGATCCGCTGCTCACCCAGAGGGAATGTGACGCTGTTCTGCGCCATTTTTATCAAATCCCGCTTTGTTGCGCGAATTTCATCCCGCAGGCTTTCCACTCTTGTGTGGACTGTCCTTGCTTCCAACCGAAGCATTACCAGGGTTGTCAACGCCCGCTTGCGCATCTTCTCCTGATTCCCCTGAATATTAGCGATGGTATACCGGTTGACATGCTCAGTTACCTTGCTGCTGATAATCAATTCATCCATAGACGTCATCCTTTCTCATGCTTGGGCGCTCAATCCAAAGAACGAATCAAACTGTTTCGCGCCAACATATTCCCGGAACCGCTCCGGATTGATGTAGTAGTTGATCCGGCCACCCGTCCCCGGAACGGCGCTCCCGAACGGCAGCAGACCGCGCTGCAGACCAATCCGGATAAACTGGCTGCTTTTGCCAAGGCACCGGGCCGCAGTGGCGGTGCTGATGTTCTTTGCGGGAACCGGGACGGCTGCCATAGGCGGCGGGTCCTCCCCGCTCAGGAAACCAGCGGAAACGCCGGTTGCGTCGGCCAGGGCCTGGAGCCTGTCCGGGCCAGGGATGTTCTTCCCGGCCAGGTACTGGCTGATGGCGCTGCGGGGCGCTCCGCTCTTTTCGGCAAGATCCAACTGCTTCATGTTGGCCTGGTTCATCGCCTGCCGCAGACGCGCGGCAAAAGTATCTGCCATATGCTGTCACCTCCCTTCATCGTGCTTGTACCATGCCCCCAGCTGCCCGGCGTAGAATGCCGACAGCCGCCGGACAATCTCGATCAGCTTGCGGTGAGCCTCCACCTGGGCGGGCTCTTTCAGGACCTTGACCTCCCGCTCCAGGCGGGACTGGTAGCTGCCCAGGACCTTGACAGTGGCCGTCAGGACCTCGGCGGGGACGGTGATCTGGATTTCGTTCATTGTAAAATTTCCTCCTTGCGTGGTCGCAGGAGGTGTGATATACTTTCCTCATGCGGCCTGATTGGTTGGTTCAATTAGGTCTGCTAGCCCTGTCAGGTGGTTGCAACACCTGGCGGGGCGCTTTTTATGTTATTATTCTGCGTTAAGCACCTTCCACGCTTCGTCCACCCGGCGGTCAAGATTGGCAAGCGATTCGCTAAGCTCAGCCGGACTAGGGGCGGGCCGTCCGTACTGCGCGGAAACCGTTTGAACCCAGCGGTCAATCTCTTCCTGGGAAACATTAGCGCTTCGCATGACGTCAGAAACAAGTGCGAGCATCTCAACAACACTGCTCCAAGGCTCACCAATATAGCGCGGGTGGACTTTAACACCGTCATACTTTTCACGCAGCGCGGCCGCCTCGGTTCTTGCGTCCTCCGGAGAATCGAAAAAGCGGGTATGCTGGATGCCTTCCTGGTCGTTCCAAGTGACGTGGTATTTGCCTGACCCGTTTTTGTGCAGCTTCTTGGAGCAGCTAGGGCAGTAGGCCGATGTGCCCTCTTCCGCAGGATGGCAGTTCTCCGCGATCTGATTAGCCCACAGTTTCATCTTTTTGCCGCAGCCGGGGCAGGTGAAGTGGATCTTGCGGTCATCAAGATCGAGAACCCGACGGCCCCCAACGAAGATATCCTCAAAACTGAACTTTTCTTTTACGTAGAACATTTTTATCCCTCCTTTTTGTAGAAAACTTTGTAGTTTTTGCCGTTACCGGGAATAGCTTCCGGGTAGCCATTGTCTTCCAGCCAGCTACGAACTTTATCGATCACGCTCTCTGTATACTGGAAGTCTGTGCCATCGTGCCCATTGCGGCTGTAGGGAACCGCCTCCTGTTCATCAGGGGAAATGTCCAGCAGACCGATAATTGCGCCGATCGCATGCGAATGGGGTGCCTTTCCACCAGAGGATTTGGAGTAGACCCCCAAGCTCTTGGCGATAGTACCTTTGTCATAAGTGACCTTCGCACCTTGCAGCGCAATCCGGGGGAGTGCCACCCCCTCCTCGGCGAACAGGGATTCAAGCGCCAATGCCTGATACTCCGGCTTCACATTCGCGCGATCCCACAACTTTTGAAATCGCTCGGCGGTACGGTTTTTCGCATTGAGCGCCATTGCATTTGCCCGCTTGGTCTCGGCGGCAAGCTGACTTTCCGTCTTTGCGGTCTTCGGCTGGAACGCTTTTCGCTGCTCTTTCACCAGGAAGTAGGTCTCCTCCAAGTTGTCGAACTGCTCCCAGGCTTTGGGCGTGTCCAGGATTTTGCAGTGCCGGTTCGCGCCGCGCTCGGTCCAGAGATAGAGCTGATTGACGTTGGGGGCCACGAGGTCAATATCATTGACCTCGCGCTTGAAAGCTCTCAGGTCATCGCCCTTCAGCAAGTAGTAGTGGACCCCTTCTTTGAAGTTGTCCTTGTGGTTGTTGAAATTGTTCTTGATGTTGTTGGTGTCGGTCTCGTAGGCCTGGGCCAACAGCTCCGTGGTGATAACCCGCTGACCGTCATGCTCAATAGGTACTAATTTGTCGTTCATGCTGTCTCCTTTCTAATTTTCGTTGTGGTCTGCGCCGGTATCGTCCTTGCGGAGCAATTCGTCCACGGTAGTACCGTACAGGGCCGCCAGCTTTGGCAGCAGGGCCGCACGTGGCAGGTTTTTGCCGGTTTCCCACAGGCAGACGGCGGCGTCCGTGATACCCAGTTCCTTCGCCACTGCTCTTTGAGAAAGGCCGGCCTTTGTTCGCGCCTCTTGGAGTCTCAAAATTTTCACCTCCTAAACATTAAGTTTTACTTGACAACTTAGCGAAAATCGCGTAATATAGAAAGTGCCAACAATCCTAATATCTGCGAAGTCCGCATTGGTGAGGGCTTGGTTTGTCTTATCTTTATCAACAAAACTAAGCATACACTAAGTATTTCCAAATGTCAAGCGGAAATTAGCATTTACTAGGTTAGCAAATTGCACAAAAAAGGGAGGATGAACATGGGCAACTCACCTGTGGTTAATCGAATAAATGCACTTTTAGCAGAGAAAGGAATCCAAAAGAAGGATTTTTATAAGAATTGCGGTATTACTTCTGCATCGTATTCTTTGTGGAATACGGGCAAAACGACTCCGCGGATGAAAAATTTAGAAGTTATCGCCGACTACCTCAATACTACAACGGACTACCTCTTGACGGGGTTAGGGCAAAAAGAAAAAACGCCCGCTCTGGAGAGCGGGCGGGTGCGCCTAGAAGGCACATATCTCCGTTTGGCGCAAGGGGCGCAAGAATTGGGGTTAGATGACGAAGATGTAGATGCCATTTTGGCTATCTATGCCAAACATAAGCAGAAGAATCAGTAATACTGGAGGGCCTATGCAATCAGAAAAAGAAAAGCTCTATGCGCATGTAGATTTTTATCGGGATTTATTGGACATTCCTTTCAATCAGCCCATCAAACTTGTTGATATTCTAGCCCCTATGATGCAATTTGATGTGGAGTATTCACCTTTCAAAACGCCAGGCTTGTGCGGGGTAGCAATGGTTGGAGAAAAAACAGATACTATTATCCTCAATTCAAACCGTACATCAGAAGAACAAAATTTTGATTGTGGACATGAGTTTCTGCACTTGACAGAGCATAGGAAACTACGAGATAGCTTTAACTGTTTCACCAAAGCAAAACCACAACAAAATACTTTTCGTGAGTGGCAGGCCAATGAAGGATCGGCACAGCTTCTTGTTCCATATCAGGATTTTATTCCCCGCGTTTCAGTGTATTTTAACGCTTATTGTCCAGATGCTCTTATAGACCTGCCGAATATACTGGCCGAACACTACTTTGTCTCCCCGCAGGTTATAAGCATAAGACTTGATAGTTTAAGCTATGAAATTGAACAATACCGGAATGGAAGGTCTATAGGGGAAATTGAATTACTATCCAGAACTCAGAGGAAAAATTTGAAAAAGAAATTTACCAACTATAGCGCCCTCTGTGCCTTCTCGATCGATTGGGACGCAGCAATCAAGTCTTTTGAGCAGATGCCTGAACGGATACATATTTGAAAATCCCAAGCGCTTAGGATTTTCAGGCAAAAAAACCGCCCCCGGTACTCGCAATACCAGGGACGGGATGTGAAACCTTACCGGGACAGGCCCGATAATAGCTCCTGAGCAAAGCTATTATACCACCTGTCCTTAGGCTTTTGCAACCATTTTTGAAAGGATAGGTGATATTTTTATGCGCAACCCCAACGGCTACGGATCTGTAGCCAGGCTGTCCGGCAACCGCCGCCGCCCGTTCATCGTGAAAAAGGTGACGGGATGGAAGGACAACGGCCAGCCAGTGTACAGCATCATCGGCTACACGGAGACAAGGGAGGCCGGGAACATTCTGCTGGCGGAGTACAACCGGGACCCGTGGAATGTGGATCAGGCGAAAATCACACTCCAGCAGTTGTTTGACCTCTGGAGAGAAAGGAAAGCGCCCAAATTGGGAAAATCGAACCAGGAAGCCCTCCGGGCGGCGTTCAGGCACTGCTCGAAGCTGGCAGACCGGCCCTATAAGTCAATCAAGGCGTTTCAGATGCAGGACGCTATTGACGGCTGTGGAAGAGGCCCCAGCACTCAGGCGGCAATCAAGAATCTGTGGAGCCATCTGGACCGCTTTGCTCTGGAGATGGACGTCATTACGCGCCGCTACTCTGATCTGCTGACTACCGCCCCTCCTCCGGAAACGACACGTACCCGGCTTACCGACAAGGAGATCGCCCGGTTGTGGGAGCATCAGGCGGAGCCGTGGGTGGACGTGGCGCTGATCCTTGTTTACAGCGGCTGGCGGATCAGTGAGCTGCTGGCGCTGACGCCTGCGGATGTTGACCCCGTGGCCGGCACTATGACCGGCGGAACCAAGACAAAGGCAGGGAAGGGCCGCGTTGTGCCGATCCATTCCAAAATCAGGCCGCTGGTTGATGCCCGGCTTGCAGAGGGTGGCCCCAGGCTAATTTGCTATGGCGGCAGGCCGATACCAAAGACGACATTCCGGCTGCTGTGGGGCGGGATGATGGAGCAGGTGGGCATGAGCCATGTTCCCCACGAATGCCGCCACACATTTGAGAGCCTGCTGGACAGCGCCGGGGCAAACAGGCGGTGTATCGACCTGATGATGGGGCACGTTTCCAAGGATACGGGCAACCGGGTATACAATCACAAGACCCTTGATGAGCTTCGGTTGAATATTGAACTGATAACAAACTAGTAACACGTATGACGAAAATGCTTGATATTTCAATAGTTTTGCGGGAAATGCCCATAGGGCATAATAAGGACAAATCGGAAAACCCTTGCGTTGCAACGGGTTGGCTGGTTTGTCCTTATTCTTTTTCCACTAAAAAAGGCCCTTGAGTGGGGTCTGCGGGAGGGGGTGAAAAACTAAGGCTGCACTTAAAGGACAAATTTTTTCGGGCCGTGAAGGAGGTTAAAAATGGGAGCCTGGGGCATTAGAGAACGTCAAAGTGACTACGGACTGGACCTGCTGGGGACTATCGTAGGCACACAACTGAAAGCAGTGGACTTCGCCATCTTCAATACAGCAGAGGCCATTGAGCTGCTGCGGCAGGATATTATGGAGGACATCAAGCGGACCAACCGGGGCTGTCCCCCGGAGAGGCTGGACTGCTACATCAACGCCAACTTCCCGCGAGACTTTACCCATGCGGCACTCCTGATCGCGGAGTGTCTGGCGGACTACTATCGAACCGGGGAGCTGATCGTCACCGAGTATGTTGGCGAAAACTATGATCCGGTAGACCATCATATTAAGGAGTTTGTTGTCACTCCGGCTGATTTCAAAATCCTTTTGGACGAGCTGCAAAGCGTCCAGAACCCGGAGTGTGAGTTATATCAATGCTGGATCGGTGATGATACCCGCCAGCGGTGGCTGGCCCATATCCGGGCTGTCCAGCAAACCTTGAAGGAGGCGGCACATGGCTGTTACAGTTAGCGAAATCACCGTGGATGACCTGCCGGGAATGGCGCGGCAGTACGGAGAGGGGCTTATCATCCAGGACTGTGATATGAACCCCTATGAAGCGGCAAATGTGGTTAATGAGACATTCATCCATGGCGGCATCCTGCTGGAGAGGAAAGAATTTCAGAAGGTCATGGTTTTTCAGAACGATAATTGGACCAATCTGCTGTTCCCTTTCTTCCAAGTTAAACTGGATACGGGAAAACTCGTCGCGTGGCAGTTTTTCACCTATCAGACCTGTCACAGTGTATTTCTGACCGATTACATCCGAGGTAAGAGAAGCATTTTAGGCGAAAAGTGGTAACAAAATCCCAAAACCCACCCTCAACTGACTAATTATCAGTTGGGGGCGGGCTTTTTTGCATTTACGGACAAATCTACAAGCGGCAGGAGCATGAGCGCCCCGGTGACTATTATGGTAGCCGGGGCGCTTTTTTTGTTTCTCCGCATATTTCAAAGGAGGCAATCACCATGCCGTCAAACTTGAATCTGGACTACTACTACGGCACCGAAGCAGACCAGTACAGCTTCTACCGTATCCCCAAGACCCTGCTGACAGACCCCCGGTATAAGAGCGTTTCCATTGAGGCCAAGGTCCTCTACGGCCTCTTGTTGGACCGGATGGGGCTGTCCGTCAAAAACGGCTGGATGGACAGCGAGAAGCGCGTCTACATCTATTTTACCCAGGAGGACGCCATGGCCTTTATGGGCTGCGGGAAGGACAAGACCACGAAGCTGTTCCGAGAGCTGGATAAGGACGGCATTGGACTGATCGAGCGGAAGAAGCAGGGCCAGGGACGGCCCACCCGCATCTACGTCAAGAACTT
>Ga0137310_100786_pt1 | contig 21139 bp, 21 predicted proteins | sample NAcewiD2O_June_2_FD_97183 | JGI IMG/M metagenome (GOLD analysis project Ga0137310, IMG submission 97183) | Mouse cecal microbial communities from Vienna, Austria - N-Acetylglucosamine amended D2O_June | ecosystem: Host-associated > Mammals > Digestive system > Large intestine > Cecum | place...
CGACCTGCTGAAAATTGTACGCCGTACAGTGAACTATAAGCGTCAAAGAGGATTTGAAAAAGTCAGAAAAAGAATGGAGGAAAAACAGCATGAAGAAGAATAAAGCGGTACATAAAGGCAACGGCTTACTGCCTTACCCTGTTATCGTTTCAGCTTCGCAGGGCGATATTCTGGCTATGAATGTTGTATTGTCCCATTACGAGCCTTATATTGCCCGCTTGTCCATGCGAACAAGCATTGACGAATACGGCAATCCTCATACCACCGTTGACGAGGATATGCGTAGCCGTCTGGAAGCAAAGCTGATTGAGCAGGTGCTTAATTTTAAAGTAGCGTAAAGCTACGTCCCATTACAGAGTGACGCATTACCCCCTTTCCTGCGTCCTCTCTGGGATTTATACATCTTTCAAAGTCTATATATCTTTGTGTTTATATGGGCTTTGACAGGCGTATAAACAGCCGTTGTTGTTCTTTGACAAGTGAATAAAGCAGACAGATACGTTTGTGATACAGCGAGCCACGGGGACTGTACGCCACGACCTTTCCAAAAGAGAGCGAGCGACCCATGCAGTGATCCGAGAGCGACCGTTGGAAAAGTCGCTTTGCCACGACCTGTATTCACAGGATAATGATACGTCCCAAAGGTGGTTTTGCTCATAGGAATGAGATTGGTTGAGATACCAGCGGAGCTTTTCCAGAGCCGTCTGTCTGCTTACATAAGACACACAGTAAAGGGGGTGCATAACATGAACAATACTGATGTGCCTATCTGGGAAAAGTACACGCTGACGATTGAGGAAGCGTCAAAATACTTCCGTATCGGGGAAAAGAAACTGCGTAAGCTGGCAGAGGAAAATCTCGACGCTGGCTGGGTGATAGCGAACGGAAACCGTGTGCAGATTAAGCGAAAACAGTTTGAAAAAATCATTGATACATTGGACGAAATCTAATGTCAGCGAGCCGTAGATATGGTATAATAAAGTATAGCGTATCAACGGCTCATTCCTTGACGGAAAGGAGCTTCGCACTATGTCTAATGTAAAGAGAAAAGACAGCAAGGGACGCAATTTACGACTTGGAGAGAGCCAGAGAAAAGACGGAAGATACGTTTACAAATATACCGATATGTACGGGCAACCACAGTTTGTCTATGCTTGGAAACTTGTTCCGACAGACAAGACACCTGCTGGGAAACGAGAAGATTTTTCATTGAGGGAAAAGCAGAAAAAGATTAAGAAAGACCTCGACGACGGTATTAACACCATAGGCGGGAAAATGACAGTCTGCCAGCTCTACGCAAAGAAGAACAGCCAGAGAAAGAATGTGAAACGCAACACAGAAAAAGGTCGCCAGTATCTTATGAAAATTCTGGAAAACGACCCTCTGGGTGCAAGGAGCATTGATACGGTGAAGCTATCGGACGGTAAGGAATGGGCTATGCGAATGTATGAGAATGGCTTTTCCTACAAGACGATTAGCAATTACAAGCGTTCACTGAAAGCGTCATTCTATATGGCGATTGAGGATGACTGTATCAGAAAAAATCCTTTCAGCTTCAAATTGAGCGACGTTCTGGAAGATAATTCAGAGCCAAAAGTCATTCTCACGCCAGAGCAGGAAGAAAAAATGCTTGCCTTTATGGAGCAGGATAAGACGTACAGTAAGTATTATGATGAAGTGGTTATTCTTCTGGAAACGGGGCTTCGTATTTCTGAATTTTGCGGTCTGACAATCTATATAGATATGACAAACCGTATCATCAATGTAGACCACCAGTTATTGAAAGATACTGAAATCGGCTACTACATTGAAACACCTAAGACCAAAAAAGGAGAACGCCAGCTTCCAATGACAGAAAGAGCCTATCAAGCCTTTAAGCGAGTGTTACAGAACAGAGGAAAGGCAGAGCCTATCGTTATCAATGGTTACAGCAATTTCCTATTCCTAAACCAAAAGGGCTTTCCTAAAGTGGCTGGCAACTACGAAAGTATGTTGCGTGGACTTGTGAAGAAATATAACAAGACACATAAAGACCAGCTACCAAACATCACACCGCACTCATTCAGACATACCTACTGCACGAACATGGCAAACAAAGGAATGAACCCGAACACCCTACAATACATCATGGGACATTCAAACATCACCATGACATTAGGGTACTACGCACACGGTACTTTCAATTCAGCGAAAGCAGAACTTGAAAGGCTGGCTCTTGCTTCTTAAATCGGGGATTGTACTACTCATTTACTACTTTTGGTTGCATTTTCATGCTGGTAAATGCCAGCTTATGCAGAGTATCTTCCAAACGGAAAATGCCGATAAAGCCCTAAAATACAGGCTATACCGACATTTACCAGCTTATGAAAAGATAATCAGAAATTTAGTGAGTTTTTCCAGTAAAAACGCTTTTTCCCGGTGAGAGTACTATTCAATACTATTTGGCTGATTCTATTTTGTCCTTAACATAATAATCCTTTTTGCCCCAATAATATGAAAAATGGCAGCTCCTGTCTGGAAAATCCCATAAAAGGATGGTATACTTAGGCAAAAACTAATAAAGAGGACAAGATTATGGAGGCAATATTACTGGCAGGAGGCCTTGGAACCAGGCTGCGAAGTGTGGTCAGCGACCGTCCAAAACCAATGGCCCTGATCCAGGGCAGGCCCTTTATGGAATATGTGATCCGGGAACTGGCGCTCCAGGGCATTGATCAGATCATCTTCGCGGTGGGATATAAAGGTTCCATGGTGGAAGAATATTTTGGAGACGGAAGGGCTTTTGGAATAAAGGCTTCCTACGCCTATGAGGAGACTCTCCTTGGAACAGCAGGGGCCATAAAGAACGGGGCCCGGTACATGGAGGGGGAGCAGGTTCTGGTGCTGAACGCGGACACCTTCTACAGGCTGGACTATGGCCGTCTGAGGGCTCAGAAGGAGGAGCAGGAACTGGACATGGCCCTGGTGCTGCGCCAGGTGGAGGACGTGTCCCGGTATGGGCAGGCAGTGCTCACCGGCGGCAGGCTTATGGGGTTTAACGAAAAGACCAGGGATCCAAAGCCCGGGACCATCAACGGCGGGGTATACCTGATGACAAGGGAACTGATCAGACAGATCCCCGATGGAAAGGTCTCCCTGGAAAATGACATGATCCCCAAATGGCTTTTGGAAGGCCGGAGGCTGGGCGGCTTTGTCAATGACGGGTATTTTATTGATATCGGCGTACCAGACGACTACTACCGTTTTATGGAGGATGTGGAGAAAGGAGTTCTTACATGGTAATCAGAGGAAGAGCGCCGCTGCGCATAAGCTTCGGCGGCGGAGGCACTGACGTGGCCCCTTTCTGCGAGGAGCAGGGGGGAGCCATCATAGGAAGCACGATCAACAAATACGCATACTGTTCCATTGTCCCCAGGGAAGACGACCAGATCATTGTCCACTCCCTGGATTTTGACATGACAGTCAAATACAATGCCAGGGAGAATTATGTCTATGACGGCAGGCTGGACTTAGTGACAGCAGCCTTAAAGGCCATGGAGATCCACCAGGGCTGCGAGGTGTATCTCCAGTGCGACGCGCCGCCGGGATCCGGGCTTGGCACCTCATCCACGGTGATGGTGGCCCTTTTGTCCGCCATGGCAAAGTGGAAGGGCGCGGAAATGGATGGATACGCCCTGGCGGATCTGGCCTACCAGGTGGAGAGGCTGGACCTGAAGATTGACGGAGGATATCAGGATCAGTACGCCTCCACCTTCGGAGGATTTAATTTCATTGAATTTCACGGGAGAAACAATGTTGTGGTGAATCCTCTGCGCATAAAAAAGGATGTGATCCACGAGCTGCAGTACAATCTGCTTCTGTGCTACACGGGAAAGATCCATGTGTCGGCCAATATTATCAAGGATCAGGTGAGCAACTATAAAAAGAAGGACCCATTTGACGCCATGCGGGAGGTGAAGGCCCTGGCTTATGCCATGAAGGATGAGCTTTTAAAAGGGAATCTCCACAGCTTTGGACGGCTTCTGGACTATGGCTGGCAGAGCAAGAAGAGGATGAGCAGCAAGATCACCAACCCTCAGATCGATGAGCTTTACGAGGAAGCGCTGAAGGCCGGGGCCCTGGGAGGAAAGCTCTTGGGAGCCGGCGGCGGCGGTTATCTTCTGATGTACTGCCCTTACAATGTGAAACACAAGGTGGCGGCCCGGATGGAGGCCGCGGGGGGGCAGCTGGCGGACTGGAACTTCGAACTGAGGGGAGCCCAGGTGTGGACGGCGGACAAAAACAGGTGGAATTATGACACCGTGAAGGTCCACATGCCTGAGGGTGAATATCAATTTGATTTGTAGGGAAGAGAAGACATGGACAAGATGGTTTTTTTGGACAGGGACGGCACCATCAATGAAGAGGTGGAATACCTCTGCCGCCCGGAGGATTTAAAGCTTCTTCCCACAGTGCCCCAGGCCATCCGCCTCCTTAGAGAAGAGGGCTTTAAGATCGCGGTGGTGACCAACCAGGCGGGGATCGCCAGGGGCTATTACACGGTGGAGGACATGAAAACCCTGCACGAATACTTAAACCGCTGTCTGGAGAGGGACGGCGCTTTGGTGGATCGTTTTTATTATTGCCCCCATCACCCAAAACACGGTATGGGCCAGTACAAGAAGGCGTGCCGGTGCAGAAAACCGGGAACCGGGATGTTTGAGATGGCCCAGGAGGAATATGACATTGACAAGAGCCGCTCCTTTATGATAGGCGACAAGCGCATCGATGTGGAGGCGGGACACAATTACGGAGTCAGGAGCATCCTGGTGAGCACTGGTTATGGGAAAATGGAGCGGGAGAAGAGCAGAATGGAGGGAGAGAAGCCGTTTTATGATTTTTACGCGGAAACTCTTATGGACGCGGCAGAATTTATTGTCAGAAAGGAAAGGGAACAACATGGATGAGATGATCTATCTTGATGAGCTGGTCAGCCGCTATCCGGCGCTGGAGCAGGTGAAGGATTCTGTAAAGGAGGTTTACCAGATACTGAGGGACTGTTTTGCCTCCGGCCATAAGCTTCTTGTGGCAGGCAACGGGGGAAGCGGCGCGGACTCGGAACATATTGTGGGGGAATTGATGAAGGGCTTTGTAAAGACCCGCCCGGTTTCCGGGGAAATGGCCAGGAAGCTGGAGGAGATCGATCCGGAGGCGGGGAAAGCCCTGGCGGGAAAGCTTCAGGGAGGACTGCCCTCTATCGCTCTCACAGGCCATCCCGGGCTTTCCACAGCGTTTTTAAATGACGTGGACGGCCTTATGGTGTACGCCCAGCAGATCTACGGCTACGGTCAGGAGGGGGACGTGTTTTTAGGCATATCCACCTCAGGCAACGCGGCCAACATCCACTACGGAACCGTGGCCGCCAGAGCGCTGGGTATGAAGGTGGTGGGCCTTACGGGAAAGGACGGGGGAAAGCTGGCACAGTACGCGGACAAGGCCATCATTGTTCCGGAGCAGGAGACCTACAAGATCCAGGAACTCCATCTGCCCATTTACCATACCCTGTGCCTGATGCTGGAGGAGCATTTTTTCTGATATGGAATTTCACACATTTGTCATCTGCGCTTACGGCCAGTCGCCTTATCTGGAGGCGTGTATCCGGTCGCTGAAGGCCCAGACCGCGGCCTCGAAGATTATCTGCGCCACCTCCACCCCCAGCCCGTGGCTGGAGGAGGTACTTGAGCGCCATAAGATCCCTCTTTTTGTCCGGCAAGGGGAAAAGGGCATTGGAAATGACTGGAACTTCGGGCTGGACAGCGGCCAGGCCAGGTTTGTGACCATTGCCCACCAGGATGATCTGTACAACCGTCATTATGTGGAGGAGCTGCGCCGGGCTGCCGCGAGGTGGCCGGACATGACCGTGTTCATGAGCGACGGCATTCTCATCCGGGACGGCAGACTGTCATGGGGAGGAGCGGTGGAACTTGTAAAGAAGGTGCTGCGCCTTCCCTGGAGAGTTCCCGGCCTCTGCCATCTGCCATGGGTGAAAAAGGCGGGGCTGATCTTTGGCAATCCCGTGATGTGTCCTTCCTGCTGCTACAGGAAGGATCAGATGCCCCGGCCCTTATTTTCCACAGAGTATGATTTTGTTCTGGACTGGGAGTGTATGAGAAGGCTTGCCTGCGGACCCGGCAGGTTTATCTGCGTGGAGAAGCCTCTTTTGTACTACCGGATCCACGATGAAGCCGCCACCAAGGCCTGTATGGAGGATCACCGCAGGGAGCGGGAGGAGCGCCGGATGTTCCAGGACATATGGCCGGGGTGGCTTGCGGGCCTGCTCATGAAGCTGTACGGTCAGGCCGGAAAGAATTACCAATGAAAGCTGGAGGAAGTAGTGGAATGGATAAAAAAAGCGCCGCCATGTGGCAGTATCGCTGGAAGGACGAGGTGATCGCTGCCGGCCTTCTTCTGGCCGCTGGATTCCTCATCAATGCCGGGATTCAGATAAAGGGCCTGTTCATGGATGACCTGTACCTGTGGTCATGTTACGGGGAACAGAGCTTTCGGGAGTTTGTGTTTCCTATAGGGAGTACCAGGTTCCGCTTTCTCTATTATCTGGCCGCCTACTTAGAGCTGGGGCTGGTGGGAAGTCATGTAACCTGGTTTGTGCCCATTAATATTGTATTTAACGCCATGGTGGCCTACACGGTTTGCCTATTTGCCAGAAAGCTGTCCGGCAACCAGCTGATCGGGCTGATGTGCGGTTTTTTGTACCTTCTCTCCCGGATGTCCTGCTATCAGATCGCCCAGGTCTACGGCCTCATGGAGACCCTGGCCCTGTGGGCGGCAGTGGGAATTTTGTGGTGCCTTTATGAATATATTAATGGGGCGGGAGAGAGGTTTCCCTGTTTCTGGGGAGCCTGCGGCCTGTATTTTGCCGTGTGTTTTATCCATGAGCGTTACATGGTCCTGCTGCCGCTTTTCTATGCGGGGCTTGTGATGAAGAAAGACAAAAAGCCCCGTCAGTGGCTTCTGCCTATAGGATTGTTTGTGCTGGTCCAGGGGATCCGGCTGGCCTTTATCGGGACCATATCCCCGGCAGGCACCGGCGGCACCCATGTGGCGGACACCCTTGAACTGGGGCAGGCAATAAAGTTTGCCATCCACCAGGTACTGTACCTGTTTGGAATCAACATGGGAGAGCAGCATCTGTGCGGACTTCCCTGGAGCAGGACTTCCAGGGGGATCAAAGTCCTCATAGCGGGCGCGGATCTGGTGATCGTTCTCATCATGGCTGCATTTGTGGCAAAGATCATAAGAAGCGGCAGGTGGGAGCGGGTCAGGATCCTGAAGAACAGTCTTTTGTTCTTCCTGTTCATCGGGGCATGCGTTGCCTGCTCCAGCGTTACCATCCGGCTGGAGGTCCGCTGGGTCTACGTGTCCATGACAGGGGCGTGGCTTTGGTTAAGCTACATGTGCGGAGCCATCGTCAGTCCCTCCGCCAAGGAGGAAGAGGCAGCGGGGCATCGCCTGCCGGACTACAAGAGGGCCGTGGCCTGTACGGCGCTGGTGTTCACATACCTGGTGTTCATGATCCCGGTAGAGACTTACTACAGGGGAAAATATCCCAACCTTTATTTCTGGAACACCCAGCAGCAGTACAATTCCCTGGCAGAGCAGACTTACGAGAAGTACGGCAAGGATATTTTCGGAAAAAAAATCTATATATTAAAGAACAATTACAATGTCAGCGATTTTTACGCGGATACGTTTTTCAAGGTATTTGACAAGGAGAGAAAGGCGGAAGGGACAGAGGTGATCTTTGTGGACACCATCCGGGATTTCGGCCAGGTGACCAACAATATGCTGATTCTCCGGGAGGATCCCCAGTTCCACGCCTATCAGGACATCACGGAAGCTGTGCGTATCTTAAAACGCGAGTCCATCTACGGGTATTACGGGGATGGCTGGATGGATGAGAGCGCGAAGCTGCGGGTAATGGCAGGAGAGACAGGGGTGATCCACTTGCAGATGATGTACCCCGGAGTCATGGAAGGCCATGAGAGATCCGATATTTATATGAATGGGGAGCTGGCGGCTCAGGTGGATATTGTGGACAACATCACCCACCTGGACCTGGAGGTTCCCAGGCCCTACGATATTGTGGAGCTGGATTTTGAAAATAATTTCTATCTGAAAGACGCCCAGGAACAGAGGGGAGAGAAACGTTTTTCCATGATCGTGCAGATAACCGCTGACTAATGGAGGCAAACAGTTATGAACAACCGGAGATGGCTTTATTTTCTGCCTGTGTTTGGCGTGGCGTTTGGTTTGTGGTATGTGAAAAATTCTTTTGTGGATGTGGTCTACTCTGACTACATCCGCCTGGTCAACAGCTATCTGTCGGATGTCTGGGACCCGGACCGTTTTCTGGTGGGGGATATCCTTACCAGGATTCCGTTAAATTATGTGGCCAGGATCATCAATACCGCTTTTTTTGACTACCGGATCCGGTTCGACCAGGTTCTGGGAGTCCTCTCCCTGGGGCTCGCGGCCATTCTTTTGGTCTCCTACTGCGTTAAAAAGGAGGTGGGTCCTGTGTGGACTTTGTGCCTCATGGCGGTGACCTTCAGCCTGAACAAGTGGGAGATGATGATAAACGGCAGCGGCTGGATCCATTTCCTCGCGTTCGGGGGATTCTATTACCACTACCTTGTGCTGGAGCGGCTTTGGACCGGGCGGGAGAAAAAGGGGGACAGGCTGAGATGTCTTCTTCTCCCCTGGCTTCTGACCCTGGCGGTGGCGGGCCCCTACTGTGCCATCTACACGGCAGTGCTGGGGCTGGCCTACGGGTTCCGGATCCTTCTGACATGGCGGGGGGAGAGGCGGCTGGACCGGCAGTATGTGTTTTACGGCATATCCGCGCTCATCCCCCTTCTCCTGTATGTGTGGAGCAATGCCCAGGTGACGGAGAAGGTGGGGGTGGTTGTGGATGTGCCTTTCGCGAGGCAGTTTCTGGATACCCCCGGCTATATGATCCGCTTTTTTGTCAAATCCTTTGCCTCCATGGCTGTAGGCGGAGAGTGCGCTCAGGCGGCGTTTTCTTCCGACCTGCCTTACCTGGTTCTGGGCGCGCTTGTGATGGCGGGTTATGGGCTGGCTTTCTGGTTTCAGTTTCAATACAGGCTGTGGGAGGAGAGCATATTCCCCCTGCTCCTGACAGGGTCAGGGTTCTTGAATCACCTGCTGGTGTGGTATTCCAGGTGGGTGTTCATGAACGAGGAGTACGGCATGTCCTCCAGGTACGCCCTTCAGTTTCAGGTAGGAATCCTTGGGATCCTCCTGACCTTTTCCCTGGCATGGCGGCGTTTGCCTGCCAGGCAGGCTGGAGGGGCCGTGCCAAAAGCGAAAGCGGGGGCCCGGGCCATAATGGCGGCCATAGTGGTTGCCCTGTTGGCGGGAAACGGTTATACTACAATAGAAGAAATAAAAAAAGCGCCTTTGCGGAAAGAGGCCTGCATGAGGCGGGCTCAGATTGCCCTGGACTTTGAGAACAGGACCGATGAGGAGCTGGCGGCTAATTTTGAATACCGGACCAGCAGGCCGGAATCAGGGGCAGCGGTGCGGTCTGCCCTGGAGATACTGAAAAAAAATAAGTGGAATATTTTCCGCGAGTGACGAGAAGAAGGAGAAACGGGCCATGAAGGTAGTGATTTTAGCGGGAGGGCTGGGGACAAGGATCAGCGAGCAGAGCCATTTAAAGCCCAAGCCCATGATCGAGATCGGGGAGAAACCTATTCTCTGGCACATTATGAAATACTATTCTGAGTTCGGGTTTCACGATTTTGTCATATGCCTGGGATATAAACAGTATGTGGTGAAGGAGTTTTTCGCCGATTATTTCCTCCACACCTCGGATGTGACCTTTGACCTGGCCAACAATGAGATGGAGGTTCACAACAATTATTCAGAGCCGTGGAAAGTGACCCTGGTGGATACCGGGCTCAACACCATGACCGGTGGAAGGGTGAAACGGGTTCAGCCCTTTATAGGAGATGAGCCTTTTATGCTGACCTACGGGGATGGTGTCTGCGATGTGGACTTAAAGGCTTTGCTGGATTTCCACAGATCCCACGGAAAGACAGCCACCATCACCACGGTGAACATCGCCCAGATGAAGGGTGTGCTGGATATCGGAACCAACGGGCAGGTCCGCTCCTTCCGGGAGAAAAATGAGACCGACGCCAGCCTGATCAATGGAGGCTTTATGGTGATGAACCCGGAGATCTTTTCGTATCTAAAAGACGACTCCACGGTGTTTGAGCAGGAGCCCATGCAGAGATTGGCGGCAGAGGGGCAGCTCATGAGTTTCCACCACAGCGGCTTCTGGCAGTGCATGGACACCCAGCGGGAGATGAAGAAGCTGGAGACCCTGTGGCAGGGCGGTAAAGCGCCCTGGAAAATATGGAAGAATTAGGCGGTGATCATATGAGAGATACTTGGGAGACATTTTGTGAATTTTACAGGGGAAAGAGGGTCCTGGTCACCGGCCACACCGGATTTAAGGGGGCCTGGCTGTGCCGTACCCTGACCAACCTGGGAGCCCAGGTGACAGGGTATGCCAAAGAGCCTCCCACCTGCCCCAGCCTTTTTGAGGAAGCGGGCCTTGGGGACACCGTGAACAGCGTTACAGGGGATATCCGGGATCTGGAACATCTAAGGCAGGTCTTTGACAGGGTTCAGCCTGAGCTGGTGTTCCATCTGGCAGCCCAGCCCATTGTCAGGGATTCCTACAAAGACCCGGTATACACTTATGAGACCAATGTTATGGGAACCGTAAACCTTATGGAGTGTGTCCGGCTGACCCCCAGTGTTGTCTCCTGCGTCAATGTAACCACGGACAAGGTCTATGACAACAAAGAGTGGGAGTACGGCTACCGGGAGAGTGACGCCTTAGACGGCTATGATCCCTACTCCAACAGCAAGTCCTGCTCCGAGCTGGTGACCCACAGCTATGTCCGGTCCTTTTTTGACCAGGGAAAAGTCCGGGTTTCCACGGCCAGGGCAGGCAATGTGATCGGAGGCGGGGACTTTGCCCCGGACCGGATCATCCCGGACTGTGTCAGGGCGGCATCCCAGGGAAAGGATATTATTGTCCGCAACCCTTACTCGGTCAGGCCCTACCAGCATGTGCTGGAGCCTCTTTTGGTGTACCTGACCATTGCCATGAAGCAGTATGAGGATCCGGGATTTCGCGGATGCTACAATGTGGGTCCCGATGACAGGGACTGCGTGACCACAGGTGTTCTGACGGACCTGTTCTGTCAGGCATGGGGAGACGGACTTAAGTGGATAGACCAATACGACGGCGGCCCCCATGAGGCGGGATTTTTGAAGCTGGACTGCTCCAGGATCAAGAAAGTGCTTGGCTGGCAGCCCAGGCTGGACGTGAAGGAGGCTGTGGAGTGGACCGTGGACTGGACCAGAGCTTATCTCGGGGGAGAGGACGCTCGGGCTGTCATGGACAGGCAGATTGCGGCCTTTTTCCGGTGATTTTCATGATCCCCGGGAGCCGGGGCGCTTCGTGCCCCATGGAATGTGAGGAGGTTCTATGTCAGATTTTTTTGCTGAAATGAATGAGGATTACGCCAAAAAGCATTTCCCCAGCGGTTCTGTCTTTGAGAGTGCGTCGAAAGTCATTAAGCGCACAAGCATTTTCAGCGCCATATGCATGGTGCTTTTCGAAGCCGCGGTGCTTTGGGGGCTGGCGTGGGCCATCGGCAGGACAATGGAGCTTATGGCCGAGGGCCGGGACGATATGCTGGGCGTAAGCATTGGGATCTGCGGCGTTTTAGTTGTGGTGGCCCTGGCTGTTCTGGCTTTTTTGTGGTTCATAATTAAGCAGACCCGGAAAAAACGGGAGGACTACATGGCCAGCTCCGCAAAACGCAGTAAACTGCCGGAGAGTGAAATTGAGGAGTTTGACCGCCAGGCCCTTGCTTCGGACTGCTGTATTCTGAAGCTGAAAGCAGGGCTTGACCGGGTCCTTTCCAATGCCGGCAGCAAGGATGGCCTGCTTACCAGAGATTATATTTATCTGGCGGACCCGGCTCAGACTGTCATTCGTGTGGACAACCTGAAAGCCTGCTGCTTCTATGACTATACCTATTTTATCACTGTGGGTAGACGCCAAAAGACTGTTCACTGCCTGGCCATTTACCTGCTGGCTTCCAATGGTGTCAGCACTTTTTCCGATACCACCCAAAAAGCAGGGGAGGCTCTTATGGCTCTTCTTAAGGAGCGAAACAGCGGGATCGATACCAACGGCGGGAAGGTGCTGCGGGAGGGCCGGGACATGGACCAATACAGAAAGAGGATACTGGAAGGGAAGTAAACTCCAGTGTTAAGCAAAAGTTACGGTTCACATGCGTTCACAGCAACTGGCAAAAATCCATGAAAATCGCCTGTGGCGATGGGATTTTTGCTCTCTGGCCCAGTTTATCATACGGTCAGCGCGGCAAGCGCGCAGACCTACCTGAACAGTAACAAGCAAAATCCCAATTTATAAAGAAAGGACACACAATATGTTTGAGAATAAAACCGAATCCCAGGCCCGTCAGGAGATCCTGGAGCTGGTGGGGGAGTACTGTGACCGTTTTCACCAGAAGAAAGTCTTTGAGGAGGGAGACCGGATCCCCTATGCTTCCAGGGTCTATGACCGCCATGAGATGATGAATCTGGTGGACAGTTCTCTGGAATTCTGGCTTACATCGGGCCGGTATACGGAAGAGTTTGAGAAAAAGCTGGCAGAGTATCTGGACATCCGCTACTGTTCCCTGGTAAACTCCGGCTCTTCCGCCAATCTTGTGGCCTTTATGGCTCTCACCTCCCCATTGCTGGGAGAGCGGCAGATCAGGCGGGGGGATGAGGTGATCACCGTGGCGGCGGGATTTCCCACCACCGTGACCCCCATGATCCAGTATGGCGCGGTTCCTGTGTTTGTGGATGTGACCATCCCCCAGTACAATATTGATACAGATATGCTGGAGCAGGCGTACTCAGATAAGACTAAGGCAGTGATGCTGGCTCACACTCTTGGAAATCCTTTTGATCTGGAAAAGGTGAAGGCGTTCTGTGACAGGCACAATCTGTGGCTGGTGGAAGACAACTGCGACGCCCTGGGGACAACGTACACCCTGGATGGGAGGGAGAGATTTTCCGGCACCATAGGGGATATCGGAACCTCCAGCTTTTATCCGCCCCACCACATGACCATGGGCGAGGGGGGAGCGGTGTACACAGACAATCCCCTTCTTCACAAGATCATCCGCTCCTTCCGGGACTGGGGGCGAGACTGTGTGTGTCCGTCAGGCAGGGACAATCTGTGCGGACACCGGTTCGACCGCCAGTACGGGGAACTTCCCCTGGGATATGACCACAAGTATGTGTACTCCCATTTCGGATACAACTTAAAGGCCACGGACATGCAGGCCGCTGTGGGCTGTGCCCAGCTGGAAAAATTCCCATCCTTTGTGGAGAGGCGCCGCCACAACTTTGAACGGCTTTACAGAGGCCTTCTGGAGACAGAGGACCGTCTGATTCTGCCCAAGGCGGCAGACAACTCAAAGCCTAGCTGGTTTGGTTTCCTCATCACCTGCCGGGAAGGAGTGGACAGGAACCAGCTGGTAAGATATATAGAGTCAAAAGGTGTCCAGACCAGGATGCTGTTCGCGGGAAATCTCACTAAGCATCCCTGTTTTGACCAGATGCGGGAAAGCGGGCAGGGCTACCGGATCGGGGGCAGTCTTAAGAATACGGACCGGATCATGAGGGATACCTTCTGGGTAGGAGTCTATCCGGGCATGACCGACCACATGATCGACTATATGGCAAAGATTATCCGCGAAGGGAGCGCCCTGGCGGCGGAAGGAGGAGCCTGTGGAGAACGGTTATGATCTGAAAGCGGTCCACCAGGCCAATCTAAAGGTACTCAAGGAGATTGACCGGATCTGCCGGAAATATGATATCAGGTACGGCCTTGACGCGGGGACTCTTATAGGAGCCGTGCGGCATCAGGGGTTTATCCCATGGGATGACGACGCGGATGTGGCTTTCACAAGGGAGAACTATGAAAGATTCGCCAGGGCGGCCAAAAAGGAGCTGCCCAGGGGGATGAAGCTGTTAAAGCCCCATCACCTTGGAGGCGGAAATGCCTTTTACGACTTCACCCCAAGGATCCTGTACATGAACAGCAGGACCAACGGCGACAGCCCGGAGATGGAATACTATGAGGGAAGGCTGAATCACCTGTGGGTGGATCTGTTTATCTTAGATGAGCAGCCGGAGCCCAGGTATAAAGCCATGCTGGTGAAGGGCCTCCACACCCTGATCTACGGGCTGGCCATGGGGCATCGGTATGAGCTGGACTATTCCCGGTACGGCAAGGCAGGGCGGATAGCGGTCAGGCTTTTGGCGGCAGCGGGAAAAAGGATCCCCATGAAGGTGATCCGGCGGATGCAGTACGCCCTGGCGGTGAAATACAACAAAGGAGACAGCCATCTGCTCTACTACAGCAATTATCAGCCGGATTTTCTGTATGTGACTTTGGAAAAGGAGTGGGTTTGGGAGACCGTGGACCTTCCTTTTGAAGATACAGTTCTCATGGCCCCAAAGGGCTGGCATCATGTCCTGACGGAGGTCTATGGGGATTACATGGAGCTTCCGCCAGAGGAGAAAAGGGTGCCCACTCACTCGGATACAAGGATCGAGGTAGATAATTTATGGGAAAACGGTTATCAATAGTGGTGTCAGTGTACAACGAGGAGGAGGTGCTGGAACAGTTTTACCAGGAAACCAGGGCTGTCCTTGAAAGGCTGCCTTGGGACTATGAGCTTTTGTTTGTCAATGACGGAAGCTGGGACAGGAGCCCTGAGATCTTAAAGGGACTGGCAGGCCGGGATCCCCATGTAAAGCTCATCAGCTTTTCCAGAAATTTCGGTCACGAGGCTGCCATGATCGCGGGCCTGGACCACAGCGGCGGTGACGGAATCGTCTGTATGGACGCGGACTTGCAGCATCCGCCTGCCTGTCTTCCCCAGATTACGGAAAAGTTTGACCAGGGCTATGAGGTGGTCAGCATGGTTCGGACCAAAAACGAGTCCGCGGGATGGTTTAAGAACCTGTGTTCCGTTGGATTTTACAAGGTCATCAATGTAATGTCGGATGTGAGATTCGAGAGCAATGCCTCAGACTTTTTTGGCGTCAGCAGCAGGGTGGCTCAGGTGCTTAAGAAAAATTACCGGGAACGGGTGCGTTTTTTGCGGGGCTATGTGCAGAACGTGGGATTTTCCAAAACCACTATCCAGTACGAGGCCGGGGCAAGAGCGGCAGGGGAGAGCAAGTACAGCTTAAGAAAACTGTTCCGGTTTTCCGTGAATACCATTGTCTGTTTTTCCAATCTCCCACTGAAGCTGGGCATCTACGCGGGGGTGCTGGCCGCCTGTATTGGCATGGTGGTGATGATCTACACTCTCCTCACCAGAAACGGAGCGCCCAGCGGTTACGCGACCATTGTGGTGCTGATCTGTTTCATGTTCGCGATCCTGTTTGTGATCGTTGGCATCATTGGCGAGTACATCGCGATTCTTTTTACAGAATTAAAGGATCGCCCTATCTATATTGTGGAAGAGACACAGAATCTGGATCAAACAGTTGAATAGGTGGCGGAGCATCCGCTGGCCGGGCGCATAGAGGTTCATACAATTACTGGTAGGTCGACAGGCTGACCTGTTTCCTTATAAAATTCGGATACACTATCTTGTAAAAAAGGAGATAGTGGCATGAGGATTTATGAGGCGACGAATTTGAGGATCAATGAACTCCGGATGGAGAGAAGGATGTCAGAATATGCCCTGATCTACCAAACCGGCATGCCCCCATCAACAGTAAAAAGTATCCTCCACGGAAAGAGTCAGAATCCAGGTATTGTCAATGTAAAGAAGATCGCGGAAGGGCTTGGAGTGACCATAAGAGAGTTTTATGATTCCGATATTTTTGACGAGCTGGAGCCGGAAGATTGACGGAAGAAGTCCGGAGCGGCTCAAAGGAGATGAAGAGGTGAAAAATATGATTTTGATCCATGGCGGATGCGTCATAGACCCGGAGAACAAAAGCCAGCGGTTGGCGGACGTGGTGATAGAAGACGGGAAGATTAAGGGTATCGGTGTTTTTGACAATGACGGCACCTACGACCAGGTGATTGAGGCCTCCGGTCTGGTGGTGGCTCCGGGCCTGGTGGATGTCCATGTGCATTTCAGGGACCCGGGACTTACTTATAAGGAGGATATCCACACAGGGGCGGGGGCGGCCGCGGCGGGAGGATTTACCACAGTGGTGTGTATGGCCAACACAAAACCGCCGGTGGACAGCCTAAAGACCTTAAACCATGTGATCGAAGAGGGAAAGAAGACAGGGATCCATGTGCTTGCGGCCAGCGCGGTGACAGTGGGGATGAAGGGAGAGGAACTGGTGGACATGAAGGCTCTCCATGAGGCGGGAGCCGCGGGGTTCACAGACGACGGCATCCCTCTGATGGATGAGGAACTGCTTGAGAGGGCCATGAGACAGGCCGTGGTCATGAACGTGCCCATAAGCCTTCACGAGGAGGACCCTTCTTACATCAAGGAAAATGGTATTAACCACGGCGCTGTGTCGGACAAACTGGGCATTTACGGCTCCCCGGCCCGGGCGGAGGAGACCTTGATCCAAAGAGACATATTGTTTGCCCTGCGCACAGGAGCCAAGGTGAATATCCAGCATATCAGCTCCGCCGGAGGGGTGGATATGGTCAGGCAGGCGAAACGGATGGGAGGCGCTGTGTGGGCAGAGGTGACTCCCCATCATTTTACCCTGACAGAGGAGGCTGTGCTCAGGTACGGCACTCTGGCCAAGATGAACCCTCCTCTCAGGACAGAGGAGGACCGGCAGTCCCTGATACGGGGGCTTCAGGATGGGACCATTGATATGATCGCCACAGACCACGCGCCTCACAGTAAAGAGGAGAAGGACAGGCCTCTCACCCAGGCTCCCAGCGGGATCACGGGGCTGGAGACCTCTCTGGCATTAGGTATCACGGAGCTGGTGGACAAAAAATATCTGACCATGCCGGAGCTGATGGAGAAGATGAGTCTAAATCCTGCGAGGCTCTACAACCTAGACTGCGGAAGGATGAAAGCGGGAGCCCCGGCGGATCTGGTGATCTTTGACCCAGATGAGGAATTTACGGTGGATAAGTTCCACTCCAAGGCGGACAACTCCCCCTTTAAAGGCTGGAAGCTCAAAGGAAAGACGCGGTACACTATCTGTGAGGGGAAAGTGGTTTACCAGAGGGAAAACCTTTAACATAACCGCTTTACACTTATTCCCGGGTTTGATATAATGAAGCCATGATATAAACCATGTTTGAGGAGAGGTGAATGTATGCCGACTAACGAAAAAGAGTACAATGGTTATCTTATCGACCAGCTCAGGCTTTTAAAGAGAATCGAGGAAGTAACCAAGGACAAAGAAGCGTTAGAGGTTATTGCCTTTGAACGTGAATTTATTGAGCAGAAACTGTATCAGAATCCGGCCTTAGGCCAGAACAAGTAAAGGAGAAGATTTCATGAAAGATCAGAATTGCGCGTACTGCGTTCAGGGGGAACTGGTGGCAAAGTTTGGATATCCGGTGTGTGCCATGGACACAGGGTATCTGTACATCTTTAAGGAGCAGAGCAAGCCGGGCCGCGTAATCCTTGCCTACAAGGATCATGTCAGCGAGATGATCGACATCAGCGATGAGGCCCGGAACGCCTTTTTCGCGGATGTGGCAAAGGTTGCCAGGGCTGTCCACAAGGTGTTCAACCCGGACAAGGTAAACTACGGCGCTTACGGAGACACCGGCTGTCATCTCCACATGCATATTGTGCCTAAGTACAACGGCGGCGACGAGTGGGGCGGTACCTTCCAGATGAATCCGGACAAGACGTATCTGACCGAGGAAGAATATGAAGCCATGGCCGAGAAGCTGAGAGCGGCTCTGTAATGACACAAAGGTGGTCAGCCTGTTTGATCAGGCTGGCCATTTTTTCCCTATTTGATCCGCCCTGTTTACACCTGGGGCGGGAATCAGCTGGGTCACACCAACTGACTGGCGGAAACGGAGGAATTTACAGATTGATGGAACGAATCGGAATTCAGTTGGAAGAAGCGGCAGGGCTTATCGCGGAACATATACAGCCTGTCCGGGATGTGGAGACAGTGGAGCTGGCGGAGGCGGCGGGAAGAATTCTTGCCAGGGAATATTATTCAGACATGGACAATCCACCCTTTGACCGTTCTCCGCTGGACGGTTACGCTTTCCGAAGCCAGGATGTGGCCCAGGCCAGGGAAGAGCTCCCCATAGAGTTAAAGGTCACGGAAATTTTGTACGCGGGAAGCTGGTACAAAGGGAAGGTGGAACCTGGGCAGGCGGTGAGGATCATGACAGGAGCTCCCATCCCGCCGGGAGCGGACTGTGTGATCCGCCAGGAGGAAGTGACAATTCTGACCGGCCCGCCGGATTCCGTGCTCATCCCCCATCCGATGAAGGCTTTTGAAAATTATTGTTTTCAGGGGGAGGATATAAAGGAGGGAACCCTTCTCCTGGAAAAAGGCACATCCATAGGTTATCTGGAGCAGGGGATTCTGGCGTCCGTGGGCATTGCCAAAGTGGAAGTCTACCGAAGACCCAGGATCGCTTTTTATGTCGCGGGAGACGAGCTGTGCGCGGCGGGAGAGGGGAGGAAGCCGGGAAAGATCTATGACGCCAATTACTGGATCCTGTCAGGCCGTCTGAAAGAACTGGGATATTCCCCAATAAAGAGCCGGATGGTGGGGGATGATCCTGAGGCCGTGGCCCGGGAGATTGAGGAAGTTATTGACCAGGTGGACCTGATAATCACCACAGGAGGAGTGTCTGTGGGGGACAAAGATATTTTCCACCAGGTACTGCCCCTTCTGGCTGCCGAGAGGCTGTTTTGGAGAGTTAAGATGAAACCAGGTACCCCGGCCATGTTTGCCCTCTTCCGGGGAAAGCCCATGATCCACCTCTCCGGCAATCCCTTTGCCGCCGCCGCTACCTTAGAACTTCTGGTCCGTCCGGCTCTGTTTAAGCTTACAGGCGACAGCTGCCTGGCCCAAAAGCGGGTGAAGGCTGTGCTGGGTTCCTCCTTCAAAAAGTCAGGGGGACGCCGGTTTGTCAGGGGCTGCCTGGAAAATGGGACAGTAACCCTGCCGCCCATGGAAAAGCACGCCTCCGGGATGCTCTTTTCCATGAAAGATTGTAACTGCCTGGTCGATTTTCCTCCATCAAAGACTCCCATGAAAGCCGGAGACATAGTGGATGTGGTTCTGTTGTGATAAAAATCTCCTAAAACCCTTGCAAATTGGGAGATTTCATGTAAAATAAGATTGATATAGCAAATGGGGCCCCGTCAAGGACCCCATTTTTACAAGACTGAGAGGTGAAAGAGATGATTAGCGCGAACAATGTAACACTGCGTGTGGGCAAGAAGGCGTTATTTGAGGATGTGAATATCAAGTTTACAGAGGGCAACTGTTATGGTCTTATCGGAGCTAATGGCGCGGGAAAATCTACATTTTTAAAGATTTTGTCAGGCCAGCTGGATTCTACCACCGGGGATGTGGTGATCACTCCCGGACAGCGTCTGTCCTTTTTGCAGCAGGATCATTTTAAATATGACGAATATCCTGTGCTGGACACGGTGATCATGGGAAATCCCCGTCTCTACCAGGTGATGAAGGAAAAAGACGCCATCTACATGAAGGAGGATTTCAGCGACGAGGATGGTATCCGAGCGGCGGACTTGGAGGCAGAGTTCGCGGAGATGAACGGATGGGAGGCAGAGTCTGACGCCGCCAACCTGCTTAACGGCCTGGGAGTGGACACAGAGTATCACAATACCCTGATGAAGGATCTGGTGGGATCTTTGAAGGTGAAGGTGCTGCTGGCCCAGGCTCTTTTTGGCAACCCGGACATCCTGCTTTTAGATGAGCCTACCAACCACCTGGATTTGGATGCCATCGCCTGGCTGGAGGAATTCCTCATCGGGTTTGAGAACACAGTGATCGTGGTGTCCCATGACCGGTATTTCCTCAACAAAGTGTGCACCCACACAGCGGATATTGATTATGGCAAGATTCAGCTGTACGCCGGAAACTATGATTTCTGGTACGAGTCCAGCCAGCTGATGGTCCGCCAGATGAAGGAGGCGAACAGGAAGAAGGAGGAGAAGATCAAGGAGCTGCAGGAATTTATCCAGAGATTCTCAGCCAATGCCTCCAAGTCCAAGCAGGCCACCTCAAGAAAACGGGCCCTGGAAAAGATTGAGCTGGACGACATCAAGCCATCCAGCAGAAAGTACCCATATATCGACTTCCGCCCCTTCCGGGAGATCGGCAATGAGGTTCTGACCGTGCAGAATCTGTCCAAGACCATTGACGGGGTCAAGGTCCTTGACAACATCTCCTTTATCCTGAGCAGGGAGGACAAGGTGGCTCTGGTGGGGCCCAATGAGCACGCCAAGACTACTCTGTTCAAGATCCTGGCAGGTGAGATGGAGCCTGACGAGGGAAGCTATAAGTGGGGACTGACCACCACCCAGTCCTATTTCCCCAAAGACAATTCAGCGGAGTTTGCCACTGACGACACCATCGTGGACTGGCTGACTCAGTATTCACCGGAAAAGGATGCCACCTATGTGAGAGGCTTTTTGGGAAGAATGCTTTTTGCCGGGGAAGATGGAGTGAAGAAGCTGAAAGTTCTGTCCGGAGGCGAGAAGGTTCGCTGTATGCTGTCCAAGCTGATGATCTCTGGCGCGAACGTGCTGATGCTTGATGAACCCACAGATCACCTGGATATGGAGGCCATCACGGCTCTGAATAACGGCCTGATGAAATTCCCCGGCGTGCTGATCTTCTCCTCCCGCGACCATCAGATCGTCCAGACTACGGCTAACCGGATCATGGAGATCGTAAACGGCCAGCTCATCGACAAGATCACCACCTATGACGAGTACTTAGAGAATGATGAGATGGCCCGGAAGAGACAGGTGTTTACAGT